>ERZ773065.1-NODE-1-length-358328-cov-16.708228_pt1 | contig 358328 bp, 298 predicted proteins | sample MGYA00580623_ERZ773065 | MGnify/ENA primary metagenome ERZ773065 (study PRJEB29015, sample SAMEA2738017) | human oral metagenome | biome: human oral; feature: human-associated habitat; material: dental | place: China | collected 2047 ... | reverse complement strand
GTCAGCGTCAGTCGGATGTCAGACGTGCGGTCAGCGTAAGCCGGATGCCTTGCACGCGTTGCCCTCACGGCGTAGAACGACGGTATGCCCAGCTCATGCAGGCGGCCTTCGCCGTTCGTGTCCTCGTAGAGGTCGGTGATGGCAAAGCCTAACCTCAGCAGGCCTCCCAGGCACTCCTCCAGTCCGTGGGAGAACTGCACGCCGCCGTCCTGCTCCCTGAGCTCCTCGGCGAGGGATGGGTTGGCGAGCGGGTCGAAGGGAAGCCCGCGGACGATGCGCTCCTCGTCGTCGCTCACGACGTAGTTGAGGCCGTTGTCGAGCCCCGTGAGCAGGGTGCCGCCCGGCTTGAGGATGCGTGCCACCTCGCGCCAGATGGGCCTGACCTCGCGTGCGTATACGAGCGACACGGGGTTTACCACCAGGTCGAAGCTGGCGTCGGCGAAGGGCAGCGGCTGGGTCATGTCCGCATGGACTATGCGGATGTCGTAGCCCTCTCGGGCCGCCACCGCGCGCTCGCTCCTGAGCTGCGCCTGGGAGTAGTCCAGGACCGTGCAGCTGGCTCCTGCCGCAGTGAGGACGGGCATCTGCTGCGCTCCGCCAGACGCGAGCCCTAGGACCTGCGCGCCGTCGAGTTCACCAAGCCAGCTGCGGGGAACGTCCTTCGTGGGCGTGAGCCGTATGGCCCACGCCCCGTCTCTGGCCCTGAGAAAGGTCTTGTGGTCGATGGGCCTGCCCCACTGCCATCCCTCAAGGACCCACCTATCCACCGTGCGGGCGTTGACGTTCTGGTAGCGCTCCGTCTGCATGCAGCCCTCCTTGCCCAACCATGCGCCGCCACTTTGCCCGTCGCTGATGCGTGGGTCGGGCAGGCCAAGATCCCTCTAGATCTTCCTCGACCAGTATGTCTTGAGGATAGCGCTAGCTGCCAGCTGAAACAGGGCGGCCGCCATGAATGACCCAAGGGCGACGATGCCCCACTGGCTGTAGGCGACACAGCCCAGAAAGACGAGGACGAGAGAAAACGTCTGCACGAGGGGGGAGCCTGCCCGCCTGCGGATCTCCCTCAAGCGTTCATCCTGCTCCCTGTTGTAGGCTATCCGCGCACGCTCGTCCGTCCTGTTGGCACGGGCGTCTTGCAGCCCCATGACGAGGACGACCAGCCCCATGCCAACCAGCAGGCCGAACAGAATGCCCCTTATGACCGCGTCGTCAGGGCCCTCGAGTATCCTGAGGGCCTGGATGAGGCCCAGGATCATCGCCATGATGCCTGAGAACACCCTGGCGCGGCCCCGCCTTGCGAGCGACTGTCGAAAGTCTCTAAAGCTCTGATGGCTACTGGTCGTCATCGTCGTCTCCCTCCACGTCGGAGAAGTCAAATACGTCCTCGATTGTCAGGCCAAAGTACCGGGAGATCCTGTAGGCAAGCACGAGGGAGGCGGTGTACTTCCCCACCTCGATGGATGTGATCGTCTGTCGTGTCACTCCGACCGCGAGCGCAAGCTCCGCCTGTGTGATCTTCCGGTCCCTTCTCAGCTCTGGGATTCTCGTCCTCATGTGCCTCCCCCACCTCGTGCCGTGTTTACTGCAAAGCATGCATTGCATTTTTAGCATAGTAAACTTTACATTTTATGTCAAGCAGACTTTGCAGATATCTCATCTCGCGCAGCGGCTTGGCGAGATGCCGCCCCTACCCCCTCAACCGACGATGAGGAGCCATTTGTCACTTCGAGATGGTCCATCACTTGGGGATCCGAGTGCTTTTGGACTCGCATTGATTTTGGGTCTTGCCCATGCCGCAAAGCCGTGTTAGAGTCTTCTCTCGCAGGTGGTGCCTGCATGTGATACGGGTGGTGGCGCAGCTTGGTAGCGCACTTGACTGGGGGTCAAGGGGTCGCTGGTTCGAATCCAGTCCACCCGACCAGAGAAACACGGGGTCAGCGGGGGCAAGATCCGCTGGCCTTCTTTGTGTGCGTATGCAAAGCCCTAAGCACCGCTAAGGGTTTCCCCGATCCCGTGCGATGCTTTTATCTGACGATACCGTCCCGGCCGATGCCGTGGTCTCTGGCGCGCAGCGGCTGCGCTGTGGCACGATGAGACCTCAGGGCCGTGGGCATCCAGGAGGTGGGCCCGAGTGGCAGAGAGGTTCTTCGCGAGGGTGTACGACGTGGTGCGCCAGATTCCCGAAGGTCGCGTCGCTACCTATGGACAGGTTGCCTCCATGGTCGGCGAGCCACGCAAGGCGCGCTTCGTCGGCTTTGCCATGCACTCCAGCCCTGGCGCCAAAGGCGGCGTTCCCTGCCACCGCGTCGTCTTCAAGGACGGGTCCCTGTGTGCGGGCTACGTCTTTGGCGGACCCGACGCCCAACGCGCCCTGCTCGAGGAAGAGGGAGTGACGTTTCTCGCCGACGGCAGGGTCGACATGGGCCTTTGCCAGTGGGAGGCATGAGGGGGCTCGCGTCGCAGGACCTTGTGACGCATGTCAGTTCCGTCCGGCACGCGCCGCAAGGTCGCCTCTGTCCGGTGGCCCCCCGGTTTTCTTAGTTTGCTTAGCCTGCCGCGCAGTCTCCCAGCGAGGTGACGTCCCTTGTTGCCACGACGTCCACACCCGTGCCGCAGACGTCTGCCAGGATCACGTCGCCTATGCCCACCGGCGCGTCGACGCTGACGTCAGCCAGCTCGCGAACCACGTCCAGGACCAGGTTCTTTGGCACGTCGCCGGCCGTCTTGACCGAAACCATGCGCCTCGGCGCGCAACCCCTCACGGGGACGGTCGTCGTCACCGTACGCGTGGGGTTGCTGACCTCCTTGCGCGCGTACCCATCGCCACGCGGGCAGGCGTTGCCCTCGACCGACAGGACCTTTTCCCCTTCGAGCGTGACCGTAAGCCGGCAGCCTCGCGGGCAGCGGATGCAGGTGAGCCCTCTTCTCTCCACGTCTCCCTCCATGGATTAGGCCTCCTCGAGCGTCACGCGCAGGTCGCGGCATGCTCCCACATCGCCTGCGTGCGCCTTGGCCCCGCTGCCGCCCATGTCGCCAAGCGCACCGAGGAGCTGGTCGCGCACGAGGACGACCTCCTGCATCTCGGCGGGGACCAGAATGGGTCGGCGGCGATGGATGATGCGTCTTTCTCCCAGGTAGACGGACACGTAGCGTTCCTCGTACACGGCCCCCACGCGAAAGCGCAGCGTCAGCCTCTCGTCCATGAGATCGGGCGAGACGAACGAGGGAACCGTGTAGCGAACGCCGCCTCCCGTGCGGACGCGCAGCCGCGATGGCGTGTCCCCTCCTTCGCGCATGGCGCCCCCCTCACGCTGCGTGCCGGCCACGCCGCCACGCATTTCCTTCACGTAGCGTGCCGCCCTGCGGCCGGCGAGAGCGGCCTCCTCGCTCACGTAGTCGACGAGGTCATGGACATGCAGGACGTTTCCACAGGCGAAGATGCCCTCGATGCTGGTCTCGAGCGACTCGCTCACCTCGGGTCCCTGCGTCACGGGGCTGAGCTTGACGCCTGCTTGGCGAGACAGCTCGTTCTCGGGCAGAAGGCCCACGGAGAGCAGTAGCGTGTCGCATTCGTAGCGTCGATCAGTGCCTGGGATGGGCCGCAGCCGCTCGTCCACGCGGGCGATCGTGACGGCTTCGACGCGCTTGGGCCCCTCGATGCGGGTGACAGTGTGCGAGAGGTGGAGCGGGATGTCGAAGTCGTCCAGGCACTGCACGATGTTGCGTTTGAGTCCTCCAGAGTAGGGCATGAGCTCGGCTACGCAGGCTACCCGGGCTCCCTCGAGCGTCAGACGCCGCGCCATGATGAGCCCGACGTCGCCGGAGCCCAGGATCACGACCCTGCGCCCTGGCAGGTAGCCATCCACGTTCACGAGCTTCTGGGCACAGCCGGCCGTATAGACGCCCGCAGGTCGGAAGCCCGCGATGTCGAGCGCTCCCCTCGGCCTCTCGCGGCAACCCATGGCCAGCACGATGGCCTTGGCCTCAAGCGAGAAGACGCCGCGATCGGCGCTAACGGCACGTACCACATGACTGGCCGTGACGTCGAGGACAGTGGTCCGGAGCAGTCGGTCTATATGACGCTCGTCGGCCTGCGCGATGAAGCGGGACGCATATTCGGGGCCCGTGAGCTCCTCCTTGAACGTGTGGAGCCCGAAGCCGTTGTGGATGCACTGGTTGAGGATGCCGCCAAGGACTGCATCGCGTTCGATGACGACGACGTCGTCTACGCCGGCGTCATGGGCGGCGATGGCTGCCGCAAGGCCGGCCGATCCACCTCCGATAATGGCGATGTTGCAGCTCCTGATGCTATCGCGTGCCATGGTCATCGCCTCCCCTCCGCAGTGCGTCGATCAGCGCGGGTGGGCCACCCGCCACCGGCGTGCAGCACGCCGTGCGTGTCCCGTCCGTCGCAGACGAGTCGTCCATGACATCGCCCTTGTTGAGGCCCACCACGAGCTTTGAGCCCGGTCCCGCCTTCGTGACGGAGCACATGTCGACCTCGTCGGCCTCCTCGCAGATGAGTTCCATGATGCGCGGCGTGCAGAAGCCAGCCTGACAGCGTCCCATGGCCGCGGCCGTGCGACGCTTCACGGCGTCGAGCGAGCGCGCCCCACGGCGCACCGCCTCGCGTATCTGTCCCTCCGAGACGCGGCAGCAGCGACAGACGATGGTTCCGTAGCGGGGGTCCTCGTCGATGAGGGCGTTCCACTCCTCGGTCGTAACCTCGTTGAGGTTGGGGTAGCCCCGTCTGGTCGAGGCGAACGTGGCCTTCTCGCCCAGATGCAGTATGCCCTGTGCGATGGAGGCGACCATGCGCCCGATCGCAGGGCTGGCGCTGAGGCCGGGCGACTCGATGCCGGCACAGTCGATGAAGCCCGGTGCCTCAGGCAGCTCCCCGATGAGGAACTCGTGGCCGGGCTGGTGGGCACGCAGGCCCGAGAAGGACGTGATGGTCTCGCGGAAGGGTATGTCCTTGACCGTGAGCGCGCTCTTCTCCCTGACGGAGACCAGGCCCTCGGACGTGGTGTCGGTCCCCAGCTTGTCATCGATGTCGTCCGCCGTGGGGCCTACGAGGAGGTTGCCATGGACGGTGGGCGTGACCAGCACGCCCTTGCCCATCTTGGTGGGTAGCATGAAGATCGTGTGCGCGACATGGGCGCCCGCCGTCGTGTCGAGCAGCTTGTACTCGCCCCTCCGTGGCGTGATGGCGAGGGGCTCGCCACCTGCCGGGACGGCCGCAAGGTTGTGGATCTGGTCGGCAAAGACGCCAGCGGCATTGATGACGACCCGCGCCTTGATCGTGCCGCGTGAGGTGGAGACGAGCCAGTCGCCCCCGGCCGTGCGGGAAAGCCCGCCGACGCGCGCGCCGAAGAGGAAGTCCACGCCATTGTCGCGCGCGTTCTCTGCCAGAGCGACGGTGAGGCCGAAGGGGTCCACGATGCCTGCCGTGGGCGCCCAGAGGGCCGCCACGGCGCCATCGGCGATGTGGGGCTCCAGGGCGACGAGCTCCTTGCGTCCAATGACGCGCAGGTCGCTCACGCCGTTGGCGATCCCGCGCTCGAGCAGGGCCTCGAGTGCGGGCAGGTCGCACGCATCGGTGCAGACGACGAGCGAGCCGATCTGCCGGAAGGTGAAGTCGAGGTCGCGGGAAAGCTGGGGAAAGAGCGCGCTGCCCTCGACGTTGAGTCTCGCCATGAGCGAACCCGTAGGCGCGTCAAAGCCCGCATGCACGATGGCCGAGTTGGCCTTCGAGGTGCCCGAGCATACGTCGTCCTCCGCCTCGACGACGCAGAACCTCCCGTCGAGGCGCGAAAGCTCGCGTGCCACGGCACAGCCGCTCACGCCGGCGCCGATGATGACGGCGTCGCATGCGTCGTGGACCATTGCCTCTCCCCTCCTGGCCACCCGATCGCAACGAGGTGATCGTATGCCCAAAAGGGGCGTCCCGCCACGGGCGAGCAGCGGGTGGTAGGTGGTAGCTAGCTGGCGGTGGCCTGCCCGGCGAACTGGCTCATGTAGAGGTCGTGGTAGCGCCCGCCGCGTGCCAGCAGCTCGTCATGGGTTCCCGTCTCGCATATGGTACCGTCATCCATGACCACGATGCAGTCGGCGTCCCTGACGGTCGAGAGGCGATGCGCGACGACGAGCGACGTGCGCCCCTCCATCATGCGGTCGAAGGCATCCTGGACCTGCAGTTCGGTGCGGGTGTCGATCGAGGAGGTCGCCTCGTCCAGCAGGAGCACCGCAGGGTCTGCCAGCATGACGCGTGCGATACAGAGCAGCTGCATCTGCCCGGCGGAGAGCTCTCCCGCGCCCCCGCCCAGGACGGTGTCGTAGCCCTGGCGGAGCTGCTGGACGAACTTGTGCGCGTGCGCACGCTTGGCGGCCTCGACTACCTGTTCGTGGGTGGCCCCGGGCACGCCGTATGAGATGTTGTCGCGCACGCTGCCCTCGAACAGCCAGCTGTCCTGCAGGACCATGCCAAAGGCCGAGCGCAGGCTGTCGCGCGTGAGCTCGCGGATGTCCACACCATCTAGCAGGATGTCCCCGGAGTCGACGTCGTAGAAGCGCAGTAGCAGGTTTATGAGGGTGGTCTTGCCACAGCCCGTAGGCCCCACCAGGGCGAAGCGACCCCCCGCAGGCACATGGAGGGAGATGTCCCGCAGGAGCTCGTGGTCGGGGGTGTACGAGAAGGACACGTGCTCCAGGTCGAGTTGCCCTTGGGTCCGCCTGGGCGTGCGTGCCGATGGCGCGTCGGCGGCCTCCTCGCGCGCGTCGAGTAGGGCCATCAGACGACGTGCAGAGGCGAACGCCGTCTGGACCTGCGTGACCACGTTCGAGATCTCGTTGAAGGGCTTCATGTACTGGTTGGCGTAGGAGAGGAAGCTCTGGACCTGTCCCACGGTCAAGGCCGATGGCCATGAGGTGATGACGCAGACGCAGCCCGTGATGGCCACGGCCGCATAGACGATGTTGTTCACCAGGCGCGTCGAGGGGTTGGAGAGCGAGCTTACGAACTGGGCATGCTCGCCGACGGCATAGAGCTCGTCATTGACCTTGGAGAACGTGGCCACGTTCCTCTCGCCCTGGCCGAAGGCCCCTATGAGCTTCTGGTTGGAGATCATCTCCTCGGCGTAGCCTCCCAGCTCGCCCTGGAGCGCCTGCTGGGCCGCGAAGCTCGCAGCCGAGCGGCGGGCGATGGAGGCCGAGGCCAGGATGGAGAGCGGGGTCAGCACCGCCACGACGGCGGCGACGGGCACGGAGAGCGAGAGCATGAAGGCGAGCGTCCCCATGAGGGTGACCACGCCGCCGAAGAGCTGCGTGAGACCCTGGAGCAGACCGTCGCCCACGGCGTCGGCGTCGTTCACGACGCGAGCGAGGAGGTCGCCGTGCGCGTGGGAGTCGATGAAGGAGAGCGGCAGGGAGTTGAGCTTCCCGTAGGCGGCCTCGCGCAGGTCGCGGACCGTCTCGTACGCAAGGCGGTTGGTGCAGTAGCCGGAAAGCCACTGGAGTGCCGCCGCCGAGGCGACGACGATGGCCATGCGGGTGAGGATGGGCCCGAGGGCGGTGAGGTCGACCTGGCCGGCCGCAACCATCGTGTCGATGGCGGACCCTATGAGGATGGGCACGTAGAGTTGGAGGATGACCGAGGCGGCCGAGGACAGGAAGCCCACGGACAGGGAGACCGCATGTGGCCGGACGAAGCCGAGGAGGCGGGTGAGGACCTCGGCCACGCCGTACCCGCTCGTCTCGAGCCCATTCGGGGCCTCGGTCTCCCCTTGGCCAGGGGGGCCGCCCATATCCCCACGGACGCTGGCAAGTGCCGTCGACGCGGCACCGGTGGCCGAGTAGGGGTTCGCCATCACGCGCACGCCTCCTTCGCGGAGAGCTGCGAGAGGCAGATCTCCCCATAGAGCTCGCAGGACGCCAGCAGATCGTGATGGGTACCGATGCCGGCGACCCTCCCATGGTCGAGCACCAGGATGCGGTCGGCACCCATGACGGCGGAGACGCGCTGCGACACGATGAGCGTCGTGGTGCCTGGATCGCGTCCGCGCAGCGCGGCGCGCAGGCGGGCGTCCGTGGCGAAGTCGAGGGCGGAGGCGGAGTCATCGAGCAGCAGCAGGTCGGGCTGGCCCACCAGCGCGCGTGCGATCGTGAGGCGCTGGCGCTGGCCACCGGAGAAGTTACTGCCGCCGGCCTCGACGGTCTCGTCGAGGCCGGACGGCTTGGCGCGGACGAAGTCCGCCGCCTGGGCCAGCTCGAGCGCATGCCACAGCTCCCCGTCGCTGGCCCGGGGGTCTCTCCATGAGAGGTTGGAGCGTATGCTGCCCGAGACGAGCGTGGCCTTCTGGGGGACGAGCGCCACGTGGGATCGCAGATCGCCCAGGCGCCATTCGCGCACGTCATGGCCGAAGACGCGCACCGTCCCGTCCGTGGCGTCGTAGAGGCGGCAGACCAGGTTCACGAGCGTCGACTTTCCTGAGCCCGTCCCGCCTATGATGCCCAGCGTCTCCCCCCTTCCCAAGGACAACGACACGTCAGAGAGGACCGGCTGGCCGTCTTGGGCGTACGAGAAGGACACGCTCTCCAGCTGGAGGGCACAAGTTGCCCCGTCGAGCTCTTGGGCGTCGAAGCCGCTCCCGTCGGCAAGCGCCGGCTGGGTGTCGAGGACCTCGCGGATGCGCTGGCCCGAGGCCGCGCCGCGCGTGAAGACGACGATGAGGTTGGCGACATAGACGATGGAGAGCAGCGTCTGGGTCATGTAGTTGACGAAGGCCACGACCTCGCCCTGGGTCAGCTCGCCGACCGAGACGCGCAGCGCACCCGACCACAGGATGGCAACGACGCCCAGGTCCATGACGAGAAAGGTGGCGGGGCTCAGCACTGCGGAGAGCCTTCCTACGGCGATGGCGGTGTCCGCCTGGTCGTTCGCCGCGGCGACGAAGCGCTTCGCCTCGCTGCCCTCGCGCCTGAACGCGCGGATGACGCGCACACCCGAGAGGGCCTCGCGGCAGATGACGGAGACCTTGTCGAGCTTTGCCTGCATCATGCGGTAGTACGGCACGGAGCGTGACATGGCGAGCCAGAACACCAGTGCGACGAGCGGGGTGCAGACGGCGAAGATGAGGCCCAACTCGAGGTCGATCGCCAGGGCGGCGGCCATGGAGCCCACGGCGAGGAAGGGCCAGCGCACGAGCTGCCGGATGCCCAGCGCAACGGCAACCTGGACCTGGTTGGTGTCGTTGGTCAACCTCGTGAGCAGGGAAGGCGTTCCAAAGTGGTCGACGTCGGAGGCACCGAGGGCGTTGACCTTCTCGTAGAGGTCGCGGCGGAGGCGGGTACCGACTCCCTGAGAGACGAGGGAGGCCATCTTCTGGCAGAACAGCGTGAAGCAGTAGCCCAGGACGGAAAGGGCTGCCAAAAGGATGCCGTAGCGCACCACGACGGACGCGTTGTGACCAGCCACCCCCTCGTCGATCATGCGTGCCACGACCACGGGGACCATGAGCTCGAAGACGACCTCGAAGCCCTTCCCCACCATGCCGAGCAACGTCTTGACGCGATACGCCGCGAGGTACGTTCTCATGAGCTCCAGCAAGCGGACACCCCCTTCTCGCCCCTATGCCATCCCGAGTCGCTCCGCAAGATCGAGCCACTCCTCCCCAAGCGCGCCGATCTCGGCGACTGCGGCGTCCACGCGCCTCTGGGCCTCCATCAGCGCCTCGAAGTCGGAGGCCGAAACCACCGACATCTCGGCCCGCAGCCGCGCCGGCTCGCCGTCGAGCTTGGCCATGCGCCGCTCGACGGCGTCGAAGCGTCTCTTGAGCTCGCGGCGCTCGGCGTTGGAAAGGGCCGTCCCATCACCTGCCCGTGCGTCCCGCGACACGTCCGCGCTGCCCTCCCCCCGTGCCGGGGTCCCGCTCGACTTGCGCGCCGGTCCGTCCCCCAGGAGGCCAAGGTACTCGTCGACGCCACCCGGGACGTGTCGGATGCGCCCGTCGAGGATCGCGAACTGGTCGTCGGTGACGCGCTCCATGAGGTAGCGGTCGTGGCTCACCAGGATGAGGGTCCCGGGCCATCCGTCGAGCAGGTCCTCCAGGACGGCCAGCATGTCGGTGTCGAGGTCGTTGCCGGGCTCGTCCAGCACGAGGACGTTGGGCTCCTCGAGCAGGACGCAGAGGATGGAGAGCCTCCTGCGCTGTCCGCCCGAGAGGTCGCGTACGTAGGTGGCGAACTCCCGCCGCTCGAAGCCCAGGCGCTCCAGGAGCTGCTCGGGACTCTGGACCTTGCCATCCACCTCGAGACGGGATCGATAGGTCCCCATGAGTTCCGACACGCGCCAGTCGTCCTTCCCGGACAGCTGGCCCAGGTGTTGGGAGAGGATGCCGAAGCGTACCGACTTGCCTATCTTGACGGAACCCCTCGAGGGACGCATGCGCCCCGTCATGACCTTGAGCAGGGTGGACTTGCCCACGCCGTTCTCGCCCAGGACGCCATAGCGGTCACCGGGGCCGATGAGCCAGTCGACGCCCGAGAAGACCGGGCGTCCCCCATAGGAGGCTCCCACGCCCCTCATCTCGATGACCTGCTTGCCAAGCCTGCTCACCGCCAGGCGCCTGAGCTCGACGGGGTTTCTCAGGGGAGGGTCGTCCGCGAGCAGCGCCCTAGCGGCGTCGATGCGGAACTTTGGCTTGGAGCTGCGCGCCTTGGCCCCGTGCGCAAGCCAGTTGAGCTCCTTGCGCAGGACGTTCTGGCGGCGCTCCTCCACAACTGCGGCCTGGCGCTGGCGTTCGACGCGCTGCTGGATGTAGGCGGAGTAGCCACCCTCGAACGGGTCGATGACGCCGTCGTGGACCTCCCACATGCGCTCGCAGACCTCGTCCAGGAACCAACGGTCATGCGTGACGAGCATGAGGGCGCCCTGACCTTCGGGCCAGCGTCGCCTGAGATGATCGGCAAGCCAGCGGATTGCGTGCATGTCCAGGTGGTTGGTGGGCTCGTCCATGAGCAGGACGTCCCAGCTGCCCGCAAGCACTCGTGCCAGGTCGCAACGCCTCCGCTGTCCGCCCGAGAGTTCCCCCACGCGTGCATCCCAGGCGACGTCGGCCAACAGCTCGTCAATGATGGGTCGGACGCGGGGGTCGGACGCCCAGACGTAGTCAGGGACGTCTCCCACGACGGCATGCGAGACCGTCTCGTCGTCCGAGAAGGCGTCGTCCTGGGCCAGCAGACCCACGCTCACGCCTCCCCTGACGGTCACGTTGCCCCCGTCCGCCTCGATTCTCTGCGCGATGAGGTCGAGCAGAGTGGACTTTCCGTCACCATTCCTGCCGACGATGCCGATGCGGTCCCCCTCGTTGATGCCGATGGTCTGGTCGACGAGCACGCGCTTGCCCGGCCACTCCTGGGAGAGATGCTCGCAGCCTATCAGGATGCCCATGGAATCACGCCCCCGCGAGGTCGCGGACACGGTCCAAAAGCTCGCGGGCAACCTCGTCGAGCGGAAGGGTCTCGAGCTGTTCGGTGCGGTCGGGCCATACGAAGGCCACGCGGTCCGTGTCAGAGCCAAAGGTGGAGTCGGGGCGTGAGACGTCGTTTGCGACGATGAGGTCACAGCCCTTGCGGGAGAGCTTGGACCGCGCGTTGCCGATGAGGTCGTCCGTCTCGGCCGCGAACCCGACTACGACGCGCGACCCCTTCTCGGCCGAGAGAGACTTCAAGATGTCGGCCGTCTCGACGAGTTCGATCACGTCGAGGGGACTACGGTCCTTCTTGAGCTTGTGCGTGGATGGGTGTGCGGGTGTGTAGTCGGCTACGGCCGCCGCGCAGATGGCGACATCCGCCTCAGCGAAGGCCCGCTCTGCGGCCGCATGCATCTGAGCTGCCGAGATGACGGGCACGACCTGAGCACCCTCGGGCATGCGCTCGGCCACCGGACCGCAGACGAGCGTGACCTGGGCTCCGCGTGCGAGCGCCTCGCGGGTGATGGCGAGGCCCATCTTCCCCGTGGAGGAGTTCGCGATGTAGCGCACCGCGTCGATGGCCTCGTGCGTGGGGCCGGCGGTGACGAGGACGCGGATGCCCGCGAGGTCTTGGGCGCGAGCGTCGAGACGCGCGAGCGAGGCCGAGACGACCTCGTTCGCGGACGCGAGCTTGCCCTCTCCCTCGTAGCCACAGGCGAGATGGCCCTCCCGCGGGCCCACGAAGGAGATGCCGCGCGAGCGCAGGAGCTCGACGTTCGCCTGGGTCGCAGGGTTATGCCACATGTGGACGTTCATGGCCGGTGCGACGAGCAGCGGGCAGCGCATGGCCAAAAGCGCTGAGGTCAGTGCGTCGTCGGCGATGCCAGCGGCCATCTTGGCCAGCACGTTTGCCGTCGCGGGCACCACGACGCAGAGGTCGGCGAAGTCCGCCAGCGCTATGTGTGGGATGGCCGTCTCGTGACAAGCATAGAGGTCGTTGACGACCTCGTGGTGCGAGAGCGCCTCGAAGGTCGTGGCGCCCACGAAGCGCTCGGCATCGGCGGTCATGGCGACGCGTACGTCACAGCCCCCCCCTTGGAGGCCGCGCAGCACCTCGCAGGCCTTGTAGGCCGCTATGCCCCCGCAGACTGCCAGGGCGACGTTTCTGCCGCTCACTGGGCTACGTCCTCGGTCACGAGCATGCGGTGGCAGTAGGGGCACTCGGTGATGGGGCCACTGTGGCGGACGTCGCTGTAGAGGCCGGGCTGGAGCTTGACGCGACAGACGGAGGGCACGTTGCCCGAGAGCCGCTCGACCGCCAGGCCGTCGAAGCGCTTGGATGCGCCGTCATAGGTGGCGAGCGTGGGAGGCTCGATGAAGGAGAGCACCTGCTTGCGCTCTGCTGCGAGCCTGCGGACCTCGGCCATGATGTCGGCGGAGTCCCTCCGGTATGACGCCTCGAGGGAGGCCTCCTCTCGGTCGAGCTTCGCGGCGAGGTCGCCCGCGTTCCTCTCGGCCTTGCGGAGCCTCTCCAGGAGGCGAACCTTCTCGCCGTGGTCGTACTCGATCTTCTCGATCTTCTTGGCGATGGAGGTCAGCTGTGCCTCGAGGTCGTTGATGTGGCGAAAGTCCTGCGCACGGGCCGCCGCGTCGGCCTTGACCTGCTCGGCGACCGCAAGGAGATGGGCGTGCTGCTCCTCTCCGTCGCTCACGTCGAGCTCGGCGTCCTTGCGCTGGCCCACGATCTTGGTCAGCCCCGCAGTCACCTTGCGCCTGGCCTGGGCCAGCGCGGCGAGCTTCTTCTGCTGCGGCATGGCCTTGAGCGTCCGGCCGAAGCGCATGAGGGCCAGGTCGATCTCCTGCAGCCTGAGGACGGCCTCATATTCGTTCATGTCCGATCCCTTCCATGGGGTGTGTGGTGGCAGGCGGTACGGCTACGGGCGTGCGTCGGCGACGATGCCGAGGAGCGCGGCGGCGAAGGCCGCAAGTCCCTCCTCGTCGGCACGCTCGTCGAAGGAGATGCGCAGCGATCCCAGGGCGTCGACGCGTGCGATACCCATGGCAAGAAGCACGTGGCTGGCCTCGAGCGATCCGGACGAGCAGGCGGAGCCCGCAGAGACCTCGAAACCGAGCTGGTCCAGCTTGAGGACAAGGGTCTCCGAGTCCATTGACGGCACCATGACGGAGACCAGCCCCGGCAGGCGTCCCTCGTCGATGGTCGCCGTGGTGGTCGGCACGATGCCCGTCCGTGGCGCACAGAGCTCGTCATAGAGACGCTGGGCACGTGCGGAGACGACCATGCGCCTCTCGGCGAGGTGGTCGCAGCAGGCGCGCGCAGCGGCGGCGAAGGCCTGGGCGCCCCTCACGTCCTGGGTGCCGGGGCGCCTGCCCCGTTCCTGTCCCCCACCGAACATCTGTGGGCGAAAGGGGCAGCGCCCCCTCATGACGAGTGCGCCGACGCCCGTGGGGCCACCTATCTTGTGAGCCGCGACGCTGAGCGCGTCCACGTCATCAAGCTTGAGGGGAATGCGTCCGAAGGCCTGCACGGCGTCGGTGTGCACGAGGGCGCCCCGTGCACGGGCTACGCGTGCGATGGCGGCTATCGGCTGCACGACGCCGGTCTCGTTGTTGGCGGACATGACCGAGACGAGCGCCACCGCATCATCGAGAAGCGCATCCACGGCCTCGGCCGTCACGACGCCCGCGCGGTTGGGACGCACGAGCGTGACCTCGAAGCCCCGATCGCGCAGGGACGGTATGACGTCGAGTTCGGAGTCGTGCTCGATGGCCGAGACGATGACGCGCATCCGCCTGCGGTCCCGGGCACGTGCCCCCTCGGACATGCCGACGAGCGCCAGGTTGTTGGACTCGGTTCCTCCCGAGGTGAACGTCACGTCGGCGGGCCTGAAGCCCCCGCCGACACAGCGGGCAAGCTCATGGCGGCTGGTCTCGAGGGCCTGGGCCGCCTTGCGACCGAGCGTGTGGAGCGAGTTGGGGTTGGCGCCCGCGATGTCGAGCCCCTCGTAGGCGCGCTCCGCGGCGAGCGCCTCGGCGCACATCGGCGACGAGGCGGCATGGTCGAGATAGACACAGCGTCGTACGTCCATGGGCTACGCCTCCCGCGCAAGGCCAAGGTCGCCCGCGGTCCTGATCTTGGCTATCGCAGCCGCACGGTCCGTGGTGCCGAAGATGGAGGACCCGGCGACGAGGAGGTTGGCGCCTGCCGCACAGACCACCCCGGCGTTGGACGCGCCGATGCCGCCGTCGACCTCTACGAGGGGCCGTACGCCATGGGAGGTGCAGAGGGCGCGCAGGGTGCGGAGCTTGCCGATGGTACCCTCCAGGAAGCGCTGGCCGCCGAAGCCGGGGTTGACGCTCATGATGAGGACCAGGTCGAGCTCATCGATGATGGCCTCGAGGACGGATACGGGCGTTGCGGGGTTGAGGGCGACGCCGGCCCTGGCGCCGGCATCATGGATGAGGGAGACCAGGCGCGCGGCGTGCGTCTGGGCCTCCCAGTGAAAGCTCACCGCGTCGGCACCCGCCTCGAGGTACCAACGGGCGCACTCCTCGGGGTTCGCGACCATGAGATGCACGTCTATGGGCAGGTTGGTCGCCGCCTTTACCTGGGACAGGACCGCAGTGCCAAACGAGAGGTTGGGGACGAAATGCCCGTCCATGACGTCATAGTGGACGTAGTCGGCGTCCGAGATGCTGTCGAGTTCCTCGCCGAGCCTGGTGAAGTCGGCAGACAGCACGGACGGTGCGATGAGAGTGCCTTCGGTAAGCATGGGCACGTATACCCCTCTGTTCCTATTCGTTTGTGGTGAGGCCGTAGAACTCGACGCGGGCCCTTCTGTCCAGCAGCGAGTCGACGACCTCGTCCAGCCTTGCGTTCCCATACAGGATAGCGTGGACGGCTGTGGTCAGGGGCGCCTCGATGGAGAGCTCACACGCAAGCTCCCAGGCGCTCAACGCCGTGCGCGCACCCTCGACGACCATGCCGGTGCGCCGTTCGTACGACGCGAGGCTCTCGCCTCGGGCGAAGGCCTCGCCAAAGGTCCTGTTTCGCGAGTGCTGGGAGGTGCAGGTGGCCACGAGGTCGCCCATGCCGGCAAGGCCCATGCAGGTGATGGCCTCCCCGCCGAGGGCCGAGGAGATCCGGCCGATCTCGGCGAGGCCACGCGTCATGAGTGCGGCCAGGGTGTTGTCCCCAAAGCCGAGACCCACGCATATGCCGCACGCGATGGCCATGACGTTCTTCACGGCGGCACAGACCTCGACGCCCGTGAGGTCGTTCGTCTGATAGACGCGGAAGGTCGGGCTCATGAAGAGCCCCTGGGAGAGGCAGGCCAAACCTTCGTCGCGGGAGGCGGCGACGGCTGCGGAGACCTTTCCCAGGCATATCTCCTCGGCGTGGTTGGGACCCGAGAGGGCCACCATGCGCGCTGGGTTGCCAAGCTCGCCTGCGATGACGTCGGCCATAAGAAGGTGCGTCCCCGGCTCTATGCCCTTGGTGAGGACGATGACGGGGGTGTCCTGGCCCACATGGGGCGCCATCGACCGTGCCGTCGCCCGCAGGAAGGCGGAGGGGACGGCCATCACGATGGCAGAGGCCCCGTCCAGGGCCGACTCGAGGGAGTCGCTCGCACGGACTCTTTCGGGAAGCTCGTAGTCTGTGAGGTGACGGGGGTTGTGGTGGGTGGCATTGATGGCCTCTGCTACGGTGGTCGTGCGGGTCCACATGCACAGCTCGCGTACATGGGGCGCGACAAGGCCGGATGCCGCCGTCCCCCAGCTGCCCGACCCGATAAGGGCCACCTTGTCGACGAGGGTCATCGCCGCTCCTTCGCAGACGTGCCCCCCTCGCCCGTGGCTCCCCCCGCACTGTCCCCCTTGTGCAGGGAGAAGCTGCGCTCCTCGCCACGCAGCAGCTTGGACAGGTTGGAGCGGTGCGCCCAGACGACGGTGAGTCCCACGACGACAAGGGGGAGGTCGCTTGCGAGGCCCAAGCCGGAGATGGCCCCCCAGATGGGAAGCGATATGGCGGCGCAGATGGAGCCCAGGGAGACATAGCGTGAGGGCAAGGCCAGACAAAGGAAGATGAGAATGAGGCCGCAGGCAACGGGCCAACAGAGCCCCAGCGCGGCACCGAAGCCCACCGAGATGCCCTTGCCGCCATGGAAACCCAGGTAAGGGGAGAAGATGTGCCCCAGGACGCAGCAGGCGAAGACGAGGGAGGGACAGAGACCGAAAGGACCCTGCACGAGGGTCGAGGACCAGTCGCCTCCAAAGGCGACCATGGCCATGGCGAGGCGAGAGAGGAGCATGCAGGCGGTACCCTTGCCCATGTCAAGCGCGAGCGTGAGCGCCGCCGCTCGTCCCCCGGCCGAGCGGGCGACGTTTGTCATGCCGATGTTACCCGAGCCGACCGTGCGCACGTCGACATGATTGAGTCTCTTGGCCACGATCATGCCGAAGGGGATGCCGCAGACGAGGAACGAGGTGATCATGCAGGCGGCCGTCACAAGGACGAGGGGTGTCGTCGGCATCGCCATGGCTAGCCGTCCTTCCTTCTGAACTTGAGACGGATGGGCGTGCCCTCAAGGTCGAAGGCATCGCGCAGGCGGTGCTCGAGGAAGCGCTCGTAGCCGTCATCGACAAGGTCCGGTGCGTTGCAGAAGAAGGTGTAGACGGGCGGGCGCGATCCCGTCTGCGTGGCATAGTGGATCTTGAGGCGACGGTTCTTCTGCGTGACGGTGTGCCCAGACTCCCTGATCTGGGTGACGAGGTTGTTGAGCTGCGGGGTCTTTACCTGCGAGCTGTGATTGGCGGCCGCCTTTGCCGCAGCGGCGAGGACGCTGTCGACGGCACGGCCCGTGAGCGCCGAGACGTTGACGGCGGGTGCCCAGGTGGCAAAGGTCATGCGGGCGTCAAGCGAGGACATGACCTCGTCCCGTTGCCGGTCGCTTGTGATGAGGTCCCACTTGTTGAGGACGATGACCACCGCACAGCCGCGGTCGATGGCCATACCCGCTAGCTTTTGGTCCTGCTCCGTCACGCCAACGGTGGAGTCCACGACCAGCAGGCAGACGTCCGCCCTGTCCATGGCCTCAAGGCCTCGGACGAGGCTGTAGTACTCCACGTCCTCGTGGACTTGGTTGCGCTTGCGCATCCCAGCGGTGTCCACCAGGCAGAAGCGTTGGCCCTTCCACGCGATGGTGATGTCCACCGCGTCGCGCGTGGTGCCGGCGACGTCGGCGACGATGGAGCGCTCCCTCCTTGCAAGGCGATTGGTGAGCGAGGACTTCCCCACGTTGGGTCGGCCGATGATGGCAACGTTCAGAGTCCCGTCGTCCACGGCGGGCTCCTCGCGGATCTCGGGCAGGGAGGCGACGACGTCATCCAGGAGGTCCCCGGTGCCGTAGCCATGGCCGGCCGACAGGGCACGCGGCTCACCGACGCCCAGGGAGTAGAAGTTCCACGCGTCAAGCTCCGTGCTGGGGTTGTCCATCTTGTTGACGCAGAGGAAGACGGGCTTCCTTGTGCGCCGCACGACACGGGCGACCTCCTCGTCCTCGTCCGTGACGCCCACCGAGCCATCTACGACGAAGATGATGGCGTCTGCCTCGTCGCAGGCGACCAGGGCCTGCTCGCGGATGCGCGGGGCGAAGACATCCTTGCTCCTGGCGGACTCGATGCCACCGGTGTCGATGAGGACGAACTCGCGGCCGTTCCAGTCGCAGGCGTGGTAGCTGCGGTCGCGGGTCACGCCACGCGACTCATGGACGATGGCGTCTCGATTGACTGCCAGACGGTTTACCAGCGTTGACTTTCCTACATTGGGGCGGCCGACGACCGCCACGATGGGTTTGGACATGATGCTCCTGACTCTGGGTTTCCCATCGAGTCTATCATGTGGCCTACGCCGCGATGGGCGCAAGGAGGTTGGTGGGCGAGGTCTGCGCATCCACTGCGGCGCCGCCTCGCACGGCCATCACCTTGTCCAGCGCCTGGCACACGCAGCCCCCACGCTATCCTGCGACCTTTCCGATGGCGGAGACCACCTCGTCGATCTGCGTCTGGGGGGTGGACGCGCCGGCCGTGACGCCGCAGGTCTTTGCCCCTTTGAACCAGGATGCCTCGAGCTCGTCCGCGCCCTCGATGTGATGGGTGCCCTTACAGCGCGTCGCGCATATCTCCGCCAGGCGCGTGGTGTTGGCCGAGATGCGTCCGCCGATGACGATCATGACGTCGACCGATGACGCGAGGCGTGCCGCCGCCGCCTGGCGGCTGGATGTGGCCTCGCAGATGGTGTCGAAGACCCTGAGCTCCTCCGTCCTGCCGACGAGTGCTGCGACGACCTCTCTCAGCTGGGCACGGGACTGTGTGGTCTGCACCACGACGCCCACCTTGCGGTTGAGCGCAAGTCCCTCGACGTCGGCGGCGGACTCGATCGTGACGGCACCGGGCGCGTGCCCCAGAGTGCCCTCGACCTCGGGATGCCCGGCCTCGCCGAAGACGATGACCTGATAGCCCTCGGCCACAAGCCGCTCTGCGGCGTTATGGGCGCGTACGACGAAGGGGCAGGTTGCGTCCAGCACGCTGTCGTGGCTCCTGCGGGCCGCCACTTCCTCGTCGGGGGTGACGCCATGGGTCCTGAGCAGCAGCGTGCCACCCGGCTCGTCGTCCGCCTCCTCGACCACGCCGACGCCCTCGCGCTCGAGCTCGGCGACGACTGTGGGGTTGTGGATGAGAGGGCCCAGCGTGTGGATGGGGCCCCTGGCCGTGCGCGTGGCGTCACGGACCATGTCGAGGGCCCGGTTCACCCCGTAGCAGGCCCCGGCCTCGTCGGCGACAACGATGCGCATGCGGCCCCCTACATCTTTCCCGGGTGCTCGCGCCTGAGCTCGTCGCGCAGCGCATACACCCTCTCCATGGCCAGCTTCTCCATCGCGACGGCCCTGGCCTTGCGCCCCTTGGCCTCAACCTCGTCGAATCCGATGCAGTCACCCGCCTTGCACCATACGCGCCCCAGGCGCTTGAGGTGCTTGCCTGCAGGCGTGATGTCGCGCGCGCCCACGATGGCGACGGGTTGGACCGGGGCCTTGGCGAGCTGTGCCATCAGTGCGAATCCCCCGTGGATCTCGACGGGCTCGTCATCGCTCTTGACGCGCGTGCCCTCGGGGTAGATGAGCACGCACTCACCTCTCCTGAGCGCCCGCTCGGCACGGCGTACGGCCTTGAGGTCGGCGGTCCCGCGCACCACGGGGATGCCGCCCGCGCGCGAGAAGAACCAGGTGACGATGCCCAGTTTGTCGAACTCGCTCTTGTAGACGATGCGCAGTCCCACGCCATGGAACCACAGAGACACTGCTATTATGACGGGGTCGAGCATGGAGACGTGGTTCATCACGATGACACGTCCCTGCACGTCCTCCCAGAGTTTCTCCGCGTCCTCTATCTTCCAGGGCCACAGCAGCTTGGTGATGGCGCCTACCAGCACTATGGCGACGCCGAGAAGCACGCGCCCGGGCAGCGGGAAGTCTCGTAGGGCGTGGTCGTAGTAGTCGTCGTAGCTGTTCTTGCGAAACGCCCGCAGGCGTCCCGTCGTCTGGGTGGCCCCTGCGGTCGTGTCCCCCTCTCCTGCTGGCGCGGCGGGATGCACGGGTATCGCTGTGGCCATGAGCGCCACGACCTCGTCGACCACCTGGTCGACGGACTTGGACGAGCTGTCGATGTGGTGGGCGTCCTCGGCCGGTCTGAGCGGCGACTCGCTGCGCGTGGAGTCGAGCCTGTCGCGACGGACGAGGTCCCTTAGGATCTCGCGCTCGGTCGCGGCGTCCGCCTTGGCGTCGTCACTGGTCGCCGCATTGCCGCCTTCGCGCTGAACGGCACGCCGGTGGGCGCGCGCTGCGGGGTCTGCGGTCAGGAAGACCTTGACCTCGGCGTCGGGGAACACGACGGTGCCAATGTCGCGACCCTCGGCCACGACGTCTCCCGCAAGGCCGAGCTCACGCTGGCGGGCGACCATGGCCTCGCGCACGGCGGGGACGGCCGACACGCGGGAGACGCTCTTGTCGACCTCGGGCGTGCGGATCTGGGTCGTGACGTCCTTCCCGTCAGCGATGACGCGCTGCGTGCCCTGCCCCTCGGCGAAGTCGATTCGGACCGTGCGTGCGATGGCGGAGACGGCCTCTGCGTCCGACACGTCGACGCCCCGTGAGAGGCAGAGGTAGGTGACGGAGCGGTACATCGCCCCCGTGTCAAGGTAGGTCAGGCCGCAGCGCTTGGCCACGGCACGTGCGACGGTCGACTTGCCGGAGCCCGCAGGCCCGTCGATTGCGACTCTCACTGATCATCACTCCCGGAAAGGTCTCTTGATGCGTCATGGGTCAACAGCTCGGGGCTCCTTGCGCGCAGGGCGACCTCCTCGGGCGCAAGTGCCAGGGCATCCAACGTGAAGCCGCGCCCGTCGCAGCTGATGAGCTGAGAGCTCACGTTGGGGATCTCGACGTTCCAGAAGGTGTCGAGCGGCGTGTCGAAGATGGCTCCCAGTATGGCGCGGGTGAAGCCGCCGTGGCAGACGCAGGCGGTCCTGCCCGTGAGTGGGCGCAGCTCGCAAAGGAGCCTGCGGGCACGCTCGTAGAGCGCCTCGAAGCTCTCCGCGCCGGGTGCGCAGACGGAGCGCCCGTCTGCGCCCAACTCCCAGGGGAAGCGGTAGCCCAGCGCCTCGTACTCGGGTGCGGTCATGCCTTGGACGGATCCGAACTCTATCTCCGCAAGGTCCTCGCGGACCTCGACGGGGACGTCCAGCCTGTCGGCCGCCTCGCGCGCGATGGCCTGGCAGCGCTTGAGGGGGGACGACCAGATGCGCGTGGGCGTCCAGGCCACGAGCGCGTCGATGGCGCGCCACATCTGCCGCTCCCCCCTCGGCGTCAGGTCCACGTCTACGCGGCCGCTCAGGAAGTGGCGCACGTTCGCGACGGTCTCGGGATGGCGCATGACGAGGATTCGCTGCCGGGTGATGCCCATCAGCCCTCCCTTCCTGCGGCGGCCTGCTCGAGCGCCGCGCGCTCGTCGCCCGTGAGGGGGCGCCAACGGCCAGCCTTGAGCTCGGCGGTCAGCACGAGCGGCCCGAACTCGCTGCGATGCAGACGCACGACCTCATGGCCGACGGCCTTGAGCATACGTTTGACCTGATGCTTCTTGCCTTCGTGGATGCGGATGCTCACGACCGAGCAGCCCGGGTCCGCGCCGCCCGTGACAACGGATGCAGACAGGGGGTCGTCTGCGCCAAGGAGATGTGCGTCTGCGGGTCGGGCCACTCCGTCGTCTAGGGGGACACCCGCGCGTAGCATGGCAAGCTGACGCGTGGTGGGCGTGCCCCTCACGAGGGCGACATAGCGCTTCCACACGTGACGCGAGGGGTGCAAAAGGGCGTTTGCCACCTCCCCATCGGTGGAGAAGAGCAGAAGCCCCGTGGTGTCGGCATCAAGCCTCCCCACGGGAAAGAGTCCCGGGTAGCGCGCCGTGGGCACGAGCTCGGCGACGCAGGGCCTGCCCTGGGGGTCGCTCATGGTGGTGAGGTAGCCTGCGGGCTTGTTGAGCATGAGGTAGGCATGTTCGTCCGACAGACGGCACTCCACGCCGTCGACCGTCACCACGTCGATGCCTGGTGTGACCTTGCTGCCCAGTTCGCTCACCACCCTTCCGTTCACGCGCACGCGACCGGCGCTCATGAGGTTCTCCGAGCCACGGCGGCTCGCCACGCCCGCGCGCGCCAGGAAGCGCTGCAGGCGCATGGTGAGCCGGACGTCCCCGCGAGACTCACTCATCGCCAGCCGCTCCTTCCGCGTCTTTTGCGACGACATCCGCCGACTCGTCACCTGCGTCGACGTCGTAGTCGTCCCCCAAGAGGGCGCGCTCGTCGTCGATGTCGGCCGAGGCCTCCTCGAGGGTGGACGAGATGGCACGTCCCGAGAGACGCTCTCGGATGAAGCGCTTCGACTCCTCGTCAGGCGCGAAGTCCTCCAGAGGGGGGAGCTCGCGTAGCGACCGCAGTCCAAACCGCTCCAGGAAGCGCACAGTGGTGCCCCAGAGCGTCGCCTGTCCACGGTTTGCCTCATGGCCCGTCTCGCGGACGAGGCCCTTGTCGCGCAGGGACGAGATGACGCCGTCTGAGTTGACGCCACGGATGGCCTTGACACCCTCTCGCGTGACGGGCTGGTGGTAGGCGATGACCGCAAGCGTCTCGAGAGCGGCTTGGGAGAGCTTGCGGGTGTCCCAAGAGAGCACGTAGCGCTCCACCGTCTCATGGTGTGCGGGATGGGTGTAGAGCCTCCAGCCTCCCGCGACCTCGCGTAGCTGGAAGCCGCGATCGGCATCAGCGTACTCGGCGGCGAGGTCCGCCAGTGCCGAGGAGACCTCGCCGGGACCCACGTCCAAGATGCGAGCGAACTCAGATGCGGAGACGGCATCAGACGACACCAAGAGCAGTGACTCCAGGACGCCCTTGAGCGAGGCTGGGTCCAGACGTTGCAGGTCGGTCATCAGAGATCCTCCTCGATGCTGGTGAGCGCCGACTCGTCGAGCTCGAAGGCGGGCGCACCCTCGACACGGACCACGTCGATCTCGCCGAAGGTCTCCGCCTGGCCGAGCGTGACCGCACCGCGCTTGGCGAGCTCGAGAACGGCGAGGAAGGTCGAGACCACGGTCTCGCGCCTCTCGTCCCCTCCCAGGAGGTCCGTGAACGAGATAAGGGGATGCGCCCTGGTCAGACGGTCGACGGTGGCGACGGTCAGGGCTATGGGCACACGCTTGGGCGCGACGTGCTCCGCCTCGAGCAAGAAGCTCTGGTGGCGGCTGTCCAGATCCGCGCAGATGACCGCAAGCGAGCGCAGCGAGATGCCCTCGAGGTAGTCGGGCATGAGATCCAGGAACTCGGGGTCGGCGCCTACCGTACGCGGCTCCATACGGCCCTCGGCCTCCATGCGGCTTCCCAGGGCTGCGGCGGCATTCCTGAACTGCTTGTAGGCTATCAGGCGCGCGATGAGCACCTCGCGGGCCTCCTCGGGCGACAGCTCCGAGAGCTCGTCCTCCTCGTCCCCATCCGCAGGCTGACGGACGACGTGGTCTGGCACCAGCGAGGACGCCTTGATGTCGAGCAGGGTCGATGCCACCAGGACGAAGTCCGAGGCGACCTCGAGGTCGAGCTCGCCCATGGCTTCGACCTCCCCCAGGTACTGGTCGGCAACCTCGGATATGGAGATGGAGCCGATGGCCACCTTCTGGCGGCTCACCAGCTGCAGGAGCAGGTCGAACGGTCCCGAGTAGGCCTGTGTCCTGACGCTGTACGACACCTAGACCCCCAGGAGCGCACCGTAGAGCCCGCCAGCCGTGGCATCGAGGTAGAGCCCGAGCGGGTCGAAGCCCAGGACGCCCGGAAGCACGTACAGCAGGACGAGCAGGATGGGCATGGCATAGCGCTGCACCTCGTAGTACCTCTGGCGCGCGGCGCCCGCGAGGAGGGGTGAGATGATGGAGGACCCGTCGAGTGGCGGGAGCGGGATCAGGTTGAAGAACATGAGCGTGAGGTTCACGTAGACGTAGGTCGTCAGGATGGTGAGCGTCCAGTACGCCGCGTCCGCCCCGCCGTCCCACGAGACGTAGAGCACCCGGAACAGGGCGGCCCCCACGATCGCCTGCAAGAGGTTGCAGAAGGGGCCGGCAAGGGCCACCAGCACCTCGTCACGGCGGGGATTTTTGAGGTTGTTGGGATTGTAGGGCACGGGCTTCGCGAACGCGAACATGGGACCGCCCGCCATCGCCATGATGAGCGGCAGCGCCACCGAACCGAAGGGGTCCAGGTGCGCGCGGGGGTCGAGCGTGAGGCGGCCGGCACGTTGGGCGGTGGGGTCCCCCAACCTGAGGGCGGCGTATCCGTGTGCCACCTCATGCAGGATGGCCGAGAAGATTACGATGATGACCGACACGGCGGCCATGAGGATGCGGTTTCCTGTCACGGATGCTCCTAGCGTCTGCACAACGAGCGGGCCTTGCGCAGGCACGCCCAATCGATGATGAACAGGACGACCGACGCGATGACGAAGTCCCCGCGCAGGGCGCCGCCGAATGGCGTCTCGAACACCAGGACGCCCGAGAGCGCGGTGGGCATCCACATGCCGACGAGCGAGGTTGCCTGAAGCAGGTATATCCGCATCGGTCCGGCCAGCACCGCGCAGGCGACGGTGAGGGCCGCGAAGCCCCAGGCGCCGACGCGGGCCACCCAGGACGCGAGCCGGAGTACGGCCGATAGGAGCACGCGTCCCATTCCCCCTGCGCCCGTCATCCCGGGGCCATGGGCGCCACGGCGGTCCGCAGGCGATGCCGCATAAGGCTGCTGCTGGGGGCTGGGAACGGCCTCGATGCGGTGATGCCCGCGTGGGTACGGCCGCCTGAGGAGCTCGGTCTGCTCCGGGCGACCCGGCTGCACATACGACAGCTGCGTCTGGTGGCGCTCGGGCTGCGGCCTGGTCTGGCTAGGCATCGACACCGCCCTCGATCCTCTCCGTGAGCTCGACCCACTCCTCCTCGAGGGACGCGATCTTCTTGGAGAGCGCGTTGTACTCCCCCATGCACTGATCGAAGCGTGCTGCGTCCGCATAGAGTTCCTCGGAGGCCATGAGCTCCATGAGTTCCTGGTAACGCGTCTGCGCGGGCTCGAGGGCTGACTCTACCTGCCTGAGGCGGCGCCGCTCCTCGCGCACGGCCCTGTTGGCGGCATTGCGGGCTTCGGCCTCGGCGCGGCGCTGCTCCCTCGTCTTGACGTTGCGCCCCGCGCCCTTGGCGTCTTCTGGGGCTGCGACCGCGCCCTTGGCGGCCAGCGAGGTGTCGTTCGAGATGCGCTTTGGCGCCGACTTCGTCGCAGGCGATGGCTCCCCTTCGAGCTCCGCACGCTTGAACTGGTAGTACTCGTAGTCTCCGTCATAGACGCTGACCCTGTGGTCCCGCACGTCGACGACCTTGTTGGCAACGGAGCGGACCAGATGCTCGTCGTGGCTGATGAGCACGATGGTGCCGGGGAAGTCAACAAGGGCGCTCTCCAGGACGTCCACCGAGTCGATGTCCAGGTGGTTGGTAGGCTCGTCCAGACACAGCAGCGGGTCGGGCGCCACCAACATCTTCGCGAGGGCGAGGCGCGCCCGCTCGCCACCCGAGAGCACGCCGACTCTCTTCTCCACGTCGTCTCCGTGGAAGAGGAAGGCCCCTAGGAGCCTGCGCTCGTCGGAGGTGGTCCAGCCCGGTGCGACCCTGTCCATCTCGCCTAGGACGGTGTTGGCCTCATTCAGGGTCTCGAGCTGGTGCTGCGCGTAGTACGAGATGGTCACGTTCTGTCCCAGCGAGACGCTACCGGCGCTGGGCGCCTCGTGACCGCTGATGAGCTTCATGAGCGTGGTCTTGCCCGCGCCGTTGGGGCCGACCAGCGCCACGTGATCGCCACGATAGAGCGAGAGGCTCACCCCGTCATAGACGTCGTTGTCCCCGTAGCGTTTGGCAACGCCCTCGAGGCTCACGACCATGTCGCCAGTGCGTGGGGGGTCAGGGAAGCTGAAGTGCACCTTCTTGGAGGACTCGGGCAGGACGACGAGCTCCCCTTTGACCTTCTCGAGCTTCTTGATGCGCTCCTGTACCTGGCGCGCCTTGGTCGGCTTGTAGCGGAAGCGCTCGATGAAGACCTCCATGTGCTGGATGTCGCGCTCCTGTGCGGCGCGCTTGGCCCGCAGCTGCTCCAGGTTGTCCTCACGCTGACGCAGGTAGCTCGAGTAGTTGCCCGTGTAGGTCACGAGGCGCTTGTTCTCGAGCGCGGCCACATGGCTCACGCAGGCGTCCATGAACGCGCGGTCATGGCTGACGAGGAGGACGGCCCCGTCATAGCCGGAGAGGAAGCCCTCCAGCCACTTGACGCTCTCGAGGTCCAAGTGGTTGGTGGGCTCGTCGAGCAGGAGCAGGTCGGGATGGCGCAGCAGCAGCTTGGAGAGGGCGATGCGCATCTGCCAGCCACCGGAGAACTCCCTTGCGGGCTTGTCGAAGTCCTCGAGGGGAAAGCCCAGCCCACCCAGGATCTGCTTGGCGCGGGCGGGCAGCTCGTAGCCGCCCAGGCGCTCGAAGCGGTCCTGGGCCACACCATAGCGCTCGAGCAGGGCGTACTGCTCGTCTCCTTCTGGCATCCGGGAGATCCGCTGCTCCATCTCCTTGATGCGGCCCTCGAGCTGCCGTATCTCGTGGGCGGAGTCTATCACCTCGTCGAGCGCGCTCTTCGTGCCCGCGAGCCTCGTCTCCTGCTCAAGGTAGCCCACCGAGGTGTCGCGCGCGAAGCTCACCGTGCCCTCATCGGCGGACTCCAGCCCCATGAGGATCTTGAGCAGGGTGGTCTTGCCCGCGCCGTTGGGGCCGACGAGCCCCCAGCGCTCGCCGGCATTGAGCTGCAGCGTAGCGGCCGAGTACAGGACCCGGCCGCCGAAGGACTTGGCTATCTTGTCTGCGAGTGCGATCAAACGCCTCTCCTCTTCAGGGCGTCCCTTCTTGACTCCGTCCAGTATACGGGAGCGCGCGGCGAGGCGACACGGCAGGACGCGTGGCTCTAGAGAAGCACCACGCCAGGTACGAAGCGAGCAGGTGTTGGCGTGGCGCGGGTTGTAGAGGCGTTATTCGGCTATGGTGAGATGGATGGCGAAGCCGGCGATCTCGTCCCTGAAGTAGACGAGGTAGGTCGAGCCGTCCGGGTTGAGGGCTCGTGCATCCTCGTTGACCTCGAAGCCACGTGCGGCAAACCACCTCTCCGCTGCATCGATGTCGTTGACGTGAAAACCGATGTGGCCCTTGGTGCCCCGGCCCGAGCCCGGACGCATGACCTCCACGAGGCTCCCCGCAAAGAGCGAGATGGGTGCCACGACGTTGCGGCTGAGCCCCATCAGCGTCTGGAACTGGCCCACGATCCTCTCGGCTTCCTCCTCGGTCTCGGCATTGATGCCCACGTGGGCGATATGCATGTCGAAGAGCCCCACGGGGTTCTCTGAGCTTGCGATCGCGGTTCTTGGGCCTACCATGCTGTCCCCTTCCCTACCGTGAAACGAACGCGTGAAAAATGCTGGCGACCTGCCGGCCGCCTGCGCCAAGGGTAGCATGGCAATGGGAATGGGTCACATGCTTGCCAGCCTACCTGCCCCGCCTACTCGCCTACTCGCGGCAGGGCGCTGGGCATTCACGGCCAGCGCGCCAAAGAAAACGGCCAAAGCAAGGAACACGACGGCGGAAAAGTGCCTCTTCTCGGAAAGCAGGAGCGCTGACGTTATGGCTGCACAGGTCCCCCCTGCCGCGCATGACAGGGCATACCAGGTAGCCCAGTCCAAGCCGCCAAAGGACCTGGACAGTGCGACAAGCGGCAGCACCACGGGGTATGCAAGCAAGAAGCGGTCTGCGCGAGAAGCGTGACTCTTTGAGAAGACTTAGGGCGAAGGCACGACGGCCATCATTCGACCTGTCCCTTGCAAAAAGACGGGAACAAGTCGAGTCCTGCTGCATGTTATAGGCAGAGGATGAGAGGACGGGAGGTTGGCGAAGCATGAGACAGAGCCAGCGTACGATGTCGGCGTCCGCAGGGGATCACAGCGCCGAGAGTGATGGATCGGGGGATGGGGCCCCGCAGCCGACGCTGCGCTCAGAGGAGTTCCTAGGCCACGCCATGGACCGCTTCGGGGGGTCCGTCTATCTGGTAGCCCTCAGCCAGATGCGCTCCGAGCAGGATGCCCAGGACGTCGCCCAGGACGTCTTCGTCAAGCTGCTTACCGCCAGTACGGACTTCACCAGCGACGAGCACCTCAAGGCCTGGCTGCTCAGGGTGACCATCAACCGATGCCACGAGGTCTACCGGGGATTTTGGAGGGGCAGGGTCAGCACCGTGGGTGACGAGCGCGAACTTGACCGTCAGACGTTCGCGGGAGCGCAGGGGAAGGTCGCCACAGACGACCCCGCCGAGGCCGTCGTACACCGGATCGAGGGCAACCCGCTCTGGCAGGCGCTCCGTAAGCTCCCCGCTGACCAGAGGGCGGTCCTCGTCCTCTTCTACATCGAGGAATGCAGCACGGAGGAGATAGCCCGCATCGTCGGTCTGAAGCCCCCTACGGTGCGGACGAAGCTGCATCGGGCGAGACAGCGCGTGCGCAGGATGCTTGAACGGGAGGGATACGAAAATGACTACCAATATGAGTGAGAGTCCCTGGAATGAGGATGCGGACCCGTGCGGAAGCGACCGGGTGCAGGAGCTGGTGAGGCTCGGGCGTGCGCTCACGCTCCCCGAAAAGACGCGCGCGAAGGTGCTCGAAGCATCAAGAGAGCTCAGGTCGGCATGCAGGAGGGGCGAAGGCCAGCCCAAGAGGGTACCGAGCAAGGGTGTCTCGAGACCTCGCGCCCATGGGCCTGCGGGTACGGCCCTGCTCACGCGAGGGGGCTTTCTGCGACTCGCGGCCGTCGCCGCCGGGGCCGGCGCAGTGTTCATGGCGGGCTCCGTCATCCGCCACGAGGGGGACGTGGCCGATGCCGCGAAGGACGGCTTCGCCCTCAGGGCCTACGCAGAGGGGACGCCCCAGGACGATGGGACCACACGGGTGCTCTCCCGCTTCGGGGGCGCCGGCTCCATCAGCGGAGGCGACGATGACAGATGGATGGTAAGCTGCGATCTCGACCTCGGCTGCACGGGAGCGAACATCGCCTCCCTCGCCTTCGCGCTTGAGGGGGGGTATGCTGAGGCCGGTCTGGAAGACGACAGGCAGCTGTACTTCGTCCAGGAGAGCAACCAGGACGTCAAGGAGGGCGAGCGCGTTCCCTACGAGCGCAATACGAGCTTCTCCGTGAGCTACGACGAGCAGGGAAACGACCAGGAGCCCAGGGTGATGACGCGCAAGGTGCAGGCCATCTTCCCTGAAACCGAAGAGATCGCGGCCGTGAGCGACGAGCTGGACAAGATGATGGGCGGTGAGGAGGCCGACAAGGGCTGGGATGACCTCGAGGTGGCCAGCGTCATGGAGTTCGCCAACATGCTCTCCCAGTCGACATTGCGCATCACCGCGATCATGCGCGACGGGTCGGCCCAGGAGCACGCCTACGCCATGGCCCCCATCCCCGACTTCGAGGACCGCTACCGCAGCTATACCGCACGACGCGACGAGGCATATCAGAGTGCTGCCTCCGAATCAGGCACCGCTGACGTGGAGGTCCCTGCGCTCTACTACATCACGATGCTGGAGTAGCGTCGGCGCATGAGGCAAAAAAGGCGGGAAGAGGATGCGCCCCTTCCCGCCTGGGGATTTATGGTGGGCGATGCTGGATTCGAACCAGCGACCCCTTCCGTGTGAAGGAAGTGCTCTACCCCTGAGCCAATCGCCCTTGCGAGAAAGCATCTTATCAGATGGCCATCGCTTGTCTAGGTTCGAATCCCAGATGCCCGCAAAATGCCCGCGCGGCACGTGGGGCCCATACCTCCCCGAACTTCCCCGAGGTCACTACGCCTTGTTCTGGGCGGTGACCATCTTGCGAGCGAGGACGAAGACGAGGAGGGGCAGGACCAGGCCGAGGCCACCGATGATCAGCTGCAAGATGATCTTGTCCGGAGAGATCATGAGGAAGGCCCCGCAGACGAAGGAGAGCAGCACGATGACAGAGCTGCTCTGCATGATCTTGGCGGCGTTCGAGGGAACGTTGATCATGCGTGCTCCCTGAAAACCAAGGTAGATCATGGCGACGGAGTCGACCGTGCTGACGTAGGACCTCACATTGGTGGGAAACTGCGTGATGAAGAGGATGGACACGGCGAGTGCAATGACACCAAAGACGAGCGTGGCTATGCACGCCATCTTCACATTCCTGGCTTGAGCGTTCACGGACGGACTCCTTTTCCCAGAGCTTTGAGACAAATGTGAGGTCATTGGCCCGAAGGCACGTATGGCTCAAATTCGTACGTGCCTGAGTGTAGCGCCTTGGGAGGAGATTGTCCTCCCCCTCTCCCGATGGCGATCCAGGTTGCCGCCCTTTTCCGCATCTCGATAAGCCGATTTCGCTTTGCCTCGGATTCCCACTTGACCGCCTGCCGTCGTTTTGGCATCATATCCCTCGCGGCAACGCACGGGGAATTAGCTCAGTTGGGAGAGCGCGTGACTGGCAGTCACGAGGTCAGGGGTTCGAACCCCCTATTCTCCACCACGGTACCTGCGGCGGCGGCTTCGGTCGTCGCCTTTTTCGTACGGGCCTATGGCGCAACGGTTAGCGCAGGGGACTCATAATCCCTGGGTTGCAGGTTCGAATCCTGCTGGGCCCACCAAAACGTCATAAGGCCGGAGACCTTAGGTCTCCGGCCTTCTTCCTTGGAGAAGAACTCTGGGCGCTGCCCCATACCAGGTCCGTTTTGCGAGAGGCCGTCCCACATCATGCATCTCGCAACCGTGTCCGAACACGTACTTACCTGCGCTGCGCGAGCACCCTTTCGGCCACGGCGCGCACGGCCTCGGCGATGGGGAGTTCGAGACGCTCGCCCGTGGCCCGTAGCTTGAGCTCGACGTTACCGTCCCTGATGGCCTTCTTGCCGCAGACGACCTGGAACGGGAAGCCCATGAGGTCCGCGTCGTTGAACTTGACGCCAGGACGCTCCTTGCGGTCGTCCACCACGACCTCCACCCCTGCGTCCACGAGCCCCGTGGCCAGGCGCTCGGCGACGGGCCAGACCAGGTCGTCGCGGACGTCCAGGGGAATGACCTCCACCTCGTACGGGGCGACGGAGACGGGCCAGGAGATGCCATGCTCATCGTGGTGCTGCTCGACGACGGCCGCCAGCGTGCGCGAGACACCGATGCCGTAGCAGCCCATGAGGAAGGGCTTCTCGCGCCCGTCCTCGTCCGTGAAGGTGGCCCCCATGGCCTCCGAGTACTTGGTGCCCAGCTGGAATACCTGGGAGATCTCGATGCCGCGCGCCCCCTTGAGGGCGGCGCCACAACTGGGACACACGTCTCCCTCGCGGGCGCCGATGACGTCGACCCAGGAGCCGATCTCGAAGTCGCGACCAAGCTTGGCGCGAACGAAGTGGTAGTCGGCCTCGTTGGCACCCACGATCCACCACGGGGACTCCCGGAGCGAGATGTCGGCACAGACGCGTATGCCCTCGGGCAGGCCGATGGGCCCCATGAAGCCCCTCACGAGGCCAAAGTGGGCAATCTCCTCGTCGCTCATCAGATGGTAGGCGCCGAAGGCATGTTCGGCCTTACAGTCGTTCATCTCGTGGTCTCCGGGGACGAGGCACACCACGGGCGCTCCGTCGCCATCGACGAGCGCCAGGGCCTTGCGTGTGGCGCTCTCAGGGACCCCCAGCAGCGTCGCCAGGTCGGTGATGGTGCTGACGCCAGGCGTGCGGACGCGCGCGAGCGGGCCTTCCTCCCCCTCAGGCAGAATGACCTTGGCCGTCGCGGCCTCGGCATCGGCGGCAAATCCGCAGCCGTCACAGTAGACCAGCTCGGCCTCGCCGGCATCCGCCAGGGCCATGAACTCGACGGAGCTGTCGCCGCCAATCTGGCCCGAGTCCGCGACGACGGGCAGGACCCTCAGGTCGCAGCGCTCGGCGATCCGGGCGTAGGCGGCCTTCTCCTCCTCATAGCACTGCCGCAGGGACTCCTGGGTGGCCGAGAAGGAATAGGCGTCCTTCATGATGAACTCGCGGCCGCGCATGAGGCCGAAGCGTGGGCGCCTCTCGTCACGGAACTTGTCCTGGACCTGGTAGAGCGTCACAGGCAGCTGCTTGTAGCTCTTGAGCTCGTTGTGGACCAGGTCAGTGAAGGACTCCTCGTGCGTGGGGCCTAGGGCGTACGAGTGGCCATGGCGGTCGTCTATGCGCATGAGCTCGGGTCCGTAGACCTCCCAGCGACCGCTCTGGTGCCAGAGGTCCGCGTCGGTCAGGATGGGGACCTGCATCTCCTGGGCGCCGATGGTCTCCATCTCGTCGCGGATGATGGCCTCGATCTTCCGGATGGAGCGCCAGGCCAGGGGCAGGTAGCTGTAGAGGCCGGCCGCCCCCTTGCGGATCATGCCCGCCCGCAGCAACAGCCGGTGGCTTGCCAGCTCGGCGTCGGTGGGGTCCTCCTTGAGGGTGGGTGCGTAGAGCCTAGACATCTTCTCGTAGCTTCTCAACGTGCTTCCTTCCATGGGTTCTTGGACCCGCGCTGCAGCGGGCGCGTCTGGGTGGGGCATTGCGGCGTTGGTGACCTAGCCGTCCGAGGCGGACGTACCCTCCCGTCCGTCGCCGTGACGCGCCGCGATCTCCCCAAACAGCTCGTCGACGATGCGCTCCTCGGGGACGCTGCGAATCTTCCTGCCGTTCTCGAAGAGCACGCCCTGGCCCCTCCCGCAGGCCACCCCCAGGTCGGCGTCGCGCGCCTCGCCAGGGCCGTTCACGACGCAGCCCATGACCGCAACGGAGATGGGCGCCTTGACGGACGCCAGGCGCGACGAGACCTCCTCGGCCATGTCGATGAGCCTCACCTGGCAGCGCCCGCAGGTGGGGCAGCTCACCAGCTCGGGGTGGAGGCGTCGCATGCCCAGGGCGCTCAGGAGCTCCCAGGCGACGTGGACCTCCTCCACGGGATCGGCCGTGAGGGAGAGCCGCATGGTGTCGCCGATGCCCTGCTCCAGGAGGATGCCCACGCCAACACTGTTCTTTACCGTCCCCTGCCTGAGCGTCCCGGCCTCGGTCACGCCCACGTGCAACGGTATCTGTGGGAGTTCGCGCGAGAGCGTGCGGTAGGTCGCGAGCGTCGTGGGAACGGAGTGCGCCTTGGCCGAGAGCACGACATCCATGAAGCCGCGCCCCTCGAAGTGCTCGACGTAGCCAGAGGCGGAGGCCACGAGCTTCTCGGGTAGGGTGAGGTCATCGCGGTCGTCGAAGCGACGGTCGAGGGATCCGGCGTTGACGCCGATGCGGATGGGGATGTTCCTCTCCCCCGCCTCGTCGATCACGGCGTCGACGCGCTCGAGGGAACCGATGTTGCCGGGGTTGATGCGCAGGGCAGCCGCTCCCCGACGGGCTGCCGCTATGGCAAGGCGGTGGTCGAAGTGAATGTCGGCGACGACGGGCAGCGGGCTCTGCTCGCAGATCGCCTGAAACCCGTCGAGGCAGCGCGCGTCGGGAACCGCGACGCGGATGATCTCGCAGCCCGCGTCCGCGAGCGTGCGAATCTGTGCGAGGGTCGCGGGGGCGTCATCGGTCTTGGTCGTGCACATCGACTGGACCGATACGGGCGCACCGCCGCCCACCGCAACGCAGCCGACATGCACCTGGTGCGTGAGCTGTCGGCGAATCCTTCCTTCGCTTTCTCCCATCCGTACTCCCATCAGAAGAACAGGGTGCTGAGGTCGTTTTTGAGCGCGAAGCAGAACACGAGCAGGAAGAAGGCCAGCCCCAGGTAGCTGATGCCGTTCTGCACCCTGGTGGGGATGGGCCTTCGGACCATGAGCTGGATGACCTCGATGAGGACCTTTCCACCGTCGAGGGGTGGTATGGGAAGCAGGTTCATGAATCCCAACGACATCGAGACCATGGCGATGAAGAGCAAGAGCTCGCGTGGACCCTCGGACGCCGCGGTGGCGGCCATGGCCGAGACGCCCACGACCGACGAGGTCCCCTGTAGCGTCTCCACCGTGTGCTGGGGCATGATGAGACGCAGGGCGAACGTGCCCACCTGGCCCGCATAGTCTAGGGCGTAGGCGGACGCCTGGATGACATTCAGGCGCACCACCGATCGCTGGGCCTCTATGCCAAAGCGCGTCATCTGCTCGCCTTCGGGCATGTCGACCGTCACCGTCTGGCTCGTCCCCCCATGCGTATAGGTGACCGTGAAGTCCCTCCTGGCCGAAAGCGCGGTGCCAAGCGCGTCACAGAGTCCGTTCCAGTCGCTTGTGGCGACATCGTCGACAGCCGTGATGCTGTCCCCGTCCACGAGTCCTGCTGCCGCGGCACAGGAGCCCTCCTCCACGTGGCCGATGACGTTGGTGTTGACTGCTATGCTGATGCCGGCCAGGCAGAGCGACCCCACGACGATGGCGAAGGCCAGGGCTATGTTCACGAGCGGACCCGCAACCAGCACGAAGGCGCGCGCGAGGAAGCCCTTGCCACGATAGGTACGTGACCGCTCCATCTTCAAGAGCTCCTCCGGCGCGCCCACGACAGGCCGTGCCTGACCCGCAGTGGTCGAGCCAGCCCGGGCGAAGTCGTGCCCCCGGTCGTACTCGGTAAGCATGTCCGCGTCACGCGCGAGCGTCTCGAAGCGGGCGGGATAGGTCTTCTGGCCGGGGTGCTCGCCGCGTCTCGGATCATAGAGGGGCCTGATGGAGGCCCAGTCGCAAAGCGTCGCGAGAAGCGCGTAGGCACGCTCCTCGTCGATGCCCAGCTCGACGGCGACATCGGTGGCGGCCACGCGCCCCTGCCTCTGCACCGAGGCGAGGCAGGTGGCGAGAAGGTCGTCGTCCTCGCCCTCCATGCCACAGATTCGCGTGTAGCCACCCAGGAGGATGGGCGTCACACCCACTTCCGTGCCGTAGCGCCTGGAACGGAAGGACAGCCTAACACGGCAGGGCATGCCCAGGTAGAACTCGGTGACGCGCATGCCGCAGAGTCGGGCGCTCAGGAAGTGCCCCGCCTCGTGGACGAACACGAGCAGGGACAGGACGACGACTCCCCAGAACAGCGGGGCGACAAAGCCCGCAAGCGCGGCCATCAGAGAAGTCCCCTCAGCTCGTTGCGCGCATGGTCCCTGGCACGGGCGTCCACCTCGGCAAGCTGTTCGAGGCTCTGGACGTCCGCGCGCGTGAAGGCGTCGACCGTGCGCTCCACCACGCGCTCTATGTCGAGGAAGCCGCAGCTTCCCTTACGGAAGGCATGGTTGGCGACCTCGTTTGCGGCGTTGAGGACACAGGGGATGGTTCCTCCGGCGAGGCCCGCCTCGCGGGCGAGGCGCAGGCAGCCGAAGGCGCCCTCGTCCACAGGCTCGAACGTGAGCTCCCCCAGGGCGGCGTAGTCGACGCGCGCGCAGGGTGTCTCCCAGCGTTCGGGGTAGCTGAGGGCGTACTGGATGGGAATGCGCATGTCGGTAGGTCCCAGCTGGGCCTTCACCGAACCGTCGGAGAACTCGACCATCGAGTGGACCCTGCTTTGGCGATGGACGAAGACGCTGATCCGCTCAAGCGGCGCATCGAAGATGCGGCGTGCCTCGAGGACCTCGAGACCCTTGTTCATGAGGGTCGCGGAATCGATGGTGATCTTGGCCCCCATCCTCCAGGTGGGATGTCGCAGCGCGTCGGTGGCCGTGACGTGGGAGAGCTCCTCGCGGTTCATGCCGAAGAACGGGCCGCCCGAGCAGGTGAGCCAGATGCGCTCGAGCTCGGACGGGCGCTCCGCCCGCAGGCACTGGAAGATGGCGCTGTGCTCTGAGTCGATCGGAACGAGCGCGCCAGGCTTGACCAGGGGCATGAGGAGGTCGCCCGCGACAACGATGGACTCCTTGTTGGCGTAGCCCAGGCGCTTGCCGGCCTTGAGCGCGGCATAGCCTCCCCTGATGCCGGCGGCACCGACTACGGCGCACACGACGCAGTCGACGTCATCGCGCGTGACGAGTTCGAGCGCGGCGTCCGTGCCCACACCCAGCTCGCAGCCTGCGGGGAGCTCCTGCAGGATGGGGTCTTTGCCATGCGTCTCGTCGACGACGGCGACGGCTGATACCCCGAACTCGCGCGCCGCCGAGACGAGGCGCTCCGTCGAACCCAGGACGGAGAGCGCCGTGACACGTACCTTGTCCGCATGGCGACGACAGACGTCGAGCGTCTGGGTGCCCACGGAACCCGAGGCACCCAGGATGGCGACGCGAAGGCGATGGCCCTCAGGCGCGGGGCCGACCGACGCGGGGGACGTGCTGATGGTAGGGTCGATCAAAGAATCCCTCCAAGATGAAGTAGGACGTAGGCGACCGTGCAGCCAAAGAGCATGGAGTCGGAGCGGTCGAGCAGGCCGCCATGCCCGGGCATGATGCTGCCCGAGTCCTTGACGCCGACGCCACGCTTGAGGCGCGACTCGAAGAGGTCGCCGACGACGGAGAAAGCCCCCACCAGCACGCCGCAGAGGATGGCCAGCGGGAAGCCGATTCCCCTGACGTGGAGAGCGGCTATGGCGAGCCAGATGACGACGCAGCCGACAAGCCCGCCCCAGAGACCCTCCATGCTCTTGTTCGGGGAGATCTTGGGGGCGAGCCTGTGTCTGCCGAAGCGTGAGCCCACGAAGTAGGCCGCGGCGTCGTTGACCCAGACCGAGCCCATGACGCCAAAGGTGAGCAGGCCGCCCTCGAAGCCGGGGTCGCTGCAGCGCAACATCACGACGCAGGAGAACAGGAGCGCCGTGTAGACGGGCCCGAACACCGTGATCGCCACGTCGGACACGTTCGCGCGCGGTGTGGCGACGTACCAGCACGCGCAGGACACCAAAAGGAGGAAGGAGACGACAAGGAGGGCGCTGTCCACGTGCAGCAGGGGCACCAGCGGGAAGGCGATGGCCGCCGTCAGCCCCATGACCTCGTTGGGCATACGGCCCCCGATGCGGGCGATGTGGAAGAACTCCGAGCAGCAGAGCCAGGCCATGGCCGTGACGATGGCCGCCGTGGGAATGCTTCCCGCAAAGAGGCAGGCCAGTATGGTGATGGCGTAGACGGCACCGGAGGTGGTGCGTGCCACGAGCTTCTCGGTCCACCCGCGTGCGCGCTGCCCTTTGAGCCTACCGTTGAGACGGTCGTCTGCCTTGGAGTCTCGGTGGTTCTCAAGGCGCTCTATGCCAAGGTCGATGCCCTGGCTCCTCTCGCTTTCCGGCGCCTTGGCGCCACCCCTCTCGCTCACGGCTGCCGGACACCCCCAAAGCGCCGGTCGCGGCGCTGGTAGGAGCGTATGGCACGCAGGTAGTCCCAGCGGGAGAAGTCAGGCCAGTAGGTGTCCGTCACGTAGAACTCGGTGTAGGCGAGCTGCCACAGGAGGTAGTTGGAGAGCCTGAGCTCCCCGGAGGTCCTGATGAGGAGGTCCGGGTCGGGCAGGCCGGACGAGTACAGCCGAGATGAGACGCACTCCTCGTCTATGTCCTCCACGGCCAAAGAGCCCGCCTGGACCTCGCGGGCGATCTGGCAGGTGGCACGAACCAGCTCCGCACGCGAGCCGTAGTTGACGGCGAGCGCAAAGGTCATGCCCGTGTGCCCTGCCGTCTCGTCGAGTCCGCGCTGGAAGACGTCGCGCGTCTCCCGGGGAAGCGCCTCGAGGTCGCCCAGGAAGCGCAGGCGCACGTTCTCCTGGAAGAAGAGCGGGAGCTCCTGCATCAGCGTGGTCGCGAACAGGTGCATGAGCAGGTTGACCTCACGGCGAGGGCGCTTCCAGTTCTCGGTCGAGAACGCATAGACCGACAGTACGTCAATGCCGAGGCGGACGCTCGTGGTCACGGCCTCGCGCAGCGAGTCGACACCGGCGACATGGCCCTCGGAGCGATCGAGGCCACGGGCCTTGGCCCAGCGCCCGTTGCCATCCATGATGATCGAGACATGGCGGGGGATGCCCCCGAGGTCGATGTCATCGAGGGAGATGTCGGCGGGTCCGACGCCGTAGTATGCGCGGAGCTTCTGGTCGTCGCGCCCCACTTAGATCTCCATGACCTCGGCGGTCTTGGCCTTGAGCATCTGGTCGACCTTGGCGACGTAGTCGTCGGTAACCTTCTGGATGCCCTTCTTCTCGCGCGCGACCTCGTCCTCGGAGAGCTCCTCGCTGCGCTCGGCCTTGCCGTTGGCGTCGCGACGGGCGTTGCGGATGGCCACCTTCGCCTCTTCGGCATACTTGCGGCACTCCTTGACGAGCTCCTTGCGGCGCTCCTCCGTGGGCTTGGGGAAGGGCAGGCGGATGGAGACGCCGTCGTTGCTGGGAGTGATGCCCAGGTCGGAGGACTCGATGGCCTTCTCGATGGACTTAAGGGCACTCTTGTCCCAAGGCTCGACGACGAGCATCGAGGCCTCGGGCACCTTGACGCCTGCAAGCTGGGTGATCGGGGTCGTCTGCCCGTAGTAGTCGACCCTGATGTCGTCGAGGACGTGCGCGTTCGCGCGGCCGGTACGAACCCTTGCGAAGTTGCCCCTCAGGGCGTTGAGGCACTTGTCCATGTGCTTCCTGGCGGAATCGCTGTACTGGCTCATGAGCTTTCTCCTTTAGTCTTCTACGACGGTGGTCCCGACGGGCTCGCCCTTGAGGGCTCGGTCGAAGATGCCCTCGCCGTCGAGGCTGAACACCATGATAGGCATGTGGTTGTCGTGGCAGAGGGCTGTGGCAGTGGCATCCATGACCTGGAGGTCACGGTTCAGGACCTCACGGTAGCTGATGGTGTCGAAGCGCTTGGCCTCAGGGTTTGCGACTGGGTCCGCATCGTAGATGCCATCGACCTTGGTCGCCTTCATGAGCACCTCGGCGCCGATCTCGCAGGCCCTCAGGGCCGCTGCGGTGTCGGTGGTGAAGTAGGGGTTGCCCGTGCCGGCCGCGAAGATCGTGATCCGTCCCTTCTCGAGGTGCCGGATGGCACGACGGCGGATGTAGGTCTCGGACACCTGGTGCATCTCGATGGCGCTCATGACGCGACACTGCATGCCGCTGTGCTCGAAGGTGTCCTGGAGGGCGAGCGAGTTGATGACCGTGGCGAGCATGCCCATGTTGTCACCTTGGGCACGGTCCATGCCCGCCGCAGCGCCCGAGAGGCCCCTGAAGATGTTGCCACCGCCCACGACGACCGCAACCTCGAGGCCTGCATCGTAGGCGGGCTTCAACTCCCGCGCGATGCGCTGGGGGACGTCCGGGTCGATGCCGAAGTCCCTGTTGCCCATGAGGGCCTCGCCGGAAAGCTTGAGCAGCACGCGCTTGTATCTGTAGCCTGACACGGAGCCTCCAGTCTCTGCCATGGCGCCCGGTCACAACCGGACCGACTTTGACGATTCTATCAAACGAATCGAATGTGCCGTCGCCCATTAGGCGAGCTGACAACCCCGACATACGAAAGGACCGGCCCGCAAGAAGCGGGCCGGTCCCAACGGCAAGAAGGCGAGGGATGCTAGTTCTCGTCGCCAAAGGCGAAGCGCGTGAAGCCGACCACGGCGACCTCGTCCGCGGCAGCCTTGCCGACCCTCTTGGCAAGCTCGGCGATGGTCACGCTGGAGTCCTTGATGAACTCCTGCTCGGTGAGGACGTTCTCCTTATAAAACTTCTCGAGCTTGCCCAGGGCGATCCTCTCCTGGATGGCCTCGGGCTTGCCGGAGTCGGCGGCCTGGGCCATGTAGATGCCCTTTTCGTGCTCGATGACGTCTGTGGGGACGTCCTCGCGGCGGGCAGAGACGGGGGCGACGGCCGCGACCTGCATCGCGACGTCATGCGCGAAGGTCTTGAACTCGTCGTTCCGGGCGGTCTCGGCCTTGCCGAAGGAGAACTCGACGATGTCACCCAGCTTGCCACCGAGGTGAATGTAGCTGGCGAGGGCGCCATGCTCGGCAGTGACGCGCTGGAAGCGGGCGACCTTCATGTTCTCGCCGATGACGTGGATCATCTCGGTGAGCTCGGCCTCGACGGTGGTCTCGCCAAAGGCGCAGGCCTTGAGTGCCTCGACGTCGGCGGGGTCGCTCTCGGCGACGACCTTGGCGAGGTCGGCTGCGAAGCTGGTGAACTTGGGGTTGGTGCCGACGAAGTCGGTCTCGCAGGTGAGCTCGAGCAGCGCACCTGACTTGCCGTCCTCGGACACGTAGGCGGCGATGGTGCCCTCGTTGGTGTCACGACCAGCGCGCTTGACGGCCTTGGCGATGCCCATCCTACGTAGGACGTCGACGGCCGCCTCGATGTCACCGTCCGCCTCGACGAGGGCCCTCTTGCACTCCATCATCGGGGAGTCGGTCATCTCGCGAAGCTGCTTGACGAGCGCGGCGGTAATCTGGGCCATGATGCCCCTCCTTCTTGGGGTTGAAATCTAGTGGGTGCGGGTGACGCGCGGGCTACTCGGTTGCAGGGACCTCGGTCTCGACGGCCGGGGTGGTCTCGCCAGCCTCCATCTCCTCGACGGAGATCTGCTCCTTGCCGGAGCCAGCGAGGACGGCATCGGCGACAAGCTCGCACATGAGGTTGACGGAGCGGATGGCGTCGTCGTTCGCGGGGATGCCGTAGTCGATCACGTCGGGGTCCGAGTTGGTGTCAAGCAGGCCGATGACGGGGATGTGCAGGCGATTGGCCTCGCGGACGGCAATCTCCTCGCGTTTGGTGTCGATGACGAAGAGGGCCTGGGGAAGCGTGTGCATGTCACGGACGCCACCGAGGTTGCGTTGGAGCTTCTCGAGCTCCTTGGTGAGTACGGCCTGCTCCTTCTTGCCGCGGGCGGCCATGCTCCCGTCCTCGACCATGGTCTCGAGCTCCTCCATGCGGTCGATGCGGGAACGCATGGTGACGAAGTTGGTCAGCATGCCACCGAGCCAGCGCTGGTTGATGTAGGGCATGCCGGCACGTGTCGCCTGGGCGGAGATGGGCTCCTGGGCCTGCTTCTTGGTGCCCACGAACAGCACGCGGCCCCCCTTGGCGGCAGTCTCCTTGAGGAAGCTGTATGCCTTGTCGGCCTCGACGACGGTCTGCTTGAGGTCCAGAATGTAGATGCCATTGCGCTCGCCGAAGATGTAAGGCCTCATCTTGGGGTTCCAGCGGCGCGTCTGGTGGCCATAGTGGCAGCCGGCCTCGAGCAGGGTGCGGATGTTGATCTTGACAGCCATGTGTATACCTCCGTTGGTTGGTCCTCCGCGTGATGTCAACCCCGTCAGAGCCACCCGGGACTTGGCTGTTGCCCCGGGCACCGTGGCCGACGAGTCGTCACGCGTGCGAATTGTAGCCATGCATGCGCACAGCAGTTCCTGAGTATATCAGGGGGGGGGTAGACATGCCAGCAGGGCGGGCAGAACACCTTCGCTCCACAAGCCGCCTCACTCTCCGCGCGGGTGCGCCTGACGAGCGGCTGCCTTGAGCCTGTCAACGGAGAGGTGCGTGTATATCTGGGTCGTCGAGAGGCTCGAGTGACCGAGCAGCTCCTGTACGCTCCTGAGATCCGCGCCGCCTGAAAGCAACTCCGTGGCATAGGTATGGCGCATGGCGTGGGGCGTGATGTCCGCGTCCAGGCCCGCGAGACGCACGCGTCTCTCGAACGCCTCCCTCAGGGCTGCCGCCGACATGCGCCTGCCTCGCGTGGACACGAAGAGCGCCTCGGACGCCCCCTCACCCCTCACGACGAGGGCGGGACGTGCGGTGAGCAGATAGGCATCGAGCTCGTCGATGCACATGTCGTAGAGGGGAACGATGCGCTCCTTGCCGCCCTTGCCGAGGAGCGTCACCTGGCGGCGCTCACGGTCTATGTCCCCTACGTCCAGCCGGGAGATCTCCGATATGCGCGCCCCGCTGGCATAGAGCAGCTCTATGAGCGCGCGGTCGCGCAGGCCGATGACGCCGTCCTCGTCGCAGGCCCCAAGCAGCTGGCAGACGTCGGGGTCCGTTATCGTCTTGGGAAGCGTCCGCGCAACCTTGGGGCTGGCTATTGCGGCTGCGGCGTCCTTGTCGGTATAGCCCTCCCGCACGAGCCAGCGATAGAGCGTCCTGATGGCCGAGAGACGGCGGTTGAGCGTCCTCGACGAGTAGCGTGCCCGCACAAGCTCGCCCAGGTATGCCCTCAGCTGCGAATGCGTCACGTCGAGGGGATCCACCCCCTGGCGCCTCGTCCAACGCGCGTACGCCGCAAGGTCCGTCCCATAGGCCCTGATGGTGTTCTCGGAAAGGTTGCGCGTCACGGAGAGATCCGAGAGAAAGCGCCTGAGAAGCGCGTCAAGGTTCGGCGTGGCAGCGGCCGTCGCATCTCCCATGGCGTCCACCGTCACCTTGCCCGGCCGAAGAGGTCGGGACGACTTGCGAGGTAGGTGTCCATGTCCCGGGCGGCCCTGTCTGCATAGGCCCCGTAGCGTTCCCGCTTACCGAGACGCCCTCTCCCCAAGGGAGCGATGATGCCGAAGTTGACATGCATGGGTTGGTAGGGACACGTTGCCGGGTCGGTCGCGTACCTCACGAGCGAGCCCAGGGCAGTCGTCGCCGGGAGGTCGACGTGTTCGGCAGAGCGGATGTCGCAGATGGTGTTGAGCGCGGCGAGGAGGCCCGAGGCGATGGCCTCGACGTAGCCCTCCGTACCGGTGATCTGGCCCGCAAGTCTGACCTGCGTATGGGGTATGGCAAAGGTATCCGTTAGGACACGGGGCGCGTCGACGAAGCTGTTCCTGTGCATGACGCCATAGCGGAAGAAGTCCGCCTCCTCAAGACCCGGGATCATCCGGAAGACGCGCTTCTGCTCGCACCAGCTGAGATTGGTCTGGAACCCCACGAGGTTATACGCCGTACGCCCTACGTTCTCGGCGCGCAGCTGCACGGCAGCCCAGGGACGCCGTCCCGTTCTGGGATCCGTGAGACCGACGGGCTTGAGGGCGCCAAAGCGCAGCGAGTCGCGTCCCGTTCGGGCGACCTCCTCGACGGGTTGACAGGCATTGAACAGGTCCTTCTGCTCGAAGTCCTTGGAGACGATGCGCTTGGCGGCGACGAGGGCGTCGTAGAACGCATCGTACTCGTCTCGGTCCATGGGGCAGTTGAGGTAGTCTCCCCCTCCCTCGGCATAGCGTGACTGCACGAAGGCGATGGAGCGATCGATGGTCTGCGCGTCGACGATGGGCGCCGCGGCATCGTAGAAGGAGAGCGACTCGGCCCCCAGCCTTCGAGAGAGGTCCCCGAACAGGGCGTCGGAGCAGAGGGGCCCGGCTGCGACGACGACCATGCCCCCGGGAATCGTCGTGACCTCCTCCCGTACGACGGATATGTTCCCCTCGCCCTCGATCGCCTGCGTGACAAGGTCCGTGAAGGCACCACGATCGACCGCAAGGGCACCCCCGGCCGGAACGGAGGCCCTGTGCGCAAGGGCGATGAGGAAGGAGCCCATCTTGGTGATCTCCTCCTTGAGGAGACCCGCCGCGCTGTCGTGGCGCGTCGACTTGAGGGAGTTCGAGCACACGAGTTCGGCAAAGCCCGCACCGTGGTGTGCGGGTGAGCTATGGAACGGGCGCTGCTCAAAGAGCGTGACCCGTACGCCCCGGCTCGCAAGCTGAAGCGCGCACTCACTCCCCGCGAGACCCCCTCCGATGACTGTGACTTCGTCTGGCACCTTGGACTCCCCCGCACGCATGTGACACCGTTACCCGGTAGTGATTGTACCCTGCCCCTCGAACGCGGGCGCTGACGGGGAGAAGCGGCCGTCGCGCAGGCGGACCACAAGACCCTGGAGCTCGTAGTCGCTCAACGCGTTGAGGACGTGGACCACGTCCTCCCCCAGCGCGCGGGCAAGGTCGTCGGGGCGCATGGGGTTCGCGGTCAGTGCAGACAGTATCCTGCCGGATGGGGTCGGTCCCTGGGCGCCCACGAACCGCAGGCACCCGTAGTCATACGATATCCGGACCTCCAGGTCGACCTCGGAAGAGATGATGGCGGCCCCGTTGGCGATGAGGGTGTTCGCGCCGGCAGACTGCGGCGAGAAGATCGAGCCGGGCACGGCATACAGCGTCCTTCCCATCTCGACCGCAGCGTCTGCGGTGCTCATGGTTCCCGATTTCACCCCCGCCTCGGCGATCAGCACGCATCTCGAGAGCGCGGCGATGATGCGGTTCCTCTTGGGGAAGGCCCACCTCCTCGGTCCCTGCCCCCAAGGCTCGAGCGATATGACCGCACCCTCCCCTGCCGCGGCCCGTTCGAACATGTCCGACGAGCTTGCGGGGTACACGCGGTCCGCCCCGCATCCGGACACGATCACGCAGCGGCCACCGGACCTGGCTGCGGCACGCAGGGCGGCGCAGTCGCAGCCCATGGCACCTCCCGATACGACCGTCAGGCCACATTCGGCTGCGACGCGGCCAGCGATCTCCGCGACGGCAATGCCATAGGGCGTCGCCCTGCGGGCCCCGATGATCGATATGCAAGGCGCCCCTAGCGCCGAGGGGTCGCCAATGCCCCTCAGCTCCTCTGGAGGGTCCTCGAGGAGCTCGAGGGAGGGGGGATATCCCTCGTCCTTCCTCCCGAGCACCCAGCGCCCCCCTCGTGCCACCATCGTCATACCCCACTTCGGTCTCGGTACATGCAGGCCTCTACGACATGGCCTCGCCTGACGCGGTCACTTCCCTCGAGGTCGGCAATCGTTCGGGCTACGCGTGCGACGCGAACGATCGAGCGACCGCCGAGCGCAAGCCTTGCCGACATCCGCTCGAGCACGGAGCGCGCGTCCGCCTCCAGGGAAATCTGGGAGAGGGGAAGCCGGGAGTTGAGTGCGCCGGCATCGCCTCTCTCTTCCTGACGCTCCCTCGCGCGCAGCACCATGCGCGTCATGTCTTCCGTCGAGAGCCCCTCGCGGCCGCCTATCACCTTCGACGCATCGGGACGCGCCACGTCCACCCTCACGTCGATGCGATCCATGAGCGGGCCGCCTATGCGCGACTGGTACTGGGCCACCCTCGTCTCGCTGCAGCTGCAGGGCCTTACCGGATCGCCCAGGTAGCCGCAGGGGCAGGGATTTGCCGCAGCGACGAAGAGAAAGTCGCAGGGAAAGGCGAAGGCGCCCTCCGCCCTGATAAGCCTCACGCACCTCTCCTCGAGGGGCTGCCTCAGCGACTGTAGGACGTTGCACGCAAACTCGGGGAGCTCATCGAGGAACAGCACGCCCCTGTGGGCGAGGGTCACCTCACCTGGCAGCACGGGCCTTCCGCCACCTATCATCCCAGCGAGTGAGATGGAGTGATGGGGGCTGCGAAAGGGCCTGTTGCCCAGCTGCAGCTCGGTCGCGTCCCGGCCGGCGACCGAGGCAACGAGCAGGGCCTCGTCCTTCTCCGCTGGGGAAAGTGGGGGCATGATGCGTGGTATCCTCCGGGCGAGCATGGTCTTCCCCGACCCGGGAGGACCCACCATGAGCAGGCCATGGCCACCTGCGACCGCAATGGCGATGGCACGCTTCGCGGACTCCTGGTCCACGACGTCGGCGAAGTCGAGCGTCGCCGGAGCATGCTCGCACGAGTGGTCGTCGGCGGGACTCGGACGTCTGCAGTGACGGGTGACCCAAGGGACGCCACGGGCGATCTCTCCCAGCGCGGCTACGCCCAGGCAGCGCTCGTAGGATCCCAGGCAGCCCGATTCCGGAGAGCAGACGAGCGCAAGGCCCATAGACTCCGCGAGCCTCTGGTACGCGAGCATGCCGCGCGTGGGCCGTATGTCGCCCTCGAGCGCCAGCTCGCCGACGAAGAGGCAGGAATCGAGACCAGTCAGCGGCATCTGCCCGCTGCTGCAAAGGATGGACACCGCCACGGGCAGGTCGAGCCCCGTGCCCGACTTTCTCAACTCTCCGGGTGCGAAGTTCACGGTTATGTGCTCACGGGGCATCCTGAGGGCGCTGTTTCGTATGGCGCAGCGAATGCGCGAACGGGACTCCAACACGGCGGAATCGGGCAGACCTACCATCGTGATGCCTGGAATGCCTGCGGAAGTGGACACCTCGACCCTCACGGGCAGGGCCTCCATCCCGTGCAGTATGGCCGTCTGGACGGCTACGGAGGCACCCATCAGTCATCCCAGGCGAAGGCGCCCATGAGGTGGTGGACCTGGGCACAGCGCCTTCCCACGATGCTTATCGCCACCACGTCGAAGCGGACCGCCTCGACTCCGGGATGGGTGCAGAGATAGACGAGCGCAAGCCTGCGGTAACGGGCCCGCTTCCTACCGTCCACGGCAAGCTCCGGCAAAGGGCCGTCCTCCACCTCCCGCCAAAGGCGCGTCTTCACCTCGACCAGCACGACGGTACCCTCGATCTCGCAGACTATGTCCACCTCACCGGCCGTACACGTCCAGTTGCGCTCCAGGATCTCGTACCCACGCCGCCTGAGGTAGGTCGTGGCCAGTCGCTCTCCCTCGGCGCCGACCTCGCGGGCGCCCATGCCGCGCGTCCGCCATTCGGCACCCGTGCGGCCCTCCTGCGCCCCTTCTCCGCCCGCCTGCATAGAAGCCTCCCTCGCATCATATCGTGGGAAGGATTCTGCTATGGGTGACTTGCACCGGTGCCTGCGCTCGTTTACCGCAAGCACCCTGTAGGACGTCCTTCTCAGAACAGCGCGGGAGTCTCCAGGAAGTTGCCGCAGAACGACACACGATGAATGGGGGTCAGCCCTAACCGCCTGATGGCGTCGATGTGCGCCGGGGAGCCGTACCCCTTGCACTCGGCGAGATGATAGCCCGGATACTCGCTGTCGTAGGCCACCATGAGGGAGTCTCGGGTCACCTTGGCGACGATGGAGGCCGCCGCGATGCACGCGACGCGCGCGTCGCCCTTGACGAGGGCGCGCTCTTGGGGATGCACGTGTACGGGGTTGCCGTCTATCAGGACGCAGTCCGCATCGGCACCGGCATCGGCAATGGCCTGGCCCATGGCCATCCGCAGCGCCACCGACATGCCGACGGCATCGATGGATGCGGGTTCGACGTGGGCCACGCCGATGGCGATGGCGTGCTCGGCTATCGTGGCTCCCAATACCCCGCGCCGTGCGGGGCTCAGCTGCTTGGAGTCATTGAGACCCCATATGATGGGCTCGCCCGGCAGGGCGACCGCGCAAGCGGTGAGCGGACCGGCGAGGGCCCCGCGGCCCACCTCGTCCACGCCCACGATGACACCCTCCCCACCCAGCTCCCGCTCAAGGGCATACATCCGGGAGACGCGCTCCCTCTCCTCGAGTTCGCGCTCGCGGCGCCGCAAGGCCGCGCCAACAGCCTGGCGAACCTGCTTGCGGGGGTCCTCGGCATAGCGCTCGCTAAGGGCGAGGGCCTCCTCGGGTCCCGCGTCACTTAGGAGTGCGGCAATCTCCCTCGCCGTCGCGGCGTATGCCATGCGCGCCTCCTCTCCCGCCCGAACGCTGTGCGTCTACGAGAGGGGCCGCCACGCGGGCGGCCCCTTGGGGTTCCTCTGCTGTATGACCTAGCGCTTCTCGCGGATGCGCGCCGCCTTGCCGACGCGGTCGCGAAGGTAGTAGAGCTTGGCACGATGGACGTCACCATGGCGCACGACCTCGAGCTGGGCGATCTTGGGACTGTGGAGGGGGAAGGTGCGCTCGACACCGACGCCGAAGGAGATCTTGCGGACGGTGAAGGTCTCGCGGGAGGAGCCCCCGCTCATGCGGATGACGTCGCCCTGGAAGACCTGCTCGCGCTCGCGCTCGCCCTCCTTGATGCGGTAGTGCACCTTGACGTTGTCGCCGACGCGAACCTGAGGGATGTCCTCACGGATCTGCTGGCGCTCGATTGCGCGAATGTAGTCCATAGTTACCTCGTCTCTAGAGGTGCCGTCGTCTACTGCGCGGCACATAGGCTTACACACGGCGAGTCATTATATGGCATGCGTCCTGTTGGGGCAAGGAAGCCAGGTGCTCCGTCTCGAGCTTGGGCACAAAGCGACCATAATGGCCGCGCGCGGGCTATGCCTGGGCGAGCTTCCAGCCAATGGTGCGCTCGCGCATGCCCACGAAGTCACGGTAGATCCCCTCCTCGCGCATGAGGCTCTCGTGCGTGCCGCGCTGCACGATGCGGCCTGCGTCCACCACCACGATCTGGTCGGCCCCGCGCACCGTCTTGAGGCGGTGTGCGATCATGATGACCGTCTTACCGCGCCTCAGCTCCTCGATGGCCCGCTGGAGCTCGAGTTCGTTCTCGGGGTCGACGTTCGCGGTGGCCTCGTCGAGGATGACGATGGGAGCGTCCTTGAGGATGGCGCGGGCGATGGAGATGCGCTGGCGCTCGCCACCCGAGAGGGAGGCCCCACCCTCTCCTATTCGCGTGTCGTAGCCATGCTCCAACCTGTCGATGAACTCGTCGCAGCAGGCGCGGCGCGCAGCCTCGACGACCTCTGCGTGCGTGGCCTGCGGACGGCCGAACTTGATGTTGTTCTCGATGGTATCGTCGAAGAGGTAGACTCCCTGGAAGACCATGGAGAAGTTGGAGAGCAGGGCGTCCACCTTCCAGTCGCGTACGTCATGCGCGCCCACGGTGACGCGTCCCGCATCCACGTCCCAGAAGCGCGCCATGAGGTGCGCGAGCGTGGTCTTGCCGCTGCCGGAGGGTCCCACGAGCGCGCAGGAGCTGCCCTGGGGGATGGAGAGCGAGACGTGGTCAACCACGTCTCGCTCTCCGTAGGAGAATGAGACGTCCTCGAGCTCGATGTCAAAGCGGTCGCCGGACTCGATGCCAGCGCCCTCCCCCATGGCGGGGGTCGCGATGAGGGCGTTCACCTTGTCCATGCTGAAGTCGATCATGCGCAGCAGGCTGGCATAGCTGCCCACCAGCTCGAGCTTGGCGAACACCATGAACGATGCGACGACCATGGTGAGGCAGGTGCCTGTCTCGAGCGAGCCAGAGGCCCAGAGCGAGAGCGACAGCAGGCAGAGGACGATGCTCGATGCCTTGCAGACCAGCGCCTCCAGGACCATGAAGCAGACGAAGCGCAGTTCGAGCGTGAGGTTGGCGTGCTCGCAGTCGCCGATGGCGGCGCCCAGGCGGCTCTCCGCGCCATCGGCCAGGGAGAAGGCCCTCACCACGGAGATGCCCTGCACGTACTCGAGGACGGCGCCCACGATGGCGCGCTGGGACTCCACGCGGCGGTCGGAAACGGCACGCGAGACGTTCTGCATGATGGCATTGATGCCCAGCACGCAGACGACGGTGGCGGCGGCAAGCAGGCCGCAGCGCAGGTCCATCACGGCGAGCATGAGCACCATGACCACCGTGAGCACGAGGCCCGAGATGACGTTGGAGTAGACGACGCCACCGGCATTCTGCACGTCGTCGAGGGTATTGGTCATGGTGCTGGCGATCTCCCCCAGGCTGTTGTCATTGAAGTAGCCCATGGGCAGATAGCGCATGCGATCGCCGATCTGCGAACGCTTCTCGCCGCTCATGGAGAAGTTGCCGTCGCAGAAGTTCTGGCTCTTGAAGTGTGCGGTAACGGAGCAGCCTGCCATGGAGACGAGCATGACGGCCAGTGAGGCGACCGCCGTCCGGACCCCCACCGTCGAGGTGGCGACGGCCGAGAGCACGATGGCCAGGGCCAGGATCTGCAGCGCCTCGAAGATGGAGTTACCCACGCTCCAGGCCATGCCGCGACGTAGCTTGGGCGTGTTCGACCCGCCGAAGGCGAAGTACTTGCGTATGGTTGACAGCATGCCCTACTCCCCTTCCGACGCCATATCGCGGGCGCCCATGTGAGCCTGGTACATCTTCCGGTAGAGCTCGCAGGATCCCATGAGCTCCTCGTGCGTGCCGCTGGCGCGGATGCGTCCGTCGTCCACCACGACGATCTTGTCCGCGTCGGTGATGGTGGAGAGCCGGTGCGCGATCACGACCAGGGTCCTTCCCGCGACGAGACGAGAGACGGCAGCCTCCACCTGGGCCTCGCTCTCCGGGTCCGTGTAGGCCGTGGCCTCGTCCAGGATCACGACGGGGCTGTCATGCAGCATGGCCCGTGCGATGGCGACGCGCTGGCGCTCGCCGCCCGAGAGGTGCCCGCCGCCGCCGCCCACCACGGTCTGGTAGCCGTGGTCGAGGGCCATGATGAAGTCGTGGCAGCCGCTCTGACGCGCCACCTCCATGACCTCCTCGTCCGTGGCGTCGGGACGGCCCATGCGAATGTTCTCCATGATCGACTGGTCGAAGAGGTAGTTGTCCTGCGAGACGTATGCCACCTCGTCCGCCAGCTGACTCGCTGAGAGGCTCGTGAGGGGAACGCCTCCCAGGCACACGCTGCCTTCGCCAGGGTCCCAGAAGCCGGCCATGAGCCGCGCCAGGGTCGACTTGCCCGACCCGCTGGGTCCCACGAGGGCGCAGACCGTACCCGCCTCGACCGAGAGGTCCACGCCATGCAGCACCTCGGCGTCGCCGTACGAGAAGCGCACGTCCGTAAGCTCGATGCTCGGGACCTCGCCCGCGCGAAGCCCGGACGAAGGCTCGTCGGCACGGAGCTGCTCGCCCTGACCGAGCACATCGGCGATCTGGCCCACGACCGTTCCCAGCTGGGCAAGGGAGTCCATGAAGCTCATGGCCGCGTAGAGGGGCGGGAAGATGCCCAGCGAGAGGATGGCGGCCAGCACGAAGGTCGCGGGCTCAAGCTGCCCCGATGCCACGAGGAGGCAGCCCACCGGGAGCACCCCCACCAGCGTGGCGGGCATGATGGACAGCCCCAGGTCCGACCAGATCTGACAGTGTGCCATCCAGTCGATGAAGGAGTGGGCGTATGCGTGTACCGCACGGGAGAACTTCTCATATGAGCTGGCCGAGCGGCCGAAGGCCTTGATGACCTCGATGCCATTCACATACTCGACGGCGGCGGACGACATCTCGTTACCCGTCGTCACGGTGCGGCCGTACCACTCCTCGTAGTCGCGCATCATCTGGCCGTAGACCAGGGCGCCCACGGGGATGGTCGCGAGTGAGACGAGGGCCAGCCTCCAGTCGAGCGAAAACAGGTAGGCTACGACCGCGATGGGCACCAGCAGGTCGCTGGTCATCTCGGGGACCACATGGGCGAGGGCAACCTCGATGCCGTCGGCCTTCTCCACGAGGATGTTCTTGAGCGTGCCCGAGGGCGTGTCGAGGACGTAGCCCATGGGGACGCGCGTGAGCTTGGACGCAAGGCGGCGGCGCACCGACGAGATGGTCCTGAACGTCGCTATGTGCGAGACGGACGTCGACGCGTAGTGAAAGACGATGTGGCAGCCGAAGCTCACGGCCGCGAAGGCGCACCAGCCTCCATAGAACCCCAGGCTGCGATTACCCCCGAGCACGCCCAGAACCATCTGGCCCGCCGCATAGTACGGCAGGACGTTACCCACCACGCCTATGACGGCAAGTGCCACGGAAAGCACGTAGAGCGCTCGGTTGGTCGGCCCTGCCCACCCGAGCAGCCTGGACAGAGGGTCGATCTCCCTCTCTTCCCTCTTTCCCATGTCATGTCCTCCTAAAGTTAGTCTTGGTTACCTTAGGTAGGATATAACAGCGTTATGTTACTTGGCAAGGTATGTGCGCAGGAATAGAGAGGCCGTCAGGGGATGTCAGGTGCCGGCAGCGGTCCGCTCCATGAGCATACGCATGCCGTCGTGGAAGAAGCGCCCATATCCCGCGATGAAACGCTGAGCCTCCGTGCGGCTGAGGTCACGCGACAGCAGATCGAAGACGCCCTTGAAGAAGAGGCCTGTGAGCACCTCGACGAGAACGCGCTCGACGTCCGAGGGATGCCCGTCGACCTCAAGCGTATCCCGTTCGTACTCGAAGGTGCTCGACACCTCGACCTCTACGAACTTGTCGAGGTAGCGCTCCCAGCGCGTGCCGGTGGAGCCCTCCGAGATGATACGGAAGTCGTCGAGGTGGTCATAGATGAAATCCATCATCTGCGAGCGTTTCTCCAACTCGAACTCCCACATGGCGTCGAAGGAGCGCCCTCCTGCGGGGCGCGCGGAGAATTCCCGCAGGGCCGCGAGGTGAAGTGCGAAGAGACCATCCCCCGCCGGTCCTACGACGGCATCGAAGAGGGCCTCCTTGCTGGGAAAGTATCCGTAGATGGCACCAGTGGTCACGCCTGCCGAGGTGGCGATGGCGCGCATCGAGACGCCGGAGAAGCCGCCCACGAGGAAGGCGGAACGGGCGGAGGCGAGTATAGCCGCGCGGGTGCCGCCGCCTGAGTCGTCCATGATCTTGGCATCATCCACGCGTCCCCCGACCGTCCCTCATGGCATCCATCGTAGCGCGTCCCATCTCAGCTGTCGCCCCGCTGGTCGGACAGGCTCCAGGCCTTGGGCACGTTAAGCTCCTCGTAGAGTCGGATGGCATAGCGGTCGGTCATGCTGCTCACGTAGTCTGCCGCCTGGACGTCCACGGAGTCCTGCCTGCGAGAGCGGTACTCGGCCGGGATCTCGTCCGGATGGCGTACGAAGTGCGTGAACAGCTCCTCCACAAGATGGGCAGCCTTGGGTTCCTCGCGCTTCGCCTCGCCACGAGTGTACAGGTTCTCTGACAGGAAGCGCCTCATCCCCATCATGGCGTCCCACACTACGTCTGACATGGCGATCTTTCCGCACTGGGCACTCGCGCTGACCGCGTCGTGCACCATGGTCTCTATGCGCTCCGACGAGCTGGATCCCAGGATGCGGCGCAGGTCCGCGGGAAGCGACTCCTCGCTCAGGATGCCGGCCCTCTTGGCGTCATCCATGTCATGCGTCACGTAGGCCATGCGGTCTGCCCGGGCGACCACCTGGCCTTCGAGCGTGTGCGCCGCCGTCCCTTGGTTATGGTTGACGATGCCGTCTATGGTCTCGCGGGTGAGATTGAGACCGAGGCCGTCCTTCTCTAGCAGGCAGACGATGCGGGCGCTCTGCTCGTTGTGACGGAAGAGTCGCGGGTCGTCGGAGTCACAGCACAGCCTGCGTGCCATGGCGCGCTGGAGCGCCCGTTCGCCGCAGTGCCCAAAGGGCGTGTGGCCCAGGTCATGGCCAAGGGCTATGGCCTCGGTGAGGTCGACGTTAAGCCCCAGGGGACGTGCGATTGCGCAGGCGATCTGGGCGACCTCGATGGTGTGGGTGAGGCGGGTGCGATAGTGGTCTCCCTCCGGCGCCAAGAAGACCTGCGTCTTGTTGGCGAGCCGCCTGAAGCTCTTGCTGTGCAGGATCCTGTCGCGGTCGCATTGGAAGCAGGTCCGCAAGGGGTCTGGCTCCTCTTCCCGCGTGCGGCCGGAGCTCTCGTCGGAGTGGCAGGCCCATGGGCTGAGCAGCTCGTGCTCGCGTCGCTCCAGCGTCTCCCTGTCGATGATGTCCATGTGCGCCTCCCGTAAAAGCAAGGGGGAGGGGCCCCAGGCCCCTCCCCCCGTCGTGACAAGCTCAGATCACGCAGCCCTAGGCGAGCTTTCGGGGTCCGCCGTTGGAGCTGATCTTGGCCTGTGCACCCGCCAGGCGTGCGATGGGCACGCGGTAGGGCGAGCAGGAGACGTAGTCGAGACCGAGGTCATAGTACATCTGGATGGAGTCGGGGTCGCCGCCGGTCTCGCCACAGACTCCACAGACGATGGTGTCGTTGGCGGCATGTCCGCCCTTGACGCCCATCTCGACCAGCTTCGCGACGCCGGAATCCAGCGTCTCGAACGGGTTGGCCCTCAGGATCTTCTTGTTGAGGTACTGGGGGATGAAGGCGCTCTCGACGTCATCGCGGGAGAAGCCGAAGGTCGTCTGGGTGAGGTCGTTGGTTCCGAAGGAGAAGAAGTCGGCGTACTTGCCGATCTCGTCGGCAGTCACGGCGGCACGGGGGAGCTCAATCATGCAGCCGATGGGAATGCTGAGCTCGACGCCCTCCGCCTCGGCGACGGCGTGGACGCCGGCCTCGATCTGGGCGCGGACGAGTTTGAGCTCCTCGACGGTGGAAATCAGCGGCACCATGATCTCGGGCCTGGGATCGAGGCCCTGCTTCTTGAGCTTGGCCGCGGCGGCGGCAATGGCACGGACCTGCATGTCGTTGAGCTCGGGATAGACGATGCCCAGACGGCAGCCGCGCAGGCCGAGCATGGGGTTGGCCTCCTGGAAGGAGTCCAGGCGGGCGAGGCGGTCGCGCATGGCCTTGATCTGGATCTCCGTCTCGCCACGGCCCTCGGCGTGGGCGATCTCGACGGCAAGCTCGCGCGGGTCGTCGAGGAACTCGTGCAGGGGCGGGTCGAGGAGGCGGACGATGACGGCCTTGCCGTCCATCGCCTTGAACATGCCCTCGAAGTCACCAGTCTGCGCCTTGAGAAGCTGTCCGAGTGCCTGCTGTTTCTGGCCGTCGTTGTCAGCAAGGATGAAGGACTGGATAATCTCCTTGCGCTCGCCCAGGAACATGTGCTCGGTGCGGTCGAGGCCGATGCCCTCAGCACCGAAGTCGACGGACAGCTGGGCGTCCTCGGGGTTGTCCGCGTTGGTGCGGACGCCGAACAGTCGACCGCGGGAGGCGTCGCGGCGGACGTCGTCGGCCCATCCGAGGATGGTCTCGAGGTCACCGGTGAGCTCGGGGCGCGTAAGGGGCACGGCGCCCAGGATGATGTCACCGGTCGTGCCGTTGATGGAGATGATGTCGCCCTCGTGCAGGACGGCATTGGTGCCGGAGATGACGCACTCCTTGGCCTTGGCATCGATCCTCAGCGCCTCGGCGCCGCAGACGCAAGGCGTGCCCATGCCGCGGGCTATGACGGCGGCATGCGAGGTCTTGCCGCCATGTGACGTGAGGATGCCCTCGGCGGCGACCATGCCCTTGAGGTCGTCAGGGGTGGTCTCCCAGCGGACGAGGATGCAGGGCTTCTCGATGTTGGCGTAGTGGACGGCGGCGTCAGAGGAGAAGACGACGGCGCCCACCGCCGCGCCGGGTGACGCGTTCATGCCCTTGGCCACGACGTCCAGCTTGGCCTTGGGGTCGAACTGCGGGTGCAGGAGCTGGTCGAGCTGAGACGGGGCGACGCGCATGATGGCCTGCTCCTGGGTGATGCGACCCTCCTCGACCATCTGCATGGCGACCTTGAGCGCAGAGAGGGCGGTGCGCTTGCCCACACGGGTCTGGAGCATCCAGAGCTTGCCCTGCTCGATGGTGAACTCGAGGTCCATCATGTCCGCATAGTGGTCCTCGAGGATCTCGAAGACGTGGTAGAGGTCCTTGCCGGCCTTCTCGAGACCAGGGATCTTGGGCAGGTCTGCGATGGGCTCGGTGTTGCGGATGCCAGCCACGACGTCCTCGCCCTGGGCGTTGACCAAGAAGTCGCCGTAACGCTCGTTGGTGCCGTCGGCGGGGTTACGCGTGAACGCGACGCCCGTAGCGGAGGTCTCGCCCTTGTTGCCGAAGACCATGACCTGGACGTTGACGGCCGTACCGAGGGAGTCGTCAATCTTGTTCTGCTTGCGGTAGAGGATGGCGCGCTCGGTGTTCCAGGAGCCGAACACGGCCTGCTCGGCAAGGCGGAGCTGCAGGTAGGGATCCTGCGGGAAGGTGGCGATGCCGTTGGGCGCGACCTCGGGGTGGGCCTGCGAGTCGACGTTTTTGGCGAATATGCCCTTGAAGGTCTCGGTCAGGTCCCTGAGGTCGGCGGCGTCAAGGTCGGTGTCGAGCTTGACGCCCTTGTCTGCCTTCTTCTTGTTGATGGCGTCCTCGAAGAGCTGGCCGTCGACGCCCATGACGACGCCGGAGAACATCTGGACGAAGCGGCGATAGGAGTCCCACGCGAAGCGCTCGTTGTTGGTCTGCTTGATGAGGCCCTGGACGGATTCGTCGTTGAGGCCGAGGTTGAGCACCGTGTCCATCATGCCAGGCATGGAGAAGGGCGCGCCGGAGCGGACGGAGACGAGCAGCGGGTCATCCTTGTCGCCAAGCCTCTTTCCCATGCGCCTCTCGAGGTCGGCACGATACTCGTCAATCTCATCGAGGACGCCCTCGGGCCAAACGTTACCAGCGCTGGAATAGGCGACGCAGGTCTGGCAGGTGATGGAGAATCCCGGGGGGACGGGAAGGCCGATGTTGGCCATCTCGGCGAGGTTGGCGCCCTTGCCGCCGGTGATCCACTTGGCCTCGTTGACGGTCTTGCCTGCGACCTCGGTAACGTTGTTACCGTCTTCGTCCATGCCGAAACGATACACGTGCTTCTCAGCCATATGACACCCCTGATCTCGTTGCCACGGGGCACGCGAGCACCCCCTGCCTTACGCGAGAGCACCTGCGGTGAGATGAAGCTCACGGCAGGCGCTCTTCATAACGAAGCTATTTTATCCAGAGGCACACCCCCGGCGACCGCCCTCCGCCCAACGGCACCAAATGAGCTGTCAGGGAGGTTTGCGGGAACAGGGCCCCCAACATGGCCTATAGTGGAAAGTCTGCGCAAAAAGCGTCTAGAGGGTCTCGACCTCGGTCACGGTCCTGCGGCCTGGCTCGTACTTGGGCTCCTCGCCCGTCAGGGTAGAGATCACGGTGATAGAGGGCCCGAGAAGGTCGATCGAGGGGATGCCCCTCTTGTCGAGCTCGCGACGGATGTCGCGGCGGAGGTTGCGGTCGACGATGGTGTGGAAGACCGCAAGGGGCAGGTCGGGGTCGACGTTTTTGTCAAGGTAGTCGCAGACCATGCTGACGCTGTGGACGTTTCCCAGCTGCTTGATCACGACGGCCTCCTCGCCAAACTGGGAGGCTGCCGCCTCGACGACGCCGGTCGCCGTCTTGCCGCGCGCGTCCGAGATGACAAACACTATGGGAGTGACCTCGGGAATCTCTTCTCCTGTCGTGACGTCCGTCATAGTTCCCTCCAAATCACCGGGGCCGTGGACCCAGCCCCGCCCGAGGGCCCCTTGGGCGGGGCCCGTGCCTACTTCCTCCTGGAGAGCGCCCCGATGTCTGCCACGCCACTGAATACGGAAGCGAACTTATTCAGCAGCCGCAGGCGGTTCTCCCTTAGCACAGTGTCCTCGTCCATGACGAGGACGTCATCAAAGAAATGGTCGATTGGTTCCTTCAGCTCGGCGAGGGCCCTGCACGCGCCGTCGAAGTCCCTCATCGACAACGACTTCTCCACATTTCCCGCACCCCGCTCGCAGGCATGCAGGAGCTCCCTTTCGGCCTGCCCCATGAGAGCCTCGTCGACCGTCGTGCCAAGGCGGGCATCGCCCAGGTGGGCTGCACGTGCGTATGCCGTGGCGAGGTCATCGAAGACCTCGGGCGCATCGGCACGGGCACCGTCGAGCGCGTGGGCGCGGTGGAGGAACTCGTCCGGGTCGATGACGCCGACGGAGGAGACGGCCTCGATGGTATCGGGAGAGACGCCGTCGTCCCTGGCGATGGTCGCAAGGCGCCCCGCAAAGAACAGGGCCACCTTCTCGGCAACGTCTCCGGCGTCGAAGGCGAGGCCCTGGCGCGCATAGGCGTCCAGTGCGGCCCCGATCAGGGGACGGAGGCTCAGCGTGGGCATGGCGCGCGCCATGGCGATGATGCCGATGGCGGCTCGGCGCTGTGCGAAGGGGTCGGACGAACCGGTCGGGGGCTCGTCTATCGCAAACATCCCGCAGATGGTGTCGAGCTTGTCGGCGATGGCGACCGCCTTGCCCACGACGCCTTCGGGAAGCACGTCGCCGGCGAAGCGCGGACGGTAGTGCTCCCGGATGGCGCTGGCGACCTCGGCGGGTTCTCCAGCGGCCTTGGCATAGTAGCCGCCCATGACGCCCTGCTGGTTGGTGAACTCCACGACGGCCTGGCTCACGAGATCGGCCTTGGCGAGGTGTGCGGCACGCCTGGCCAGGCGAGCGACCTCGTCGCCCTGCCCTGCCCCACGGGCGACCTCAGCCGAAAGCGACTCCATACGCTCGACCTTCTGGCGCATCGTGCCGAGACGCTCCTGGAAGGTGACGCGGTCGAGCCTCTCGACAAAGTCGTCCAAGGGGACCTTGAGGTCCTCGTCATAGAAGAACTTGGCATCGTCGAGGCGGGCGCGTACGACGCGCTCGTTGCCGGCCACCACCGTGGGTGAAACCGCAGGGTCGGCGTTCGAGACGACCACGAACTCCCGCGTGAGGGCGCCGCTTGCGTCATAGATCGGGAAGTAGCGCTGGTTGGAGAGCATCGACTCGCAGATGATCTCGTGCGGCACGGCGAGGAACTCCTCATCGAACCTCCCCACGAGGAGCGTCGGCCACTCGCAGAGGTTCACGACCTCGTCGAGGACGCGACGCGGGGTGTCGACGTGTGCGCCCCCACGTTCCTCCTCGATGCGCGCGACGCCAGCGAGGATGGCCTCGCGGCGCTCGTCCTCGAGCATGACGCCTGCCGACCGAAGCGTCTCGCGATAGGCAGAGGGGTTGGCTATGGCATGTTCCCCCGCGCCGAGGACGCGGTGGCCACGCGTCGCGTTCGAGCTGGTGACGTCGGCGAAGGAGACGGGGATGACCTCGTCGCCCAGAAGCGCGCAGATCCAGCGGACGGGACGGACGAAGGTCGCGTGCTCGGATCCCCAGCGCTGGCTGCGATAGTTGGGCCATTCGAGCGAGGCTATGAGCCGTTTCGCCGCCGCGCTGAGGATGGGCTGTGCGGGGCGCGAGGGAATGCTCGTCTCGGCGAAGACATAGTCCTTGCCATCGCCGTCCCCGCGCACGACGAGCTGCTCCGCACCAAGGCCCATCTTCCGCGCGAAGCCCTGGGCCGCCTTGGTGGGCCTGCCCTCGGCGTCGAAGGCGATGCCCGTGGCAGGGCCACGCCTGACCTCGTGGACCTCTTCGGTCGCCATCGCGACGTCATGCACGAGCACGGAGAGACGGCGAGGCGTGGAGTGGCACTCGATGGCGCCGTGGGCAAGCCCCGCATCCGTGAGCGCGGATGCGGAAAGCCGGGCAAGTTGGGCCTGCGCGCTTGCGAGCGGTGCCGAGGGCATCTCCTCGCAGCCGACCTCGAGCAGGAAATCCTTGGTCTCTGCCATCTCAGGCCACCTCCCCTTCCCGGGCGTCGTCGGTCCCGTTGGCAACCTCGAGGAGGTAGGCCTCGCAACACTCCTTGGCCACGGTGCGGACGCGCAGGATGTAGTTCGCGCGCTCGGTGGCCGAGATGGCGCCGCGGGAGTCCAGGAGGTTGAAGGCGTGGGAGCACTTCATCACGCAGTCGTAGGCGGGTAGCGGCAGCCTGCGCTCGAGACAGCTGTGGCACTCGGCCTCGTACTCGTCGAACTTCTCCCGCATCAGCTCCACGTTTGCGACCTCGAAGTTGTAGGCGGAGAACTCGCGCTCGTTCTCGAGGAACACATCTCCGTAGGTCATGGGCGTTCCGTCGGGCAGATAGCTCCACACGATGTCGTAGACCGAGTCGACCCCCTGCGCGTACATGGCGATGCGCTCGAGCCCATAGGTGATCTCGACGGGGACGGGATCGACCTCGATGCCGCCGACCTGCTGGAAGTAGGTGTACTGGGTGACCTCCATGCCGTCCATCCAGACCTCCCAGCCAAGTCCCCAGGCACCGAGCGTGGGGCTCTCCCAGTCGTCCTCGACGAAGCGCACGTCATGCTCCTGGGGGTCGAGGCCGATCGCGGCAAGCGATCCCAGGTAGAGGTCCTGGGAGTCGGCGGGCGACGGCTTCAGGACGACCTGGAACTGGTAGTAGTGCTGCATGCGGTTGGGGTTCTCGCCGTAGCGCCCGTCGGCGGGACGACGGCAGGGCTGCGGGTAGCAGGTGCGCCAGGCGGCGGGGCCGAGCGAGCGCAGAAGCGTGGCCGTGTGGAAGGTGCCGGCGCCGACCTCGCTGTCATAGGGCTGCATGACGGTGCAGCCCCTGCCTGCCCAATAGCGCTCGAGCGTCAGGATCATGTCCTGGAAGGTTAGGGGGGTCTCGCTCATTTCCTTAGATCTTCTCCTCTTCGTTGGAACCTGCATGCCCAAGGTGACGGCCTAGAGCCGCCCCATGTCGGAGGGTGGCCAGAAGATGAAGGCGGCCCTCGATGTGACCTGGTCGACGCCCACCGCGCCAAAGTAGCGCGAGTCGAGCGAGTTGGTGCGGTTGTCCCCCATCACCCAGACGCAGCCCTTCGGGACCGTATAGGGATAGCTGATGTCCTGCTCGAGGTTGGCCGCATGCTGGGTGAGCGCGTAGCTGGGCCTGCCGTCCACATAGCGCTCGCTCTGTGCCACGCCATCCACATAGAGGGTGCCGTTACGCAGGTCGATGGTCTGGCCCTCGATGGCGATGACGCGCTTGATGAGGGTGGAGCCCGACCCGTCGGGGTCGTTGAAGGTCACCACGTCACCGACGGAGGGCCGACCCAGCCGGTAGGAGACCTTCTCCCCCACCAGGCGGTCCCCCTCATGGATCGTCTCGAGCATCGAGGCGGACGGAACGACATAGACCTCGGCCACGAAGGCGCGCACCATCAGGGCAAGAAGGACTCCCGCTGCAATCGTGAGGGTCCAGTCGACCCAAGCGGGCCGGACGCCCCGTGCCTCGTCGCTATCCGTCATCGTCTGCCCCTTTCCCCATGTCGCGGAGCCCCTGCGCGAAGCCTCGCTCCCCTTCCGTGAGCGAGGCGCCCTCGAGGAGGTCGGGCCTCCAGAGCGCCGTGCGCTCCACGGCGCTCTTGCGACGCCAGGCCGCGACGGCCGCGTGGTCGCCGGAGAGCAGGACGTCGGGCACGCCCATCCCACGATACTGCGCCGGACGCGTGTACTGCGCGTATTCCAGGAGGCCATCCGAGAAGGACTCGTCCCGGGCACTCGTGTCGTCGCCCAGCGCGCCGGGCAGCAGGCGCACCACGGAGTCGATGACGACGAGCGCCGCCAGCTCCCCGCCTGTCAGGACGTAGTCCCCCAACGAGATGGTCTCGTCGGCAAGCCCGAAGACGCGCTCGTCCATTCCCTCGTAGCGCCCGCAGACGAGCAGGACGCGCTCCCTGTGGGACAGCCGCTCGGCGATGTCCTGGCGGTACGGGACGCCGCAGGGCGAGAAGAACACGACGTGGGGACGGGACCTGCCCCGCGACGAGATGTCATCGACGGCCTCGAAGAGGGGTCCGGGCTTCATGAGCATGCCCTGCCCGCCGCCGAAGGGGGCGTCATCGACCGTGTTGTGGCGATCGTGCGTCCATTGCCTCAGGTCGTAGGCCTCAAAGTCGAGGATGCCCCGCTCCCGCGCACGCCCCATGATGGAGACGTCCAGGTAGGGGGCAAAGACCTGGGGAAACACCGACAGCGTCTCGAACCTCATGCCCACCTCTCCGTCGTCTCGACGAGGCCGTCGGGAACGCGCGTGCGAATGGCGCCGCCACCGTCCATGCCCAGGACCACGGAGTCGACGACGGGGACGAGGACCTCGCCGTAAGGACCATCCAGGACCCAGACGTCGTTGGCCGGCCCGACCAGGACCTCGGCGATGCGCCCGAGGTCCCCGTACCTCTCGTCCGCGACCGAGTGGCCGAGCAGGGCGCAGGCGTCATGGAGCTCGAAGCCATCCGGCAGGTCGTCCACACGGGCGAGCAGGGTCTTCCCCACCAGCCGCGACGCATCGCCCATCCCCCCGACGCCCGAGAGGCGAACGAGCTGGCCGCGCCCATCTCCGCTCGCGGAGGCCACCACCCTGAGGCGGTCGCCCTTGAGGGCGGGCGGGACGACGGCGACCTTGAGCGCGGGGCGCAGCAGAGGGGGAAGGCCGTGAACGGGAACCGTCACGACCTCCCCCCTCTTGCCGTGGGTCTTCACCACACGGGCTATGGCTCTGTAGTTGGCACGCACCAGCTGCCTATCCCAGGACCTCGACCTCGACCGAGGTGCCCACGCGCGAACCGAGGGCACGGGCGAGCGTGCGGATGGCCTTGATCGTGCGGCCCCTTCTGCCGATGACGCGTCCCGCGTCCTCCTCGGCGCAACTGACCTCGATGAGCGCGGAACCATCGCTGTCAGTCACGTCGAGGGAGACGGCGTCCTCGTCCGTGACGAGGCCGCAGACGATGTACTCCACGAGGTCGGCGACCTTGTCGGAGGCAAGCTCCTCGCAGGCCTGGCCAGGGGAGCTGGGAACGTCAGTGATCTGCCCGGACACGGCGGCTACTCCGCGTCCTCTGCCCCAGCGGCCGCCTCGACCTCGGCGGCAGCCCTGGCAGCGGCCTTCTTGGAGGGCTTCTGCTTCTTCTCGGGTGCGGGCGCGTCAGAGCGGGCGACGTCGATCAGGTGGGCGACGGCATTGGAGGGCTGGGCGCCCCTGGCGATCCACTCGTCGATCTTCTCGAGGTCGAGGTCGATGACCTTGGGGGTGGTCAGCGGGTTGTAACGACCGACGAGCTCGATGTATCGACCGTCGCGCGGCATGCGACCATCGGCGACGACGACGCGGTAGTATGGACGCTTCTTTGCGCCGTGACGGGCGAGACGAATCTTAACTGCCAAGGTAAAACTCCTTCAGACGCGCGACGCCGTGGACATGGGTTGGTGCGTCGCATTGCCACATAAAGCGGTTCTCTATGATACGACACCGTCACCTGGGCACACGGTGTCGATTTTGTGAACCTTCAGGCGCCCTTCCTCCCCGTTTCGGCCGGGATGCGGTGGTCGTTCAGAGCAAATTCAGTCTGCGGGGTAAACTCAGGTTCAGTTAGCCAAGGCACAACCTGGAGGTACCCATGAACATCCTGGTGGTCGAGGACGAGCGCAACCTCGCCGATGCCATCGTCCGCATCCTTTCCGACGCAGACTATAACGCCGAGGCCGTCTATGACGGGAAGTCCGGCCTCACCGCCTGCGAGAGCGGGCTCTATGACGCCGTTATCATGGACGGGATGCTGCCGGGCATGGACGGCATCGAGGTCGTCCGCCGGCTGCGGCGCGAGAACAACTCCATCCCCGTTCTCATGCTCACCGCACGCACCTCGACGAGCGACAAGGTCGAGGGGTTGGATGCCGGCGCGGACGACTACATGACCAAGCCCTTCGAGTCCCCCGAGCTTCTCGCTCGCCTGAGGGCGCTCACCAGGCGCCAGGGAGACGTCGTCATCGACGAGGTGAGCTTCGCTGACCTGACGCTCGACCTGGCCACGCACGACCTCTCCTGCGATGGGCATACGGTGCATCTCTCAGGCAAGGAGTTCGAGGTCCTCAGGATGCTCATGAGCTCTACGGCCCGTGTCATCTCGAAGCAGGACCTGCTCACGCGCGTATGGGGTACCGACGGAGAGGCGTCGGAAAACTCCGTCGAGGCCTACATCTCGTTCCTGCGCAAGAAGATCAGCCACGTCCACTCCACGGTCCAGATCACCACGCTACGGATGCTTGGCTACCGCTTGGAACAGTTCGCCAACGACGACAAGTAGCGCGGGCGCCCTACGATGCTGGGGAGGCTCAAACGCAAGTTCATCCTCATCATCATGACTCTCGTGGGCTGCGTCCTCGTGAGCACCCTTGGCATGTCGCTCTGTCTGACCTACACGACGCAGCAGCAGTTGATACGGGAGTCGCTGCGCCGCAGCATCGAGGGCGACATCAACTCGGTGCCTACGATCGGGACGCAGATGCAGGAGGATGGGGAGAGGCATGCGAACATGCTCGCCGCCGTCGTGGAGGTCAACGGCGACGGCGTCGTGTTCGAGACGAGCGATGCCCCGGTCGTCATCAACCCTGACACGCTCGGCGAGGTCATCGCAAGTGCCACAACCAGCTCGAGCGACAGCGGCAGCATGCCCAAGCTGCACGTGTCATGGATGAGCAGGCGCATCGCCGGTGGGTGGCGCGTCGCGATCGTCGACACCTCCGCTGCGGACCAGTCGTTCTCCAACATGGTGCTGCGCTTCGCCGAGATCATCGTGCTGGGCCTCCTGGCCATGCTCGCCATCTCCTGGTTCTTGGCGAGCTGGGCGCTCAGGCCGGTCTCTCAGGCCTGGGACCGCCAGCGCGCCTTCGTCGCCGACGCCTCCCACGAACTCAAGACGCCCCTCTCCGTCATCATGGCGAACACGGAGATCCTCCTGAGGGACAGGGACATACCCACGCGGAGCATGCGCTGGGTGGAGAGCACGCGCGAGGAGTCCGACCACATGAGGGGTCTCGTGAACGACCTCCTCCAGCTGGCGCGCACCGACGAGACCATCTCGGGTGCGGCGGGAGCCATGCAGCACGATGACGTGGACCTCTCCGACCTCGTGGACGAGTCGGCCCTCGAGTTCGACGCGATCGCCTTCGAGCGCTCCTGCGCCATCAGCTCGACCATCGAGGAGAACGTCCACGTCACGGGGGACCGGGAGTGGCTCGAACGGCTCGTGCGCATCCTGATGGATAACGCCTGCAAGTACGCAGGCGCGAACACCATCGTGCTCGTGGCCCTCTCCCAGCACGGGAGGGCGGCGCACCTCAGCGTCACGAACATGGGGACGCCCATTGACCCCGAGGACCTGCCGCACCTCTTCGACCGCTTCTACCGCAGCGACAAGGCCCGCGCACGCACAAGCCAGGCGTCGGGCTTCGGACTGGGGCTCGCCATCGCCAGGGGCATCGTCGAGGCACATGGCGGCAGCATCTCCGTAAAGAGCGACCAGGTGGAGGGCACGACCTTCTCCGTCACGATCCCCATCGCCTGACATGGGACGGGAGCACGACACGAGGGGGGACGGGATCCCCTGGGAGGGCAGGGCGATCGCCCTGCTGGATCTCGATGCGTTCTTCGCGTCCGTCGAGCAGCTCGACCACCCTGCATGGCGAGGGAGGCCCGTGATCGTGGGTGGCTCCGCGGACAAGCGAGGAGTGGTCTCGACCGCATCCTATGAGGCGCGGCGCTATGGCGTGCATTCGGCCATGCCCTCCTACCAGGCCCAAAGGCTCTGCCCCGATGCCATCTGGACGCGTGGCCACTTCAGGCGCTACCATGAGCTCTCGCAACAGGTCATGTCCCTCGTCACGGACGAGACACCCCTCGTCCAGAGGGTCTCCATCGACGAGGCGTTCTTCGACGTGAGTCCGGGGCGCTTCTCGCGCGAGAGCCCCATCGCCATATGCCGCCGCATACAGGAACGCGTCAGCGGGCTGGGCATCACCTGCTCCATCGGCCTCTCGACCAGCAAGACCGTCGCGAAGATCGCCTCGGAGCGCCAGAAGCCGCGCGGTATGACGATCGTGTTGCCGGGTACGGAGGCGGAGTTCCTCTCCACCCTGCCAACGCGGTCCATGAGCGGCATCGGCAAGGCAACCGCCTCCAAGCTCGAGTCCATGGGGATACACACGCTTGGCCAGCTTGCCACCCAGGACCCCGTCATGATGAGACGCGCATTCGGAAGCTTTGGCCCAACCATGGTCCTGCGCGCGGCGGGGCTCGAGACAAGCACCGTGACGCCCGCAGACGCCCCCGATGACGTGAAATCCGTCTCGAGCGAGCGTACCTTCGCCCGCGACCTGACAGGACGCGACGAGCTGGAGGCGGCGGTGCGCCATGTCAGCGAACTCGTGGGCGCACGTCTGCGTCGCAGGGGTCTCAAGGGGTCTCAGGTGACGCTCAAGCTCAAGTTTGACTACGAGCACGCCCACACCATGCAGCGGCAACTGGGCGAGGCAAGCGATGACGAGCATGTCTTTGGGGCCGTGGCGGTCGGGCTGCTGGACGCGCTGTGGGACGGGGCGACGGGAGTGCGCCTTGTCGGCGTTGCCGTCAGCGACTTCGGCGGGGTCCGTCCGCGGCAGCTCTCGCTCTCGCTGGACGTCGGGAGTGTGGGAGACGGCCGCACCCCAGTTGGGCGGCGCGGCGCGTCGGCGCTCAGGGAACTCTCCGTCACAGCCGACGCCGTGCGCGAGCGCTTTGGGAAGGACGCCCTGAGCTATGGGCGTGACCTGCGACTGGGCGAGGACGAGTCGGACACCGTGCCCATGAGCGGGCCTGACTCCTGAGCTCGGACCACCACCTGCGATGGACGCGACTAGGGCAAGTCGACGCGCGGGGCATCGCCCCAGAGGTTCTCCAGGCGGAAGTACTCGCGCGCCTCGGGCCTAAAGACGTGCACGACCACGGCACCATAGTCCATGAGGACCCAGCCCGTCTGGGCTCTCCCCTCGATGGAGAGGGGCTTCTCCCCACAGTTGGCACCCACTTTCTCGCAGATGGCGTCTACGGTGGCGTCCATCTGAGGGGCGTTTGCGGCAGTGCAGATGAGAAAGTAGTCACAGACATCCGACGCCTCGCAGAGATCAATCAGGACGAGATCGGTGGCTTTCTTGTCGTCTGCGGCGACTGCCGCGGCCTTCGCGAGCTCCAAGGGGGTCACTGCCATGTTCAGAGGTTTCCTTTCAAGTCGGTCGGACCCTGTGCCCTCCTGAGGGCGAGGGCGTTGTAGATCTCGAGCGTCCCGGGATAGAGGTAGCGGTTCGTCTCGAGCACGTAGACGATGCCTCCCACGAAGGATCTCCAGAACAGCTCTCCGAGGGAGGCGACTCCCACCAGCTCGCGGACTTCCCGGATGCCCTTGGCATCGCCGCGCAGCGGCTCTATGCCGTCGGCGACAAAGAGCACCTGGTCCAGGGGCGCCATCTCCACCGCAGCCATGGTATGCCTCTCGATGGCGGCAAACACGGGTTCTGGAAGCTCCGGATAGGAGGACCTCAGGCGACGGGCGGCCGTGAGCCCATGGAGCAGGGGAATCACCAGGGACATATCGACGCCGAGGTCTATGCCCATGGCATGGGCATCCGCCTTGAGCTCCTCGGTGGTGAGGGCCTTGTCCCAATCATGGAGTATGCCAGCCACGCGCGCCTGGAACGCGTCGACGCCATAGAGGAGGGCCATCTCCTCGGCCGTGTGTGCCACCGAGAGAGAGTGCGCGAGACGCTGCGGCCTGGCGGACATGCGCTCCCCCAAATCATGCTCCAGGCGCCCGATCGTCGCGGCCTGTTCCTCCGTATAGTCGGCCATCCGGTCCATGCCCGCTCCCCTCACATGCTGTATCGGTTTGGCCTCACGCCATAGAGCTTGTGCTTGTGGATGTAGCCAGTGACCGCATCGGGCGTGAGGTAGCGAAGGCTCTGGCCACGCGACACGCGCCCCCTGAGATAGCTCGACGATATTGCGAGCGCGGGGACTTCCAGGTAGACCACGTCGAAGTCATAGGACGAGGCATCGATGGCCGCCTTGGCGCGGGCGAGGTCATAGCCCGGGCGCGTGGCGCCGACGAGCGTGGCGAGCCGACCCAACCGCTCGGCATGGCGCCAGGAGACGATCTCGGCTATGGCGTCGGCTCCGGTGATGAAGTACAGCTCGACGTTGCCGGGATAGAGCGCCCGGAGAAGCTCGAGCGTGTCTGCCGTGTAGGTGATGCCCGGCCGATCGACCTCGAAGCGGCTGGCGACGAAGTGCGGGTTGTCCGCAGTCGCGAGGAGCGTCATCGCGTAGCGATCCTCCCCTGCCGTGACGAGGACGTCTCGCTTGAAGGCCGGACGTCCCGCAGGCATGAACACGACGACATCGAGACCCAGATCATCGAAGGCCTGCTCGGCGGTGACGAGATGGCCATTATGGATGGGGTCGAAGGTGCCGCCCATGATGCCCAGACGATACGTGCGTGAGGCGTCCTGCCCCAGTCGGGGCAGGTCGTCGTGTGGCGTCACGGGTTCCTCCGTGCGGAGGGGCTCGTCATCGGCGATGTCCATCGGTACCTCCTAGAAGACGAGGAGCTCGTCACGGTGGATGGCGACGGCGCCGTCCTTCTCAGGCATGAAGCGGGCTATCACGTCGAGCTTGAGGCCGTGGACCCGTACCATCTCCTCGCTTGAGTAGCGCGTGATCCCACGACCGACCAGCACGCCGTCGGGGGCCATGACGTTCACGACGTCACCGGCCGCATAGTCGCCCTCGACGCGCGTGACGCCCACGGGCAGAACGGAGGCCCCTCGAGAGGCCACCGCGGTGCAGGCCCCCTCATCGAGCCATATCGTGCCATGCGGAACCTCGGCAAGCCCGATCCAGAGCTTGCGGGCACTCTCGGGCGCGCTTCCGTCCGAGGGCTCGAAGCGCGTTCCCACGCCCTCACCGTGTGCGGCCTCAAGCAGGGACCCTGCCCTTCGGCCCCGACAGATGACGGTGGGTATGCCGGCGGAGAGTGCCGCGCGGGCAGCACGGACCTTCGCGGCCATGCCGCCGGTCCCAACGGCAGAACCCGCCCCCGTCGCCATGGCCGCAACCTCGGGCGTGATGGCCTCGACGCGCGACACGAGGCGCGCCTCGGGGTCGCTCTGGGGGTTTGCCGTGTAGAGCCCGTCGACGTCAGAGAGGATGACGTAGAGGTCCGCGTTGATGAGAGTCGCCACGATGGCACCCAAGGTGTCGTTATCCCCGAAGGCAAACTCGGCGACGGACACGGTGTCGTTCTCGTTCACGACCGGAACGGCACCCAGGCTCAGCAGCCGACCGAGAGTGTTGCGTGCGTTGAGGTATCCCTTGCGATCGACGAGGTCCCTGCGGGTGAGCAGGACCTGGCCGCAGGGGATGTGGTAGGCACTCAGGATGTCGGCGTAGACCTCCGTGAGAGCCGCCTGCCCGGCCGAGGCGCACGCCTGGAGCCCCGGCATGTCGAGGGGCCGCACATCCATGCCCAGACGTTCCATGCCAGCGGCGACGGCACCGGACGACACGACGGCGACGCCGTGCCCCTCGCCCCGCAGCTGCGCCACCTGGGCGCAGAGGCCAGCGATGAAGTCCCTGTCGGGAGAGCCCTGGGCATCCACCAGGGTGGAGGAACCGACCTTGACGACGATGATGCCGGGCGCATCGAAAATCTCGCCCATGGGGCTAGTCACCCTCCACGTAGAAGGCGTCAGACGGCAACTCATCCAGGTCATCGGGGCCGACCTGTCCGTCGTCTCTGCCGTCGCCTTCAAAGGTGAAGGCATACCCGAGGATCCTCACCTCGTCGCCCACCTTGCAGCCAGCCTTGACGAGCTTGTCGTCGAGGCCGATCTTGTCGAAGCGATGTTGCAGGTAGATGACGGCCTCGTCGTTCTCCCAATCCGTCTGGACGACCATGCGCTCGACGGCCCCGCCCCCCACGCGCCAGATGCCCGTGGACTCCATGCGGATGTTCACTGCGCGGTCGCGCTGCTGGCGCCTGCGCTCGGCCAGCGCGCTCATGTCGATATCGTCTTCCGGGGTGTCGAGGGCGAGGGAACGGCGTAGGGCCGCGACCTCGAGGGCGCAACGTGTCGTAAGTTCCGCGAGGCCCATGCCCGTCGCGGCGGACACGGCGAAGAAGGGACGTGCGTCCCTCTCGGCCACCGCACGGAGGCGCTCGATGGAACCCCCGGTCCCCGGCATGTCGCACTTGTTCGCGACCACGATCTGCGGTCGATCGGCAAGCTCGGACGCATAGGCCTTGAGCTCGGCATTGATTGCCTCATAGTCCTCTATGGCGTCACGCTGCTCATACCCGCCCGTCATGTCGACCACGTGCAGGATGAGGGCGGTGCGCTCGATGTGGCGCAGGAACTCGTGGCCAAGGCCCCTGCCCTCGCTGGCACCCTCGATGAGGCCCGGGACGTCCGCAACGACAAACGATGCGCCCGTCCTCGAGCGGACCATGCCGAGGTTGGGCGCCAATGTCGTGAAGGGGTAGTCGGCGATCTTGGGGCGCGCGGCGGAGAGGCGCGCAATGAGCGAACTCTTGCCCACGGACGGCATGCCAACGAGGGCGGCGTCCGCCATGAGCTTCATCTCGAGCTCGATCCAGTGCTCGCGGGCGGGCTCCCCCTTCTCTGCGAAGGCGGGGGCGCGACGAACTGAGGTGACGAAGTGGATGTTGCCCCGGCCACCCATCCCTCCCGGCGCGACGACGACGCGCTGGCCCGCATGCGTGAGGTCGGCTATATCGAAGGCCGGCTCCATCGTCTCGGGATCGAGCTCGCGCACGACGGTTCCGAGCGGCACACGCAGCACCAGGTCCTTCCCGTCGCTGCCATGACGACGCGCACCACGGCCATGAGTGGCACGCTCCGCCCTGAAATGGTGCTTGAAGCGGTAGTCGATGAGCGAGGAGAGCTGGGGGTCCGCCTCGAGGATGACGCTGCCGCCGTTGCCGCCGTCACCGCCGTCCGGTCCGCCCTTGGGGACGAAGGCCTCACGGCGAAACGACATGCACCCCGCACCTCCGTCGCCACCCTTGACGTTGATCCTGCATAGGTCAGTGAAAGTGTTCGTAGGCACGATTCCTCCTTGGATGTCATGACATGGTACGGCATCCGGGCCCACATCGTCGAGTGCGGCGGGAAGGGAGGTGGGGCCTAGGGTAGGGGTCGCGCTCCCCTGTCGCCCTGCCCCGCCATCTCCTCCACGGCCGATACGAGGTCGCGTACCTCGGTGATGCCCGCAAAGGCAGGTGACACGTCCCTGCCTAGGGCAGACGAGAGTTGCGAAACCTGTGGGGCGTCAATGGATGCGCGCCCGAGCAGGTTGTCGTCGGCAAAGATGGCACGTGGGTCCCCGTCCGCGAGCTGCCGCCCCTGGGCCATGACCATGAGACGCGTCGCGAAGTCGGAGACGACCTCCATGTCATGGCACACCATGACGACGGCGCAGCCGCGCTCGCGGGCGGCGTTCACGGCGTCCATGACGACCATGCATTCCCGGTAGTCAAGGCCGCAGGTGGGCTCGTCGAGGATGAGCAGCCGGGGATTGGTCACGACGACCGAGGCCAAGGCGACGATCTGCCTCTGCCCACGGGAGAGCGAGAAGGGATCGGCATTCGACGGCAGCCCGAAGTGCTCCACCGTGTCACGCGCACGCTCGAGAGCGGCCTCGCTGCCCACACCAAGCAACTGCAGGCTGAAGGCAACTTCCTCGACTACCGTGTTCTTGCAGATCTGATGGTCGGGATTCTGGAAGAGGGTGGAGACGTAGCGCGCGACCTGGCTCGTGCGTGCCGTCGACGTGTCAAGCCCGGCCACGCGAACCGTTCCTGACGACGGCTTCAGAAGTCCGCTCATGAGCTTGGTAAGGGTGGTCTTGCCGGCGCCGTTCTGCCCGACGATGCCCAAAAGCTCGCCAGGGTGGACCTCGAAGCTTATGTGGTCGACGGAGGCAGCCCCGGGACCATACGAGAAGCTCACGTCCTCGAAGCTCAAGATGGGAGCGTCGGCGGTGGTCGTGGCGTCGCACGCGCCCTCGGCGCCCGTGCCCCTCCGGGAGGCGCCCGCCGTAGCCGCAACGACTTTCCCACATCCAACGACGGAGGAGATGAGGTCCCTTGCCTCTTCGACGGTCAGGCAGACATGGCCATCCCTCACGAGGCCGCGCTCGAGAAGCTTGTTGGACACGCGTGTGACGCGCGGGCTGTCCACCCCGAGGGCACGCAACGAACGGGACTGGGCAAAGACCTCGCGGGGGGTGCCGATGTGGGCGATGGAACCCTCGGACATCACGGCCACGCGCCTACAGTACTCCGACAGGAGGGCGACCTTCTGCTCGATCACGACGACCGTGATCCCCTCCTCCTCGTTGAGCCTGCGCAGCGTGTCGAAGACCGCCCTGGATGACGCCGGATCAAGAGCCGCCGTCGGCTCGTCGAGGACCATGACCTCGGGCCTGAGCGCAAGAATGGCGGCAATGGCGACCTTCTGCTGCTGCCCGCCTGAAAGCGTGTCGATGTCACGGGTGCGCAGGGGGGCAATGCCGGTTGCCTCGAGGGCGGCCTCGATGCGGGAGGGGATCTCGTCATGGGGGACGCCAAAGTTCTCGAGACCATAGAGCATCTCGTCCTCGACGTTGGAGGCGACCATCTGTGCGTCTATATCCTGCAGGACGCTGCCCACATGACGACAGACATCCGTGAGCGCGACCTCACGGCTGTCCTGACCGCATAGGACAGCGCGACCCGAGAAGGTCCCGCTGTAGTGATGTGGTATGGCCGAGCTCAACACGGCCGCGAGCGTCGTCTTCCCCGCGCCGGACGGGCCGATGACGCCAAGGAAGTCGCCACGCCCTACGATGAGGTCGATGTCGTGGAGTGCGTCCCCTTCGGATGGGTCGTAGCGGAAGGACACACCCTCGAGCCTCGCCACGGGACCCGAGAAGCCGGGCCTGATGATGCGGCTGGTGGTGCCCTCGGACATGATGTGCTCCTTTGCTTCCCCGTGCGTATGCGACGGGGGTACGAGACGGGCCATGACGGTTCCTCAACCCGTAACAAAGAAGCCTCCGGACCAGGTCCGGAGGCTCAGGCGTACGATGGAGGCTGTCTACGCGGTGCGCACGTGCACGTAGTGCTTGGCGCCCCTCACGAACTCGACAGTACCGTCGGCGAGCGCAAACAGCGTGTCATCCTTGCCACGCCCGACGTTCTCGCCCGGAGTGATGTGCGTGCCGCGCTGACGGACGATGATCTGGCCTGCCCTCACCGCCTGGCCACCAAAGATCTTGGTGCCAAGGCGTTGTGCGTTGGAGTCGCGGCCATTGCGAGAGGAGCCGAGGCCTTTCTTGTGAGCCATTTCTTACCTGCCTATCTACTCAGATTGAAAACTCAGGCTATTCCGCAGGGGCATCCTCGGTGGAAGCCGTCTTGGCAGCGGCGGACCTGGTGGTCGGCATGTTGGACACCTGGAGCCTGGTGAGGTTCTGGCGATGGCCCCTCGTGCGGTGGTAGCGCTTGCGCTTCTTGAACTTGAAGACGGTGACCTTCTCGCCCTTGAACTGATCGACGACCTCGCAGGTAACCTTCTTCTTGGAGAGGGCGTCAGCGTCAACGACGGTCTTCTTGCCGTCGTTCAGCAGAATAACGTCAAGCTTGACCTTGTCGCCAGGCTGCACGTCGAGCTTCTCGACATCAATGATGTCGCCCTTGGCAACCTTATACTGCTTGCCACCAGTGATAACGATTGCGTACATGTGTTAGCCCTTCATTACTGGTTCTAGTGCAACAGCAAGATATCTTACTAGCGCTCGTTTTCCCCGTCAACAGAAACGCCGCGTCCACAAGCAGTTCACGCCTTGCAAAGGATATCTGCGCATCCCGTCCGGCCACACGGCGAGAGCGGATCCGCGAGATGTCCGTCTCCCCTCTCGTGCCACTGTCTCATGCGGCGGACCTGTGGAGGCTCGATGAGGCGGCACGGGTCCTCGCGCGGCAACCTCATCTGCCCCCGTCCTTCCCCAGGTCTATGTACGCCGGGACATCCCCGTGGGCGTTGCGCCAGACGCTCGTGCCAAGATGGGGCAGGAGCGCTTGGGGCGTGGTGGTCGTACGAGGGGAGGGGGTCCCCTGCCCGCGCACGCGGCCTTTGGGCAGCCATTGACGCAGAGAGGCCACCGGGTCCGGGGAGTCGGGGTCGAGACGGGCGGCGAGCGCCCCGCCGGTCGTCACCGTACCAAAGTAGCCGATGCCGCCCTTGATCGCCCAACCCAGGGCCGGCGCCAACCCCACTAGCGTGCGGGCGAGCTGACGGTACACGAAGCCCGCTCCCAGCACGGCCCCAAGTTCCGCAAGGCGCTCGACGCAGAAGGGCCTTCCAAACGCCGCGGCCATGTCCAACGCAAGCCTTGTCTGGTTCGCGCACATGATGGGCAGGTCGGCCCCGGGGATGAGAGTTATGGCGCCAACTGCGGCGTTCTGTGCGGCACAGGAGTGTACGAGCTCGCCCACCTTCGCTTTCCGGCAGAAGGGGAAGTTGGCGGCGAAGGCGAGGCCCTTCTCACCCACCGCGCCCACAACCCAAGACCCCAGCTTGTCCATGAGGGCCTGTCTGCTCGTAGCGGCAATCACAGACACCAGCGCCAAGACGGCCGAGGGGATCGACTCGTCGCGCACGTCCAGGGCAGACTCCGCCACGATCGACACGGGAACGCCGCATCGTGCGACACGCACGGCCTCCTCCGTTGCCCCTGCGGCGTCGGCGGCCGCTACGATCACGGCCACATCCCACGCGGAGCCGGCATCCGGGAAGGAGCCCAGGGCACGAACGCAGACGACGGAACTCGCGAGCTCGGGCGTGAAGGCGTCCCTCACCGCAAGCGCGTGCGAACGCACGGCATCGGGGGCGACCAGCACCAGTACCCTGATCTCGGCCGAACGTCTGCGCTCGGCCTCGCGGCCGGCGCTCAGCATGTCTGCGACGTCCCCAACGGAGACCTTGGTCCTTTGAGCCATCAGCACTCCCCCATCGGAAGGTTCACCGACATCATCCTACTCCGCGCCCGGATGCCTGTCAGCCTGCCTTCACGATGTGATGCCACACGGACTGGACCATGCCCACCGAAGTCAGCTGCGTGACCATCGAGGAGGAACCGAAGCTCACAAAGGGCAGCGGGATGCCCGTGATCGGCATGATGCCAATGCACATGCCCACATTCTGGAGCAGCTGGAAGGACCACATGGTGGCGCAGCCGGCGAGGACCAGCTTCCCAAAGGGGGACTCAACGCGCTGGGCCAAAAGTATGGTCGAGAGGATCATCGTGGCGAAGAGTCCCAGCAGCACGACAGACCCGACGAAGCCGAACTCCTCGGCGAGCAGGGCAAAGACGAAGTCCGTATGTGCCTCGGGAAGAAAGCCGCCCGCTGCCTGCGTGGCGTTGCCAAAACCCTTGCCAAGCAGGCCACCCGAGCCAACGGCGATCTTCGCCTGCTGGAGGTTGTAGCCGTCGCCCGAAGGGTCGACGGAGGGGTCCACAAAGACGATGAGGCGATTGAGCTGGTAGGTCTTGAGCAGATGGGGAAGGCCCTCCGTCATGGAGGTGGCGACGACGATGGCTGCGAGCGCGACGATGCCGGCGATGGTCGCGATGACCCAGGTGCGCTTGGCGCCCGAGCAGATGATGATGGAGGCTCCCGTTACGAGCACGATGAGGCCGGTGCCAAGGTCGGGTTGGGTGAGGATGAGCACGAAGGGCACGGCGAGGATTCCGCAGAGCTTGAGGTAGTCGCGCAGGGAGTCGATGCGCCCGTTGTACTCAGCGCCGAGCGAGGCCATGAGGAAGATGGTCACGAGCTTGGCGAGCTCCGAGGGCTGGAAGCGCAGGCCGACGAGAGGAATCTTGACCCAACCGGTCATACCCATGGCCGAGACGCCGAACCCCGGGACGCTGGGAAGCAGCATAAGCACGACATCAGCGACGAGCAGGGCCGTCGACATGTTCGCGAGGGCGCGGTAGTCATAGCGATACATGCCCCAGGCACAGACGAGGCCAATCGCAATGCCCGCGAGCTGACGCACGAACGACGCCTCGGCGATCGTGAGCGACGCGGTGTATATGACGACGGCACCGAAGGCAACTATGAGCAGCGCGGCAAGTAGCTGGGGGAGGTAGAAGGGGCCGTTCAGTCGCGATCTGCTGCGCGTGGCACGGTCGCCCGAGACTCGCTTGCCGAAGCTGCCGATGGCCCCACGCAGCGTACCGATGACACCTTGGGCCCCCTGGGGTGCCGCAACCCGTTGTGGCATAGCCTCCCCCTCCCCTATTGCACGCCGGATGTGTCGACGGCGGTCGAGTCATCCGGTTCGTTGTAGATGGCGCCAAGGATGTCGCGCACCACATACATGGCGCCTTCGGAGCCATAGCCGCCGTTCTCGATGACGGAGGCGACGACATACTTGGGATCGTCTGACGGGGCGTAGGCGATGAACCAGCCCGTAGGGTCCTTCTTTGGGGTCTCGGCCGTGCCCGTCTTGCCGGCAACCCTCACCGACAGGTTCGTGAAGTGGGATGCCTGGGCCTCGGACTCCTCGTAGATGACACCTGTGAGACCCGCATGGACGAGGTCCAGATGGCTTGGCTCGACGTCAATCTGACGGAGGACCTCGCACTTGTAGTCTATGACCGAGCCACCGCCGACGTTGGACTTGACGGACTTGAGGACGTGCGGGCGCCAGGTGGTCCCTCCGGTCGCCAGACCCGCATAGGCACAGAGCATCTGGAGCGGGGTCACGAGGAGGTCTCCCTGGCCGATGGCGAGGTTGGTGCTGTCACCACCCTGCCACGAGCGTGCGGAGTCATCGGAGGAGGTGTAGTAGTTCCACTTCCATTCCGCGTCGGGAACGCGTCCGACGGACTCGGAGGGCAGGTCGACCCCCTCGGCGCTGCCCAGACCCCAGGCGCGGTAGGTCTCCTGGAGGCCCTCCTTGCTATCGGAGTAGTAGAAGCCCTTGCCGACCTCGTAGAAGACCACGTCACATGAGTAGGTGATGCCCGTCTGGAGCGTCATCCAGCCGTGGCCGCTATGGTTCCAGCAGTATTGCCCATAGTCCTTGCCGAAGCCCGTCCAGTAGCCCGTGCAGTCGTAGCCTGAATCCGCACCGGCGATGCCGTAGTCGAGGGCAGCCAGGGTGGAAAGGGGCTTGATGGTCGATGCGGATGGGTACTGCCCAGCAACGGCGCGGTTCATGAGGGGGTTCGCGCCCTGCTCGGACGAGAGCTCGTCCCAGTCGTCTGTCGAGATGCCCCCCACGAACACGTTGGGATAGAAGGTCGGCGCGCTTGCCATCGCCAGGATCTCCCCGTTGGTGACGTCCATCGCGATCGCACAGCCACCCTTGCACTCCGTCTTGCCGGCACCGTAGAGGGTCTTGATCCTGCCCTGGAGCGACTCCTCCGCCGCCTTCTGGATGTTGGCATCGAGCGTCAGGACTATGTCCGAGCCACTCTGGGCATCGACGCTGCCCGTGTGGCTCAAAACGTTTCCGTCTGCGTCGACATAGACGGTCTGCTCGCCCTTGATGCCCTGCAGGACGCTCTCGTACTGGTACTCGACGCCCGCCTGGCCGACTATGTCACCCGACTCGTAGCGGATGGCGCCCTCGACGTCCGAGCCGCCCGTCGAGCCGAGCTGGTCCGAGGAGACCGTGCCCGTATAGCCCAGGACGTGTGCCGCGACGTTGCCCAGCGGATAATGACGTTGGGCCTTCTCGGCCACCGAGACGCCCGCAAAGAGGTAGGAGCGCTCGTTGATATAGGCCACGACCCGACGGGACACGTCCACGGCGACGGTCCTGAGGCTCTGCGCCCCCTCGGAGGCGTCCTCGATCTTGCGCCTGACCGCCATCTCCGGCATTCCAATGAGGTTTCCCAGCAGCTTGCATTCGATCTCGTTGTCAGCGACGCTGGCCTCCGCCATGACCGAGAGGCTCGCACGGTTGCCCACGAGCTCGACACCGTTGCGGTCGAGTATGCGTCCGCGCGGTGCCGCGAGGGAGATGGTGCGGGTGCGGTTGGACTCCGCCTGCGCGCTGTAGGAGTCAGAGGAGACCAGCTGCATCGTCCAGAGCTTGACGAGAAGGGTGGCGATGATCGACCCGGAGAAGACTCCCAGCCCATTGAGTCGTGACTTGAAGCCGCTCTCGCTGGAGGTGTCCGATCCGCCCGCGGCACGCGGCACGGCGCCACCGATGTCGAAGGTGAAGCGCGCCTCGCCACGGCCGACGAGGAAGAAGACGGCGACGAGGGCGACGAGTATCACCGCCAGCACGATTATGACCACGACTATGGGATTCACGGAACCCCCTAGCGTTTGCCCAAGCTGTACCTGCCGCCACCATGCCTCGAGCGGAGCGAGGTGGCTCCGCCGCCAAGCTGCAGTCCAGACCCATGCGAGTGCGAAAGGAGGTAGGCGGCGGGGAGGTAGGCGGCGGCCGTGAGGGCGAAGGTCGGGAGAGCCCGCAGCACGAAGGCATCCACAAACGAGCCGGCCTGCCCAAAGAGGAGCATCACCAGGTGATAGACGAGGATTGTGGCAAACGTGGAGATGAGATAGACCACAAGCGCCCCCGACGAGTCGTCCGAGAGGCGGTTCCTATTCTCGATGCCGAGCACGAAGGAGGAGATGGTGAGGAGAAGTGCCATGAGGCCAATCGGGCCCGTCGAGCAGAGGTCAAAGACCAGGCCAGAAAGAAAGCCGCAAAGGACGCCCGTGGGCCCACCGTAGCTGAGTGCCACGATGCCTGCGAACACGATGGCGAAGTTGATGTGACCGTTGGCAACGGTGATGTTGGGGGCAAGGGCGAGTTGCAGGACAAGGCATGCAAGCCCCATCCAGCCTATGTCCCTGCGGTTCTTGCCCGAATCATTGACTCGCATGCACGCCTCCCCTACTCGCTTGTGCCTGCGTCGCCCTCGGAGGACTCCTCCGACGAGGTCGCATCGGACGACGAAGGGGCGGAACCACCGACGATGGAGGAGGTCTCCTGCGCGTCCGCCGCAGCGATGTCGTCGGAGGTCGCCTCCTGCCCCTCCGTCAGCGAAGTGATGACGAGCACCTCCTCGAAGCCCTCCGTGCTCGATAGGGGGCTCACGTCGATGTCATAGTACAGCGCGCCGGCAGCCTTGTTGACACTGATGACCTTACCGAGCGGCAGCCCCTTCGGGAAGATGCCGCCGAGGCCGCTGGTGACGACGGTGTCTCCCACGTCTACCGTCTGGTCGGTGCCGATGAGCGTTAGGTGCAGCGTGCCATCGGCGGAACCCTTGAGGACGCCCTGCGCCCTGCTTGACTGCACCATGGCCGAGACACCGGAGTTCTCGTCCGTGATGAGGCGCACGACGGAGGAGGTCGTCCCGCATTCGATGATCTGGCCGATGGCACCGCTTGAGTCCGTTACGGGCATGCCGACGGAGAGCCCCGCGCTCGAGCCCTTGTCAAGGGTGACCGTATCGGTCCACGAGTCGCTGGAGCCCGAGATGATGCGCGCCGCCGTGGACTGGAGGCTGTAGGTGCTCTGCAAGGCGAGGAGATCCTGTAGCCTCGCGGCGGTCTGCTCGGCCTCCTCGAGCTCCGTGTTGCGTGCCGTCAGGCGCTCATTCTCCTGCCTGAGCTCCGAGAGCGTCTGCTGGTCGGCGGTGAGGTTGGCGAAGACGTTGCCAAGGCCCTGAAAGGGCACGGAGGCGGCGGCGCCCACGTAGCGCACGGGCATGGTGACCGTAGAGAACGCACCGCGCATGCTCGTGAAGAAGCCCGAGCCACTCTCCCGCGCACTCAGGGTGAACATGACGAGCGAGAGGGCGACACAGGCCACCAGCAGGCGCACGCCCGAGTCCGAGTCGCTTTTCCTGATGCTGGCGCGCGACGTGCCGCCACGGAGCGAAGGCATGGGGGGCACGGCCTAGCTCGCGCTCTGTTGGACGAAGCCGCCGGAGAGGGCATTGGCCTCGAGGACGCGCGCGCAGCCGTTCACCACGTTCTCGAGGGCCGTGGGGCTCACGTTCACGGGCACGCCCGTCTCCTCGCGCAGGCGCTGGTCGAGCCCACGCAGAAGCCCGCCACCCCCCGTAAGGAGGATGCCGTAGTACATGAGGTCGCTGGCAAGGTCGGGTGGCGTGACGTCTAGGGCGTCCTTGACCGTCTTGGTGACCTCGTCGAGCGGCTTGTCGAGGGCCCGGCGAATCTCCTCGCTCTCGATGCGGACCGTCTTGGGCAGGCCGCTCATCACGTCACGGCCATTCACCTCGACGTCAAGCTCCTCGGCAAGGGGCGCCGCGGAGCCGACCTTGATCTTGATGTCCTCAGCCGTGCGCTCGCCAATGGAGAGGCTGTAGGCATCGCGAACATGCTCGAGGATGGTCTGGTCAAACTCGTCGCCTGCCGTGCGAATCGACTGGGAGACGACGATGCCACCCATGGCAATAACGGCGACTTCGGTGGTGCCGCCCCCGATGTCGACGACCATGGAACCAGTGGGGTCCTCGATGGGCAGGTCGGCACCAATGGCGGCGGCCATGGGCTCCTCGATCAGGAAGGCCTGGCGAGCGCCGGCAGCGATGGTTGCCTCGAAGACGGCACGCTTCTCGACGGAAGTGACCCCGGAGGGGACGCACACGACGACGCGGGGGCGTGGGCTCCAGGGGTAACGCCTCGTGCCTCGCGCCTTCTCGATGAAGTAGCGCAGCATGACCTCGGTGACGTCGAAATCGGCGATGACGCCGTCCTTGAGGGGGCGCTCCGCGATGATGGAGCCGGGCGTGCGTCCGATCATCCTCTTTGCGTCTGCACCGACGGCAAGGACGCGGTCCTCGCTCTTGTCGATGGCGACGACGGAGGGTTCGTTCAGGATGATGCCCTGGCCCCGGGCGGCCACGAGGGTGTTGGCCGTGCCAAGGTCGATGGCGAGGTCGCCGTCATATTCTCCGAAGAGCGAGTCGAGGATCGACATATCTTCCTATCCCAATCAGTGGCCTGGCCGCACGGAAGGGCGGGCGCGTGCTAGTTGCCGGAAATGGTGCCGGTGGTGGAACCGTTCGAGCCCGAGGCGTCGGAGGACGCGAACTGGGCGCTGACGGAGCTGACCTTCCAGCCGATTCCGTCCCGCACGAGTTCGATCTGATAGGCCTGCTTTCCGCCTGACGGGAGCGTAGCCGTGGCAAGGACGGTCGAGCTGGTCATGGAGCGGTCGACGCCATCGATGGAGACGCTTGTCGTGCTGGTGGGGAGCAGCGACTCGATCGCCGAGCGGTCGTCTGCGGAGACGGAGTCGTCCAGCAGCGACGCCACGTCGCCGCCAGACGTGTTGGCCTTGAAGAGCTCGGTGACGACGGCGTCCTGCATCGGCCAGCCATAGCCCTGCCAGTAGGCCCAGAACCCACCACCGGCGAGGGCGACGACGAGGAGCAGGAGCACGACGAAGACCTTGAGGCCCGTGTGCCTGTGCTTGCGACGGACCTTGCGGTCGCGCCTGTCCTGCCTGATGAGATCCTGCTCGTTGACCGAAAAGAACCCCGTGTCCTCCGGGGAGGGCATGAACTCGCCAGAGGTGCCCATCGGATCGAGGGGGTCATAGCTACCGGTCCCATAGCCCGCCGCGGCAAGGAGGGCATCGGTCTCGGACGGGCCGCCGCCCGTGATAGCCGAGACCGCGCGCTGGGCGGCGTCGTAGGCCGCCTGGGCCTCGGGACGAAGCTGGTAGCTGCCGTCTGCGGTTGCATGGCCAAACGCGTCGACGGCCTCGGTCATGCGGTTGGCGGCGACGTAGGCCAGTCCGAGGTCGCCATAGACCGCATTCTGGTCCTGGAGCGGGGTCGAGAAGTCGAGGGCGGTGCGATACGCCTCCACCGCATCGACGGCACGACCCATCTGCATGAAGCATCCGCCGAGACTCCTCAGGGCCGAGGCGGGATCCGGGTTGCTCTCGTCGATGGCGGCGCTGCGGTAGGCGACGCCGGCCTCGCGCACGTTGCCGATGCGCATGAAGGCGTTGCCGAGTGCGACCTGGGCCTTGTATGGCGTCGTGTAGGTCTCATCCTTGGTCGCCATGGTCAGGGAGGCAATCGCCTCCTGGGGCCTGCCTGCCGCCAAGAGCGCGCGGCCACGGTTACAGGCCAGGGCACCAGAATGCCCGTAGGAGGGATCCCTCAGTGCATCGCCGTAGGAGGCCGCTGCCTCACCGTAGCGGCCAAGCTTCATGAGGCAGTTTCCCAGGAGGTGGTCGACCGCACCCGAGACCTCCCCGGGACCCTTTGCCTGGGAGAGCTGGGACACGGCGACGGAGAGGTCGCCTCGCTGGTACGCCGCCTTGCCAGCGTCAAAAGCCTGCTGATTCACAATGACTCCTCGTCTGCGTCGTCGCCACACGTCCAAACGCTACGCGGTGGCGCCTTCGATCCGGATGCTCTCGATGACGTCACCCTGGCGAAGCTCACCGATGACGTCCTTGCCTTCGATGGTCGCGCCGAAGACGGTGTAGCCGCTGTCCAGCACGTGCTGGGGACCCAGGCAGAAGTAGAACTGGGAACCTGCGCTGTTGGGGTCCTGGGAGCGCGCCATGGCCAGGGCGCCGTCCTCGTGGCTGTTGCGTGGGTTGGTGCTGAACTCCTCGTGGATGCGGTAGCCGGGGCCGCCAGTCCCAGGCATCCCGTCGGGACCACGCCGCCCGGCCGCGACGTCGTCGGGGCTCATCTCGCGCGTGTTGGGGCAACCCCCCTGGATCACGAACCCCGGGACGTAGCGGTGGAACTTAAGCCCGTCGTAGAAGCCAGAAGTCGCGAGTTCGCAGAAGTTGGCGACGTGAATGGGCGCGCCGGCGCCATCCAGCCTCACGCGGATGGTGCCCTTGCTCGTGGTGAAGGCGGCAACCTCATCACCCCCGAGCCGATACTCGGGCGTGTGCAGAGGTTCGTCGAAGAAGCCCATGCCTTCCCTCCTCCCGAAACAGACGACGTTCGAGTGCATTAATCCTTATCAGTCTAGCAGGAGCGCTCCCGTTTCACAGAGTAAGCAGAGAGCGCGCTACGAGCTGCCCTTGCGCTCGGGCTTCCATGCAGGGTAGTTCTGCTCGAACAGCACCCTGTAGCTGTCCGTGGCTGAGGCCCCACCATCGTTTTGGAGGCTGGCCAGGATCCTGTCCTTGTCGGCGGAGGGATCGTCGGAGGAGACGTCGGCGTCCCATGCGTCGCAGAGCGAATCCATCCTGTTGCGCAGCCAGTTTCCCAGTGTCACGAGGTTCCTCTGCTCGTTGACATAGGTCCCGGACTCAACGTTTGCCGACGAGATGGCCGAGATGAGGTTGCTGACCTCTATGGCGAGCGCGTCGGCCGCGTCCTTGCCGTCCTCTCGTCTCTGCGGGTCGGCGTCGGCATAGACCTGATGGAACAGGGACTCGTTCTCGTTGGCGCGTGTCGCGAGGGCGCCCAGCTGCTCGTAGTAGCCCTGGAGCTGTTCGAGGGTGGCATCGTCACCGCTCTTCACCTCGGTCGTAGCGCTGCCCCCCTCCTGTCCCTGCAGCTCCGTCACCGTACCGGGGAATCCCGCGTGGGAGGTGTCGGCCTCGGTCTTGGCCTTCGTGTCGAAGGCGCCAGGGTCCCAGGGATGGGTGATGGCGAGGACCGTGCCGCTCATCACGACAACCGCCACAAGCACGGCCGTAACGAGGAAGCGCGCATGGGGAATGCGGTCGCGCGTCGACGAGGGATCGTACTGGGTAGGCTCGGACGGGATGGCGCTCTCGATCCGCACCATGGCGTGGGTCTCCCCCGCCAGCTCGGCCTCGTCCTTTGGATCCGTGGCCCCTGGTAGCGCATCCATAGATGGCGACCCCTCCTCTAGGGACAGCGCCGCAGGGACCCGCTGCGGCATGCCGCAGTTGGGGCACACGTCGCTACCTGGGGGGACGAGGGCACCGCAGCTCTTGCACCAGACGCCCCTGAGCCGAGGGATGATGGTCGTCCGGCCCAGCTCAGCACGGCAGGCTGGGCAGCGGAGGGCACCATCAGAGACATTGGAACCACAGTTAGGACAGATCAAGGTGCCTCCAAGGGTCCGACTGCCCCTAGGGGCAGTCGGGACAGCGGCTACAACAGTTGGTCGAGGACGTAGGGCAGGATGCCACCAGCGGCGAGGAAGGCACCCTCCATGGGCGTGTCCACCCTCACGACGCACTCGAAACGGAGCTCACTCCCGTCGGCACGTCGCGCGGTGACGACAGCCTCCCTCTTCGTGGGCATGCCCGCAGACAGGTCCACGGCCTCGACGTCAAAGACCTCAGTGCCGTCGAGGCCAAGGGACGAGGCGCTCTGCCCCTCGACGAACTGGAGTGGGAGCACGCCCATCTGGACGAGGTTGGAGCGATGGATGCGTTCGAAGCTCTCGGCAATGACGGCCCGCACGCCCAGGAGGGTCGGACCCTTGCCCGCCCAGTCACGGCTCGACCCAGAGCCGTAGAGCTTGCCAGCGACGATCACGAGGGGCGCACCCGCCTCGGCATAGTGCACGGACGCATCGAAGATGCTCTTGACCTCGCCGTCGAGCAGATCGGTGGTCAACCCGCCCGAACGGCCTTGGGCGAGGGCATTGGAGAGCTTCACGCTCGCGAAGGTCCCCCGAGCCATCACCTCATGATTGCCCCGACGGCTGCCGTAGGTGTTGAATTCGGCCGGGGAGACGCCCCTCTCGACGAGATAGCGACCGGCCGGGGAGTCGGCGGCGATGGATCCGGCCGGCGAGATGTGGTCTGTCGTGACGAAGTCCCCGAGGAGCGCGAGGACCCGTGCCCGGGAGATGCCCACCACGTCACGATGGGTGGCGAGGTCGAAGTAAGGGGGCCGGCGGACATAGGTCGAGTCGGGGTCCCACGAGAAGACGTCGGACGTGCCCGCGTCGATCCGCCGCCACTCGGCCGAGCCCTCGAAGAGCCCCTCGCCGCCTTGGGCAAAGAGCCCCTCGTCCAGGAAGGAGCCCAACGTCGCGGTGATTTCCTCGTCCGTGGGCAGGATGTCCGAGAGCATGACGGGCACGCCATCGGTGCCGATGCCCACGGGATCGCTTGACAGGTCGACGTCGACCGTGCCGACGAGCGAATATGCGACGACCAGGGCGGGCTGGCAGAGGTAGTTCTGGCTGACGTCGGGTGAGATGCGACCCTCGAAGTTGCGGTTGCCCGAGAGGACGCTCGCAAGCTCGGCCTTGGCGGCGACACCCTTGAGCTGAGGGAGGATGTCGCCAGAGTTGCCTATGCAGCTCATGCAGCCGAAGCCGCAGGTGTGGAAGCCGAGCTGGGAAAGGGCGTCCGCGAGGCCCGCACGGCTGAGCAGGAGCGCGGTGGAATGGCTGCCCGGGGCGAGCACCTTCTTGACCCAGGGCTTGGGCGCAAGCCCGCGCCCGGCGGCATTGCGGGCGAGAAGCCCGGCCGCGACCATCATGGCGGGGTCCGTTGCCGTGGTGCAGCTCGTTATGGCAGCGATGGCGATGGTTCCGTGCGTGAGGGTCACGCTGCCCTCGGGGGTGTCGTAGCCGAAGGAGAGGTCGCCAACCGCGCGTCCATGCGATGCCAGGGCGTCCCTGAAGCGTTCGCGCAGACCCGCCGGCGAGACGCGGTCGTGCGGGCGGGAGGGACCGGCGAGGCTGAGCGCGACCGTCGAGAGGTCAAGGGAGATGCGGCGGGCGTAGCGCCTACCCTCGCTGGCCCCAAAGACGCCCTGGACCTCGAGGTAGGCCCGCGCGAGCTCGATCCGCTCGGGGTCGCGCCCCGTGAGGGCCAGGTACTCGATGGAGCGATCGTCGACGGGAAAGAGCGTCGTCGTGGCGCCGTACTCCGGCGTCATGTTTGCCACGCAGGCACGCTGTGTGGCGCTCAGGGTCCTGACGCCAGGACCACCCACCTCGACGAGCGTGCCGACAACCCCTTCGGAGCGCAGGACCTGGGCCACCGTCAGCGCCAGGTCCATCCCACTCACGCCGTCGTTGAGAGCGCCGGTGAGGTTGAGCTCGACGACGGGGGGGACGAGCATCGTGATGGGCTGACCGAGCGCCGCAGCCTCCGCCTCGATGCCACCAACGCCCCAGCCGAGCACGCCGAGCCCGTTTGCGGTCGTGGTGTGGGAGTCCGTGCCGACGAGCGTATCGAAGCAGGCCACAGGCACGTCACCTCCCGCAAGGGCGTCGTCGCAGACGACCTCGCAGAAGTGCTCCATATTGAGCTGGTGGCAGATGCCACTCCCGGGTGGGACGATGCGGACATTGTCAAAGGAGTGTGCCGCCCACTTGAGGAAGGCGAAGCGCTCGTGGTTACGCTCGGCCTCCATGCGCTGGTTCCTCTCGGCCGCATCGTCGCTGCCCGTGAAATCCGCGATCACGGAGTGGTCAACGACGAGCGTGCAGGGTATGTGGGGGCTCACGCGGGAGGGGTCTCCCCCGCGCTCGACAACAGCGTCGCGCATGGCCGCGAAGTCAACGAACACGGGAACGCCCGTGAAGTCCTGGAAGAGCGCGCGGGCGGGCATGAACTCGATCTCGGAACCCTGCGCCCCCGCGAGGCCAGCCTCGATCACACGCCGCGCGAGTTCAGTCGCCTGCTCGTCGCTGGTCGCCCTGCGCACGCAGTTCTCGAGCAAAACGACGAGGGCGCGTGGCAGGTGTGCGGCACCGGGGATCTTCGAGACGTCATAGACGAGACGTCTGAGGGAACCAGCGCACAGGGGTCGGGGGATACGCGCGCTCGCGACGGCGCGCTCGAAGTCAGTCGTTGCTGTCATGGATGTGTCCCACCTTCCTGTTGAGGGACTCGAGGAAGGCCGAGCCCGGAAGCCTTTCGGAAGAGACGTCGTAGAGCATATTGAAAAAGACTACCCCACATGCGCATACGGCGGCGCACACGACACCAGCGTCGGGCGCGGGGAACTCGACGCGGATGAAGTCCCCACATACCGTGCAGGACACGATGACGTAGACCACGGAAAAGGCGAGGACGAACAGCCTGAGGGGATTGAGCGGCCGGGAGATGCGCCAGATGAGCGCCACGCCCACTGCAGCGATCTGCACCATGCAGAGCGTCGACATCACTGCACGCGACCAGCCCAGGACGCGGAACAGGACCAAGGTCGCCACGAGCTCGCAGACGATGGCGGCGGAGGCGGGCAGCGACCGGGAGAGAACGTTGCCCAGGAAGGCACCACTCACGCGGTCGTGGTTGGGTTCGAGGGCAAGCAGAAACGACGGCACCCCGATGACTGCCGTGGAGATGATTGACATCTGGATGGGTATGAGCGGGTAGGGCGGCATGAGGATGCAGACGAGCGCCAGCACCGCGCTGTAGGCCGTCTTGGTGAGGAAGAGCGAGGCCGAGCGCTGCAGGTTGTTGATGGACCTACGTCCCTCGGCCACGACCTCGGGCATGTGGGCGAAGTCGTTGTCGGCCAGAACGATCTCGGCGACGTTGCGCGCCGCCGCAGACCCGGAGGCCATGGCCACCGAGCAGTCCGCCTCCTTGAGGGCCAGCACGTCATTCACCCCGTCGCCCGTCATCGCGATGGTATGCCCCCTGGCCCGTAGCTGACGCACGAGCTCGCGCTTGAGCTGCGGGGTCACGCGCCCGAAGACGCGACAGTCCCTGACGGCGCGGGCAAGCTCCTCGGTGTCCTCCAACCCCGAGGCGTCGATGCAGCGCTCCGCGCCCGGAATGCCCACGGACTTGGCGATGGCCGAGACGGTCAGGGGGTCGTCACCTGATATGACGCGCAGGGAGACGCCCTGGTCGAGAAAGAAGCGCATGGTCTGCGCGGCATTCTCGCGCACCTGGTCCCGTATGCCCACGAAGCCCACGACGCGAGGCACCCCCTGGAGGGACCCGTCCTCGGCGAAGCCCTCCACCTCGGCGCAGACGAGGACGCGGACGGTGGGGTCGAAGGAACGGACGGTGGGCTCGAAGGTCGCGAAGCGGTTCCCCAGCACAAGCTGGGCCGCGCCCAGCACGAGAGAGCGCCCGTCCGCGGTAGTGCACCCCGAGTACTTGGTACGCGAGGAGAAGGGGACTGCGCGGATGCAAGGGACTGGCTCCATCCCCCGGCCCGTCCCATGGGACAGGATGGCCCGCGCCGTCTCGTTGGCGTCCGCGCGGTTCGCATGCGCCACGATGAGGGCAACGGCCAGGGCGGCCTCGGACGCCTCCCCCCGCATGCCCCGTCCGTCGACGACGTCGCACACCTCCATCGCGCCCGTGGTGATGGTCCCAGTCTTGTCCAGGCAGAGGACGTCCACACGCGCCAAGGTCTCCACGCAGTAGCTCTGCTGCACGAGCACCTTGCGCGACGCCAGGCGCGTCGTCGCAATGGCAAAGACGCTGGAGGTGAGCAGGACGAGCCCCTGGGGGATCATGCCTACGAGGGCCGCCACCGACTGGAGGGCCGCCTCCTGGTAGCTCCCGCCCGATGACAGCAGTGTGCGCAGGAAGAGGCTGAGGCCCATGGGGACGAGCAGGTAGGTCGCGACACGTATGACCGCCTGGACGGTGTCCATGATCTCCGAGTGCACGGCCTTGACGTACTTAGCCTCGGCATTGATGCGAGCGGCGTAGCCCTGTGCCCCGACCCTGGTGACACGATACTCAAGACTTCCCGAGTCGACGAAGGAACCCGAGAGGACCTCGTCGCCCACGTCCTTCTCGATAGCGTTACTCTCCCCGGAAAGGAGGCTCTCATCCATGCGTGCGCCGCCCCTGAGCACGGTGCCGTCCGCAGGGACCTGGTCGCCATGCGAGAGCAGCACCAGATCGTCGACCACCACCTGGTCGACGGGGATGGCGCGTTCGGTGCCATCGCGCCTGACCGTCACGTCCTTTGCAGTGAGGATGGAGAGCCTGTCCACCAGGACTTTGGCCCTGATCTCCTGGAACACCCCTATCACGAGGTTGGAGACGACTACCCCCACGAAGAGCATGTTTCGATACTGGCCCGTGGACGCGACCAAGGCCGCAAGTCCCACGTTAACGACATTGAACAGTGTGAGGGCGTGCTCCGCCACGATCTGTCCCACGCTTTTGGTCTTCACGTCGGCATTTATGTTCACTCGTCCGTCGGCGACGCGCTCGGCGACCTCGACGGCGGTGAGCCCCCTGGCCGGCTTGTCAGTCGTGCCCCGTGTCACGAATCAACCCCTCCCGTACCTATGGCTGTCCCATTCTACAGGACACTTCCGACTCGGCGGGCTTGCACGAGGCGCCCACAAATCCAACGCGCCGTCATTTCGGGAGTTATGTATAATGGGGCGCTGCGTGGCCCCATAGCTCAGTGGATCAGAGCGTTCGCCTCCGGAGCGAAAGGTCGTGGGTTCGAGCCCCACTGGGGTCACCATCTTGCAGCCTCCCGGTCACGTAGCACAGACGCCGCCGACCCCCCTCGTAGGTAACGCTTTGAATACGTGGCCTTGGGCCCGTCCTCTCATGCTGTAGCATCTCTACAGACACCAGGACCCATGGCCCCTTGGGCCTCGAAAGGCATGCGCATGATCGCAATCGTAAAGGGCTCCGCCTCGTCGGAGCAGCTCGCCCACTTCATCGGCTGGATCGAGGACCGCGGCTTCAAGACGGACGTCTCGCGCGGCGAGAGCGAAACCATCGTCGGCATCATCGGCGACACCACCCAGATCGACCCCTTCCTCCTGGAGTCGATGGACATCGTCGACCAGGTGCGGCGCGTCACCGAGCCCTTCAAGAAGGCCAACCGCAAGTTCCATCCCCAGGACAGCGTCATCGAGTGCGGGCACGGGGTCCGCGTCGGCGCAGGCAGCTTCCAGGTCATCGCCGGACCCTGTTCCGTCGAGGGCGAGAACCTCCTTTCCATCGCGCGCGCGGTCAAGGAGGCGGGGGCCACGATGCTGCGCGGCGGGGCCTACAAGCCCCGCACCTCGCCCTACGCATACCAGGGCATGGGTGAGAGGGGACTCGACCTCTTGCTCGAGGCATCCTGCGAGCTGGACATGCCCATCGTGACCGAGGTCATGGACCCCCGTGACGTCCAGCTCTTCGTCGACCGGCAGATTGACGTCATGCAGATCGGTGCACGCAACGCCCAGAACTTCAGCCTGCTCAAGGAGGTCGGCAGGACCACTGTGCCCGTCCTTCTCAAGCGCGGCATGTCCCAGACCCTCGACGAGCTCCTCATGGCGGCCGAGTACGTCATGAGCGAAGGCAACAAGAACGTCATCCTCTGCGAGCGCGGCATCCGCACCTTCGAGACACGCACCCGCAACACCTTTGACGTGAACGCCATCCCCGTCCTGCACCACCTCTCCCACCTCCCCGTCATCGGCGACCCCAGCCACGCCACGGGCTACACCCGCTACGTCCGCTCTGCGGCGTATGCGGCCGTCGCAGCAGGTGCCGACGGTCTCGAGATCGAGGTCCATGACCAGCCCTCCCAGGCCTGGTCCGACGGGGCGCAGGCCCTGACCCCTGCGCAGTTCGCCTCGGCGATGAGGCGCATCGCCCTCATCCGCGAAGCCGTCGACGACGGGGACGGGGCATAGGCCATGGCCGAGAAGAACGCGGCCGCCCTCGTTGCCGGCAGGATCGGCGTGGTGGGCCTGGGTCTCATGGGCGGTTCCTTCGCAAAGGCCGCGCATGCGGCCGGTCAGGAGGTCTATGCCTGGAACCGCACGCGCTCGACGCTCGAGCTCGCCCTGATCGACACCGTCGATGGCGAGCTCGATGCGCATACGATTCCCAGCTGCGAGCTCGTCATCCTCGCAGGCTACCCCCAGGCGAGCATCGACTGGCTAGCCCGGGAGGAGGGCCTCATCTCCCCCGGTGCCATCGTCATCGACACCATAGGCGTCAAGCGCGCCGTCTGCGAGCGCTGCTTCGAGATCGCGGACCGCCACGACTGGACCTTCGTGGGCTGCCACCCCATGGCCGGCAAGCAGTACTCGGGCTACGCCCACGCGAGCGCCACCATGTTCAGGGGCGCACCGCTGGTCGTCGTTCCCCCAAGGCACATGGACGACCTCGAGCGGGCCAACGTGCTCGAGCGCCTCAAGGCCCTGCTTGCCCCCTGCTCGTTCGGGTCGTTCACGCTCGCGACGGCAGACTTCCACGACCGCCAGATCGCCTACACCTCCCAGCTAGCCCACATCGTGTCAAACGCCTACGTCAAGAGCCCTGCGGCCCAGATGCACAAGGGCTTCTCGGCAGGGTCCTACAGGGACCTCACGCGCGTGGCGCGCCTCAACGCGCCCATGTGGACCGAGCTCTTCCTGGACAACGCCGACTACCTCTCGCAGGAGATAGGTGCCATCATCGACAGCCTGCAGGCCTACAGGGACGCCCTCGACGAGGGTGACGCCAGCAGGCTCGAGGCCCTCCTGGCCGAGGGCGACCGTCTCAAGAGGGAGGCCGAGAAGAGATGAGCGAGACAAGGCGGATCCGCGTACGCACGCCCTCGCGTTCCTACGACGTGCTCGTGGGACGGGACCTGCTCGATGGGGTCGGTCGACTCACGCGCGAGGCCTGCGGCGGCAGACGGGCCTGCGTTGTGTCGGACTCCAACGTTGCGCCGCTCTACGCGAACGCGGTCGAGGAGTCCCTCGCCGATGCGGGCTACGAATGTACGGCGCAGGCCTTCGAGGCAGGCGAGGGCTCCAAGAACATGGGCACGCTCGCCGACCTGCTCGAAGGCCTTGCCCGAGCGGGACTTGACCGCGATGACGTGGTCATCGCGGTAGGAGGCGGGGTCACGGGCGACATCGCGGGACTTGCCGGGGCCATGTATCTCAGGGGATGCAAGGTCGTGCAGGTTCCCACATCGCTGCTCGCCATGGTCGACTCGTCCGTAGGAGGGAAGACCGCAGTCGACCTCTCGGCGGGCAAGAACCTCGCCGGCTTCTTCTTCCAGCCGCATCTCGTCATCGCTGACGTCGACTGCCTCGACACCCTGACCCCCTCGCTCTTCACCGACTCCTGTGGCGAGGTCATCAAGCACGCCGCCATCGCGGACGCGGAGCTCCTCGCACGGCTGGGCGAGGAGCCCATCAATGCGCAAGGCTATGACCGGGGTCGACTCGTCGAGGTCATTGCCCGCAACGTCAGGATCAAGCGCGACGTGGTCGAGCGCGACGAGCGAGAGGGCAGCCTCAGGCAGGTCCTCAACTTCGGGCACACGATCGGCCATGCCGTCGAGGCGGCGAGTTCCTTCGAGCTGGGTCACGGCTCGTCCGTCGCGGTCGGCATGTGCTGCATCGCCCGTGCCTCTGCAGCGAGGGGCTGGTGCACACAAGACGTCGCCGACAGGATCGTGAGCGCCGTCGACGCCTACGGCCTTCCCACCGGCACCGACATCGACCACAGGACGATCGTCTCCTTCGCCGCCCATGACAAGAAACGCCACGGCGCAGGCGTCAACGTCATCACCCCCCGGGCCTTGGGGGCGGTCGAGGTCCGTCACGTCACGCTCGCCGAGCTCGCCGAGCTCGTCGAGCTCGGCTGTGCCCCCGCATAGCGAAGGGTGACCATGGACATCACCATCCACCCACACGCCCTCACCGGTTCCATCCGGGCCGTCGCGTCGAAATCTGCGGCACACCGCCTGCTCGTCCTGGCGGCGCTCGCACCCACGACGACCAACCTCGACTGCAACGGCAGCTCCGATGACATCGAGGCGACCGTCTCCTGCCTCGAGGCGCTGGGCGCACGCATCGCCCGCACCAGGGTCGGCTTTCGCGTGAAGCCCCTCCCCTGCCGCACAGGCGGCGACCAGGGCTTCCCAGCACGCAGCGGGGCCGTGCTCGATTGCGGCGAGTCCGGGTCGACCCTGCGCTTCCTGCTGCCGGTCGGCTGCGCCCTGGGAGCCCAGATGCGGCTCACGGGGCACGGCAGGCTCGCAAGCCGCCCGCTCTCCCCCCTCTACGAGGAGCTCGTCGCGCATGGGGCGCGGCTCTCCGAGAAGGGGCGCCTCCCCCTCGAGGTGGCCGGCAAGCTCCGGGGCGGCTCGTTCTTCATCCCAGGCGACGTGTCGTCACAGTACGCGAGTGGCCTCCTCATGGCCGCCCCCCTGCTCGAGGGTCCCACCAGCATCGTCGTGGGCGAGCCCATCGAGTCCCGCCCCTACATCGACGTCACGCTCGAAGCCCTCAGAGACTTCGGCGTCGAGGTTGCGTGCGCGCGGGAGGCCGGCGCGGGAGGCGACGTGCGCCGCAGCGTGTTCACCGTGCCTGCCGCCGCGCAGCTCGCATCCCCCGGCACGGCAGTCGTCGAGGGGGACTGGTCCAACTCCGCCTTCTGGCTCGCCGCGGCCGCCATGGGAGGCGATGTGGCAGTCGAGGGCCTCAGGATGGACAGCCCCCAGGGAGACCGCGCCGTCCTCGCGGCGCTCGCGGCCTTCGGGGCCCGCGTGCGTCGTGGGGGCACGTCTGCGGCTTGTGCGCACGACCACCTCCAGGGACGTACGATCGACGTCTCGGACATCCCTGACCTCGTCCCGCCCCTAGCGGCCGTGGCAAGCATCGCCGAGGGCAGCACACGCATCGTGGGCGCCACCCGGCTGCGCCTCAAGGAGTCGGACCGCCTTGAGACCGTGTGCGCGGCGCTCGCCGCCCTGGGCGCCGACATCCGCGTCGAGGCTGACGGCCTCGCGGTCTCGGGCAGGCCGACCCTCTCCGGGGGCGAGGTCGATGCTGCCAACGACCACCGCATCGCCATGATGGCCGCGATTGCCGCGGCCCATGCCACGGGTTCCACCACCATCCACGGAGCCGAGTGCGTGTCGAAGTCCTACCCCCGCTTCTTCGAGGACTTCACGCTCCTCGGCGGTATCGCAGAGGAGCGTGAGGACTAGCATGCCCTCCACCTTTGGCGCCGCCCTCAAGGTCACGGTCTTCGGTCAGTCCCACTCCGAGGCGGTCGGTTGCGTCGTGGAGGGGCTCCCCTCCGGCATCGCCATCGACCGCGAGCGACTCGCAGGCTTCATGGCCCGCCGGGCGCCCGGCCAGGGCAGCTGGGCCACGCCCCGCCGCGAGCCGGACCACCCGCGCATCGTGAGCGGCCTCAACGCCGACGGGAAGACCTGCGGGGCCCCGCTCGCCGCCCTCATCGACAATACCAGCACCCGATCCTCGGACTACGACCGCCTGCTGCGCGTCCCCAGGCCCGGCCATGCGGACTTCGCGGCATTCGCCAAGTGGCACGGCAACCAGGACATCCCTGGGGGCGGCCACTTCTCCGGCCGTCTGACGGCCCCCCTCTGCCTGGCTGGCGGCATCGCCCTGCAATACCTGGGCGAAAGGGGCATCCGCATAGGCGCGCACCTTCTCTCCGTCGCAGACGTCACCGACGAGGCGTTCGACGTGCTCGACAACACGCCCGCCTCGCAGACCCGCCTCGCAGACCAACTCGATCGCCTGGCGGATGGCAGGGCCTTCCCCACGCTCGACGCCGCTGTGGCGGCGCGCATGCGCGCCGCTATCGATGGCGCGCGCCGTGCGCAGGACTCTGTCGGCGGCGTCATCGAGTGCGTCACCCTCGGCCTTCCCGCCGGTGTGGGCTCGCCCATGTTCGACGGCATAGAGAACCTCATCGCCCGCGCGGTCTTTGGGATTCCCGCAGTCAAGGGCATCGAGTTCGGTCGCGGCTTCGAGGCTGCGACCCTTCGTGGATCGCAGAACAACGACCCCTTCGAGATGCGCGACGGCGCCGCCTGCCCTCGCACCAACAACGCGGGGGGCATCCTCGGGGGCATCAGCACGGGGGCGCCCGTCCACTTCCGCCTGGCGCTCAAGCCCACGCCGAGCATCGCGCGCGCCCAGGACTCCGTCGACCTCGTCGGCAAGACGGACGAACGGCTCTGCGTCCGCGGACGACACGACCCCTGCGTCGCACCGCGCGCCGTGCCGGCAGTCGAGGCCGTATGCGCCCTCGTGCTCCTCGACGCGCTGCTGGCCTTTCCAGCCGAGACGGACGAGTAGGGGACAGATGGAAGAGCTCAAGGACATCCGAGAAGAGATAGACCGAATCGATGACGGCATCATCGACCTCTTCATGCGGCGCATGGACTGCGCCGAGCACGTCGCCTCCTACAAGGCGGCCCACCACATGCCCGTCCTTGACAAGTCGAGGGAGCGTGACCTCTTGGCCAAGGTTGCCGAGAGGGTCCCCCACGAGATGCGCAGCTACATCGAGGTTCTGTTCCAGTTGCTCATGGAGGCCTCGCGCAATCGCCAGGACCGCCGCCTGGGAAGGCAGAGCGCTACCGCCGACGGCATCGAGCGCGCCCTCGGGGCCGCGCCCGAGCTCTTCCCCGCGAGGGCGTTCGTGGCATGTCAGGGCGTCGAGGGTGCCTACCAGCAGATGGCGGCAGACCGCATCTTCCGCCACGCCAACCTTGCCTACTTCGACACCTTCGACGCCGTCTTCCGCGCCGTCGAGGAGGGCTTCTGCCGCTACGGCGTCCTTCCCATCGAGAACAGCACCGCAGGGTCGGTCAACCAGGTCTTCGACCTCATGATGCGCCACAACTTCCACATCGTGCGCACGTGCCGGCTCAAGATCGACCACAACCTGCTGGCAAAGCCCGGCACGGGCCTCGAGGGCATCCACCACGTCTACAGCCACGAGCAGGCCATCAACCAGTGCGGCGAGTTCATCTCGTCCCTCAGGGGCGTGCAGATCCACGCGTGCGAGAACACCGCCATGGCCTCCAGGATGGTCGCCGAGAGCGAGCGCAGTGACGTGGCGGCCCTGGCCTCGCGCACCTGTGCCGAGCTCTACGGCCTTGACGTACTCGCACGCAGCGTGCAAGACCAGGGCAACAACTACACGCGCTTCGCATGCATCGCCAGGGACCTCGCCATCTATCCCGGAGCTGACCGCAGCACCTTCATGCTCGTCGTCAGTCACGAGCCGGGCGCCCTCTACAAGATCCTCGCCAAGTTCTACGCGCTCGACATCAACATCATCAAACTCGAGAGCCGTCCCATCCCCGACCGCGACTTCGAGTTCATGTTCTACTTCGACGTCGACTGCCCCGCCGCCGCACCCGAGTTCCTCACGCTCGTGCGGTCGCTCGATGGGGCCTGCGAGGAGCTGCGCTACCTCGGCAGCTACCGAGAGGTGGTCTGATGGCGGCGGCCGAGAGGGGCGCGCCCTTCGGGTTGCTGGGACGCCGGCTGGGCCACAGTTGGTCCCCCACGATACACGCCGCTCTCGGATCGGCGCCCTATGCACTCTTCGAGCGAGAGCCGGGCGAGGTCGAGCGCTTCGTCCGCCGCGGGTCGTGGCGCGGCCTCAACGTCACGATCCCCTACAAGGCAGATGCCTTCCGCCTGGCTGACGAGGCATCGCCGGGGGCCCGGCACCTTGGCGCGGCAAACACCCTCGTGCGCCGTGCAGACGGATCGGTCTTTGCCGATAACACCGACCTCGCGGGCTTCGCCTGGATGCTCGAGAGGTTCTGTCGGCGACGGCTCGGCGGGTGCGCACGTGAGGCTCTTGCGGGGCGCAAGGCCCTCGTGCTGGGCAGCGGTGGTGCCAGCCAGGCCGCGCAAGCCGTCCTCGCACAAGCGGGCGCACGGGTCTCGGTCATATCGCGTCGGGGCCCGGACGGCTACGATACGCTCGCCCGGCGTCATTCAGACGCCAGCCTCATCGTCAACACCACACCCGTCGGCATGTACCCCCACTGCCCCGCAAGTCCCGTCTCCGAGGCCGACCTTGCCCGGCTCGAATCGCTGCGCGGCGTCCTGGACGTCGTCTACAACCCCACGCGAACGGGCATCTGCCTCGCAGCAGAGCGCCTCTCGATCCCCTTCGAGAGCGGCCTTGCGATGCTTGTGGCACAGGCGAGGTTCTCCTCTGAGCTGTTCCAGGGCCGTCCCCTCGACGACGGGATGATTGGCGGGCTCGAGCGCGAGATCCTGTCGTCGGTCACCAACGTCGTCTATATCGGGATGCCGGGGTCTGGGAAGACGACGTCTGGCAAGGCCCTCGCGCGCCTGTTGGGACGACCCTTCGTCGACATGGACGATGCCATCGGCCTCGAGTTGGGCGTCTCGGCGGAGGAGTTCATACGGACGCGGGGCGAGACTGCCTTCCGTGCCGTCGAGACACGGATGGCCACACGCTACGGCGCCCGCTCGGGACTGGTCATCGCCTGTGGCGGCGGCGTCGTCACCAGACCAGAGAACTACGACCTCCTCCATCAGAACGGGCGCATCGTGCTGTTGGACAGACCCCTGTCCGAGCTGTCACTGCGAGGGAGACCCCTCTCTCAGGCGAAGGGGGTCGAGAGGATAGCCCACGAGAGGCAGGACCTCTACCACGCATGGGCGGACGTGAAGCTGGCCTGCACCGGATCCGCAGCGGGAGACGCGGCACGCACCAGGGAGCTCTTGGGCATCTGACGAAGGTCGCGCAGGCAAGCGACGAGTGGACACGCGCTCGCGGTGCGCTCTGACGCGCTGGCCTAGTCGCCGTATGCCAAGACGCCTGTGCGGGCACCTCGCGCCCTATAATGCAACGCGTCGAACCGCAGCGCCGGCAGTTCGAGAACATGCCGGCGTTCCTTGAGGACGAGGGGCAGAGTCGCAGCATGGACAACAGGAGTATCGCCGCATCGGTGCTGAAGAGCGTGGGCGGCAAGGCGAACGTCGTGGCAAACTCGCTGTGCATGACGCGGCTGCGCCTGACGATTGCCGACCCCACGCTGGTCGACAGGAAGGCACTCGCCTCGATACCGGGCGTGCTGGGCACGGTCGGTCGCGGGGCCAACGGTCTCGAGGTCGTGTTTGGTCCCACGGCGGTCCGTAGCGTGTTCGATACCTTTGCCAAGCTCACCGGACTGGCAGCAACCTACGACCTTCCCCAGGACAAGGATCTCGCGTCCAACTTCAACGTGCAGGTCACGTCAGGGTCCGCAGACACGGGCCCGGACGTGGACGCACCCGCAGACCCGTCCGCCGCACGGGCGGGAACGCCCCCTGGTGGGGGCGCCAAGGGGGCCGCGAGGGGCGTGGAGGACGAGACAAGCCTGCTCATCCGCATGCTGGAGGAGAGCGAACGGCGCATCGGAGGGGCCCCCGAGGCCGGGGTCAGCCCGTTTCCCGGACCCGAGGCGGGCGACATGCGCAAGCTCGCCCACGAAGGCGCACCGCGCCTGTTAGTCATAAACGGTCCCAACATCAACATGCTGGGCATCCGCGAGCCGGAGCTCTATGGCAGGGAGGACTTCGCCACGCTCCTTGCGGTCTGCCACGAGACGGCGGAGGAGGAGGGCTTCGCCGACTGCCTCTGCTACCAATCGAACCACGAGGGTGACCTCGTTGACAGGATACAGGACGCCTATCAGGAGTTCGAAGGCATCATCATCAACCCGGCCGCCTACACGCACACCTCCGTTGCCCTGCTCGACGCCCTGAAGGCAGTGCAGGTCCCCGCCATTGAGGTGCACCTCTCGCAGGTGAGCGAACGCGAGGACTTCCGCCAACGCTCCTTTGTCCGGGCCGCCTGCTTCGAGACGATCATGGGCGAGGGCATCGACGGCTACGCCCACGCGATCAGGGACATGGCGGCCCACCTCAGGAGGAGGTAGGCCCGTCCCGGAGGCCCCCCTCCCCTGCCGTGCCGCCCGCAGGCGACGGTCAGCGGCACATCCAGATGGCCCCGTCGCTCACCAGCACGTCGACGGCAACATCATGCTCGTCATGAGGAAGTGGGTTGCCGCTGACCTGCATCGCATGCACGACGCCCACCTTGGTGCCGACGTAGCCTGCCAGGAAGTTGTCGTAGTACCCGGCCCCATAGCCGACACGATAGCCCGCCGCGTCGAACACGAGACCCGGCACCAGGCAGACGGATGTCTGCAGAGCCGTCGGATCAAGCGACACATCGCCGTCGTCCACGACGGGCTCAAGGGCACCGCGGGCACCTGGGGCGAGCCCCTCCAGCGTGTCGACGACATAGAAGGCCAAGGACCGCTCCCCACCCTCGCAGCGTGGCAACGCGACGGACTTCCCATCCGCCCATGCCCTCTCGCACATCGCGCGCGTGTCCATCTCGTCTCGATAGGCGACATAGGCCAACAGCAGGTCTGCGGAGCGGTAGGCCTCCAGCTCCGTGAGGTGGCGTACGACTTGGGCTTCAAGACGCCCGCGCTGCCGGGGCGTCAGGCCGGCACGCAACGTGAGGTAGGCATCGCGCAGGGCATTCTTGCTCGCATCCTCTCCACAGGAACTCGCCATCGGTCAAACCCGCCTTCCCCTCTTGGTCGCATGCAACGTTGCCCCGGCCCAAGACGCTGTGGGATACTTCGATCGGAAAAGGGACTCCGAAGGGAAGCCATACCATGGCGGCAAAGCCAGACGCACGACCAATTGTAGTGGATGGGCTTTGCGTTGAGGTTACGCGTAAACGAGTCAGGCGGGTGAATTTGCGCGTGCGCCCGGATGGCACCGTGGCCGTCAGCGCGCCGCCCCGTGTGCCCCTTTCCCAGATCGAGCGCTTCGTGCGACTCAAGCGTCCCTGGATCGACTCGGCCGTCGAGGCGAGACTGCGAGACAGGGGGGCCGAGGCGGCCAAATGGCGGGAGGGTCACGCCCTCCCGTTCTTCTCGGATGCCGTCACCCTGCACATGGAAGAGGGCGCGAGCGTGCTGGACAAGGTCCTTGTGAGGCTTTCGGACGACGGATGCACGCTGTACGTGACAGTTGCGGCGGGCCTCTCCCCCGACGAGCGCTCGAGAGAGGCCCGACGGCTGGTGCGCCGCTGGCAGGCCGACAGGGTCCGCGAGGCAGCAGGACCACTGCTGGAGCGCCACGGGGACATCATGGGCGTTGCGCACTCGGCCCTATGCGTGCGCCATATGAGGACGCGCTGGGGCTCCTGCAATGTGCGGTCGCGAAAGATAACGCTCAACGCGCAACTCTGCGAGCTTCCGCCCATCTGCCTCGAGTCCGTTGTGGTCCACGAGCTCTGCCATCTGCTGGAGCCCAGCCACAACGCCCGTTTCCACGCACTGATGGCACACTACTTCCCCGATTGGCGCCAAGCGCGCAGGCTCATGGGCTCCCATCCGCCCACCGGCTAGAGACGGCCCCTTTGCCGTACCATGTATGGGCAACGACAGGCGATGCATTGGAGAGGCACATGCCCAACGAAGGAAGCTACGAGGCCGCGCTCGAGCGCAGCAACAAGGTCCGGGCGGATCTGGACGCCGGCAACGTCGGCAGGTACACGATGCTCACGGGCGACAGGCCGACCGGCAGGCTGCACCTGGGACACTACTTCGGCACCATCAGGGAGCGCGTGCGCCTTCAGGACCTTGGCGTGCGAACCAACGTCATCATTGCCGACTACCAGGTCATCACCGATCGTGACACGACCGAGCACATCGCTGACAACGTCTGCAACATGGTCATGGACTACCTTGCCTGCGGCATCGATCCCGCGAGGACGATGATCTTCGCCCACTCTGCGGTGCCGGCGGCAAACCAGCTCATGCTGCCGTTCCTCTCCCTCGTGACCGAGGCCGAGATGGAACGAAACCCCACCGTGAAGGCCGAGCAAGAGGCGTCGGGGCACGCTCTGACGGGACTTCTCCTCACCTATCCCGTCCACCAGGCATGCGACATCCTCTTCTGCAAGGGAAACATCGTGCCCGTCGGGCGCGACCAGCTCCCGCACATCGAGATCACCAGCAAGATAGCCCAACGCTTCAACAGGCGCTACGGCAGGGTATTTCCCGAGGTGACCGGCCTGCTCACCTCGACGCCGCTCCTTCCGGGTCTCGATGGCCGCAAGATGAGCAAGTCCTATGGCAACGCCATCTCCATCAGCATGACGGCCGAAGAGACGTCCAAGCTCATCCGGAAGTCGAAGACGGACAGCGAGAGGAACATAACGTTTGACCCCGAGGGACGTCCCGGTGTCTCCGCGTTGCTCACGACTGCCGGCATCTGCTCCGGCCGAGACCCGCACGAGATCGCCGAGGAGATCGGCATGGGGGGTGCCGGGGAGCTCAAGCGCTACACGACCCAGGTCGTCAACGACTACCTCGCCCCCATCCGCGAGCGTCGGCGACACTTCGAGGAGGATCTCGACTACGTCAGGGACGTCCTGCACGACGGCAACCGCCGCGCCAACGGGATTGCCGAGGCCACGCTCGAGGAGGTCCGCGAGGCCATGGGCATGATCTACTGACACGATGGCCAAGCACGGGCGGACGAGGGACCAGCGAGGGCGATCGAGAGGGTGAGAAGGACACGGGGGCGTCCCCCAGAGATGGGACGCCCCCGTGAGTCCCGGGGACAGGCCGATATGCAGAGGCACCCCCTTCCGGGGGTGCCTCCCGTTCAGTTCTGCGCGCGGATAGCCTAGAGCGTGAGCATTGCGACCGTCAGGACAACCATCGAGGCAAGCGCGATGGTGACGACGATCTTGATGGCGAACTTGACCCAGGTGGAGTACTCGATGCGGGACAGTGCCAGTCCGCCCATGATAGCGCCCGAGGTCGGGGTGATCAGGTTCACGGCACCAGAGGCAGCGGAGAAGACCATGACCATGACGGCGGGGTTGAAGCCAAGCTGCTGAGCCAGGGGCCCCATGATCGGCATGGAGACGGTCGCCATGCCGGAGGTCGAGGGGATGAGGAAGGACAGCAGGAAGTAGAGCAGGTAGGAGCCGATGGAGAACACGATCCCCGAGGTGCCGGACAGTGCGGTCGCGGCGGAGTTGAGGACGTAGTCGGCAAGACCAGTCGAGCTCATGAGGACGGAGACGCCGCGGGAGACGGCGATGATCATGACGACGGACATCATGTCGCCGGCACCAGCCATGAAGTTGTCGACGATCTCATGCTCGGAAAGGCCGCCCACGATACCGATGATGATGGCGAGGATCAGGAACCAGGTGGTGGACTCGGCGAAGTACCACTGGCCGAGCGGGGTGCCGGTCAGGAAGGCGGACCAGCCGGCATTGTCGGTGACGGTGCTGGTGAGGGTGCCCTTGACATTGCCGGGGAGCTCGAGCGTGCCAAGCTTGTCGCTCTCGTACTGGGCGGCGATGTCGTCGGCCGTCACCTCGGCGACCTCGTCATGGGAGGCGGAGCCGGCGACAAACGCATCGACGCCCAGGTCCTCCCAGGGGATGAAGGAGATGACCATCACGAGGAAGGCGGCGCCAAAGATCCACAGGACGGCCTTCTGCTTGCCGGTGAGCGAGACGTTCTTGGCCTCGCCCTCGAGGTCCTCGTTCTTGTAGGTGGCCTCAGCGCTCTCGATTTCGGCAGCGCTCATGAGCGTGCGAGAGGGATCGGCCTTGACGGACTTGGCATACTGCAGGACGAAGAAGACGGCGATGGCATAGGCGACGACCAGCAGGACGAGACCCAGGCCAATGACGACCCCCTGGTCGACCGTGATGCCGAGGTCAGTGAGGGCTGCGGAGGCAACGCCGGTGGCGAAGGGGTTGACGGTAGAGCCGAGGCAACCGACGCCGGCGCCGAGCAGGACCATCATCGCACCCGTGAGCGAGTCATAGCCTGCAGCCATCATCGTCGCGGAGAGCAGGGCGTAGAAGCCGACGGTCTCCTCGCACATGCCGTAGGTGGAGCCACCGATGGCGAAGATGCCCATGAGGACGGGGATGAGCCTGAGCTCGTTGCCGTGCATCCTCTTGACGAGGACGGCGATGCCGGTGTTGAGCGCGTCGGTCTTGTTGACGATGCCCAGGAAGCCGCCCAGGACCATGACGAAGAGGCAGACGTCGATGGCATCCGCGAAGCCCTTCGCGGGAGCCATCAGGAAGTCGCCAAGAGTGGCGCCCGTCACGTCGGGCGTGACGCCCGAGAGAATGATGGTAACGACGGCTACCACCGCTAGCAAGATGAAGATGATGGAGAAGGAGGTGAGCATCTCCCTCTTCTTCTTCGGCTGCGCTGTCGAATCAGACATGACCGCAACTCCTTTCGGCGTCGATGACGCCAGTCGAACAGATAGAAACCCTTGCGAAACAGAAACTGAACAAGAAAAACGAACCCATGGGTAGACTATAGCGAATGGCTGTCAGGCGGACAACGTAAAAGTCTGAGCGTTATGCAATAGTCCGTCCAACGGTAGCGCTCTGCCACCGACGGAGCCGTTCGACCGCCTACCAGATTTTGTATTCAATCCCCATTGCGCCATCATTGGGATCCTTGGTCATTTTCCCAGGAAGACGTGGGGTTCTACCACATCTCTCCCCTAGGTGACCATATTTTCATCATATTGCATCCATATAGTAAACATAACCGATTTTTAGCATTTATAAATCAATATATGCAGACATCTCGGCATATGGAAAAGGCCGCACCTTTACGGTGCGGCCCCGATAACGGCGCCTCCCGAGCCTTCGGGCCGTTCCTAACGATCGAACGTGGAAAGCGCCTCGCCCAGAAGCTCCAGTCCCCTGGTCAGCACGTCCGGCTGCGCGCAGTACCCAAGGCGAACGCCGCAGGGTAGCTCGAAGCGCGAGCCTGGCACCAGGAGCACGCCCCGCTCCTCAAGCAGACGCAGGCAGAAGTCCTCGTCCCTCTCGGGGATGTCCAGCTTGACGAAGGACGTGGAGACACCCCTGGGGGCGACCCAGGAGGCGCGGGGCTGCCCGTCGATCCACCTCTGCGCAAGCTCTCGGTTGCCGAAGAGAATCTCCCTGTTGCGCGCGAGGATCTTGTCCTTGTGCCGAAGAACGTAGGTGGCCAGCGCGTCGTTGAAGACGCCGGCACAGATCATCGTGTAGTCGCGGTGGGTGCGGATGGCATCGGAGACCTCACGCGGAGCGATGACCCAGCCGCAACGCGCGGCAGGGGTCGAATAGGTCTTGGAGACCGAGTTGGTGACGATGCCCTTGTCGTATACATCGACGATGCTCTCGAAGTCCCCGGTACCCTCCATCGGAAGGTACACCTCGTCGCAGAGGACGTAAGCGCCGACCGAGCGGGCGAGGTCGCACACCTCGTGCAGGGTCTCCCTGGGCAAAACCGTGCCGATGGGGTTGGAGGCGTTGTTGAGGCAGATCAGGCGCGTGTCAGGACGGACGAGTCCCTTGAGGTCCTCGATGTCGGGATTCCAGCCCAGCTCCTCCCTGATCTGCCAGTACTCGACCTCGGCGCCCAGCGTGCGAGGTATCTCGTAGAGGGGTGCGTAGGTCGGCCACTCGGCGATCACGTGGTCCCCCGGGCGCACGAGGGCCATGAGGGCGTTGAGGTTGGCGCCTGTCGCGCCATTGCACTGGAGGATGTCGGGGTCCGCGATCTCGTGCCGATAGAGCCTCCTGACCTCGTCCTTGAACGCGGCCGAACCCTCTATCCAACCATAGTCCATCTTCTCGCGGTCGAGCAGGTCGTAGAACTCCGCGCCATCCGCGTCGTCGAGGGCACGCAGCTCGCCCATCGTGAGCGACGCGATGGTCGACTGGGCGATGTCCCAGCGCGCGTCATGCTCGTGGACGTTGAGCCAGTCCTCGACCCCAATAACGGGAATGTCCATCGAAAGTCCCCTCCTTCGATACGAGGTGGCGGAGGGAGGCGAGCCCTCCGCCCCGAACAGAGGCGCTCGCGTGCCCTGCGATACCTAGAACACCGGGATGATGCCGACGGCCGTCAGAGGAATCGAGGCGATGCCGAGGGTGGCAATGACGGCGAAGACCATCCATTCCCCCCTGGTGACGGTGGAGCCGTCCTCCCTGCGGGCCTTGGCGTAGAAGTACATGCCGGGAATGTAGCCCAGGCAGGCCAGCAGCAAGAAGCCCCAACCGGTGAAGAGCACGCCGACAACCTGGAAGACCAGGGCCAGCAAGCCGATGACGAGCTGACCGTAGCTCTTCTCCCGTGCACTGTACTTGACCTGGTAGGCTGCGGCAAAAGCCCAGGTGACGACAATAGTGACCGTGCACATGGAGATGGCGAAGGTGTAGGCGTCGGCCGCATAGGTCGCGACGATAACGAAGGCCTGGGTGCAGGCCCCGACGATGACCAGTGACAGCTGTGGGGAGTTCTTGGCGTTGCGCTTGTCCCAGGAGGCGGGCAGCAAGCCATGGTCAGCCATCATGGAGGAGCACTCGGCGGGCAGCATGGTGAAGGAGAGCCAGGAGCCCAGGACGGATACGATGATGGCCCACGAGATGAAGGCGCCGCCCCAACCGGGGGCGATGGCCTCGAAGACGGAGATCGTGGCGGGCTTGGGCGCGGCGACGAGCTCCTCATAGGGCATGACGCCATACGGCAGGACGGAAGCGCCGATGTAGAGGACGAGCAGGACGACGAGGCCGACGACGGTCGCGGAGCCGACCTCGCTCCTTCTCTTGGCGCGCTTGGACATGACCGAGGCCCCCTCGATGCCAATGAAGACCCACATCATGATCAGGATGCAGTTGGTGACCTGAGAGGAGACGCCGCCCAAGCCGCCCTCGGCGCCCGAGGCGATGATCGTCGCGTTGCGCTCGGCGGTGCCCCAGAAGTCTCCGCTGAAGGCGACCACGTTGAAGGCCATGGCGACGAAGAGGATGAAGAGCAGGATGGAGGCGACCTTGACGATCATGACGACCGCGTTGAGGCCGGCGGCACCCTCCACGCCGTTGATGACGAGGAAGGTGAGCGCCCAGAGGGCGAGGGAGACGACGATGACGCCGACGAGGGCGGGGTTGCCGGTCTCGGGGCTGGAGAACACACCGGGCAAGACCGCGCCAAGGCAGTAGTCGGAACCGAGGGTCTGGGCGACCATCGTCGCGAAGCCGACGTTGCCCAGCCATGCGCTCAGCCAGTAGCCCCAGCCCGAGACGAAGCCGGCGAACTTGCCGAATCCCTCCTCGGCGTATGCGACGGCGCCGTCGGCATCGGGACGCCTGGCACCGAGGTTGGCCAGCGACAGGGCCAGGAACAGAAAGCCCAGGCCACAGAGGACCCAGGCCACGAGCGCGGCGCCGGGCGAGGCGACGTTGGCCAGCTGTCCGGTCAGCGCGAACACACCGGAGCCGATGCAGGAGGACACGACAAGACCGACGAGGCCGAGGTAGCCGACGCCTCCCTCCCTGTCCACGGTAGGTGCTGATCCTTTTGTCATGGGATTGCCTTTCATATTGGTTACTTTTTTGTAAAATTCGATTCCTTAATAAATTATATCCAATAACAGAAGTCTTCTGTGACGCAAAAAACCTCCCCGCCGGCTGGCGGGGAGGTTCAGGTCTCGAAGTAGGCGGGCTACTTCAGGGTCGCGTACATGACCGCCTTGATGGTGTGCATGCGGTTCTCGGCCTCGTCGAAGACCTTGGAGGCCTTGGACTCGAAGACCTCGTCGGCGACCTCCATCTCGGTGACGCCGAACTTCTTGGCGATGTCGGCACCGATGGTGGTGTTGGTGTCGTGGAAGGAGGGAAGGCAGTGCATGAAGATGGCGCCCTCGTGGGCGTTAGCCATGACCTCCTTGGTGACGCGGTAGGGCTCGAGGAGCTGGATGCGCTTGGCCCAGAGCTCGTCGGGCTCGCCCATGGAGACCCAGATGTCGGTGTAGATGACGTCGGCACCCTTGGTGCCGGCCTCGACGTCCTCGGTCAGGGTCACGGTCGCGCCATGCTCTGCGGCGAGGGCCTTGCAGGTCTCGACGAGCTCGGCATCGGGCATCTGCTCCTTGGGACCACAGGCGGTGAAGTTAAGGCCCAGCTTGGCGCAGACGACCATGAGGGAGTTGCCCACGTTGTTGCCGGCATCGCCCATGAAGGTGAAGTTGAGGCCCTTGAGGTGGCCGAAGTTCTCCTTGACGGTGAGCATGTCGGCAATCATCTGGGTGGGATGGAACTCGGTGGTCAGGCCGTTCCAGACGGGCACGCCGGCGTTCTCGGCGAGGCACTCGACCTTCTCCTGCTCGAAGCCACGGTACTCGATGCCGTCGTACATGCGGCCCAGGACACGGGCGGTGTCCTCGATGGACTCCTTCTTGCCCATCTGGGAGGAGCCGGGCTCGAGGTAGGTGACGCCCATGCCGAGGTCCATGCCACCGACCTCGAAGGCGCAGCGGGTGCGCGTGGAGGTCTTCTCGAAGAGCAGGACGATGTTCTTGCCCTCGAGGTAACGGTGCGGCACGCCGGCACGCTTCATGCGCTTGAAGTCAGCGGAGAGGTCGATGAGGTACTCGATCTCGGCGGGAGTGAAGTCAAGGAGCTTCAGGAAGTTACGACCACGGAGGTTGACGCCCATGCTTGGTTCCTTTCGACGATCGGGGGCGCAGGGCGCCCCCATCCATGTCCTACATGCCTAACGTCCGGAGGCGAGACTCCCGCCCCCGGACGATTGGCGCCTGACTTGAAGCCTAGAGATCCTCGCGCGCGAAGGGCATGCTCATGCAGCGGGGGCCGCCACGGCCGCGGGAGAGCTCTGCGGACGGAACGACGAGGAGGTCGAGACCCTCCTTGTAGAGGACGTCGTTGGTGACGGTGTTGCGCTGGTAGACGCAGATCTTGCCAGGAGCGACGCAGAGGGTGTTGGAGCCGTCGTTCCACTGCTCGCGGGCAGCTGCGACGGGATCGCCGCCGCCGCACTTGATCAGCTTGACGGAATCCAGGCCCATGGCCTTGGCGAGAACGTGCTCGAGGGTGTCGTTCATCTCCTCGATCTTGACCTCGCCCTGGGCAGTGCCCTTGGTGAGCTTGAAGACCTGGAGGGTGCCCATGATACCCGGGTGAATGGTGAACTTGTCGACATCGATCTGGGTGAAGACGGTGTCAAGATGCATGAAGGCACGCGAGACGGGGATGTTGAACGCGTAGATGGTGTCAATCTCGCACTCGTCGGCCTTGTCCCAGAACATGTGCTGGGCAAGGGTGTCGATGGCAGCCGCCTGGGTGCGCTGGGAGATGCCGATGGCCAGCGTGTGGGCGTTGATGTTGAGGACGTCGCCGCCCTCGGTGTGGTACGCGGAGTCGCGGCGGTACCACAGCGGAGCGTCGTTGTACTCGGGGTGGTCGCGGAAGACGTACTTCCCGAAGAGGGTCTCGCGGTTGCGCGTGACCGAGAACATGTGGTTCAGGTTGACGCCCCTGCCGACGATCGCGAACGGGTCGCGCGTGAAGTAGGTGTTGGGCATCGGATCGATCAGGAGGTCGGACTCGGACTCGTGATCGTTGCCGACAAGGTCGGCCAGGAGGTTGCTCGACTTGCTGGGGAGCTCGAGCTCGTCCTTGCGGATGCCGGCGATGCACTTCTCGACGAAGGCCTGGGTGTCCTCGATGGAGTCCATGAACTCCTTGACGGTGGCGCGGACATGACGGCCACGGAGACCGGACTCGTCAAGCCACTGCTCGGTGAACTCCTCGCGGGAGCCTGCGGCATCGAGGGCCTCGGCGACGAGCTTCTCGAGATAGAGGACCTCGACGCCCTGCTCGCGCAGGATCTCCGCAAAGCGGTCGTGCTCCTGCTGCGCGACCTCGAGGAAGGGCACGTCGTCAAAGAGCAGACGGCCGAGCTCGTCAGGCGGCAGGTTCAGGAGTTCCTCACCGGGACGGTGAAGACAGACCTTCTTCAAGGGGCCAATCTCGCTGTGGACATAAAGCCCGTTAGCCATGGTTCCTCCCACTCCTTTCGTGCCGGAATCCACCGACACCACAAACGGATACTCCACTGCAGGCGCCCAAGGCCATCCGGCGAGCGTGGCCTTGCCCTGCGCGTCTGCAGCACCAGAATAACGCCATCCAGGAATATATCCAATACATTTTTCCCTATGACAAAAATCCCGCTTCTTTTGCGGGAACGGTAGCATTCAGCCTACGAGCGGTAGGGTCGTCTGTATTCGTGACTATTATATGGTTATTTAACTGCTATTTCATATATTTGTAACATTTTTTCGCCGATAGGTCCTCATCGAGGGGTCTATATTCGCCCCTGCGCTTGAAAATGCCTAACATCTCATATTTATACTATATCTATACGAAAACATCCTATTCTATTGCATATATCGTCCCAACGCCCCGCGGCGGACGATCCCACCGGAGGTAACGCTTGCGTAAGGGGAGCGCAGTGGCGGGGACAGGGGTGTCCGGGCTTGTTAGACTCCAGTTAGGCAGGAGGACACCGTGGGCTGGAGCCAACATGGACAAGAAGGGTCGGCGGCAGGCGGGCGGCACGGATGGGCTCCGGCACACGAAGCCCAAGCCACGCAAGGACGCCAAGGGAGGGCACAAGGGCAAGGCCACGAGCGAGGACTTCTCCTACACGCAGAATCGCGAGGTGAGCTGGCTGCGCTTCGACGACCGCGTCCTCGACGAGGCCTTCGACGAGACGGTCCCGCTCTTCGAGCGCCTCAAGTTCGTCGCCATCTTCGGGAGCAACCTCGACGAGTGGTTCATGATCAGGATCGGTGGGCTCAGCGACCTGACGCTCCTGAAGCGACAGCCCAGGGACAACAAGTCCAACGAGACGCCCGCCGAGCAGCTGCGCACCGTGCTCTCGATGCTCCCCGCCCTGATCGAGAGGCAGCAGGACGCCTTCGCCCAGATCGAGGCGCACCTCGCCGAGAGGGGGCTCGCGCGCGTGTCCCGCGACGAGCTCACCGACGCAGACCGCGTTGCCATCGCACGCCACTTCGACGCCCGCCTCGCCCCGTTCGTCTCGCCCATGATAGTCGACCCGCGCCACCCCTTTCCCAACCTCAGGAACGGTCAGCTCTATGTCACCTGCTCCCTAGACGGCGACGATGAGGAGGGACTGCTCGGACTCGTGGAGATACCCCCCGCTCTCGAGCGCGTAGTCGCACTTCCCCCGACTGCGTCGGAGTGGCGCTACATCCTCGTGGAGGACGTCGTGCTCGCCTGCCTTGACGGCTGCTTTGGCGACTACGTGGTGACCTCGGCGGCCACGATCAGGGTGACCAGGAACGCCGACCTGGACCCCGACGGCGAGGGCGTCGGCGAGGAGGAGGACTACCGCCAGCACATGAAGAAGGTGCTCAAGCTGCGTCAGCGCCTCCAGGCGGTCAGGCTTGAGGTCGGGGGCTCGCTTCATGCGGACCTGCTCGGCTACGTACGTCAGGAGCTTGGTCTCGAGGAACGGCGCGTCTTCACATGCGACATGCCGCTTGACCTGAGCTATGTCTACGGTCTTGAGCGGCACATACCCGAGGAGAGCGTGGCCGAGCTCACCTTCGAGCCGTTCCGTCCCCAGGTCTCCCCCATGGTCGACCTCACGCGACCGGTCCGACCCCAGATCGAGGACCACGACGCCCTCCTCTTCTATCCCTACGAGAGCATGTCTCCCCTGCTCGTCCTTCTGAAGGAGGCTGCGGGGGACGACGCATGCGTCTCCATCAGGATCACCCTCTACCGCGTAGCCAAGCAGTCGAAGCTCTGCGAGAGCCTGGTGCTCGCCGCCGAGAACGGCAAGGAGGTCACCGTGCTCATGGAGCTCAGGGCCCGTTTCGACGAGGCGAACAACATCGCTTGGGCCGAGCGCCTCGAGCACGCCGGATGCACGGTCATCTATGGTTCGGAGGGCTACAAGGTCCACTCTAAGATCTGCCAGATCGCCTACCACGACCAAGCGGGTGTCAGCTACATCACCTGTCTGGGAACGGGGAACTTCAACGAGAAGACTGCACTCCTGTATTCCGACTTCATGCTGCTCACGGCACACGGGGGCATAGGCGAGGACGGCAACGTCTTCTTCCGCAACCTGTCACTGGGCAACCTTTCGGGCAGCTACCGCCATCTCGGTGTCGCCCCGTCGGGGCTCAAGCCGCTCGTGATGCGCGGCCTCGAGCGAGAGATCGAGCGTGCCCGCAGGGGCGAGGGCGCCCAGGTGTTCATGAAGATGAACTCCCTCACCGACCGCGACGTCATAGACAAGCTCAGCGACGCCTGCAGGGAGGGGGTGCGCGTCATCCTGATCATCAGGGGCATCTGCTGCATCAGGGCAAACGTCAAGGGCAGGACCGAGGGCCTGGTCATCCGCCAGATCGTGGGCCGCTTCCTCGAGCACGCGCGCGTCTACGCCTTCGGCGTCGAGACGGACACCGTCTACCTGTCCAGCGCGGACATGATGACGAGGAACACCGAGCGCCGCGTCGAGATCGCCTACCCCGTTCTCGACCCCACCTGCAAGGCGCTTGTCGTCGGCTATATGAACCTCCAGCTGGCGGACAACGCGAAGGCGCGCCAGCTGACGGAAGAGGGCACCTGGGAGGTCGTTGGGCGCGGAGGGAACGCGAGACGGATCGCAAGCCAGGAGCTGCTCCTCTCGCTCGCCTACAGGAGGGCCCACGCGGGTGGCGTGGCGGGTCCTTTGGGATTGCCCACGAGCATCCGCACGCAGCTCGCGGATGACGAGATGGAGCGCCTGGGTGCGCTGCCCGCCATCAGCTCCTACGGTGATGCTGCGACGCCCGCCCCAAGATCCGCTCCGATCCCGCGGGCGAAGGGCGCGGCCGCGTGCGCAAACCGTGATGAGGCCGAACCCTCCTCCATCATACGGGGCGGAAGGGTCTCCCTCGGGTTTAGACTGATCGGGCTCGGCATCCGCGAGCTGTTCACGGGAAGCCTCTCCCGAAGGAGGAAGTAGTTGCCAGACGAGAGCGCGCTGCGCCACGAGGAACTGACCATAGAGCGCATGGCATATGGCGCCGACGCGGTCGCCCACGCGGCGGACGGCAAGGCCGTCTTCGTCTCGGGCGGGGTGCCCGGCGACGTTGCGAGGGTCGCCATCATCCAGGACGGCACGTCCTTCTCGAAGGGGAGGGTCGAGAGGGTCCTCGCACCCTCGCCCGACCGCGTCGAGCCCCCCTGCCCCCTCTGCACCGTCTGTGGAGGTTGCCCCTGGGGAAGCCTGTCCTACAGCGTCCAGCTTGCGGCGAAGCGCGCCAACGTCGTGGACGCCCTCGCGCGCATCGGTCGCCTGCCCGCAAAGGAGGCGGAGCGGCTCGTGGGCCCCTGCGCCGTCGCAGGCGATCCGTGGGGCTACCGCAACAAGGTCGAACTCGCATTCGCGCGCAGGGGGGGCAGGGCCCTCGTCGGCATGCATGGCGCCGGAGGCCAAGGCGTCATCAAGGTCGACCGCTGCCCCCTCTTGGACAAGCGCTACGAGAGGATGACCAAGTCTGTGGCGGGCGCCGTGTCCTACCTCGCCAATTCCCATGCCCTCGACATCGAGCGCATCGGCATACGCGCATCCAGGCGCACGGGCGAGGTGGAGGTGGCCCTCTGGACCGAGCCGGGGCCCTTCCCACGGGCGCAGGTGGCAAAGGTCCTCGGCGACGCATGCAGGACGACCTCCGTGGTCCGCGTCCTTACCAAGGGGCCACAGAAGGCCCGTCGCGTGACGGGCGTCGAGCGCCTCGCGGGACGCGGCCACTGGGGCGAGCTCGTGGGCTCGGAGCGCATGTCCGTGTCGGCGCCCTCCTTCTTCCAGGTGAACACCCGTGGTGCCGAGAGGCTCGTGTCGCTCGTGCTCGAGGGGCTTCGCCCCACCGAGGACGATGGGGCCATGGACCTCTACTGCGGGGCCGGCACCTTCACGCTCCCCCTTGCACGTCGCTGCGCCTGGGTCAGCGCCGTCGAGTCCTACGGCCCTGCCGTGCGTGACCTCAGGCATAACCTCGACGTCGCCCGTCTCGACAACGTCGATGCCCAGGGTGGGGATGCCGACCGCGAGTTCCCGCAGTCCGACGCCGACGTCATCGTGGTTGATCCCCCCCGGGCGGGCCTCGGGGGGGCCGTCGTCGACAAGCTCTCGGCACAGGACGCCCGCGCCATCGCCTACGTCTCCTGCGACCCCGCCACGCTTGCACGTGACCTCGCACGCTTCCGCGAGCGCGCTGCGTTCGCCATCGAGAGCGTGGTGCCGGTCGACCTCTTCCCCCAGACGTTCCATGTGGAGACCGTCACCATCCTCAGGCATGTCTAGCCAGCGGTACACGAGCCCGGATCCCCTTGTTCGAACCGGGCGGGAAGGGCCAATTTGGCCGCAGGGCACATTGACACTGGCGTTCGGCGGCACGAAATAGTACAAAGGAGCCAGAGGCACTTGGGTAAGGGGCCCAAGGTTCTATCAGTGGGAGAGGAATTCATCATGAAGGCTACTGTTAACGAGGATTGCATCGGCTGCGGCCTCTGCGAGTCCACCTGCGACGCCGTCTTCGCCATCGGTGACGAGGGCATCGCCGAGGTCGTCGTCGACGAGGTCCCCGAGGAGAGCGAGGATGCCGCCCAGGAGGCCGCCGACAACTGCCCCGTCAGCGCCATCGGCATCGAGTAGCGCGCAACCGACCTTGGCTCGCCTGGGCGGGCCGTGCGAGGGGCCGCCTTTCGGCGGTCCCGTTTTTGTGGGGGTGCTTTCGGCATGATACTTGCATCTGCCTCTCCGCGTCGGAGGGACCTGCTGCGCGAGCTGGGCATCAGCGTGGACGTGCAGCCGTCTGACGTGGACGAGAGTCCCCTGCCCGGCGAGCTGCCCGTCACGCTCGTCGAGCGGCTCGCCCGTTTGAAGGCCCAGGCCTGCCTCGACTCCCTCGGGTGCCCCCCAGACCATGACGTCATCGTCGCGGCCGACACGATCGTATGGACGGGCGAGGGCGGGGCGCTGGGAAAGCCCGCAGACGCCCGTGACGCCGAGCGCATGCTCCACGCGCTCTCGGGGAGGAGCCACTGCGTCTCGAGTGGAGTCTGCCTTCTCTCCCCCACCCAGGCCCGCTCCTTCGTGGAGACGACGAGGGTGTGCTTCTATGATCTGTCCGACGAGGAAATAGCCTCCTATGTGGCAAGCGGGGAGCCTCGGGACAAGGCCGGCTCCTACGGCATACAGGGTCGCGGTCGGCTCTTTGTGCGGGGGATCGAGGGCGACTTCTACAATGTCGTCGGGCTTCCCGTCGCCCGTCTCATGCGGGAGCTCAATCTCATGGGGGAGGCACTCGGCCCCAGACTGGCGCCGGACGCACTGCCGGGAGGCAAGCATGGATGGTAGGGTCACAAGCGTCACGCATATGGATGGCATCTTCGCCGCCAGCGTCACGGATGGAGACGCGGCAACGGGCTGCACGGTCGTCGTCTGCCCCCGAGGGGCCACAGCTGGCGTCGACGTCAGGGGCGGGGCACCCGCAACGCGCGAGACAGACCTCCTGAGGCCCGAGGAGAGCGTGGGGGTCTTGCATGCCGTCGTCCTCTCGGGTGGCAGCGCCTATGGACTTGCGGCCGCCTGCGGTGTCGCCGAGGAGTTGGAGAGACGCTCCATTGGCCTGGACGTGGGCGTGGGCGTCGTGCCGATCGTCTCGTCAGCCTGCCTCTTCGACCTCGGTTGCGGCAGGACTGACGTCAGGCCCGACGCAAGCTTCGGCGCCGAGGCCACACGCAGGGCGCTCTGTGGCGCCGAGGAGGCCCTCGAGACGGGCAACGTCGGCGCTGGAGCCGGCTGTACCGTCGGCAAGCTCGCCGGGATGGGGCGGGCAATGAAGTCCGGGTTGGGCGAGGGCGTGAGCCAGAGGGGCGCCCTTGTCTGCGGGGCCATAGCCGCGGTCAACGCCGTCGGCAACGTGATCGACCCCCGCTCGGGCAGAACGATCGCAGGCGCGCTCAGCGAGGGTCACGACGCGATACTGGACGTGGATGCGGCCATGGACGCCGCCACCGGGAGGGAGCCGCTGCTGCGCACCAACACGACCATCTCCTGCGTTACCACCAACGCGCGCCTCACCAAGGCACAGGCCACCAAGGTCGCTCAGATGGCCGCCGATGCCTATGCCCACGCCATCAACCCCACGCACACGCCACTTGATGGGGACACCGTCTTCGTGATGGCCACAGGTGAGGTCGAGGCATCTGTGGAGACCGTCGGCTACCTCGCCACCGGCGCGCTCGAGCAAGCCATCGTCAGCGCCGTCCGAGATGCCCCCTCCGCCCACGGCTACCCCTCTGCGCGGGAGTTTGCCTGACGGACGGCACGGATAGCCCGCGCACATATCGTCCCTGTGGTCTCCCTCGCAATCGGAGCCATGCTCCATGGGGCACGGGCGCTCTGGTAGAATGTGCCCATCCCATTCTGGTACGCCTTTTGCTGGCGCGGAGTCGCGTCAGCAGCCAACCGTCGCCAGCAGTCAATCGTAACCTCAGGTTCAGGGGGTTTGATGCCATCCATCACAAGCGTCGGATCGAAGGGTCCCGTCAGGCTCTCGCTCACCGCAGACGAGATGGGTCTCGGCTTCTCCGATGTCGTCATCGTCTTTGCCAGCAATGAGTACTTTGCGCCCTACATGGCCGTGGCATTGGAGTCGGTCGTCGAGGCGGCCTCCCCTGAACGCCACTACGACATCGTCATCCTCACTCGTGACATCACGCAACAGACCATGGAGACCCTCGTCGCCCACGTGGGGTCGTCAAACGTCTCCATCGGCTTTTTGGACGCAGAGTCGGCGCTGCAGGGCACGAAGCTCCCCCATCACGGGCATTTCAGGCCCGAGACCTTCTTCAGGCTCCTGGCCCCCTGGATGCTGCCCCACTGCGACAAGGCCATCTACCTTGACAGCGACCTCGTCGTCCTAGACGATCCGGCACGGCTCTTCGACATCGGGGTCGACGGCTATCTCCTCGCCGCCACGCGCGACGCCGACACCATCGGACAGCTCGAGGGCTACGACCACACGGTTGGGCCCTATCTCGCAGACGACCTGGGCCTCAGCGATCCCTATCAGTACTTTCAGGCAGGGGTCCTCCTGCTCAACCTTAAGGCCTTCCGTCACATCTTCACCATAGAGGACATGCTGCGGCTCTCCACCGTCCGCGTCTGGCGCTGGCTTGACCAGGACATACTCAACATGCTCGCGGACGGCAAGTACGTCAGGCTCGACATGCGCTGGAACACCCTCATGGACTGGAAGGCCCTCAGGCGCGACCACATCATTGCACAGGCACCGCAGGACATACGCTCGCAGTACGACGCCGCACGTGACGATCCCGCCATCGTGCACTTCGCGGGACCCGATGACAGGCCGTGGGACTACCCCGACTGCGACATGGGTGACTACTTCTGGCGCTTCGCGCAGAGAAGCGCCTTCCTCGACGTGCTCGAGCAACGGCTCGACAGCTCCCAGCACTCCGCCCGCGGCCGGCTCAACCGCGTCAAGGTCGACGTCATCTTCAAGGGCATCATGCCTGCCTTCGACCGCATCTGCCCACCCGGCAGCAAGCGTCGGACACGCGTCATCCAAGGCTACGTCGCCATCGGCGGCGACATCACGTAGCCTTGAGGCGGGCGGGCGAGGCGAGGGCCGGCGGGGCGACCGTCAGTTGAACTTCACGAGCCTCTGGGCCACGTGGTACAGGCCGATCGTGACCTTGTCCCCGGCACTGGTGGGGAGGTTGGTGAAGGTGCCCACGATGCCGCGGCGGGCATGGCGGTACATGCGCGGGTCGTACTCCTTGAGCTCCGCCCAGAGCCGGGCGAGCTGGTCCATGGCGTCGGGGCGGTCCGAGAGGCGCGAGAACACCGAGCAGATCGCCATGATGATCGTGAAGTAGCCCAACATGTAGCTGCGCAGCTTGGGAGACTCAACGTCCTGATAGAGGTGGTACGACCTCATCATGATACGCGCGACGCGCCAGTAGTGGTCGATGCGCGACACGAGGACGGGCTCATTGACGGACTGGTCGTCGCGACCGATGAAGTAGCGGTACAGGTCGACGTCAAGGTAGTAGATCGTCGACACGCGTGGCAGGGGCACGTAGGCGTAGACGTTATCGACGTAGAAGGTGTGGGCCGGCATGGGGACGCCCCCGGCGCGCAGGATGTCCGTCCGGTAGCAGAGGGCGTGCATGAGCAGGTATTGGCTCATGCTGAAGTGCCCGATCTGCCCCCAGCCGAAGACCCTTCCCTTGGGGAGGGCGAAGCCGTAGTCGACGACGTTGCGCGTCCCGTCCTCGACATGCTCGTAGACGTAGTTCGTGATGACCAAATCGACACGATCCCCGAGCTCGATGAAGCGCCTCAGCTGGGCGAGCAGGGCCTGGAGCGAGGCGGCGTCGACCCAGTCGTCGGAGTCGATGTTCTTGAAGTAGACGCCCTCGGCGTGCTCGAGCGCCTTCATGACCGCGACCCCATGGCCCCCGTTCTCCTGATGGACGGCCTTGACGATAGAGGGATGGCGCTCCTGCCACGCCCGTGCGCGGGCAAGCGTGTCATCCTTTGTGGACCCGTCGTCCACGATGACGATCTGCACGTCCTCGGCGAAGTCACTGCCCTCAAGGATCGACTTGACGCAGTGGTCCATGTATCCCGCCGAGTTGTAGCACGGAATCGAAAAGGTGATGGTCTTCTGCATTGCCTGGTCCTGCCGCTCCGAAGACGCGGAGCCTAGTGGTTGTTGATGATCTCGTCGGAGAGCTCGAGCGCGGAGGCGGTGACGCCATCCATGTCGTAGTAGCGGTACTCGGCGAGGCGCCCGACGGCATGGAAGTTCAAGATGCCCTCGACGCGGGCACGATATTTGCCGTAGAGCTCCAGGTTCTCGGGGTCGTTGACGACGTAGTAGGGCGTCTCCCCCACTCCTGGCAGGTAGCTGCGGGAGTACTCGCGAAGGATGGTGGTCCTGCCAGGCGCCACCTGGCCAGTCATGTTCTTGAACTCGGTGATGCGGGTGAAGTTCTCCGAGACGGTGTAGTTGACGGTACCGACAGGCTGGAAGCGCTCCCTCTCGAGCGTCTCGAAGACCATGTCGACGGTGCGGTACGGCAGGGCGCCAAGATCCATCCCGAAGAGCTCGTCGAGGGCGCCCGTGTAGACGACCTCTCCGCCGTAGGACCTGCCGCAGACCTCGACCGTCGTGTCGGTGACGTGCATGACGTCACGGGCGTCAACGCCCAGGAACACGGAGATCAGGTCGTGGTCGAGCATGCGCTCGAACAGGGTGGTGTAGGAGACGGCGGGCATGCCCTGGTGCAGGGCCTGTGGGAAGTAGCGGTCGTCGTCGCCCACGAAGACGGGCACACGGCCGGTGACCGCAGGGTCTATCTGGTCGGGCGTCTTCCCCCACTGCTTCATGGTGTAGTGGAGGAACACGTTCTCGTAGACGTAGTCCGCGACCTCCTCGAGCTCGGGATCGTCCTTCTCGCGGAGCTCGAGGATGGGGACCTTGCGGTCCCGACCGAAGGTCGCGACGAGCTTCTGGTACAGGCGCTCGCCACGCTCCTCGCCAAAGGCCGCAAGCAGGCTCTGGTGGTTGAAGGGCACCGGCACCAACGTACCGGAGATGTTGGCGAGAACCTTGTGGGAGTAGGGCGTCCAGTCGGTGAAGCGGGAGAGGAACTCGTGCACGCGGTCGTCATTGGTGTGATAGATGTGCGGACCGTATCGGTGGACGAGGATGCCCGCCTCGTCCTCGCAGTCGTAGGCGTTGCCCGCGACGTGGGGACGGCGCTCGAGGAGCGCGACCTTGTAGTTGCAGGCCTCGGCGAGACGGCGGGCGCATACGGCGCCGGCATAGCCCGCGCCGACGACGATGGCGTCGTAGCCATCGGGATTGAAGTCCTCGGGAAGGCCGTTGGTGATGGTCATGGCTTTTGTCGTCCTTTCAGGTCAGACAGCGCATCTGGTCCGCGAGAGCCTGCCGCGCAGGGCGGACCGGGCACAGGGCGAACGCCGGCACCCGATTGCTCGGTTGATTCTAGCATGTGGCCCTATAATGAGTCCCACGGGCGCCGAATACCCAGCCGACGTGCATAACTGCCGACTCGGGACCCGCAACGGACACGGTACGGCTTGGCATGGAGGGGTTTCGATGAGCGAGTTTCTGCAGAGGATGAAGGACGCCGCCAGGGTGGACAAGAAGACGATCGTGCTGCCTGAGGGCGAGGATCTACGCACCATCGAGGCAGCCGAGAAGATCGTGGCGGAAGGCCTCGCGGACCTCGTTATCCTCGGCGACCCCAGCCAGGTCAAGGTTGACGGCGTCAGGGTGATAGACCCACGTACCGCCGAGAAGCACGACGAGTACGCCGCCAAGTTCGCGGAGCTGCGCGCCAAGAAGGGCGTCACCCTCCCCGAGGCCATGGAGCAGATGAACGATGCCACCTACTTCGGCACCATGATGGTCAAGATGGGGGATGCCGACGGCCTGGTCTCCGGTGCCTGTCACTCCACCGCCAACACGCTGCGTCCCGCGCTCCAGATCCTGAAGACCGCCCCGGGCACCAAGCTCGTCTCGGCCTTCTTCATCATGTGCACCGACAAGGAGGAGTACGGCGAGAGGGGCACCCTGCTCTTCGCCGACTGCGGCCTCAACATCGACCCCACCGCCGATGAGCTCTCCGAGATCGCGTTGGCATCCGCCCACACCTGGACACGTTTCATGAGCGACGAGCCCAAGGTCGCGATGCTGTCCTTCTCCACTATGGGCTCCGCCAAGGGCGAGGTTCCCACCAAGGTCCAGGAGGCCACCAGGATCGCGAACGAGAAGGAGCCCGGGCTGGCACTCGATGGCGACCTCCAGCTCGACGCGGCGCTCGTACGCTCCGTCGCCGACCTCAAGGCACCTGCCTCCCGGGTGGCCGGAGGCGCCAACATCCTCGTCTTCCCCGACCTTGAATCTGGCAACATCGGCTACAAGCTCGTCCAGCGCTTTGCCAGCGCGGAGGCTTACGGTCCTGTGCTCCAGGGCATTGCCAAGCCAGTCAACGACCTCTCCCGCGGCTGTTCGTCCGATGACATCGTGGGCGTCGTCGCCATCACGGCCGTCCAGGCACAGATGGCCGAGTAGGGGATGTTCGCGCAGGCTGAAGAGGGACACCGAGGCGCCGCTCCCGTACGGGAGCGGCGCCTCGCCCTGTCGGCAGGGCGACGGGGCGGGTGCAGGGAACGTCCGCAGGCGCCTAAGCGAGGGGTCCCCGCCCCCTCTCCCCCGGCATCTGCCAGGCATGCTGGTCGGTATGGAGCAGCTCCTCGGCGCGCTTCGACATCGGTGCGCCAAAGTACTCCTCATAGCACCGCACGATGGAGGGGTTCTCGTAGGAGTTGCGGTACTGGGCGATCTTGTCTAGGCCATAGAGGACCTGGCCGCGTTCCCCCGCACGCTCCTCGCCCTCGCGGATGGGCTGACCGCCACCTCCCACGCAGCCACCCGGACAGGCCATGACCTCGACGAAGTCGTAGGAGGCCCTTCCCGCGAGCACGGCATCGCACAGGCGTTTGGCGTTTGCCAGGCCCGAGGCGACGGCAACGCGGACGGACGTCCCCGCCAGGTCGAACGTCGCCTCCTTCCATCCCTCGAGGCCGCGTACGCGCTCGAACATGTCTTCCTCGGGCGCCCGCCCGGTGACGATGTGGTGGGCGGTGCGCAAGGCGGCCTCCATGACGCCGCCCGTGGCACCGAAGATAATGCCGGCACCCGTCCCCATGCCCAATGGCTCGTCGAAGGCAGAGGGCTCGAGGGCGTCCACGCACACGTGCTCCGCACGGATCATACGCGTGACCTCGCGGACCGTCAGGACGGCATCCACGTCGGGATCGCCGCAGGCGTCGTTCATGCACTCGATGTCAGCCTCGGCCTTCTTGGCTACGCAGGGCATGATCGAGACGGAAAAAATCCCATGGGGATCGAGGCCGAGCAGGTCGGCATAGTAGCTCTTGACCACGGCACCGAACATCTGCTGAGGCGACTTGGAGGTGGACACGTGGTCGACGAGCTGGGGGTAGTGCGCCTTCACGAAGCGGACCCAGCCCGGACAGCAGGAGGTGAACATGGGGAGCCTCTCGGCAGCGTCCTTGTCACCCTCCCTTGCCATATGTGCAAGGAGCTCGGTGCCCTCCTCCATAATCGTGAGGTCGGCCGAGAAGTCCGTGTTCACGATGTAGTCGAAACCCATGGGCCGCAGCGCAGAGACGAGCCTGCCCAGCGAGCCCTCGTCTGCCCCGAGGCCGAACTCGTCGCCCCAGGACGTGCGTACGGAGGGGGCCACCTGCACGATCGTCGTGACGTTGGGATCGGCCAGAGCCCTAAACACGCGCTCGGTGTCATCGCGCTCGCGCAGGGCGCCCGTCGGGCAGTGGGTTATGCACTGCCCGCAGTAGGTGCAGTCGACGTCGTCAAAGCTGCGTCCGCCGACAACATTCACCGTCCGATGGGTCGAGCGGCTCGTGGCGTCCCAGATGCGCGAGGCCTGGACCTTGTCACACACCTGCACGCAGCGCATGCAATCGATGCACTTGTGGTTCTCCCTGATGAGGGGGTACGTCTTGTCCCAGTGGACGAATGGCACGTGCTCGGCGTAGTCCAGGTAGTAGATGTTGAGGTCGTTCGCGAGCTCCTGGAGGGTGCAGTTCCCCGACCGGACGCAGCTGGTGCAGGCCGTCTTGTGACGCGAGAGCAGGAGCTCGACGTTGACCTTGCGCGCCGCGCGGGCCTTGGGGCTGTTCGTCCTGACGACCATGCCGTCCAGCACGTAGTTGTTGCACGAGGCGACAAGCTGGTCGATGCCCTCCACCTCGACGACACAGACACGGCATGAGCCGATCTCGTTTATGTCCCTCAGGTAGCAGAGGGTCGGGATGTTGACACCGGCCGTCCGTGCCGCGTCGAGGATGGTGGTGTGCTCCTCGACCTCGACCTCCCTGCCGTCGATGGTGAGCCTTACCATGTCATGACCCTTCCCCCGCGGAACGCCCCGTGGCCGAAGTGGTCGCACCTCAGGCAGCGCGCCGCCTCCTGGTGCGCCTCCTGCGCCGTGAGACCCCTCTCGACGAGCTCCCAGTCCCCGACGCGATCCGCTGCCTCGCGGTTTGTCATCTCGCAGCGGGCGCAGGACGTCTTGCCCTTGAACTTGACGGGGGGCATGTCGACGTTGTGCTTGTCGATCAGGTGCTCGAAGCCCAGGTAGTGATCGATGTTCGCTGCGGCGACCTTCCCGGCGTTGACGGCACGGATGACCGTCGCTGGGCCGCTTTGGCAGTCGCCCCCCACGAAGACGCCCTCGAAGCCATCTACGGTCCCATCCTCGTTCGCGACGAAGCGCCCGTGGTCGCACGGGATGCCCTGGGCTTCGAACGGCGCGGACTCGATGGCCTGGCCAATGGTGACGACCACGCGGTCACAGGGGATGATGCGCTCCGCCGTATCGGCGGGGCGCGGGGCGGGACGGCCGCCCCGGAAACCCCCGATGATCTGGGGCTGCACGGCAAGCCCCGTGACCGCACCATTCTCGGCGACGATGCGCAGCGGGGCGTTGAGCGTAAGAAGCTCGCAGCCTTCAGCCCGGGCGCCCTCTATCTCCTCGTCCTGCGCCGTCATGTCCGTGACGCGGCGGCGATAGACGATGGACACCTTGTCCGCGCCGCAACGCACGGCCGAGCGGGCGACGTCCATGGCGACGTTCCCTCCACCCACGACGCAGACGCGCTCATGCGTGAAGTCGGGAGCCATGCCGTCGCCGATGCAACGGAGCATCTCGACGGCGGAGAGCACCCCTGTGGCGTCCTCCCCCTCAAGCCCGAGCTTGCGGTCGCGGTGGGCACCGATGGCGATGTAGGTGCCGTCGAAGTCCTCACGAAGCCGCGAGATGTCCTCGACCTTGCTCTCGTACTCCACGTGGACGCCCAGACCGACGATCCAGTCGATCTCCGCCTGAAGGCGCTCGCGGGGCAGGCGATAGCTGGGGATGCCATAGCGCAGCATGCCCCCCAGATGCCTGCGGGCCTCGAAGATCGTGACGTCGTGGCCCATGACCGTGAGGTAGTAGGCAGCGGAGAGGCCGGCGGGGCCACCCCCGACGATGGCGATGCGCCTGCCGGTCTTGGGCGCCATGTGAGGGCGGTAGTCCCTCTCCATGTTGTCGACGGCAAAGCGCTTGAGCCCGCGGATGTTCATGGGATCGTCGACCATGCCGCGGCGACAGTGCATCTCACAGGGATGCTCACACACATACCCGCACACCAGAGGCAGCGGGTTGTCCTTGCGGATGAGCCGGACGGCCTCGACGTTCTGCCCCGCCTCGACGAGGGAGATGTAGCCCGGGATGTCCACCCCCGCCGGACAACCCGATACGCAGGGCACCGTCATGCTCTGCTCGAAGCCGCAGGCGTGGTGCTTGAGATGGAACTCGAAGTCATCGCGGAAGCCCCGCACCGCCTCGAGGGCCATCTCGCCCGCCTCGTAGCCTATCGCGCAGTCGCTCGACAGATAGATGGCCTCTGCGGTCCTCTCGATGAGGTCGATGGTGTACTCCTCGGCCGTGCCGTCGAGGACCCGCTCCATGAGCTCGCCGAGAGCTGGCAGGCCGATGCGACAGGGCGTGCACTTCCCGCAGCTCTGCGTCATGCACATGCGCACGAAGGCGGCCGAGAACTCGACCGGACACGGTTCCAGGGAACTCACGGAAAGGCGCTTCTCGACGGCCTTGTGGAGGTCGTCCATGACCTGTTGCGCCTCGCTCCTCTCCATGACGTGCAGTCTTGCCATAGATCCCCCAATCCTGGCAGCACCTGGTCAACGAAATGAATACTAAATCATGATCATTTCTCCCGTAAGGGATATCATCGCCCATCCAGCGAACGGTAGCTATAGCCCTCTAAGCACACGCAAGAGGGTGCGCAAAGCTGGGTCCTCGCAGCCTGTGAAGGCGGATCTGCCCGATATACGACCCTGCAGACCCATCTCTTTGAATTTTATGTTGTGCGATTGCCTGAAGCCTGAGACGACATGCACGACTAGGCTGGCATCGGACCGGCGGCGCGCACCTCGGCAGCCATATCGGGATACTTCTCGGCAGCGTTGTCGACAAACATCTGGGCGAGCGCACGGGCGCTGCGGTCGTACTCATCCTTGTCCGACCAGGTGTTCCGGGGGTTGAGCACGCGGCTGTCGACGCCCTCTATGTGCTGGGGGACATCAACGTTGAAGATGGGGTCGTGCGCGAACTCGGCCTCCTCGACCGATCCATCAAGGGCCGCAGAGACCATGAGGCGCGTGGAGGCGAGGTCCATGCGGCTGCCAATGCCATAGGGGCCACCCGTCCAGCCCGTGTTGATGAGGTAGACGCGCGTACCCCCGCACGACATCTTCTCTCCGAACATCCGGGCGTAGCGCAGGGGCGAGAGCGGCATGAACGGCTCGCCGAAGAGCGTGGAGAAGGTGGGCTGGGGCTCGGTGACGCCACGCTCGGTGCCGGCGACCTTGCTCGTGAAGCCGGAGAGGAAATGGTACATGGCTGCGTTCTTGTCGAGGCGCGCGATGGGAGGGAGCACGCCGAAGGCGTCCGCAGTCAGGAAGATGATGACATTGGGGTAGCGTCCCTGCCCCATGACCTGGGCATTGTCGATGTAGTCGATGGGATACGCAACACGTGTGTTCTCGGTCAGGGTCCCATTGAAGTAGTCGGGCTTGCGCGTGACGTTGTCCACGGTCACGTTCTCGCACATGGCGCCGAAGCGGATGGCGTGGAAGATCTCGGGTTCCGTCACCGCAGAGATGCGAATGGCCTTTGCGTAGCATCCGCCCTCGAAGTTGAACACGCTGCCCTCGGACCACCCATGCTCGTCGTCGCCGATGAGCATGCGCTGGGGGTCGGCGGAAAGGGTCGTCTTTCCCGTCCCGGAGAGGCCGAAGAAGACCGCCGTCTCCCCCGTCACGGGGTCCATGTTCGCGGACGAGTGCATGGGCAGGACGTTCTCCTCGACGGGCATCAGGTAGTTCATGACCGAGAAGACCGACTTCTTGATCTCGCCGGAGTACTGCGTGCCGGCGATGAGGATCTCGTGGCGCTGGAAGTTGATCAGGACGGCGGCCTCGGAGTTTGTGCCGAACTCGGCAGGGTCGAGCTTGAGACCCGGGGTGACGAGGACGCTGAAGTCCTGTGGGTCGAAGTCCGCGAGCTGGCGCTTGGAGGGGCGCACCAGGAGCTGGCGCGCGAAGAGGGCCTGGCTGGCACGCTCGCACACAACCAGGAACTTGCGGCACCAACGACGGTCGGCACCGGCGATGGCGTGGACGATGTAGAGGTCGTGCGCCTTGAGGTAGTCAGTGATGGCCTTCCTGACCTTCTCGTAGCCCTCGATGGAGAACGGCATGTTGACCGAGCCCCAGGCTATGTCATCGTGGACGTCGGGCGTATCGACGATGAAGCGGTCATGGGGCGATCGGCCCGTATACTTGCCCGTCTCGACGGCAAGCGCACCTGTCGAGGTGAGTATGCCCTCGTGGTTGGCAAGGGCCTTCTCGATGAGGACGGCAGGTGAGGCGTCCGTGAGGATCGCCCCCCTGCAGCCACTGAGACCACAGGCTGCAAGCTGCTCAGGAATCATGCTGACCTCCCTTTGTGCCGACATTTGTCAGCACGATACGACATTTGGGGCCATTTGTGACCCCTCATTCGGCAAGGCGGCCACCACATGCGGCCAGACGTTCGATGTCCATCGGGTCGTGGGAGGCGACGACAAGCGTCCGACCGCGAAGCTCATCGACCACGAATGTGCAGCAGGCCACATGGGCCGCCTCGTCGAGGGCAGCGAAGGGCTCGTCCAGAAGGACGAGGTCAGATGGGGTCAGGAGGGCCCGCACGAGCTCGACGCGACGCCGCTGCCCACCCGAGAGCCGCTCAACGGGACCTGCGCCCACCACGCCCGGGATCAGGCGCTCCAGCGAGGCGCGGGCCCTCTCGCGCGTGACTGAGCGCCCGCAGGCGAGAAGGACGTTCTCCTCGGCCGACAGACCCTCCACGAGCCTGGTCTCCTGGAACACCGCAGACACCCTGCCGGGACGGACCCGCGCCTGGCCAGACGACGGGACTATCCGACCGGAGAGCACGCCCAGAAGCGTGGTCTTGCCCGCGCCGGAGCCGTCGGTCAGGACCAGGCGCTGTCCGGGGCCCAGGTGCAGCTCATAGCCTGCGAGCACGTCCCTCTGCCCCAGGGTCACCGCAAGCGCGAAGACGTCGACGGCGGCGGACCCGCAGGTCTCGCCCGAGGGCGAGGAGCCGCCCAGGCCCCAGACCGCGAGGCGTTGTGCGAGGGGTCCCGACATCGCGAGGACGTGCAGGAAGACGCGTTCGCAGGCCCACGAGAGCACGATGACGGTGATGGTCCAGGAGAAGAGGTCGGCGGTCTCGAGCAGGAGCTTTGACTGATAGACGCGCTCCCCCACCGAGGCGGCGGGCAGACCGACCAGCTCCGCCGCGACGCCCGACTTCCACGCCATGCCACAGGCGCTACGGCAGGCAGCCTGGAGGAACGGGAGGAGGGATGGCCACAGCTGGGCCAGCAGCCGCCTGGGCGCACTCACGCGATGGACGCAGAGCATCTCGCGGAGCCTTGGGTCGAGCTGACGAAGGCCTTCGACAAGCGCGAAATACAGGGACGGAAGGACGGCGATGTAGACGGCCACGAAGACGACGGAGCGAGACCCCAGCCACATCAGCAACAGCACGATGAGACAGACGATGGGAGCGCTCTTGAAGACTCCCAGCGGCAGCTCGATGACATCCCCAAGGAAGCGAAACCTCCACACGAGGGCGGCCAGCAAAGATGCCGAGACGAGCGCCAGGGAGAAGCCCATGGCGACACGCCCGAGCGTACCCAACGCGACGGACCAGAAATCGGGCGTCACGATGAGCTCGGCAAGGCGCACTGCGGTGGCAAGGGGACCCGCAAGCAGCAGCTCGCTTCCCACGGCAACGCTCGCGAGCTGCCAGACCAGCACCCAGAGCAGGGCGACGAGCAGGCAACGCAGCACCCGCTTGCCCTCCGTCTGTCGCAGCTGGTGCCCCATCATCGTGGCCGTCCTCACCCTTCCGTCGCCCCGCTCCTGCTCCGCGCGCGGCATCGTCATCCATAACGGCATCGCCGTCCAGAGCGCGCCACCCCAGCACTTATAGCGCCTCGCCATCCATAACGCCGGCGTCGTCATGCCGGACGTCGTCCATAATAGGGTAACGCGAGGGAGGAGAGACATGGATACACATGACGTCGCAGGCAACGCTGGCATCAGGATAGAGGTCAGCCCACTGGGGGCCCAGCTCATGAGCCTCAAGGTGGGCGACGGGGAGTTCCTCTGGCAGGGTGACGGGCGTTGGTGGCCGCGCCGCGCCCCCGTCCTCTTCCCCATCGTCGGCAACATCAGGGACGGGCAGGCAGAGTCGGCCCAAGGGAGGATCAGCCTGGGGCGACACGGACTCGCACGCAACCATACCTTCGCTCTCGAGAGGAGGGATAGCGCGTCCCTCTCGTACGTGCTGTCCTCCAGCAAGGAGACGCGCAGGCAGTATCCCTATGACTTCGATCTGCGCGTGAGCTACTCCGTCGTCGAGGGCGGCGTGCGCCAGGAGTTCCTCGTCACCAACACCGGCGACGAGACGCTCCCCTACGTCGTGGGCGGGCATCCCGCGTTCAACGTACCGGCACCCGGACCAGAAGCTAGCGCCGCCAACGAGGACTTCTCCCAGTACCGCCTGGAGTTCTCACGCCCGTGGACCTACGCCACGCCCAGCATAGACACGCGAAGCGGTCTGCTCGACTTCGACGGTCGCATAGACCTGCTCGACGCATCGGATACGTTGCCCCTCTCCCACCAGCTCTTCTCCATTGACACGCTAGTGTTCGAGGACGTCCCGGACCGGACCGTCCGTCTCGTCGGACCCAGGGGCCATGGCATGCGCGTTGACTTCGAGGGCTTCGACTACCTGGGTGTGTGGTCGGCTGCCGGGGGTGCGCCGTTCGTGGCGCTCGAACCCTGGACCGGCTGCGCGACCGCACTCGACGAGGACGACGTCTTCGAGCGCAAACGCGGCATGAGCCTGCTTGCCCCGGGGCAGACGCAGGCTCATGCGTTCGTGATGCGACCCCTGTAAGGCAAGCGCTCCGGCCGAACGCGGAAGGGCATCGAGTTGCACATACGCCTCGCGACACCACACGACCTCGATGACATAGCGGACTGCTACGAACGGGCGCGCGGCTTCATGCAAGCCCACGGCAACGCGACGCAGTGGTCGGACGGCTATCCCTCGCGCTCGACGGCAGAGCGGGACATCGCCGCCGGGTGCTGCTACGTGTGCGAGGGAGGGAACGGGGTCCTAGGCTGCCTCACGCTGCTGGACGGACCTGATCCTAGCTATGGTTCCATCGGGGGAGGCAGCTGGCTCAACGACAAGCCCTACAAGGTCGTGCACCGCATTGCCGCGCGAGTCCAGGGCACGGGCGTTGGAGGTGCTTGCATGTCCTGGGCCTGTTCTTGGGGCTGCGACGTACGCGCTGACACCCATGAGGACAACCTGCCCATGCAGGGCCTGCTGGAGGGGCTAGGCTTTGTGCGCTGCGGCACCGTACATCTGCCTGATGGTGGCGCTCGTCTCGCCTACCACTGGACCACAGGCGACCGTGGCGGGGATGATCGCGGTTCTGGAGCCCGAGAGGACGACCCCGGTCTCGGGTTGCCGATCCCGGTTTCGGTTACCAGAAGTGAGCACTTTTTTGGCCTCCCAAAGGCATCTGGCATCCGACAGACAAATACCTCCTGACATAGTCGCAGGTAACAGGCTTGTCCCATCCATCAGAAGTGAGCATTGGTACTCACTTCTGATGGCACTGGTGCTCACTTCTGATGGATGGGGAGGATGGAAAGTGGATAGGAGGAAATGGTCATCAGCCGGCTTCGGCCTCCGAGTGCCTCCCGGAGTCAGGGGTGCACCTCCGCGACAAGACCGCAAGCTCCGCCGTCGATGACGCCTACTGGGTGCGGGTGCCGTCGCATCCCGCAGGAGCGACTTAGATGTGTGAGGGCTCCTACACGCCGAGGCTATCGTAGCTCTAGGCCTTCCGCGTCATACCAGAGAAAGCCGTTCTCCCGGCAGTACGCGTCTATGCGCATCGCAAGCCCCTGGTCTGCCCCGTATTCCAGCAAGTAAACGGAGAGGCCGCTTTGCTTGGCCTTGGCGAGGTAGTCCTGCCAGAAGGCGCACTCCCCCTCCGTCCGCTCCCCGTAGGTCCCGCGCTCGAAGTCGATACTGGTGAAGACCGTCTCCTGGTTGATTCCGTCAAAGAGGCCCTGTGCGCTGCCGTCGTCGATGCATCTCGAGACGAAGTCGTCACCGCCGTTCACGACGAGAGGGAGGCCGTAGCCCTTAAGCCCCCTCAACATGAGGCTCAGTCCTTCGAACGTCTCGTCCGTGCGATAGTGATGGTAGACGTCAGCGTTATCCAAGAAGAAGCCGTCCAGGCCCATGGCGGCATATTCCTTGCCCAGTTCGTTGACGATGAAATCCCGCCACGCCGCCGACGTCACATCCACCCAGCGCTCGTCCGGCCAGTCCTCGTAGACGCCCAGGGTCATGTCCCGGAAGCGGTCGTAGTACGGTCGCCACCCCTCGATCGCCCCCACGTTGAGATATCCGTAGACCGTCGTGCCGTCGGCATGCAGCGCTTCGATCTGCTCCGCATTGAACTCGGAAGGCTCGATCACGACGATGTCGTATCCGTCGAGCCGCTCAATCTCGTTTCCGCTGATACCCAGAAACACCCCGTATTCCCGAGAAGGCTCCTGGGCACACCCTGAGACCAAAAGGGCGACGCAGAGCACGAGAAGGAAGGACCCCATGAGGGGGACGGCGAGCTCCCTCACAGGCCTCGTCACTCGTCGCATGCCTCACCAACCTCATTCCATGCGCCTGGCCCCAATGCCCTGCCACGTCCTCGACTCCCCGCTTGTCAAGGAGATCATAGACCATAGGACCGTAAGGTCGGAAGGACACCACAGCCAGACGGGCACTACACGCAGCGCAACTCGCAGCGTCGCCGTTCGAAGGGGGCATCTCTCGACATGTGCATCCGACGAAAGCGACGTCCCCTCACGTGGAAGAGCATCCAACTACGAGTCTCACAGCTGCTTCGCGCATACCATAGCCGAATTCGGCAAGCATCCGATCAGAAGCACACCCAATCAGAAGTGAGTGCCTAGCCGTCAGAAGTGAGTGCTTTTTCGGCCTCCCAGGGGGCACACAGATCCCGAGAAAAGCATGTCCCTCGTCATTTCCGCAGGCACAGGCGCTAGCAAAGTCATTGGAAGTGAGTGCCCGTCACTCACTTCTGGTGCCTCAGGTACACACTTCTGGCAGTCGAAGCCCGAGATTTCGCGAAAGGGCATACGCCTGTGCCGCCTGGACACGCACCTGCACCGTGCAACACTGGCGGACAAAGAGGCGCAGGCGCCGGCAGGCACGATATACGGAAACCTCTCCAAGATGGAGAAGAACGGGCTCGTTCGCTCCGTCGTGTAGGAAGAGAGACGCGAGCTCTACGACATCACCCCAGCGGGGCAGGAAGTTCTCGATGTGGGGACCGTCTCCTGCCTTGTGCAAGAAGGTCAGCGCGAGAAGGCCTTGACACGAGGCACCTAGCACTCCTCCAGCAGGTCGCGCAAAGACGTGGCAGGGCGCCCGAGGACGCGCTCGACATCGGTGGAGACGCCCTCCTGCTCGCCTGCCCTGATGGCGGTGTACGTGCTCACCCAAGCGTCGTACTGCCACTGCTCCGCAGGCCACCGCAGGCGCGAGGCATAGGCCTCCTCGATCGTCTCGTCATGGAAGGATGCCTCTGTGCCGGTGGACTGGCTGACCGCACGGGCGATCTCCCCCATGGTGAGGTCCTCCGGGCCCGTGAGGTTCAGCACACGATCCTCCCAGACCTGCGGATCCATCAGGATGGCTGCCGCCACGGCGGCGCTGTCCCGCCGCGCGACGGCCGACACCCTCCCCGCGCCTGCAGGCCCGCGGATCTCTCCGTCGTTCACGCACATGTCCACGAAGAAGTCCAGGTAGAAGTTGTCCCGCAGGAAGGTGTAGGCGAGGCCTGCCTCCCTGATGTGGCGCTCTGTCCTCGCGTGGTCATGCGAGAGAGTGAAGGTGGCCTGCTCGCTCGCCCCATAGAACGACGTGTACACGATGTGACGCACACCGGCCGCCTTGGCCGCGTCCACGAAGGCCCCGTGCTCCTCCGCACGTCGAGGGTTCTCGCGTGCAGAGACCATGAGCAGCACGTCGACGCCCGTCAGGGCCGCCACCGTTGCTGGTGTGTTCTCATAGCTGGCCTGACGGATCTCTGCTCGCTCGTAGGGCTCCGCCCTCGCCGGTGTCCGCGCAAGGTGGATGGACGGGATGTCTGCATCCGCGATGACACGGGCAGTGTAGGAGCCGAGCTTGCCCGTCACACCGGTGATGCCGATGGTCATGAATCCGCTCCTCTCTCGAAGTCGGTCAGTTGCCGCCGCCAGATGCCATAGCGCAGCTCTTGGCCGGTGCCATGACACCGGTCCTGGTCGATGTCGAAGGTGTGGTCCTACGAGATGCGAGGGTCGCGGGACGCCTATTCGGGGTGTCTACGCGGAGTGCCTACTTTGAGAGCAGCTCCTCGACGTCGAGGGCGATCATAAGCTCCTCGTTGGTCGGGACGACGAGGAGCTTGACCGCAGAGTCCTCGGTGGAGATCACGCGCGGCTCGCCAGAGCGGACCTTGTTCGCCTCCTCGTCGATCCTGACGCCCAGCCACTCCAGCTCCTTGGCGACGCCCAGGCGCATGGTGGAGGAGTTCTCGCCGATGCCGGCAGTGAACACCATGGTGTCGAAGCCATGCATGGACTGGGCCATCTCGGCGATGAGCTGGGAGGTGCGGTAGTAGAACATCTCGAGGGCGAGCTGGCAGTTGGCGTCACCGCCCTCGGCGGCCTCCTCGATGTCGCGGGAGTCCGAGGAGAGGCCCGAGAGGGCGAGCAGGCCGGACTGCTTGTTCATCATGGTGTCGACCTCGTCGATGGAGTAGCCCCCCTCGCGCATGAGGTAGGCGACCGTGGCGGGGTCGATGGTGCCGCAGCGGGTGCCCATGATCAGGCCGTCGAGCGGGGTGAGGCCCATCGTGGTCTCCTTGTCGCGCCCGTCCTCGATGGCCGACAGCGACGCGCCCGAACCCAGGTGGCAGGAGACGAGCTTGTGCACGTCACCGCCCAGGAACTCGGCCGTCTTCTTCCAGATGTAGCGGTGCGAGGTGCCATGGGCGCCATACTTGCGGATGTGGAGCCTGTCGACCACGTCGCGCGGCAGGGCGTAGCGCCAGGCCTTCTCGGGGATGTTGTAGTGGAAGGAGGTGTCGGCCACGATGACGTTGCCGATGGAGGGGAACATCTCGCGGCAAATCTCAATGACGTCCGCCTCGGCATAGTTGTGCAGCGGAGCGAGCGGCGCGACCTCGCGGACCCATCCCAGGGTCTTTTTGGTGACGACCTTGGACTCGGGGAAGTACCAGCCGCCCTGGACCACGCGGTGGCCGATGCCCTCGATCTTGTCGGTGTCGAAGCCAGCCTCGGAGAGGATGTCGAAGACGTACTTGATGGCGGTCTTGTGATCCGGGAGGGCGACCTCGAGCCTCCGCTTGCCAGTGCCATTCTCCTCGTGGCCGACGAAGGAGCCGTCGATGCCGATGCGCTCGCAGTTGCCCTTTGCATGCACCTGGCCCGTCGCGGTGTCCAGAAGCTGGTACTTGAGCGAAGAGCTGCCAGCGTTGATAACCAGAACGATCATAAGTCTCCTCTCGCCGGGGACGCACCCCGATTGGACGCACAAGCGCGAACCATGATAGCGCCTGTCGGACGAGACGGGTCCGAGGATGGGCCCTAGGACTCGGGTAGGATCGCAGCGCCCAGCGAGCGGCCACCGAGCAGGTGCATATGCAGGTGCCGGACCGTCTGGCCCCCGTCGGCGCCGGTGTTGGCTATGATCCTGAACCCCGACGCGTCTACCCCTTCACGACGAGCGACCTCGGCGATGGCGCGCCTCATCGCCACCAGGGTGTCGGCGGGCACGTCGTCGATGATGTCATCGTAATGCTGCTTGGGGACGATAAGCACGTGTACGGGTGCCTGCGGGTCCATGTCGCGGAAGGCGCAGACGAGCTCGTCCTCGTACACGTAGTCCGACTCGATCTGGTGGTTCGCTATCTTACAGAAGATGCAGTCGTCCTTGGTTGCCATGCCCTCTCCCCTACTCGTCGATGAAGGCCGTCGACGGCGCGGCCGTGGTGTCGCTCACCGGGGCGTCCTCGTCTGTCGCGTCAAGAAGTACCTGGACCTTCTGCTCCGCACGGGCCAGGCGCTCGCGCAGGCTCTTCAGGAGCTCGACGCCCCGTGCATAGCGTGAGAGGGACTCCTCGAGTTCCAGATCCCCGTTCTCAAGCGAACGCACGATCTGCTCCAGCTCGATGGAGGCCTCCTTGAAGCTCATGTCCTCGATCTTTGGATAGCTCTTCTCTGCCATCTTCTCCTCTTCCCTGCGACTAGCGCCGCACGTCCTCGTCCAAACGGATGTCCTTGACCTCGGCCTCAAGCGAGCCGCGCGCCATCGTCACCTCGATCGTGTCTCCCACGCTGGCCCCGCCGGCATCTCCCATGACGTGGCCAGACCCGTCCCGGACGACGGAGTAGCCACGTGCGAGCACCCTGAGCGGCGAGAGCGCGTCGAGTGCGGCGGCACTGCGGGCTAGATCGGCTTCGTGGGGACGCAGCATACGTGCCGCGATCCCCCTCAGGAGGGCCCCATCACGCTCGACCTCGAAGCCCAGGCGCCTCCAGGTCTGCGGACCCGCGACGTGCAAGCTCTGTCCGAGGGACTCGAGGGACTGCGCCCTATGGACGAGGGAACGTAGCGGCGCGTCACGCAGGCGCTGCTCGGTAAGTTCAAGCTGTGCCGAGAGGTCTTCGTAGGAGGCATACGGGTCCGTGAGGCAACGGCGCTGGGCGAGGGCCTCTATGCGCAAGCGCTCACGCGAGATGCGAACCTCGAGCGAGCGGCGGGCAAGCTCGCCGAGCGTACCGAGACGCTGCGTCTCACCCTCGAGCTGGGAGGACATGGCACGCACGAGCCGTAGCTGACGGTCGTTGATGCTCCGTTCGATCTCGTCGATGCCCGGGGCCACCGACTCTGCCGCGGCGGTGGGCGTCGAGCAGCGGCGATCCGCGACCATGTCGCAGATGGAGGTGTCGGGTTCGTGACCGATGCCCGTGACGACAGGCACGGGGCTTGCGGCCACCGCGCGCGCCAGGGCCTCGTCGTTGAAGCACATGAGGTCCTCGAAAGACCCACCGCCCCTGACGAGCAATATGGCGTCGGGACGGGCGTCTGCTGCCATGGCAAGGGCACGAATGATCGTCGGGGGAGCAGAGCTGCCCTGGACGGAGCAGCCGGCCACCAAAATCTCCACCAGGGGGTTGCGGCGGGCGAGCGTGCGCTTGACATCCTCGATGACACTGCCTGACAGCGAGGTCACCACGACCACGCGGGAGCAAAAGCGCGGGATGGGGCGCTTGCGGCCCTCCTCCATGAGGCCCTCGCGCTCGAGCCTGCGCGCGAGCTCGGCAACCTGCTGGCGCAGCAGTCCCTCACCGGCAAGCTCGACGTGACGGGCGACGAACGAGAGCTTGCCGCTGGCGTTGTAGACGTTGAACCTGCCATCCATCTGGACCTGCAGGCCATCCTTGAGCCTGAAGCCTGCAGACTGGTAGATGCCCCGCCAGACGATGGCATCCATGCTCGAGGCCTCGTCCTTCAGCTGGAAGTAGCAGTGACCCGAACGGGCGTTGGGACCCCGAAACCCGCTGACCTCGCCGCGCACGACGAGGGCGGGCAGAGCGTCGACCCCACGCTTCGCTATGTCGACCGCCTCTCGGACGGAAAGAGGCTGACTGACAGGCATAAGACTCCTAACGACCTCTCCTGTCAGCCCGACCCATCAGGTAGACGAGCTGGAGGATGGACACGAGCGCCGCAGACACGTACGTGAGGGCAGCGGCCGTGAGAACCTGGCGTGCGCCACGCTCGTCAATGCCGGAACCCGACGCCGAAAGGTAGGCGACCGCACGACGGGAGGCATCTATCTCGACGGGAAGGGTGACCAGCTGGAACAGCACCGTGAAGGCGAAGAGGAACACGCCGAGCTGAACCAGGCCCGTGAAGTTCAAGACGAAGCCCAGAAACAGGAGGACCGCCCACGCCTGTTGCGTGACGTTCACCAGCGGAACCATGGCGGTGCGAAAGCGACCGAACGCGAAGCCGCGCGCCGTCTGGACGGCATGGCCCGCCTCATGGCAGGCAACTGCGACAGAGGCGACGGAGCCTCCCTCGTAGTTCTCCTCGGAGAGATGCAGGTTGTTGTCACGGGGGTCAAAGTAGTCACTGAGGTGTCCCGCGACGTGGCCGATCCCAACGGCCGAGGCGCCATTCTCGTCGAGCATGCGACGGGCGACCTCGGCGCCCGTCGTACCGAATGAGGTGGGGACCCTGGACCACCTCTTGTAGGACGAGTTGATGTACCACTGGGTCAAGAGGCCGAGGACCATCGATACGACGACGATCGCGATGTAGGTCATGTCGTACCCAAGCCCATAACCATATCCGATCCCATAGGGCATGTGGTGGCTCCAATCAGTCGAGAGGGACGCAGCTGTCCTCCTTGTACCCCACCTGCGTGCGGCCCACGCCATCAGGAGGCACTCTACACGACGCGACGGATGGCAATTCGCGCCAGAAGAGCCCCCTGCCCAATCAGTGGGCGTCAGAGCGTCTCGACCCGACCGTCCTTGACGGTCAGTCCCACCTTGCCTTCGAGCAGATCGGCAAGCTGCCTGCCGGCGAGCTCGTAGCGCCACGAGTGGGCAAGGCGGCTCTCCTCGCGGTGCGAGACGAACTCGAGCAGGTCATCGCGGGTCGCTATGAGCTGTGTCGCGACGCCGCTCCTCTCGGCGACCAGGCGCAGCATCGCGTACATCAGGTCGATGACGCTCTCCGTGTCGGGAGAGGGACGGTCCTTGCGCTTGGCCGACGGGCACTTCTCCGCAGGACAGGAGGCACCACGCCCGACAGCCTCGATGAGGGCCTTGGCGTCGCGCTCGCCCAGGGACTCGGCGCCACGGATGCGTCGCAGGCGGTCAAGCGTGCGTGGGGCGCGCTTGCAGGCCTCGACGATCAGCTCGTCCGAGACGACCCACTTGCGCGGGACGTCACGGCGCGCGGCGGCGCTCTCGCGCCAGGCGCAGACCTCGCGCGCTATCGCGAGCTGGCGGCGCGTCAGGGAGCCCGAGCGCCTGAGGTGCAGGTATGCCTCCTCGGGGACGCGCATGAAATGTGCGGGCGAGACGAGCTCGGCCATCTCGGGCGCAAGCCAGGGGAGACGGTCCCTCATGATGAGTTCCGCCATCATCTGGTCATAGATGCCCGGAAGGTAGCGAACGTCATCCTCGGCGTAGGCGAGCTGCTCGGCGTCGAGCGGACGGCGGGACCAGTCGGTGAGGGACTCCGCCTTGGGGAGGTGGACACCACAGCAGGCGTCGACGAGCGCTCCGTAGCCTATCTGCTGGCGATGGCCCAGGAAGGCTGCGGCCAGCTGCGTGTCGAAGATGGGCCCGGGCACGCAGTGCAGGGCGTCGTAGATAACCTCGAGGTCCTGTGAGCAGGCATGGAACACCTTGGTGATCGATTCGTCCGTAAGGAGCCTCGCGAGAGGAGAGAGGTCATCGATGAGGATGGGGTCGATTGCCGCGGACTCATCAGGGGTTGCGGCCTGGATGAGGCACAGCCGCGGAAAGTAGGTCCTCTCTCGGAGGAACTCGGTGTCGATGGCCAGAACTCTGGAGGTCGCGGCACGCTTGCAGAACGTGGTCAGTCCCTCGTGGTCAGAAATGTACACAGGCTCTCGATTCGTCCCGGGAATGAAAATGGCTAACATCACAAGTCAGGGGCGGCGCCACCAGGGTGGCGCGCCAACAGGACATGATACAGAAGCCATCTGGAGGTAACGTGCGCAGCCTCATCGTCCATAACGCGAAGTCGGGCTTTGGCTCTGACGCGGTCTTCGAGTTCGAGCGCGCACTCGTCTCGCAGGGTGACGAATGCGTGTTGCGCGTCCTGCCTGATGGCGCAGGCGCGAGGGAGATCCTCTCCGATGCCGAGTCCTTCGACCTGGTGGTGGCGTCCGGTGGTGACGGGACGATCACGAGCCTGCTCTTCGAGCTTCGTGGTCGCGACGTCCCCACCTGCGTCTTCCCCTCCGGGACCGCCAACCTCCTCTTCAAGAACCTGGGCTGTGCCTCGGAGCCCTCGGCGATCGCGCATGCCTGTCGGCAGGGAAGGACCATCCGGACCGACCTGGGCGAGATCGGCTGGGTGGACGGCGACGGACGTGCGCGCACGCGTGGCTTCGGGCTCATGGCTGGCTCGGGCTTCGACGCGCAGATCATGGCGGCGGCGGTCCCCAACAAGAAGGTCATGGGCGAGGCCGCCTACTTTGCCGCAGCGCTCGCCAACCCCCGGCCCGAGGTGGCGCGCTTCTCCATCACCGTCGATGGGGTCACCCACGAGCGTGACGGCATAGCCTGCATCGTCGCCAACAACGCGATGATCCAGGGCGAGATCGAGGTCGTCCCCAACTGCAGCATGACCGACGGGCTCCTCGACGTCATCGTGCTCGAGACCTCCGATGCCGTGCACCTGCTGCGTCCAGTGTTCGCGAGCCTCGTCGACCGCAGCGGGAGGGTCATAGGGAGGCCCTGCATCGAGCAGTTCACGGGGGCCTCCGTCCAGGTGAGGTCCTCGCGGCCCATCCCGCTCCAGGTGGACGGCGAGGCCATGCCAGGCACCATCGACGCCTACGACGCCCACGTCATCGGTGGCTGCAACCGCTTGATCGTCGATGGCGTGAGCAGGTATGCCCCCAATGGGGCTACGCCTCGTCGTCCGCCGGAAACCTCACGCCCATCTGGCGTCGCGCCTCGTCCATAACGGCAAGCGACGAGAGCGTCACCTCCTGGGCCCAGGCCACCCTCGCCAGCGCGGACGCATCGCCGCGCACAGCGGCGACAAAGACCTCCAGCTCGTAGACCATGTCGTTCTCGGCGATGTCGAGGGACCGCGGGGCTGCCATGGTCCCTGCGGTCTCCGTGAAGACCATGCCCCTGTCCACGTGCGGCGTAAACGAGAGGTGATCGATGCGGCAGGTCTCGCCAAAGGCGAGCGTGCCCCGCTCGCCCTGGACCTCGCAGTCCAAGAGGCCGTTCGAGACCTTGCCAAAGGAGAGGCCCACGACCTTTCCCTCGTAACCCAACGTCACCTGTCCCGCCAGATCGATCGTGGCGAAGCGGTCCGTCGGCGCGACGCCGCCCACCGCAGCCGTGACACCCACAGCGCTGACCGTGCGCGGCGCACCGAAGAGCGCGACGGCCGGCTCGACGCAGTAGACGCCGATGTCCATGAGGGAGCCCTCGGAGAGGTGGGGATCGAAGACGTTGACGCGCTCGCGCGCCCTCAGGCGAGAGATGCGCGACGTCACCTTGGAGAAGCACAGTCGCGCGAGGCGGGGCTCTCCCACGTCGGCGAGCATGCCCTCGACCGCCGCAAACCCAGGGCCGTGGATGTTGCGCATGGCCTCGAGCGCAACGACGTCCCTCTCCCTGGCACACGTGAGGAGCAGGCGGGCCTCGCGCTCGTTGGAACCCAGGGCCTTCTCGACCAGCACATGCTTGCCCGACCGAACAAGCCGCAGGGCCTGGGGGACGTGCAGGGCGTTGGGACTGGCCACGTACACGGCATCGACCTCCGGACTGGCGGCGAGGGCATCCAGGTCACCGAACCAGAGGGATGCACCGTGCGCACGCGCGAACTCGCATGCCGAGGCCCCGTCACGCGAGTAGGCTGCGACGAACTCGGCAGCTCCGCTCTGGGCCAGGGCGTCCAGGAAACGCTCTACGATGGCGCCCCTGCCAATGGTCGCAAACCTCACGGCTGGCATACGGTCCCCCTTTGGTCGCATCCGCCCCATCTCCCATGCACGCATGTGGGGATGACAGGTTCAGGATACGTCGATTTCGCAAGGTGTGCCACGTGCAAGGGGCATAATTGCTCGCGTACGGACGACACGGACGGAGGTCCCATGTACTCATTCGACAGCCGCGTTCGCTACAGCGAATGCGACGAGACGGGTCGGCTCTCGATCCTGGGTCTGGTCAACTACCTGCAGGACTGCTCGACGTTCCACTCCGAGAGCCTGGGGCTGGGACTGGCCAGGATGGCGGCCGACCATTACGCGTGGTTCATCTCGGCCTGGCAGATAGAGATAGGCGAACTCCCCTCCTTCGGTGACGACATCACCGTGAGCACTTGGTGCTACGGGCTCAGGCGTGCCCTGGCGTCACGTAACTTCACCATCAACGATCAGGTCGGAAACACCCTCGTGCGAGCTGACTCCCTCTGGTTCGTCTTCGACACCGAGGCATGCCGCCCCGTGCGCATCCCTGACTCTCAGAGGGCCTACCTGTCTGGGGAGGGGCGTCTCGACATGCCTGCGACACGACGCAGGATCCCCGTCGAGGGGCCCTTCGTCGAGACGAGTCCCATCGTCGTGGACGAGCAGCAGCTCGACACCAACCGCCACGTCAACAACGCACGCTATATCTCCATGGCCCTCGCGGCCCTCGACGAGCTGGGCATCTCCCTTGACCTGCACCGCATATCCGTGCAGTACCAGAGCATGGCCCTCTCCGGCGACACGATCGTGCCACGGGTGTCCTCCTGTGCGTCGGGCCGCACCGTCGAGCTCTCGCGCCCGGAGGGAGGACCCTTCGCCACCGTGATGCTGCAGGACGCGTGAGACTCCCTAGTCGGACGCGTCGGAGTCGAGAGTGACCAGGAAGCGATAGGCGGGATAGGCATCTTGGCCCCCCATAATCGCTTGCCAATTGCGCTGTGCTTCTGTGGGCTCGCCCGAAAGGGGCGCCTGGCACGGCCACACGGGTAGAATCGGGTGGTGCGCCGAACGAAAGGATACCCAATGGCAGAGACGATCCACGTGGTTGCGGCCATCATCGAACGTAACGGGCGGGTTTTCTGCGCGCAGCGTGGATGCGGTGCGCTAGCGGGCGGCTGGGAGTTCCCCGGCGGGAAGGTCGAGCCCGGTGAGACAGCGGAGTCCGCGCTCAGGCGCGAGGTCCGGGAGGAGCTGGGTTGCAAGCTCTCTACGATGTGGTACCTGGACACCGTGGACTACGACTACCCCGACTTCCACCTGCACATGGACTGCTACGTGGCGACGCTCGCCGATGGTGAGGAGCCCCAATCGCTCGAGCACAGGGACACCCGCTGGATGGGCCGAGACGACCTCATGTCAGTGGAGTGGCTCCCCGCGGACCGTGGCCTCGTCATGGGTCTGGGCGTCGCATGGGAGGAGATCTTCTCCGTGGCGCACCTCTAGGCCCCACGGAGCGCAGGTGAACTGCAGGGAGCGCACCCGACACGCACCCGTGCCCTTTGGGGCACTCGCTACGAAAGGACCAGACATGGCAGCAGAGACTGAGAGCACCTGCTCGCAAGCAACCGAGCACCAGCAGGCCGGCACCCCCATCATCGAGACGGCCTCGGCCACGACCTCGGCCGACAACGCCAACTCCGGCTCCAAGCCCTATGTCATTGCGGCGGTGGGCCTCGCGGCGCTCCTCGCGCTCTCCCTGAGCGTGGGCAGCTGTGTCAGCGACATGATCACGGCGGTAGCGTATGGCATCAACAACGGCCTGTACGACGATTACGACTATGGTCGCCGCCGCTACGACGACTACGACGACGGGGACGTGTACGAGAGGCTCGAGGAGCTCGTGCGGGAGGACGACAGGCTTGGTTCGGGATATGGCTCGGGGACCCTCTCGACCAGCAGCCTGTCCTAGGGTCCTTTGCGCCACACCGAGGAAATCCCCATATCTCGATCTCTTCATATCCCGGCCTTTCCGTGCGAGCCCCCTCCACGGATCCTTCCACAGGCCCCTTCGACCACGCGACGCACGGAGGCGACAGCATGAGCAGAGCCGATGACATCTTTGTCCGGATGTGCACGGACATCATCGAGCGCGGCACGACGACCGAGGGTCAGAGGGTCCGCCCGCACTGGGAGGACGGCACGCCCGCCTACACCATCAAGCAGTTTGGCGTATGCAACCGCTATGACCTGCGCGAGGAGTTTCCCGCTCTCACGTTGCGCCGCACGGCCCTCAGGAGTGCCATGGACGAGGTGCTCTGGATCTACCAGAAGAAGTCCAACAACATCCATGACCTCAGCTCACACATCTGGGACGAGTGGGCCGACGAGTCGGGTTCCATCGGCAAGGCCTACGGCTACCAGATCGCCCAGAAATCGCACTATCCCGAGGGCGACATGGACCAGATGGACCGCGTCCTCTTCGACCTCAGGAGCAATCCATACAGCAGGCGCATCATGACCTCCACGTACACCTTCGCGGACCTTTCCGAGATGAACCTCTACCCCTGTGCCTTCAACGTCATCTACAACGTGACGCAGACGCCCGGAGAGGAGCGCCCGTCCCTGAACATGCTGCTCGTTCAACGTAGCCAGGACATCCTGGCCGCAAACAACTGGAACGTCTGCCAGTACGCCATCCTCCTCATGATGGTCGCGCAGACAAATGACATGGTCGCCGGCGAGCTGGTCCACATGATCTCTGACGCGCACATCTATGACCGTCACGTGGACATCGTGCGCGAGCTCATCGCGCGGCCGACCTACCCCGCACCCAAGGTGAGCCTCAGGCCTGACGTGCACGATTTCTACGACTTCACAACCGACGACCTCATCGTCTGCGACTACAACCACGGTCCGCAGGTCAAGGACATCCCCATTGCCGTGTAGCCCCCATCCCCGCCACTGGCCAAGGGGGTGCCACCCGGGTTGCCCATCGCTGGCCGGAGGTATCGCCCAAGCGCCATCACTGCCAAGAGTGCTGGTCGAAGCACCGTCCGAAAACAGACAAGGAGCAGCATGAACGCCATCGTCTCCGTCACGAGCGACTGGGGTATCGGCAACAACGGGCGCCTGCTCGTGCGCAACCGTGCCGACATGCACCGCTTCGTCGAACTCACACGCGGTGGCACCGTCCTCATGGGGCGAACCACCTTCGAGAGCTTCCCCAAGGGACCGCTTGTCGGACGCCGGAACGTGGTCATCACGCATGATGCCCACTATGAGCGCGCAGGCTACCCCCGCTCGGACGGCGCGGGACGCGACGCTGGCGGAGGGGGAGACACGGGCTACGAGGTGTACACCACGCCGGAGGATGCGCTTCAAGCCGTCGTGGGCGAGGGCGACGGGAAGGTCTGGCTCATTGGCGGCGAAAGCGTCTACCGTGCCCTTCTCCCCCGCTGCTCCAGGGCGTACGTCACCAAGAACGATACCGTCGTGGAGGCAGATGCGTACTTCCCCAACCTCGACGAGAACCCAGCCTGGCAGATTGCTGACTCCCAGCCTGGCGGAGTGACCCCCGAAGGGGTGTCCTTCTCGTTCGTCACCTACGAGCGGCGGTCGTAGCGCGCGGCAGCTGCGGCGGACCAGCAAGGACTGCATGCCCGGCGATAGCGGCAGGCACGATGGGTCGACGAAGGCCATCGGACACGGCGAGCGAGCCGAAAAGCGGGGGTCCGGAACGCCGGACCCCCGCTTATGATGACTCGATGCCGCGCCTAGCAATCAGGCCTGTCAGCGCGGTGGACGGCACACGCTGCGCGGCACACGCCCCTACTCGTAGTCGCCGACCTGGACCCAGTGCTTGAGGAGGTCCTCGTTCACCTTGCGCTCACGCGAGAGCTCGGCTGCCGCGACAACCGGGAGCCAGTAGTAGATGACCTGCTTCGGGGTATCGGTGCGCTCGGAGTAGATGTCGAGGTAGCGCTGGGCGCTCTCGGGATACTCAACGTTGAAGAGCAGGAAGGTCATCGCCGCGTCGACCTCTGGCAGGCCCGCGGTGACATGCGCCCAGTCACAGAGGTAGAGCTGCCCGTCATCCTCGCTGAGTATGACGTTTGATGGGATGAAGTCGCCATGGCAGACCCTGGTGCCCGAATGCATGCCATCGACGCGCATCTCGAGGTCGTAGCGGGTCGTGGGATCAATGGCCTTGCACTTTGAAATCATGCGTGCGAGCTTGTCCTTCTGCCGGTTCAGCAGGGGCGCCTCGAACGAGTGGATCTCCGCCTGGAGGTCGACGAGCTGGGTGAGGTAGCGATCGGCGTTGGATGCGTCCGCAGCGGCAAGCTCATGGAGCGTCTTACCGGGAATGAAGCGAGTGGCGAGCGCCCAGGAACCCTTGTGCTCGCCCTCCTCGACGCGCGAGACCTCAAGGATCTCGGCGGCGCGAACGCCCGTCCCCTCGACGCGCGCGTTGTTGAGGGCCTCGTTGAACACGTCTGCGGCAGGCTTCTCGCTGTTGAACACCTTCACCAGGCGCTCGCCGTCATGGTAGACGACCTTGTTGCCACGCTTGACGATCTCGACCTTGCTGTCAGAAAGCTTCATGATGGGCCTCACCTTTCAGGGCATCAGCGTATGTGACTAGTCCTCGTAGGTACTTGCCTCGCGGCCATAGTAGGCATCGAGGTAGAGCTCCTTCATCTCGCTCATGAGGGGGTAGCGCGGGTTGGCGCTGGTGCATTGGTCGTTGAATGCCTGCTCGGTCATCGCATCGAGGCTGTCGAGGAAGTACTTCTCGTCGACCCCGTACTCGGCGATCGTGTGCTTGACGCCCACGTAGTCAAAGAGTTCGCCGATCTTGGCAACGAACTTCTCGAACACCTCGGCATCGTCCTTGCCGGTGACACCGCAGAAGCGGGCGGCCTGCGCATAGCGCTGCAGCGTCTTGGGGTGGTCGTACTGCGGGAAGGTGCCCATGCGGGTCGGCCGCTCCGCAGAGTTGTAGCGCATGACGCGCGTGAGGATGACGGCATTGGCCCAGCCATGGGGGATGTGATGGAAGGCGCCGAGCTTGTGGGCCATGGAGTGGTTCATGCCCAGGAAGGCGTTGGCGAAGGCAAGGCCGCCCAGGCAGGAGGCGTTGGCCATGTGGTCGCGGGCCTCGATGTCGTTGGGATTGTCGTAGGCGCGGGGCAGGTAGTCGAAGACGAGCTGCATGCCCTGCAGTGCCATGGGATCGGTGTAGTCCGAGGCCATGACCGAGACGTAGGCCTCGAGGCAGTGCGTCAGGACGTCAACGCCGGAGGCGGAGGTCAGGCCCTTGGGCTGGGTCATCATGTTGTCGGTGTCGACGATGGCCATGTTGGGCATGAGCTCGTAGTCCGTGATGGGCCACTTCACCCCCGTGGTCTTGTCCGTGATGATGGCGAACGGCGTGACCTCGGAGCCAGTGCCCGAGGAGGTCGGGATGGCGACGAAGAAGGCCTTCTTGCCCATCTTGGGGAAGGTGTAGACGCGCTTGCGGATGTCCATGAAGTCGGCGGACATGTCCTCGAACTTCTCGTCGGGGTTCTCATAGAGGGACCACATGATCTTGCCGCAGTCCATGGCGGAGCCACCACCCATGGCGATGATGCAGTCGGGCTCGAAGGCCCTCATCTGCTCGAGGCCCTCGAGGGCGGACTGCAGGGAGGGGTCGGGCTCGACGTTCCAGAAGCTGGAGTGGAAGATCCCCTGCTCGTCCAGGGACTCCTCGACCTTCTTGGTGAAACCGTTCTTGTAGAGGAACTGGTCGGTGACGACGAAGCAGCGCTTCTTGCCGTAGACCTCGGAGAGCTCGCGCAAGGCGACGGGCATGCAGCCCTTCTTGAAGTAGACCTTCTCGGGGGTACGGAGCCACAGCATGTTCTCACGCCTCTCAGCCACGCTCTTGATGTTGATGAGGTTGGCGGCACCCACGTTGCCGCAGACGGAGTTACCGCCCCAGGAGCCACAACCCAAGGTGAGCGACGGGGTCATCATGAAGTTGTAGATGTCGCCGATGCCGCCCTGCGCAGCCGGGGTGTTGACCAGGATGCGGCAGGTCTTCATGGCCTGGGCGTGGCGCGCGAGCTTCTCGGTCTCGTTGACGTCGCAGAAGAGGGAGCTGGTGTGGCCGTAGCCGCCATCGGCGATGAGCTTGCTTGCCTTGGCAATGGCGTCATCGAAGTCCTTGGCACGGTACATGCCCAGGATGGTGGTCAGCTTCTCGTGAGCCCAACGGTTGGAGGGGTCGACGGACGAGGTCTCGCCGATGAGGACCTTCGTGGACCTGGACACGCTGACACCGGCCTGCTCGGCGATCCAGGAGGCGCTCTTTCCGACCATGGCGGCGTTGACGGCGCCTGACTCCTGGATGACCAGGTTGACGACCTTCTCGGCCTCGTCCTTCTTCAGGAAGTAGCAGCCGCGCTTCTGGAACTCGGCCTTGACGGCGTCATAGACCTTGTCCAGGACGATGACGTTCTGCTCGGTGGCGCAGATCATGCCGTAGTCGAAGGTCTTGGAGTGGATGATCGAGTTGACGGAGAGCTCGACGTCCGCAGAATCGTCGATGATGGCGGGATTGTTGCCCGGTCCGACGCCCAATGCGGGCTTACCGGAGCTGTAGGCGGCAGTCACCATGCCGGGGCCGCCGGTGGCGAGGATGGTGTCGCAGGAGTGCATGAGCTCATTGGTGAGGGCGAGCGAGGGCACGTCGATCCAGCTGATGATGTTCTTGGGCAGGCCGGCCGCCTCGGCGGCGTCGCGCACGACGCGCGCGGCCTCGATGGTGCACTGCTTGGCACGCGGGTGTGGGCTGATGATGATGGCGTTGCGCGTCTTCAAGCAGATGAGCGACTTGAAGATGGCCGTCGAGGTGGGGTTGGTGGTGGGGATGACGGCCGCAACGATGCCGATGGGCTCGGCTATCTTCTTGAAGCCGAAGGCCTTGTCCTCCTCGATGACGCCACAGGTCCTCATGCTCTTGTACTTGTTGTAGATGTACTCGGAGGCGTAGTGGTTCTTGATGACCTTGTCCTCGACGAGGCCCATCTGGGTCTCCTCGACGGCAAGCTTCGCGAGGGGGATGCGAGCCTTGTCTGCGGCCATGGCCGCGGCGTAGAAGATCCTGTCAACCTGCTCCTGGCTGAACGTGGCGAACTCAACCTGCGCGGCGCGCATCGCGGTGATTCGCTCCGTGAGGGCGTCGACGCTGTCAATGACTTTCTCGGCCTTTGCCATGCTTCCTCCATACCTGTGGATAGCAACGTGAATGATGCCGTCCCGAGGGACGTCTGACATTGTCGCAGATGTGACGAGGTTATGGAGGACCGTTCGCCTAAATGAGCTTGAAATACAGCTGCGAGTGTGAGTTGAGCATCCACCAGTGGTCAACTTGATGCGCAAGCGAGTGGCACCAGGCGGTCAGCCCTGGCGCACGAGGGCGCACTCGAGTCCCATGACCAGGGGGCGCGCAGCGCCCGCCGGACAGCGCAGGCGGAACTGTGCATGGGTGGGGAGCCGATCCAGAAGTCCCTGGACGAGGGGGGCGTCGGTCACGAGTCGCCAGCCATCCCGCAGGGCGAAGTCGACGAGCGGCCCAAAGCCATTGCTCAAAATCGAGGCCGCCGCCGCATGCGAGGGATCATCCCTGAGACCGGGATACCAGACGTGGGCGACGGCCGGATGACACCTGAGGTAGCTTGCGATGACCTGCGCCGCATCGTTCGCACTGCGACGCCTGCGCTCGCGCTCCCCCTCGGTCGCGAGGAGCGCCTCCCATACCACCGGCGGCGCATCGTCGAGGGGAAGGGCCTCGACCGCCAGGCGGCCCCTCCCCCGTGCGCCGCTCACGAAAAGGAGCGGGCTCCCCCCTCCCCCACCATCGGTCGGGGAGTCACCGTCGCGTGCCTGCAAGGCGCAGGCTCCCTCGAAGGCCACGTCCGCACCGCGCCCGAGGGCGGCACAGCCGAAGGAGGTGGCCAGGCTGTTGTCGACGACGAGAAGCGATCCGTCCCGGGCTGCATCGGCCGCGAGGGCGCGCAGGTCCCAGGCGCGCACGGGAACGCCGCCCAAGGGGGCGGCTACCCGATAGGGCACGCCTGAGTAAGCCAGCGAATCAAGGAGCTGGGACGTCGTGGCGCTCACGAGCCGCGTGAGGCCGCCAGGGTCGCCCAGGCGCGCACAGATGGCACGTCCGGGTTCGGCTTGCCGGTGTCTGGGATCCACGCGTTCCATGGGCGCGGGGGTTCGCCGGACCGCTAGCCGCGGCGATCGCGGATCTCCGCCGTGATCTCGGTGACGAAGTCCTCGAGCGTGGCCTGGTGCGTCTCGTTCGAGCGGTCGCGCACCGAGATGTTGTTCGCCTCGGCCTCCTTCTCGCCGAGGATAAGCATGTAGGGCACGCGATCTGCGGAGCGGGCCTCGCGGATCTTGTAGCCGATCTTCTCGTCGCGCACGTCCACCTTGACGCGCACGCCCGCAGCGCGCAGCGTGCGTGCGACCTCGAGCGCGTAGTCGCGGGTCTTCTCGGATACGGGAAGGACCTTGACCTGGCAGGGAGAGAGCCAGGTGGGGAACTTGCCCTCGTACTGTTCGATGAGCATGCCGATGAAGCGCTCGAAGGAGCCGAAGCCCGCGCGGTGGATCATGATGGGCTGCTGCTTTGAGCCGTCGGGGGCCGTGTACTCGAGCTGGAAGTTGTGCGGCAGCTGGAAGTCCAGCTGGATGGTGCCGCACTGCCAGGTGCGGCCCAGGCAGTCCTGCAGGTGGAAGTCGATCTTGGGGCCGTAGAAGGCGCCGTCGCCCTCGTTGACGATGTAGTCGACCCCCATGGAGTCGAGGGCGTCGCGCAGGCCCTGCTCGGCACGCTCCCAGTCCTCGTCGGAACCCATGGAGTCCTCGGGGCGGGTGGAGAGCTCGACGTGGTAGGGGAAGCCAAACTGGGCGTAGTAGGTGGTGATCAGGTGCGCGGTGTCCGTGACCTGCTCGGTGATCTGGTCCGGGCGGATGAAGAGGTGGGCGTCGTCCTGCGTGAACTCGCGGACGCGGAAGAGGCCGTGCAGCGCGCCCTTGAGCTCGTGGCGGTGGTCGAGACCGGCCTCGGCGAGCTTGAGGGGCAGGTCGCGATAGGAGCGCGGCTTGCTCTTGTACACCAGGCAGGCTCCGGGGCAGTTCATCGGCTTGATGGCGAAGTCCTCGTCATCGATCTGCGTGGTGTACATGTTGTCCTTGTAGTGGTCCCAGTGGCCCGAGGTCTCCCACAAGGTGCGGGACAGGATGATGGGGGTCTGGACCTGCTCGTAGCCAAACCTGTCCTGCATCTCCTGCCAATAGTCCATGAGGGCGTTGCGCACGCGCATGCCATTGGGGAGCCAGAACGGAAAGCCGGGGCCTGCCTCGGACATCATGAAGAGGCCCATCTCCTTGCCGATCTTGCGGTGGTCGCGCTTCTCGGCCTCGGCGAGCAGACGCTCGTGCTCGAGAAGCTCCTCCCTGCTGCGGAAGGCGACGCCATTCACGCGCGTCAGCATCTTGTTGGCGCTGTCACCTCTCCAGTAGGCACCGCTGACGCCCGTGAGCTTGAATGCCTTGAGCGCCTTGGTGTAGGTGAGATGCGGTCCCACGCACATGTCGACGTACTCGCCCTGCCTGTAGAAGGTGATGCGAGCGTCATCGGGAAGATCGCCGATGTGCTCGACCTTGTACTTCTCGCCCCGCTCCTCCATGTGGCGGATGGCATCCTCCCGGGGGAGCTCGTAGGTCTCGAACCTGAGGTTCTCCTTCGTGATCTTGCGCATCTCGGCCTCGATCGCCGGGAGGTCATCGTCGGAGATCTTCGTGCCCTCGGGCAGGTCGATGTCGTAGTAGAAGCCATTGTCGGTAGCGGGGCCAAAGGCGAAGTCCGCCTCGGGGTAGAGGCGCTTGATGGCCTGCGCCATGATGTGCGCAGCCGAGTGACGGATGACGTGGAGCTCCTCGTTCTCGGGGACCTCGCCGACGTGGCCGTCGTTGAACAGAGCCTTCATGTGACAAACCTCTCTTGTGGCGTCAACGGGAAAAGAAAGGCCCGCGCGCCACGAGCGTGGCGGCGAGCATCTGTGGCGCATGCCGCATGGCCGCTAGACCAGGTGAAAAGGACACGCGCCTAGATAGTCTGAGTTCGGGCCGGGAGGGTACCGCGCTGGTCAGCCATGTGGGAGACCGTACCGCCCTGCAGGCGTTCCGCTGCGTGCTTGGACATGTAAAGAGACCCTCCGTCACCTCGGGCACGACCGTGCCCGGCACTTCCGACGGGACCACCATACAACACTCTCGACTGCCTGCCGAGAAGAACTTGCATTCTCCCCAGCTACGCCAGCAGCTCCCGCACATCTCGGCACAGCTGGTCAGGCGTGAGGTGAGCCTCGCGCATGAGCTCCGCCGCGTCGTAGCGGTCATAGAACGCGCGCTCGAAGCCGAAGCATGCGACGCGCGTGCGCGTGGCGCCGAGGTGTCGGGCGATGCGCCCGCCAAAGCCGCCGTCGAGCGAGCCGTCCTCAAGGGTGACGACGAGCTCGTGGTCCTTGGCAAGCTCGTCGAGCAAGGCCCTGTCCAGGCCCGAGGCAAACTGGGGGTTCACGAGGGTTGCCCGGATGCCCAGCTCCTCGGCGAGCCCATCCGCGAGTTCCTCGCCCAAAGCGAAGAAGTTGCCGAGCGCGAGCACGGCGACGCGCGAGCCCCTGCGGACGACCTCGTAGCGGTCGGTCTGGGAGAAGTCGCTGCGCACGGGGCGACTGGCATGCGTGACGGGACCGCCAGGGACGGCGATGTAGACCGGATGCTCCCTTTGGTCAAGGGACCAGGCGAGCATGGAGAGGTACTCCTCGGCGCTGGTCGGTGCGAGGTAGACGATGTCGGGGATGTTAGCTATCAGCGGGATGCTGTAGAACGCGGCATGCGTGACGTCGCTCATGCCCCAGACGGACCCGTTTGCACCGACGATGGTCGCCGGGTTGCCGTTGATGGCGAGGTCCTGGGAGAGCTGGTCGTAGCTGCGCTGGATGAAGGTGGCCGCAGTGCCCCAGACCACGTTGGCACCACGTTTGGCGGCACCCGACGCAAGCGCGACGGCCGCCTCCTCGGCGATGCCCACGTCGACGTAATGGGCGCCCAGCGCGCGGCGGCGGCGGGGGTTCATGTCCAAGGCGCTGGTAACGCCCGAGGCGACGACGAGCAGGGACTCGTCACTTTGGGACCGCTCGAGGAGGTACTCTCCCGCCAGGGCGGCATAGCTCTCGCGGGAGGAGGGGTGGCTCTCGCCCGTCTCGATGTCGAAGGGCATGTGCCAGTGCCAGGCCTCCTTGTCGGCCTCGGCGGGCGCATAGCCCTTGCCCTTGAAGGTGTTGACATGGACGACCACCGGATGCCGGATGCCGTGGACCTCCTCGAGGACGGGGATGAGCGCCTCGCAGTCGTTGCCATCGGCCACGTAGCGGTAGTCGAAGCCCATGGCGCGGAAGAGGTTGTCCCGAGCCTCGCCCCTGGTGCGGCGCAGCTCGGCAAGCCCCCTGTAGAGGCCGCCGTGGTTCTCGGCGATGGACATCTGGTTGTCGTTGACCACCACGATGAAGTTGCTGCCCAGCTCGGCCGCAGCGTTGAGTCCCTCGAGGGCCTCCCCGCCCGAGAGCGAGCCGTCGCCGATGATGGCAACGACGTTCTCCGAGCCACCCATGACGTCACGGGCCTTGGCCAGGCCCAGAGCCAAGCTCACCGAGGTCGAGGTGTGCCCCACCTTGAAGAGGTCGTGGTCCGTCTCGTCAGGATTGCTGTAGGCCGAGACGTCGTCGTAGTGCTCGGACGAGAGGAACGCCTCCTTGCGGCCCGTCAGCATCTTGTGGGTGTAGGTCTGGTGGGACACGTCGAAGACGAGGCGGTCTCGCGGGGAGTCGAAGACCGTGTGGAGGGCTATCGTCGTCTCGACAAAGCCGAAGTTGGGACCGAAGTGCCCTCCATGGGCGCTTGCCTTGGCCAACAGCGCATCGCGGACCTCCTGAGCGAGGACGCGTCTTCCCTCGGCGCCAAGGCCCTTGAGGTCGGCCGGCCCGTCAATCTGCTCTAGGTACATGCGATGCCTTTCTCGTGGCGGACGGTGGATGGAAACATCGCTCCTCCGGGCGGAACACCATCCCTTCCCGTGTTCCCGGTCGGAGCCTGGCGTATGCGGGCACCAAGATCCTCCACAACAAGCCAAGCCGGGCAGCGAGGCGCGGTGTGATCGGAGTTCCACCAGCGGCGGGGCGGCAGTGAAGTAACAAAAGTCTCTCAGGGACTTTTGTTACTTTCGATAATTTATAGGTATCTACCTGCACGAACGTATAAAAGTACCAAAATCACCTCAGTCATTTTTGTTACTTTAACATCCTCGTAGGCTACCTTGTCACCTAGTCGCGCATCTGTAGAGCCGCCCAAGGGGACGAAACGAGGGACTTCCAAAGGCGCAGACGCTTCCCTGCATACGCTGGCGTATCAGTGGGGCGAGAGGAGAGACCCAGCTCCTGCCTGACCAGGCCCCCAAACGCGCAGGCGGTATTGTAGCTGCTCATCTGTCGCCATGTGATACGCCGTTCGCGGAAGCCCACACGCCCTAGCTGTATGTCCCTGAAGGCGTCGAAGCTGGCGTCGTGCTGCCCGCCATCGCACTCCACGCCGAAGAACCGATCGCGCCAGCCAAGATCCAGGTACCGGACCACGTTATCGACAGTGCCCGCTCCATAGCCCTCGCCCACGGACACGTTCATGTTGGTCTCCGGTCGCCCGCATCCAAAGCCACCCAGTCGCACGTCGAGACAAAGCCATACCCGCACTATCGCCTCCATGGGCGAGAATGCGCCCCCAGCCGACCACGCTAACGCCCGCCGCAGGTGATCGACGGCATAGGCCCCGGCAGATGCGCGAACATAGCCCTCGATGCGCTCGATGGTCGAGATGGGTGGGCGAGGGACGAACGCATCTCCATCGCTGCAAACTGAGAAGTCCCCACAGAGCTCGCTAACGAGAAGCACTAGTTGGGGCAGGTCAAGCTCGCGGGCCATCGTAAGCGCGCAGAGTTCTGGGGAGGCTACGAGGATCTGCCCGGGCTTCGCCTTCCGCGCCAGACCGTCCATGCGCATGAATGAGTCGGGAGGAATCTCTCCCGTCCATGTCATGAGCTTGGCGCGGGGGCTGCGCGACCTCACGGCCCCGCGCGGCGCAAGCAGACAGAGCGGGTGTTCGCCAGCGGCATCCATCCCCACGCCAAGGCGCTCCGCCTGCCTCACGCCGGAGACAAGACCTTCTGGCGAGGACAGGGTCGTCCGCTCTATCCGCGCTTCACTCTCTCGCATGCCACGAATGATTTGCAGGGCCGACATGCCAACGATCGCCAAGGTATCCATGAGAAAGGTGTAGCCCAGATGCATTGCGCGTGCCATAGGGAGTGGCGAATTATCGGTGGCTCGGATACCGTTTCTTCTCCCACTCGAGATCCCTTGCGCGAGACTTGCCGGATGGCCTTCTCGAGCTGGCAGGAAACAGGCGGCAGCAGCGCTTTTTAAAAAATGTCCCAAGAGAGGGGGTGCAGATGAGGCAAGGAGCGGGGTTCACCCGTCACTTTCTTCTCGCCACGACATAGAACCTGTGGATGCTGCCTTCGATCGCACCCGTTCTCTCGAGCGTCTCCTGCGCTACGCACAGCCGCTCGAAGCAGCTCTCGACGGAGAAGCCCGGGAACTCCCACTCGACAACCCGTGCGAACCAGACGAGGGCCCCTACGTCGAAGAACCGGATAGGTCGATGGGCCTCGCCCCCCTCCAGCACCTCGAAGCCCCTCCCGAGGAGCTCCGACCGCTGCGCGTCAAGGTATTGCTCGGGATAGGGCAGCTCCGTGGCGTGCGGGAGGAGGAGCCGTACCAGCTCCCTGTCGTTCTCGGCCCCTACCTGCTGGGTGAGGAACAACCCGCCCGGCCTCAGCACGCGCCACAGCTCCGCGACGTCATAGTCGCCATGCCGGTTCGTGACGATGTCGAAGCTCTCGTCGGGAAAGGGAATCCTGTCGCTCCCGTCTGCCTCCCTGAAGTCAATCCCCAGCGGCAGCAGGACCTCCCTGCACAACTCCACGTTGGGCCCATAGCCCTCGGTCGCCGCCGTGTTGCCGCTGGGGTGGCCTAGCGAGAGCAGGAACTCGCCGCCCCCGGTCTCCATGTCCAGCAACCGCATGCCGTCGTTGCGATACCCCTGGATGACCTCTGCGAAGTCCCACGGCAAGTCGTCCTCTTCCACGTACCTGCCGCGGATGTGGGAGAAGTCCCACCCATGGACGTGGGCGATGCGCTCCTCACCCTCCCAGGCCGCCTTCAGCCGTTCCGCATCTGCGTTCACGTGTCGCTCCTCTCATATGAAAAGGCCCGCCGGCAGCGGGCCGACGGGCTCAGGAGACGAACGGGGCTACTGCCGTGATCGTCACTACTGGATGCGCGTACGACAATAGGGGCAGACCTTCCAGTCCGCGTTGAGCGGACGATGGCAGGTGGGGCAGACGTTCCTGACCTGCGTGTTGCAGATGGGGCACACCACGAAGTCGCGGTCGATGGGGGCACCGCACTTGGGGCAGATGCCATAGTGCGAGAGCTGATGCTCGCGCAGGGCGATGTCGAGGTCCTGCTCCTCGCGGTCCACCAGGTAGGAGCTGGGGCGCAGGATGACGTAGGCGAGCAGGCCCACGATGGGGATGACCGAGATGACCGCCCAGAGCCACCAGGGCTCTGCGCCACGGCGCTGGGCATCACGGATGACGTAGACGATCGACAGGATGTAGAGCATCACGACGCAGGCGACCATCAGGTAGAGCACCATACGGACCTCGGGCGTGATGAGCTGGTCAAGAAGGTCAGACATCGAGCTTTCGCTCCTTTGCAGTCATTGAGCGGTACGGCCCCGTGCATGCCGCACCCTCTCCAATCCTAGTCAACGCTCTGGCGATTGTACCAGAACCTAGCGCACGAGGGCCGCAACCTCACCCGCCAGCGTGATGGACCCACAGGCGACGAGCGAATCTCCACAAAGGACGGCAAGCGCCTCGGCCACCGTGGGATAGCCTCCACAGACCGCGGCCCCCGCATCCGAGAAGCGACGGGCCAGCTCATCGTGCGGGAGAGCGCGCGGCGAGGAGGTCTGCGTGAGCGCGACGCGGGGGAACTCGGAGGCGAGCAACCCCACGATGCCTTCCACGTCCTTGTCGGCCAGCACGGCGCAGAGCAGCGTCGGACGGGCGGGCACGTCGGGCTCTATCTGCCGCACCGCCGCGAGGAAGGCCTGGACCGACTGGGGGTTGTGGCAGGCGTCGATGAGCAGGGGCGGGTCCGCCCGCAGCAGTTGGAAGCGACCGGGCGTAGGGCAGGTGACGACAGCGTCGTACAGGGCCTCTCGGTCAAGCACCCCCACCGAGTTCCCCAGGTAGCTGCGGACCAGGGCGATGGCGCAGGCGACGTTTGCGGCCTGGTAGGTTGGCTTCAGGGCCGCGAGCTCAAGGTAGCGCTCGCCCTCGTAGGCAACGGAGAGTTCCATGGGAAAGCCCAGGCGCTTGGGACGGCGGATGATCCGGTAGAAGGCATGCGGGAGCCCCGCGTGGTCGCGCGGCACGCCGGGATGCATCTCGCCCTCGGCATCCTTTGGGTCAACGGGCCTCACAAGCACGGGTTCGACGCCCTCCTCGGCGCAGCGGGTCAGGAACACATCCTCGACGCTGTCGGGTGTCGCCGTGCCGACGCCCAGCACGCAACCACGTCCCCGCCTGATGATGGCCGCCTTCTCGACGGCGATCTTCTCGAGGGTGTCGCCCAGGATGCGCGTGTGATCAAGGCCCACACCCGTGACGGCCACGGCACGGACGGACTTGACGGCACTCGTGGCATCCCAGCGCCCGCCCATGCCGCACTCCAGCACGACGACGTCGAGAGAGGCCTCGGCAAAGACCACGCAGGCAGCCACCGTCAGCAGGTCGAACTCCGTGATGTCGTAGGGACGCTCCCCCGCTGACGTGCGCCTCTGGTTCATGCGGCGGCCCGCCTCGACGGCCGCGGAGATGCCGTGGGCGAAGGCCCCCTCGTCCACGGGCCGTCCCATGATCTCCATGCGCTCGGTGTAGCTCACCAGCTCGGGCGAGGTGTAGAGCCCCGTACGCCTTCCCTCGCCCATGAGGATGGCCTGGGCATAGCGGGAGGTCGAGGTTTTGCCGTTGGTGCCGGCGATCTGGACGCTCTCGAACGCGAGGTCAGGATCGCCCAGCTCAGAGAGCATGTCCTCGACGCTCTCGAGCATGGGCTGGATGCCGAACCTGAGCGTGGACCCGAGCTTGTCCAAGGCGCCCGCGTAGTCGAGCGTAGGCACGTCAAACGGTACGGTATACATGGCTGAGTGGAACCCCTTACACGCTTTGGCAGCATTTGACAACGCAGTAGGTGACGGCACGGTCTGGCGCCGGTGCGTGACGCGCAGTCCCCAAGGCGACATACCCCCTCATGTGCAGGAGCGTTCGGCCGCCTCGATGACGTGCTTGGCAAGGACGGCCGTGGTGACGGAGCCCACTCCGCGCGGGACGGGCGAAATGGCCGAGACGATCGGTGCCACGGTGTCGTAGTCCACATCGCCACATAGCTTACCTGTCACCTCATCCCAGTTGATGCCGACGTCAATGACCGTCTGGCCGTCGCGGACGAAGTCAGCCCCCACGATACGGGCGTGACCCGCCGCGACGACAAGGACGTCCGCCGCGCGGCACTTCTCGGCAAGGCCGTGTGTCTTGGTGTGGCACATGGTCACGGTGGCGTTCCTGGCCTGCAGCATCATGGCGACTGGTCTGCCGATCACCAGGGAACGCCCTACGACCACGACGTCCGCACCACGCAGCCCACAGCCATAATGCTCAAGCATGAGCACGACGGCCTCGGCGGTGCAGGGGGGAAAGCCCGCGGGGCGCCCAGCGAACACGCCGGCGAGAGAGCCGTCCGTCAGGCAGTCCACGTCCTTCTCGACGGAAAGCAAGAAGGCGACCCGCCGCTCATCCAGCGTCCGGGGAAGCGGGCGAAGGAGGAGGCAGCCGTGGACGGACCCGTCCCCGCTCACGCACTCGATAGCATGCTCCAACTGGATCTGCGGTGTGTCGCCTGGCAGGACGATCTTCTCGACCTCAATGCCCAGGGAGGAGCAGCGCTTGCAGGCGCCACGCTCGTAGGAGAGGTCGCCGGAGCGCTCGCCCACCCGCACAATCGCGAGCTTGGGAGACACGCCATCCCGGGCAAGTGCCGCGATGCGAGGCCGGAGGCCTTCCATGACGACCTGAGCCACAGGCGCCCCCGTCAGCTCCTGGGACATGTCATCTCCCCCTCCACGTCGCGAAAGATGCGTTCCGCACGCTCGCAGCCATCAGAAACCAGCTCCCTCGTGCGAGCGTTGAGGCGCTCAGCGTAAGTGCGGTCCGCCATCATGCTCGTGTTGACGAGGACGTTCAGGCTCGCACCCCTGAGTGCGGCAGTGGCGAAGGATGCAGCGACCCCGACGTCAGAGAGCGCGATGCGGGAGCCTATGCATGCAAGCTCATCGAAGAGCGAAAGGGCCTCATGGATCGCCTCGATGACCCCAATCGGAGGACCACAGGCCCCGCGCAGGGCCTCCTCCATGCGAAGGGTGCGCTCGTCAGCCTCGGATGCAGTGCCATGCGGGAGCGCATAAGCGGCAAGCAGAGGTGCGAGGGCACACTCGTCCTCGTCCATCAGCTGTATGAGGCGGGAACGCACCTGTTCGGCGCGCACGACGATGGTCGCTATGCGCCCTTGGACGTCCGCATAGCAGGCCTTGCCGACGGTCAGGTTTGCCACCATCTCGCCTAAGGACACGGCCATGGAGCCCACGACGGCCGTGGCGCCACCCCCGCTGGGAGTCGAGTTCCGGGATGCAAGCGCGTCGAGGAACTCGACGAGCTCATAGTCGTTGACCATGCAATACCTCCTGCAGGCTGGAATGCGCGGGCTAGAACAGCCCGACGATCCTGCCGTCCTCCATGACGTCGATTTCTTCCGCCGCAGGGACCTTCGGCAGTCCTGGCATGGTCATGATGTCGCCCGTAAGCGCGACGACGAAGCCAGCACCCGCTGACACCTTGAGGTTACGGACCGTGATGCGGAAACCCTCGGGTGCGCCGAGCTTAGACTGGTCGTCCGTGAAAGAGTACTGGGTCTTGGCGACGCAGATAGGCAGGTTGCCAAAGCCCTGTCCCTCGAGTTGGTCAAGCTGCCTGCGTGCGGCTGGCGTGAGATCGACGCCGTCGGCATGGTAGACCTTCGTTGCGATGGCATCGAGCTTGGCCTCAATCGTGTCGTCCACGTCGTAGGCGAAGCGGAAGTCATTGGGCGCGTCGCACAGGCGCACAACCTCCTCGGCCAGAGCCTCGCCACCGGCACCTCCCTTGGCCCAGACCTCGGAGAGGGCGACGCTCACACCCAGCTCGCTGCACCTGCGCTCCACGAGGGCAAGCTCCGCTGCCGTGTCCGTGGGGAAGGCGTTGATGGCCACGACGACGGGCAGCCCCCAGACGTCACGGATGTTGCCCACGTGACGCAGTAGGTTGGGAAGGCCCGCCTCGAGGGCGCCGAGGTTCTCCTCGCCCAGTCGTGCCTTGGGAACGTCGCCGTTGAATTTGAGGGCGCGGACAGTCGCGACGACGACGACGGCGCTGGGCCTGAGGTCCGCAGCGCGACACTTGATGTCCAGGAACTTCTCGGCACCGAGGTCCGCACCGAAGCCGGCCTCGGTCACGACGTAGTCAGCAAGCTTGAGGGCTGTAGTAGTCGCCTCGACGGAGTTGCACCCATGGGCGATGTTCGCAAACGGGCCACCGTGGACAAAGGCGGGATTACCCTCGAGCGTCTGGACCAGGTTGGGCTTGATGGCGTCCTTGAGAAGTACGCACATGGCGCCCTCGGCGCGGATGTCGTGGACGGTGACGGGCCTGCGATCGAAGGTGTAGGCCACGACCATGCGGCCCAGGCGGGCCTTGAGATCTGCAAGGTCGGTAGCCAAGCAGAAGACGGCCATGACCTCGGAGGCGACGGTGATGTCGAAACCATCCTCGCGAGGCATGCCGTTGGCTACACCGCCCAGCCCGTCGACAATGTTCCTGAGCTGGCGGTCGTTCATGTCCACGCAGCGCCTCCAGGTCACGCGACGAGGATCGATCCCCAAGGCGTTGCCCTGCTTGATGTGGTTGTCGAGCATGGCGGCACAGAGGTTGTTCGCCGCCCCGATAGCGTGGAAGTCGCCCGTGAAATGCAGGTTGATGTCCTCCATGGGAACGACCTGGGCGTAGCCGCCACCGGCAGCACCACCCTTGACACCGAAGACGGGACCCAGCGACGGCTCGCGCAGGGCCAGCATGGTTTGGTGACCCAGGCGATTCATGGCATCCGCCAGCCCAATCGAAGTGGTGGTCTTGCCCTCGCCTGCGGGCGTGGGGTTGATGGCTGTCACCAGGACCAGCTTGCCTCGTTGGGGGATGTCTCCGAGCGAATGGACATCAACCTTCGCCTTGGTGCGACCATACGGCTCGAGCATGCCCTCAGGGAGCCCCGCCCGTCGTGCGACCTCGCCTATGGGAAGCATCGTTGCTCCCTGGGCGATCTCGATGTCTGACGTATGCATGGTGTTCATGGCGGGCTCTCCCTCGCTTTATGGCACCTGGCGGCACCAATGGTTACCGAATTTCACGGGACGACTGACCACGGACCATTGTGCACACAAAGACGCACAGGGTACTCCCGATTCCATAAAGCGTACGAAGGCGGCAACAAACGGGTGACACGCAGGGACATGCGCGAAGGCACGCACGCGAGGCATCTCGCAGCTCCGCATGCCCCGTATCCCTCACCGCCTCAAAGGCATGCAACATGTCTGGCATGTTAGAAAGCCGCCTGCGACCGGAGGAGGCGGATGAGTGCTTTGCTACCATCGCCCTCGACCGTCTCCCTCGACAGAAAGGCAGCGTACCGTGAAGATCGCCGTTGTCGGTGCCGGTTCCATCGGCACCCTCTTTAGCTCCATCCTCTACAAGAGTGGACAGGACGTCACCTTGGTGGAGATTCGTCCCGAGGTGGTAAGCGCCATCCAAGAGAGGGGCCTCTCCGTGACCCGCGGAGACGAAACAGAGGTCCTGGACGTCCCCATCACGAGCCGCATCGAGGACGTGCCCGATCCCGACCTCATCATGTTCACCGTCAAGTCCTACGACAACGTCACCGCCGCACGCGATTGCCTCAAGATCATCGGGGACAACACGACGGTCCTCACCTTGCAGAATGGAGTGGGCAACTACGAGACCATCTCCTCCATCGTGGGCGAGGAGCGCACCTGCGTGGGCACCACCACCTTCGGCGCCACCATGTACGAGCCGGGCAAGACGCGTGGCACGGCCACGGGCGAAATTTCCATCGGCGAGTACGCAGGCGGCATTACGGAGCGCATCAATCGCCTGGCCGATCTCCTGCGCACAGGCGGCTTCATCGTCAACTGCGTCGAAGACGTGAACTCCCTGGTGTGGACCAAGCTCGCCGTCAACGTGGGCATCAATGCCATCGGAGCCCTTGCCCGCCTCAAGAATGGGGAGACCCACTCCATAGAGCCTGCGGGAGAGATTCAGCGCCTGGCCGTGGAGGAGTTCTCCGCCGTCGCCCGCGCAGAGGGCATCGACATTGACTACGACGGCATCTACCGGCATGTGGTTGACGTCACCGTCTCGGCTGCAGTCACCAAGTGCTCCATGCTCCAGGACATCGAGCATCGCGGTCGGACCGAGGTCAAGGCAATCAACGGCGCCATCGTGGAGGGTGGCAAGCGCCATGGCATCCCCACGCCCGTGAACCTGGTGCTCACTCGCCTGGTCCAGGCCGAGCAGCAGTCCTTCGGGCAGTAGGCCTCGCCCCCACGAACGGCAGCACCGCGAACGGCAGCTTCTGGCGTGGTGACCTTCATATGACAGCCCATGATGGCAAGTCGTGGCGGCGGCCTGTGATGGCGATGGCCTGTGACAGCCAACTCACAAAAGTTCGTGTGACGTCCGCTTTTTTATCTTCTCGGGATGGGAGAAGAGCTACTGTGAGCGGAGTCGTGAACGCAACTCACAAAGGCTCTTCTCCCATCCATTTTTTTGCATCCAGAGGATGCCAGGGGAATCTTTGTGAGTGGTTGCGCTGGCACCGCTCACAATTCCTCCTCAGCCATCCAACAAGGCCTAAATTCCGGACGCGTGGTGAACTTCTGTGAGTGGCCTCTCTGGAACGGCTCACAAAAATTCCCCTCCCGTCCACGCGTCCGTGGCACATCCCGTCGCGTGCCATCCTTGCTCATGACGTCGGGTTCCCATTCACGCATCCGTCCTGAGTGCCTCGGTGTCCGTCACCACGACCTGCACCGGCAGGTCGTGGGGCTCAAGGGCGCCCAACAACCCCAGGTCATCACCCAGAAGGCCGGAACGGCACAGGCCAATCGTGCTGCCACCAAAGCCTGCGAGAAACGTGTCATAGAAGCCTCCGCCGTAGCCGACCCTGTAGCCCTGCCGGTCAAACGCAAGCCCCGGCACGATGGCCAATACGTCTGACACGGACGCATCTGACGGCCACACACCTGATGACCGCGCGTCTGGCGGCCATGCATCCGGCATGGCTGCCCCGAGGTCGACCAGGGCTCCCGGATCGTCGGGCGGCTCCTCGACACCAAAGGGGCTTCGCACGAGGCCATCAAGCGATTCGATGCGCTGCCATGCCAGACGTCTGCCCGGCAGGCAGCGCGGGAGCGCCACGGCCTTCCCGTCCGCCCAGGCGCGCCCAATCAGGCCGCGGGTCTCCACCTCCTCGCCCATGGCAAGATAAGTGAGCAGGAGAGATGAGCGCGCGTACTCGGGCAGACGCACTACCCGTTGCACGATGGCCGCATCTGCCGCAGCGCGTCTCTCAGCGGAGGCGGCGGCCCGACGGGACGTCAGACACACTCGCAACGTGGCCTTACGGTCCTTTGCCGACGGCCCCATGTCATGCACGTCGGGCTCCACCGTACCGGGTTCCCTACGCTAGGTCCGCAATCTGGGCCGAGAGACGCTCGACCGTGACGGAGAGCTCGTCCCTCTGTGCACGCTTCTTCTCGATGACGTCTGCCGCGGCCTTGGCGACAAAGCCCTCGTTGGAGAGGGTGCGCGAGACGGAGGCCAGGTCCTTCTCGGCCTTGGCGAGCTCCTTCTCGAGACGCGCCGCCTCCGCGGAGAGGTCGACGAGACCACCGACCACGACGTAGGCCTCGAAGTCGGGCGCCAACACGCTGACGGAGCCTTCGGGGCGAACGAACTCGTCCGGTGCGCCCACGGTGAGAGCGCTCACGCGCCCGACCTGGCGGATGAAGTCCACCTGGGCGCTGATCTTCTCGGACGCAGCCGCATCCGCCTTGACAGCAACCGCCAGCTCGGCCTTGGGCGAGAGGCGATAGCGCGCTCGCGTGGAGCGCACGGCGGAGATGAGACCCTTTGCAAGCTCGAAGTCGCCCTCAGCACGGTCGTCCGTAAAGCGTGCGAAGTCTGCGGGCTCGGGCCAGCTGGCGAGCATCAGGAAGCGCGAATCGACCTCTCCTGTGGCCGACATGCGGCCCAAGGCGCTCGCGGGCAGCGCGTCCCAGACCTTCTCGGTCACGAAGGGCATCACGGGATGCAGCAGACGCAGGGAGGTGTCCAGGACGAAGACCAGGTTGCGCTGCGCTTGCAGACGCTCCTCTGGCGTGCCACCCAGCAAGCGGCCCTTGCAGAGCTCGATGTACCAGTCGCAGACCTCGTTCCAGAAGAAGGACTGCATGTCGCGGGCGTAGTCTCCAAAGGCATAGCCCTCGAGGGCCTCGGTGGCCTCGTCGACGATGCGCGCGAGGCGGCTGAGCATCCAGGCGTCCTCGGGAGTCTCGGCCTTGGGCTCGCCGGGCGCGTAGCCGTCGAGGTTCATCTGGACGAAGCGGCTGGCGTTCCAGATCTTGGTGACGAAGGACCGCGCCTGCTCGGTACGGGGGCTGTCGATGAGGGCATGGGTCTTCTTGTCGATGTTGGCGTCGAACTTGACGTCCTGGTTGTTGGTGATGAGGGTCAGGAGGTTGAAGCGCATAGCGTCCGCGCCGTACCTCTCCATGAGGTCCATGGGGTTCACGCCGTTGCCCTTGGACTTGCTCATGCGGCTGCCGTCCTTGGCGAGGATGGTCGCGTAGATGTAGACGTCGCGGAAGGGGATCTCGCCCGTGAAGTAAAGCGAGCTCATGATCATGCGTGCGACCCAGAGCGCGATGATGTCGCGGGCGGTGACCAGGACCTTGGTGGGATGGTGCTGGGCAAGCTCGGTGGCGTCATCCGGCCAGCCCTGCGTGGCGAAGGTCCACAGCTGGCTGGAGAACCAGGTGTCCAGCACGTCCTCGTCCTGGTGCACGTGGTGGCCACCGCAGTTGGGACAGGTGCCCGTATCCTCCATGAGGGCGTCCTGCCAGCCGCAGTCCTCGCAGTAAAACACGGGGATGCGGTGTCCCCACCACAGCTGGCGGCTGATGCACCAGTCCTTGAGGCCATCCATCCAGGTAAGGTAGGTGTCCGTCCAACGTGCGGGGTGGAACTTGACCTCGCCCGAGCGCACGACCTCGGTGGCGCGCCCCTTGAGCTTGTCCACGGCAACGAACCACTGCTCGGAGAGCCAGGGCTCGAGCGCCGTGTCACAGCGGTAGCAGTGCATGACCGAATGGTCCAGCTCCTCGACGTGGTCGAGAAGGCCGTGCTCGTCGAACCAGCTGACGATGGCCTCGCGGCACTCGTCGCGGTCCATGCCGCTGAACTCACCGTAGCCCTCCACCACGTGGGCGCGCTCGTCGAAGATGTTGATCTGTGGCAGGCCGTGGGCCTGGCCCATGGCATAGTCGTTGGGGTCGTGCGCAGGCGTGACCTTCACGAAGCCGGTGCCGAAGCCCGCGTCCACGTGCCAGTCGGAGAAAATGGGGATCTCGCGGCCCACGATGGGCAGCAGGACCTTCTTGCCCACGAGGGACTGCTTGTCGGGGTCTGACGGCGAGACGGCAATGCCCGTGTCGCCGAGCATGGTCTCGGGGCGGGTGGTGGCCACGGTGACGTACTCGATGCCACCGGTGGGCTCCACGAGCGGGTAGCGCAGGTACCAGAGGTGGCCCTCCTCGCCCCTGTACTCGGCCTCGTCGTCGCTGATGGCCGTCTTGCAGCTGGGGCACCAGTTGACGATGCGCTTGCCGCGGTAGATGAGGCCTTCGTGGTACCAGTCGCAGAACACCTTGCGCACGGCCCGGACGTACTCGGGGCTCATCGTGAACTTCTCGTCATCGAAGTCGATGGAGCAGCCCATGCGCTTGATCTGGGAGACGATGGTGCCGCCGTACTCGCGACGCCAGTCCCAGCAGGCCTCCAGGAACTTCTCTCGGCCGATCTGGAGGCGGGAGACGCCCTCCTCCTTGAGCTTCTTGTCCACCTTGGTCTGCGTGGCGATGCCCGCATGGTCGGTGCCCAGGATCCAGCGGGTGGAGCGGCCGCGCATGCGGCTGTAGCGCACGTAGGCGTCCTGGATGGTGTCGTCCATGGCGTGACCCATGTGAAGGATGCCGGTGACGTTGGGCGGCGGGATGGTGACGGTGCAGTCGCCGACGCCCTTGGAGCGCTGGTAGCAGCCCGCGCTCATCCACGCTTCGATGAGCTCGGGCTCGGTGGTCTGGGGATCGTAGGTCTTGGGCATCTCTTCCACTGTGGTTCGCTTTCTGTTGGGCCCTGCGGCACGCGTTGGCACTCGTGTCTTGAGCGCGCACGACCGGAGGGACGGGTTGCACAACGCCCGCACGGGTGGTGCAGACGAACGGCTCGCCTGGTGTGCGAGCAGACAATTTATTAGCTTAGCACGGGAAGGGGCCGCCCGAACGGTGAATGAACACCGACCAACTAGGGGTACGGCATGTCTCTAGGTTGCTGACAGGAGCCTTGTGCGCACATGCGCGATGCAGGCCTCGACGGCCTTCATCCGATCTTCTTTCGGGCACATGCCCGAGAAGCCGGTCGATTTCCCACGGGCTGACGCCGACTCCCAAGCCCAAGCAGGTCCTCGAAGTTACTCGGATTGGCACGTCCTACCCTGTCGTACAATGCCGATACCGCATTTGCACCACATCAGCTTGCACCGCGTCACATGGAGGAGCACCACATGGACTACAAGGCCGAGGGCGCATGCGACGGCATATGGAGCGACGGCACGCAAAACCACGCTCAGGGGGACACCGAAGAGACCGCCCTCGACCGCCTGCGCCTGGTGATGGGCACAGAGGCGCTGGCACGCGTGCAGGCGGCCCGCGTCATGGTGCTGGGCCTGGGCGGTGTCGGCTCAAGCTGCGCCGAGGCCCTCGCGCGCGGTGGCGTGGGGAGGCTCGTCCTCGTGGACCGCGACGTGGTAGCCCCAAGCAACATCAACCGGCAGGCCGTTGCCTACAACTCCACGATCGGCCAGCCGAAGACCGAGGTCATGGCCCGCATCGTAAGCGACATCAACCCCTCCTGCCACCTCACCCTCCACCAACGGTTCCTCTCGAAGGAGAACCTGGCCGAGACCCTCTCGGCCCTCCCCCGCCCGGACTACGTGGTGGATGCCATCGACACCGTGAGCCAGAAGCTCATCATTGCGCAGTGGTGTCAGGACGAGGGGATCCGCGAGATAGCCAGCATGGGAGGAGCCAACAAGCTCGACCCCACCCGCCTGCGCTTCTCGCGTATCGAGAAAACCACCAACGACCCGCTGGCGCGCATCATCCGCAAGGAGTGTCGCAAGCGTGGCATCCATGGGTTGGAGGTCCTCTGCTCCGACGAGTCGCCGTGCGAGCCCGAGGGCAAGGCAGCCGCCTTGGGCGACGGCGGCTTCGTGCGAGAGGGCACCTCCATCCTGGGCACCATGAGCTACATGCCACCTATCATGGGCATGATGGTCGCCGGGCGCGTCATCTGCGGGCTCGCGGGACTCGAGGCCAGAAGATGAGGCTCTTTGACGCCCACGTCCACCTGGACTTCATGCCAAACGCCGTCGAAGTGGCGGATCAGGCCAAGCGGGACGGACTGGCGCTCTTCGCGACGACCGTCACGCCCAAGGGGTACGAGGCTGCCCTCCCCCGTCTGGGCCACCTTCCCAACGTGCATCTGGCCTTGGGCCTGCATCCCTGGTGGGTCGCGGACGGTCGATGTGAAGAAGAGGACATTCGACGATTTGAGGAGCTTGCCGCGCACACGCGCTGGCTGGGCGAGGTTGGCCTCGACTTCTCGGACGCACACACGCCATCCGACTCCCACGCATGTCAAGTGGAGGCCTTCGAACGCGTGTGTGCAGCCGCAGTGGCACACGCGACCCCAGCCACCTCCACGGTTATCTCGATCCACGCCGTGCACGCGGCGGGCGCCTGCCTCGACATCCTCGCCGAGACCGGCTGCCTCGAGCGTTGCCGCTGCGTGTTCCACTGGTTCAGCGGCAGCTCGGACGAGCTGCACCGCGCCGTCAAGTCCGGCTGCTGGTTCAGCGTCAACCAGATGATGCTCGCCACCAGGCGCGGTCGCGAGTACGCCCGTCAGCTGCCCCTCGACCGTCTGCTCACCGAGACGGACCTGCCACCACATGTGGGCCGGCCCTTCAAGGCCCAGATGATTGAGGCCGCGCTTGGGAGGAGCATCGCCATGGTCGCACAGTCACGCCACATGGAGCCCGACGCACTGACAGAGCGCATCGCACTCAACGCACGGGGCCTGCTGTCCGCGTGACAGGTCACCGGGGGAGGTCCGGCAGCCATCCGAGCTGCCCGCTTACTTGGGACCAGACCCCCTATGGCGATCCATGAGCTCCCTTATCTGAGGGCCTGCGACCTGAATCATGATGACGACGATGGGGCCGATGACCGCTCTGTGGGTCTAGCTTGCGCGGTGCTTACCGCTGTCCTGACGGACGACCATGGGTCTCACGGTCCCACCCACCGACTCCTTGGTCACGACAACCCTCGTGATGTCGAGGTCGCTCGGAAGGTCGAACATGGTCTCCTCGAGGGTCGACTCGCAGATGGCCCTGAGTCCGCGGGCGCCCGTGCCACGGGCAATTGCCTGTGCGGCCACCTCACGCAGGGCATCGTCGTCGAAGTCGAGCTCGACGCCTTCGATCTCGAACATGCGACGGTACTGCTTGACGATGGCGTTCTTGGGCTTGGTCAGGATCTCGACCAGATCGTCCTCTGTCAGCTCCTTGGTGGAGGTGATGACGGGGATGCGACCGATGAACTCGGGAATCATGCCGAACTTGTGCAGGTCCTGGGGCATGACCTGGCCCATGAGCTCGTCCTGGTTCTCCTCGACCCGCTTGGCAAGCTCGGCATTGAAGCCGATGCCCTTCTTGCCGATGCGGTCCGCGACGATCTTGTCCAGGCCCACGAAGGCGCCGCCGCAGATGAAGAGGATGTTCTTGGTGTCGATGTGGATGAGCTCCTGTTGGGGGTGCTTGCGCCCTCCCTGCGGTGGGACGCTCGCCTCGGTGCCCTCGAGGATCTTGAGCAGCGCCTGCTGCACGCCCTCGCCCGAGACGTCACGGGTGATGGAGAGGTTCTCGGCCTTGCGCGCGATCTTGTCGATCTCGTCGATGTAGACGATGCCCACCTGGGCTCGCTCGACGTCGCCGTCGGCCGCGGTGATGAGCTTGAGCAGGATGTTCTCCACGTCCTCGCCCACATAGCCCGCCTCGGTGAGGGTCGTGGCGTCCGCGATGGCGAACGGCACCTCCAGGAAGCGCGCAAGCGTCTGGGCCAGCAGCGTCTTGCCGGTGCCGGTGGGACCCAGCAGCAGGATGTTGCTCTTCGCGAGCTCGACGCGCTCGCCATCGGCATTGGTGCCGTCGTCTCCCGAGATGATGCGGCGGTAGTGGTTGTAGACGGCGACGCTCATGGCGCGCTTGGCGTCCTCCTGACCCATGACGTACTGCGAGAGTTCGTCGTAGATCTCGTGCGGGGTCGGGAGGTACGCGATGGGCGCTGAGGGTGCCTCTCCCTTCTCGTCGGCGTACTGCGCCGCATCGTCCTCGGAGATGATGTCTGCGCACTCGTTGACGCACTCGTCACAGATGAAGACCCCATTGGGCCCTTGGATGAGCTTACGCACCTGGCTGCGGCTCTTGCCGCAGAACGAGCAGTGCGGCTCTGGGGTGTTCATGTCGTTTGTCGGCATCTAGCTTCTCCTTGCGGGGCGCACGCGCGTCCTCGTACTAGTCAACCTGCTCGGTACGGGAGGAGATGACCTTGTCGACCAGGCCGTAAGCAGCGGCCTCGCTTGCGCGCAGGTAGTTGTCGCGCTCGGTGTCGGCGTTGATCTTCTCCACGGACTGCCCAGTATACTGCGCCAGCAGCTCGTTCATGTGGTTGCGGATCCACTTGGTCTCGTCGGCGACGATCTGGATGTCCGTCTGCTGGCCCTGGGCGCCAGAGCTGGGCTGATGGATCATGATCATGGAGTTTGGCAGTGCAAGGCGCTTGCCTGGCGTCCCTGCGGCGAGAAGGACGGACGCCATCGAGGCGGCCATGCCCACGCAGATGGTCGAGACGTCGGGCTTGATGAAGTTCATCGTGTCGAGGATGCCCAGGCCCGCGTAGACCTCCCCACCAGGTGAGTCGATGTAGAGGGAGATGTCCTTGTCGGGGTCCTGGCTCTCGAGATGGAGCAGCTGCGCGATCACGAGGTTCGCCGAGTCGCGGGTGATCTCCTCGCCGAGAAAGACGATGCGGTCGTTCAGGAGTCGCGAGTAGATGTCGTAGCTGCGCTCACCACGCGGCGTCTGCTCGATGACGTACGGGATGAGCGGGGTTGCCATGGGGTTGTGCATGGGTGGGTCTCCTCTGCTGTCGAAAATGCGCTCCGGGGTAAGGTACCCCTCGGAGCGCATCCGTAGTCCTATGGGCGCGGGGGCGCGAGGTGACGCCTACTCGGCGTCCTTCTGGGCACGCTTCTCGGCGACCTCGTCGACCTCGGTGACCGTGGCGTTCTCGACGAGCCAGTTGACGGCCTTGGTGCGACGGATGGACTCGCGGACCGCAGGCATCTGGCCAGACTGGGTGAACTCGGCGATGGACTTGTCCACATCATCGACACCGGCACGCTCGAACTCGGCCCTCACGTCCTCCTCGGTGGCCTCGAAGGCGAGCTTGGTGGCCAGCGCATCAAGGGCCAGCGACTGGCGCGCTCGCTCGCCTGCCTGCTCGCGCAGGTCGGCAAGGAAGTCCTCGGACTTGATCTGGCGGGCGGCAAGGTACATGTCGAGCGACATGCCCTGACGCTGAAGCTGGCCGAGGAACTCCTGGGCCAGCTCAGAGAAGACCTGGTTCTGGTAGGCCTCGGGGACCTTCTCCAGGGTGAGGTGCCTGCCGATCTCCTCGACGAGGCGGTCCTCCTTGAGCGAAGGCAGGCTCCGCTTCTTGTCCTCCTCGATCTCCTCCCTCACGGCGTCGCGCAGCGCCTCGACGGAGTCGAAGCCGGTGCCCTTTGCAAACTCCTCGTCGATTGCGGGGAGGACGGACCTCTTGATGCCCCTGAGGGTGACCGAGACGGCAAAGTCGTGGTCGCTCTCGCCGTCGACGGCCTTGGTCCAGGAGATCTCCTTGGTCTCGTCCCTCTTCATGCCGATGACACCCGCGACGAAGTCGCTGGGCAGGTAGGAGCCGTTGAGGGCGAGCTGACGGCCCTCGCCGGCAAGCTCGGGGACGCCCTGCTTGTTCTCGATGTCGCAGACGATGACGTCATCGGCGGCGACGGGACGGTCCTCGTCCTCGTCCTCGTAGGTGGCACGGTAGCTCTGGAGCTGCTCGAGCTGCTGGTCGACCTCGGCCTCGGTGGCCTCGGCAGGCGGCATGTTGATCGCAGGGGCGTCGTAGGAGTCGAGCTCGCACGCGGGTGGGACAAGGACGGTGGCCGTGGTGGTGAAGTCCTCGTGCTCGACGACCGCCACGGGATGCTCGCCGTAGTCGGGGCGGTCGACGGGGACGATGTCGAGCTGCTCGAGCATCATGGGCTGGGCGTCATTCATGACGTCCTCGGTGGCCTGGGCCAGGACGTTGGCGCGGCCGACCAGGCTGTCGATGACCGGACGCGGGGCACGGCCCTTGCGGAAGCCCTGGAAGTTGTACTTCCTGGCGATGTCCTTGTAGGCGGTGGCGATGGCCTTGTCGACGTCTGCGGCGCAGACGGTGATGGTGGCGACGACCTTGTCGTTGTCGGGCCTTTCGGCGGTGACGGTGATGTCCAACGTTCCTCCAGTGTTCTCGTGCTCGGCGCGCTCGTGCGCCTGCCTCGCGCAGTACCTAAGCCTCGGGTGATGGTGCGGGCGAAAGGACTCGAACCTTCACGGAATTTCTCCCACTGGAACCTAAATCCAGCGCGTCTACCAGTTCCGCCACGCCCGCGTTATCACACAGCCTTTGCATGATAGCAAAGCCGCACAGCATTTCCCCACCGTGCTCAATCTTTCCACGCGGAGGGGCCCAGGGGCGTCCATGCTATGCCAGGTCCTGCAGGGCGAAGACCTCCCCCTCCCGCCGTCGTGAGGCCGTAAGCGCCTGCACCAGGGCTATCGTCGCCGAGAGTGCCGTCACGCAGGTGATGCCGCGCCTGACGGCCTCCCCCCTCAGGCGCGCCCCGTCACCGCGCGACGCACGCCCGTGCGGCGTGTTGATGATGAAGCTCACCTTTCCCTCCTCCATCAGATCGACCGCATTGGGATGCCCGTCGGCTATCCGGGAGACCACCTCGCAGGCGATTCCAGCTGCCCGCAGGGTCTTGGCCGTACCCGGCGTTGCCACGATGTTATAGCCCAGGCCCTCGAGCGCCAATGCCACGGGCGCGATGGCGCGCTTGTCCCGGTCGCAGACGCTTACGAAGACCGTGCCGTCCTCGGGCATGGCGTAGTCGATGGCCTGGCGCGTCTTCGCATAGGCCTCCGGGAAGGTCCGCGCGATGCCCATGACCTCGCCGGTCGACTTCATCTCGGGGCCCAAGACCGAGTCCGCGCCCGGGAAGCGGCTCCATGGCATGACCGCCTCCTTGACGGCGAAGTAGCCTGCGCCGCATCCCTCGCTGGGCAGGATTCCCTCAAGGCGCAGGGACTCGATCGTCTCTCCCGCCATGATGCGCGCCGCGCACTGGGCCAGAGGGACGGTCGTGGCCTTGGACGAGAAGGGCACCGTGCGGCTTGCGCGAGGATTGAGCTCGATGACGAAGACCTGCTCGTCTCGGATGGCGAACTGCACGTTGAGGGGGCCATGGATGCCGCAGGCGAGGGCGAGGCGGCGCGTCGTGTCACGGACGCGCCCCACGATGGCGTCCGAGAGCGAGAACGGAGGCCAGCAGCAGGCCGAGTCACCGGAATGGATGCCGCACTCCTCGATGTGCTCGAGGACAGACCCCACATAGCACTCTCGACCATCTGCGAGGGCGTCGACGTCGAGCTCGATGGCGTCCTCGAGGAAGGCGTCGAGGTAGACCGGTCGCTCGGGCGTGACATGCGTGGCCGAGGCCATGTAGGCGGCAAGGTCCTCGTCGCCGTAGACGATGCCCATGCCGCGACCCCCCAGCACGTAGCTCGGGCGGATGACCAGCGGGTAGCCGATGCGCCGGGCGACCTCCGCGGCCTCCTGCTGCGTCCGTGCCACGGACGAGGGCGGATAGGATATGCGCAGGCGGTCGAGCAGGGCCGCAAAGCGGTCGCGGTCCTCGGCCAGGTCGATGGCATCGGGGCTCGTGCCCATGATGGGCACGCCCGCCGCCTCCAGGTCGCGGGCCAGCTTGATGGGCGTCTGCCCGCCCAGCGCCACGACGACGCCGGCGGGGCGCTCCACCTCGATGACGTCCATCACGTCCTCGAAGGTGAGCGGCTGGAAGTAGAGCCTGTCCGAGCTGTCGTAGTCTGTGGAGACGGTCTCGGGGTTGCAGTTGACCATGACCGTCTCGAAGCCACGCTCGTGCAGGGCCCGTGCGGCATGGACGCAGCAGTAGTCGAACTCGATGCCCTGGCCTATGCGGTTGGGTCCCGCCGAGAGGATCAGGGCGCGTGGCCTGGAGGCCTCATGCGCCTCGGTGACGCCCCCGCACTCGTAGGTCAGATAGTGGTAGTCGGTACTTGCAGAGAACTCTCCGGCACACGTGTCCACCGTCTTCACGACGGCACGGACGCCCAGCACCTCGCGCAGCGCCCGCACGACCTCCTCCCTCGACCCCGTGAGGTGGGCGATCTGCACGTCCGAGAGGCCCAGCTGCTTCGCGGCGAGCAGGCGCTCCGCGTCGAGGCCCGCGAGGCCGTCCTCGGCAAGGGTGCGCTGCGCGCGGACGATGTCCGCAATGCGAAAGAGGTACCAGGGGTCGATGCCCGTCACCTCGTGCAGGCGCGCGACCGACCACCCGCGACGGAGTGCCTCGGCGACGTAGAAGATGCGTTCGGGCGTGGGGCGCGCGACCAGCTCGTCGAATCGGTCCTCGTCGAAGTCGTCGTGGGCGTCGGCGCCAAGCCCCGCCCTGCCCTGCTCGAGCGAACGCAGGGCCTTCTGGAGGGCCTCCTCGAAGCAGCGGCCTATGGCCATCGCCTCGCCTACGCTCTTCATGCGCGTGGTGAGCTCCTCGCTGGCGCCCTTGAACTTCTCGAAGGCGAAGCGCGGCACCTTCACGACGCAGTAGTCGATGGAGGGCTCGAAGCAGGCCGGCGTGGCTCCGGTGATGTCGTTGGCCACCTCGTCGAGGGTGTAGCCCACGGCGAGGAGGGCAGCCACCTTCGCTATCGGGAACCCCGTCGCCTTTGACGCAAGCGCCGAGGAGCGGCTGACGCGGGGGTTCATCTCGACGACTATGACGCGACCGTCCTTGGGGTCGACGGCGAACTGCACGTTGGACCCTCCCGTCGCGACGCCGATGCGCTCGAGGATGGCGAGGGAGTAGTCCCTCAGGCGCTGCAGCTCCGCGTCGGTCAGGGTCTGGGCGGGCGCCACCGTGATGGAGTCGCCGGTGTGAACGCCCATGGGGTCGAGGTTCTCGATGGAGCACACGACGATGCCGTTGCCGGCAACGTCGCGCATGACCTCCATCTCGATCTCCTTCCAGCCCTCGATGGACTCCTCTACGAGCACCTCGTGCTCAGGCGAGAGCGCAAGTCCCTGCGAGACGATGCGCTCGAGCTCCCCCTGGTCGCGGGCGATGCCGCCGCCTGCGCCACCCAGCGTGAACGACGGGCGTATGACCACGGGAAATCCCACCTCAGAGACGATGCGACGGGCATCCTGCATGCTGTGGGCGCTACCGGCGCGTGCCACCTCGAGGCCGAGGTCCGCCATCGCCGCCGCAAAGAGCTCGCGGTCCTCGCCCCGCCTGATGGAGTCAAGGTCGCAGCCGATGACCTCGATGCCGAACTCGTCGAGTACGCCCGCCTCGCCCAGGGCGACGGCGCAGTTGAGCGCCGTCTGTCCGCCCATGTTGGGCAGCAGGGCGTCGGGCCGTTCGCGCTCGATGACGCGACGCACCGCGTCGAGGGTGATGGGCTCGACGTAGGTCCTGTCCGCGGTGTCCGGGTCGGTCATGATCGTCGCGGGGTTCGAGTTCACGAGCACGACCGAGAGGCCTGCGGCGCGCAGGGCGCGGCAGGCCTGGGTGCCCGAGTAGTCGAACTCGCAGGCCTGGCCGATGACGATGGGTCCAGAGCCGATGACCAGGATCTTCTCGATGTCCTCGCGCCTCGGCATCAGAAGCGCCTCCCCTCGTGCACGTCGATGGCAAGATAGTCGTCACGCCCCTCCATGAGGCGTGCGAACGCCCTGAAGAGGTAGGCCGCATCATGCGGGCCGGGGCTGGCCTCCGGGTGATACTGGACACTGAAGGCGGGAACGTCCAGAAACTGCATGCCCTCGGGCGTGCCGTCGTTGAGGTTCACGTGCGTGAGGCGCACGCGGCCGAGGCGGGAGGTCAGGACGACGGGCGCCAGCCGTCGCTCGCACCAATGGCGCAGGTCGCGGGGATGGTCCGTCTCCCCGCCCGAAAGCTCGCCGACGAGGGCGCCCAGGCTGGGGAACACGAGCCCGAAGCCATGGTTCTGCGCCGTGACCTCTACCTTGCCGGTCAGGAGGTTCATGACCGGCTCGTTGCCACCGTGATGGCCGAAGGGCAGCTTCTCGATCTGGCCTCCCGCGGCAAGCGACATAAGCTGGTGTCCCAGGCAGATGCCGAAGACGGGCAGCCTGCCCAGGAGCTGGGACACCGTGTGCCTCGTGACCGCCACCCGGGTGGGGTCCCCCGGCCCGTTCGAGACGAACACGCCGTCCGGGCGCTCGGCCAGCACGCGCTCGCAAGACGCGTCCCACGGCATGACGATGACCTCACAGCCCTGGGCAGCCAGGCCATCCGTTATGCCGCGCTTCTCCCCGCAGTCAAGCGCCACGACCCTGAAGCGGAGGGGACCCGCCGCATCCACGACGTAGGGCGTGGGCGTCGAGACGTCCGGCACGAAGTTATGGACCGAGATGGACGGTGACGCCACGACCCGGGAGACGAGCCGCTCTCCGTCAAGGTCCATGGTCGAGACGCACGCGCGCATGGCACCCGCAGAGCGTATTCGCAGCGTCAGCGCGCGCGTGTCGACACCCTCCATGGCGACGACGCCGTGCCCGCGCAGGAAGTCGGGCAGGCTCGTCTGGCTGAACCAGTTGCTGGGGGCATGGCACATGTCCCGGACGACCAGCGCACGCAGCCGGGGCGAACCCGACTGCATGCATCCCTCGTTGACGCCATAGTTTCCGACCTGGGGATAGGTCAGCGTGACGATCTGCCCGGCGTAGCTGGGGTCACTCACGATCTCCTGATAGCCCGTCATGGAGGTGTTGAAGACGATCTCGCCGAAGGCCTCGCCACGAGCGCCGCACGACCTCCCCTCGAGCACCGTCCCGTCCTCGAGCGCCAGCAGCGCCCGCTGCTGGCGCATGCCGTCAACTAATGGGTTCACGCACGTCCTCCCCTCCCATATGACCCCTCGCGTGAAAAGGCGCCCGCCAGGGACGGACGCCAACACGATGACGATTGTCTTCATTTGGGCGCCTTGCCGGTATCTCCGTACCGTTGTTAAAGGTCTGGATGAATTCTAATCTCTTCAGATTCAATTATGTGAATTACTGGACAGGCGTTATCGAATGGACATACTGCACACGGAAGAAGGGCCCCGAGACCGCGTCTCGGAACCCTTTCGCTCGTGCGGACATGGATGGGGACGGAAGCTCCCCGGAAGCCGCCTTCCTAGCAGACGCCTTGGGCCATCATGGCATCCGCCACCTTGAGGAAGCCTGCGATGTTGGCGCCGAGAACGAGGTTGCCCTCGTGGCCGTACTCCTTGGCCGCATTGGACGAGGCCTGGTAGATGGAAGCCATGATGCCCTTGAGGCGTTCGTCGACCTCCTCGAAGGTCCAGGAGATGTGACCGGCGTTCTGGCTCATCTCGAGGCCCGAGACGGCGACGCCGCCTGCGTTGGCAGCCTTGCCAGGGCAGAACGCGACTCCGCTCTCGATGAGGTAGGCGGTCGCCTCGGTCGTGGTCGGCATGTTGGCACCCTCGCCCACGACCTTGCAGCCGTTGGCGACGAGCGCCTGGGCGTCCTCGAGCAGGAGGGTGTTCTCGCGGGCGCAGGGCAACGCGATGTCGCAGGGGATCTTCCAGACGTTGCGACCGTCCTCGGCATGGTACTCGGCGCCAGGGCGATGCTCGCTGTACTTGGCGAGGCTGACGCCCTTGTCGTGACCGGAGCGCTTGGCCGCGTAGATGGCCTCGAGGGCCTCGACGGAGAGTCCCTCGCCATCGTAGACCCAGCCCCTGGTGTCAGAGCAGGCGACGACCTTGGCGCCTAGCTGCTGGGCCTTCTGGATCGCATAGATGGCGACGTTGCCGGAGCCGTGGGCGACGACGGTCTTGCCCTCGAGGGAGTCACCGTGGTCCTCGAGCAGGTTCTGGACGAAGTAGACCAAGCCGTAGCCCGTAGCCTCGGTGCGAGCGAGCGAGCCGCCGAAGCTGAGGCCCTTGCCGGTGAGCACGCCAGACCACTCGTTGCGCAGGCGCTTGTACTGGCCGAACAGGTAACCGATCTCGCGGCCGCCCACACCCAGGTCGCCGGCGGGGACGTCGGTGTTTGGGCCGACGTGGCGCTGGAGCTCAGTCATGAAGGACTGGCAGAAGCGCATGATCTCCATGTTGGACTTGCCCTTGGGGTCGAAGTCCGATCCGCCCTTGCCACCACCCATGGGCAGCGTGGTAAGCGAGTTCTTGAAGATCTGCTCGAAGCCCAGGAACTTCAGCATGCCCAGGCTCACCGTCGGGTTGAAGCGCAGGCCGCCCTTGTAGGGACCGAGGGCGGAGTTGTACTCGACGCGGTAGCCGCGGTTGACCTGCACCTTGCCCTTGTCGTCGACCCAGGGGACGCGGAACATGACGATACGTTCGGGCTCGACAATACGCTCGAGCAGTGCGCCCTCCTCGAACTCTGGGTGGGCGTCGAGCGCCGGCTGCAGGGTCTCGAGCACCTCGTCCGCCGCCTGGATGAACTCGGGTTGGTCGGCGTACCGCTCCCTGAGCTCCGCCATGATCCTCTGGGAATAGTTCATTGCTTCTCCTCTCGAACTGCCAATTCCGGACGTCATCACGCTGCCGGGGACGGCGCCACATCGTGGAGAATATAAAACTTGACTTGGCGCAAGGTCATCCAAACGACGCCGTGTAACAATCTGTACATCCCCGATGCGAATTCGAGGCCTGCCGTTGCCTTGCCCTTCTGCCTCGCGTATACTTTCCACGCGGCTCCGGGGTGTGGCGCAGCTTGGTAGCGCATCTGCTTTGGGAGCAGAGGGTCGCTGGTTCGAATCCAGTCACCCCGACCACGCGCGGCGGTAGTTCAATTGGTAGAGCAGCAGCCTTCCAAGCTGCTTGTTGCGGGTTCGAGTCCCGTCCGCCGCTCCATAGGACTAAGGGTCAGAGGCTGAGGGCCTCTGACTTTTTATATCGCAAGAGAGCCGGGTCCGCCGAACGGCCATGGGAGCCCCAGCCCCCATGTCATGCGCCCCTGCGGGGGCCGCCTGCCTAGCAAGACCACGCGTTGCGCGTCGCGGGCTGCAGACCCTTGGACTCTCCCTCTACAATGGCCTGCGAAGGCATGCCCGTATCACCCCTCTGCCAGCAGGAGACGACATGGCCCAACTCAGACTGGGAAGAACCCGGGTACTCGCCAATCCTGTCGCACGTAGCGGCAGAGGCGCTGCGGCCGCCGAGCGCGTCCAGCGCTTCTTCGACGCCCACCCCTCTGCCACGACCTCGTTCTCGCTCTCGCTGACGAAGAGGGCCGGGCATGCAGGCGAGCTGGCCTCGACCATGGACGAGGTGGACACCCTCATCGTGCTGGGTGGGGACGGCATCATACACGAGGCGGTCAACGGCCTCATGAGATTGCCTCACCACAGCAGGCCTGACCTCGCCGTCATCCCCATGGGATCGGGAAACGACTTTGCCCGCACGATCCATGCGAGCATCAATGACCCCGAGCGGGCGCTCGACCAGATCATCTCAGGCAGGAGACGTCGCATCGACCTCGAGGCGGTCACGAGCGACACGGGCGCGTCTGCCTACGTGGTGCAGACCCTGTCGTTCGGCCTTGACGCCGCCATTGCCCTGGACACCACCAGGCGTCGCGCGCGCAACACGAGCCAGAGGGGCTCGGCCCTCTTCGCCACTTCGGGGATACGGATCCTGTCCTCGAGCTCAAAGGGGTATCGCTCGCGGCTCACCCTCGATAACGACGCCCCCCTTGAGCTGCAGAGCATCGTGATGGCGGTCCAAAACGGACCGAGCTACGGGGGAGGCTTCCGCATCTGCCCCGACGCCTCCCCCGCCGACGGTCTCCTTGACATCTGTTTCAACGTCAGCATTCCGTCCACGCCCCGCCTCCTCGGACTCCTCGCCCTCGCACGCCTGGGATGGCACACGCACTCGCGTGCGGTGAGACTCGGGAGCGTCGAGCGCGTTCATGTGGAGTTCCCTGACGAGGAGCCACCCTGCCAGGTTGATGGGGAGCCGCTGCGTGGCACCAGCTTCGACATACATGTCGTTCCCCACGCCCTCGACATCATCGTTCCCGCCACCTGCCCCTAACGGGCACAGCACGGGCTAGATGGATAAAAGGCGATTGCGGGCGCCATGTGCCCCAGGGGAGACCGTCCGCCAAGGCTGAGGGGTGCCTGGCCGAGCCAGGCACCCCTCTGGGGACATACGTGAGAAACCCGTCTGCGGAACCTGCTGCAGGCGTCCCCTCCGGTCAGTCTACTTTGCAGCCGCCTGCAGGGCCGCCTTGACCTCGGCGGCCGTCTTGAGCTTGAGGACCTTCTCGGCCAGGGCGTCCGCTTCCGCCTTGGTCCACTCGGAGATGATGTGGCGGGTGCGCAGGATCGACGGAGCCGAGACGGAGAACTCGTTCAGGCCGAAGGAGAGCAGGACCGGAATCAGCAGCGGATCGGCCGCCGCCTCGCCGCACATGCCGACCATGATCCCCGCCTTGTTGCCCTCGGAGATGATGCGCTTGAGGGAGCGCAGGACGGCCGGCTGGTAGACCTCGTAGAGATAGGACACGCGGTCGTTGCCGCGGTCGGCACACATGGTATAGCCGATGAGGTCGTTGGTGCCGATGGAGAAGAAGTCGCACTCGGTCGCCAGGTCGTCGGCGATGAGCGAGGCAGCAGGGGTCTCGATCATGGTGCCGACCTCGATGTCCTTGTTGTACAAGACGCCACGCTCGTCCAGTGAGGCCTTGCACTCCTCGATGAGCGCCTTGGCCTGGCGCACCTCGTCCAGGCTGGTGACCAGTGGCAGCATGATCTTGATGTCACCGAAGGCGGAGGCACGCAAGAGGGCGGTCAGCTGGACCTTGTACTGCTCCGGGTTGTTGAGGCAGTAGCGCACGGCGCGGAAGCCCATGAACGGGTTCTCCTCGTGCTGCAGGTTGAGGTAGGGGATCTCCTTGTCGCCACCCACGTCGAGCGTGCGGATGATGACCGGCTGGCCCTTCAGGCGCAGCGCGACCTTCTGGTATGCCGCGAACTGCTCGTCCTCGGAGGGGAGCTCGGTGGCGTCCATGAAGAGGAACTCGGAGCGGAACAGGCCAACGCCCTCGGCATCGTGCTCGGCGGCGACGTTGGCGTCCTCGGGGTTGCCGATGTTGGCGACGAGCAGGACCTTCTCGCCGTCACCTGTGACGGTCTCCTTGCCGCGGTAGGCCTCGAGGGCGGCCTTCTCGTCAGCGAAGGTCTTGGCCTTGGCGCGATAGTGGGCGAGGTCCTTGTCGGACGGCTGGACGAGCACCTTGCCGGCGCCGCCGTCCACGATGACCATGTCACCGGTCTTGATGCTCTTGGTCGCGTCCTCTACGGAGAGGACGGCCGGGATCTCGAGGGCGCGTGCGATGATCGCGGAATGGGAGGTGCGCCCGCCCGTCTCCGTGACGATGCCGGCGACGTTCTCCTTGTCGATGTCGGCGGTCATGGACGGCGTGAGCTCCTCGACGACCACGATGGAGTTCTCGGGCAGGGTCGAGAGGTCGACGACCTCCTTGCCGAGCAGGTCTGCCAGAAGGCCGGTCTTGACGTCGGCGACGTCGACGGCGCGCTCGCGGAAGAGCTCGTCATCCATGTTGCTGAACATGTTGTAGTACATGTCGTAGGCCTCGCTCACGGCCTGCTCCGCGCACATGCCCGAGTCGATGGACCCGTTGACCATGTCCTTGATGCCCTCGTCCTCGGCAAACTCGATGTGGGCGCCCATGATGAGGGCGGCCTCCTCGCCGACGGTCTTCTTCATGCGCTCGATCTGGGCGTTCGTCTGGGCCACGAACTTCTTGAGCGCGGCGGCGTAGCGCGCCTTCTCGGCGACGGGATCGTCGGGGGCCGTCGGCGTGAACGAGAGGTCGGGGGCGACGGCAACCTGCGCGACGCCTATGCCGTAGCCATCAGAAGCGTTAACACCTTGAAACATGTAAGCCTCCTGTCAATGAGTGCTCAGGGCACCTGCAATGCCAAGACCGACCGTAGGTGGGCAGCGCCTGCGGTTCAGGCGGGTGGAAAACCTACCCCTGCTTGAGAATGATCTTGTTGAGCTCGTTGTAGACGCGATCGATGGTCGAACGCCTGGCGATGCCCTTGCTTGCCGCCGTCGCGGTACCACAGGCGGACGCGAAGCGCAGGGCGGTCTCGTAGTCGGCACCCTCCTGGACCTTGGCCACGAAGCCCGCGACCATGGAGTCGCCGGCTCCCGTGGCGTTGACCAGGCGGATCTTTGCCGTCGGGACCATGTGGATCTCGTCGTTCTCGTCATAGAGCAAGGAGCCGTGCCCGCCACAGGAGACGATGACGTTCTGGGCCCCGCGCTCGTGCAGCTCCTTGGCAAAGGGCAGGCACTCCTCGGGGGTCTCGGGACGCGCATCGAAGATGCGGCCGACCTCGTGGTTGTTGGGCTTGATGAGGAAGGGCCTGGCGTCGAGCGCCTTGAGCAGGAGCGAACCGGGCGCGTCGACGACGAAGCGGATGCCGCGGCCCCTGAGGCGCCTGATGATGATGTCGTACATGTCCTCAGGCAGCGACTTGGGGATGGATCCCGTCAGGACGAGCGTGTCGCCCTCGCCGATGTAGTCGATGCGCTCGAGGAGCTCGTCGACCTTCTTCTCGCTGATGCGGGGGCCCATGCCGTTGACCATGGTCATGACGATGCCGTTGAGCTTCACGTTGATGCGCGTGAAGCCATGGTCCAGGCGAACGAAGTTGGACGAGATGCCGCCCTTCTGGAGCGTCTTGACGAGATAGTCGCCCGTGAAGCCTGCGACAATGCCAAAGGCCACGTTCACCACCTTGAGCTCGTTCAGCAGCGTGGAGACGTTAATGCCGTTGCCGCCGCAGTACAGCTCTTCGCTCGAGGACCTGTTGGTGAAGCCCATGTCGAGCGTGAGCGGATGCATGACGTAATCGATGGCGGGGTTCAACGTGACGGTATATATCAACGCAAGCTCCTTCCCAAGACACCCTAGGTGACATTATGCCGCATCCTGCATTCAGTTTGATGATAAAACCCACGCAAAAAAATCATTGGAGGGATATTCGGGCCCCCTGTCACGCACCGCCTCCCACATACCCTCCGCGCGTGAGCCTTCGGCGGTGCGTGGAGGCGCGGTGTTCGCTCGCTTTTCAGTTGTATACAATATTATTTTGTAATATATTAATGTCTGCGATCAACCGACGGGAAGGAGGACGCATGGCGGGCTCCATCTACGATTTCACCGTAATGGCGCAGGACGGCAGCGAGAAGCCCCTGGCAGACGTCAACGGTGGCAACGAGTCCCCGCTCTACGCCTGGCTCAAGGGGCAGAGGGGCGGGGTCATGGGTTCCAAGATCAAGTGGAACTTCACCAGGTTCCTGGTCGATTGCGACGGACGCGTGGTTGAGCGCTTCGCCCCCACCAAGACCCCCGAGGACATCGACGCCTCGGTGGCCGCCCTCCTCTAGCGGGCACGTCATGAGACACGAGGAGCTCAGCCTCGAGAGGCAGCTGTGCTTTCCCCTGTACGCCTGCTCACGCGAGGTCACGCGGTCGTACAAGTCGCTACTGGAACGCGCAGGCCTCACCTACACGCAGTACGTCACCATGATGGCCCTCTGGGAGTACGGCGAGATGGGCGTAGGCGAGCTGGGCGAGAAGCTCATGCTCGACTCGGGTACGCTCACCCCCCTGCTCAAGAAGCTCGAAGCCCGTAGGCTCGTGACACGCCGCCGTGATCCCGATGACGAGAGGCGCGTGCTCGTCGCCCCCACGGACGCAGGGCTCAGCCTCGAGGACGAGCTCGCCAGCGTGCCCGGGCAGATGGCCTGCCGCATCAATCTATCTCCCGAGGAGGCCGCCGAGCTCCGTCGGCTGCTTCGCAAGGTCATCGCCGGACTCGAGGGCGGAAGGGGCGACTGACCCCAGCGGGACGCGCGTGGCCGCCGGCGCACGCAGGAGGCCGGCCGGACGCAGTGGCGTCCGGCCGGCCCTCACCTTCTGGTGCTCCCTAGGCGATTCGAACGCCTGACCTGCGGTTTAGAAGACCGATGCTCTATCCATCTGAGCTAAGGGAGCCTCATGCCGCACCATGGTAGCACGACGGGCGGCGCTGCTCGATGGGGACGTAGGACACGATGAGCTCCATGCCGCCCTTGAGGGTAAGCTTGCCGAAGCCGGAGGGGACCACGAAGTGCGAGCCCTTGCGAACGGGATGGCCCGCCGCCTCGCCGGTGCCGTCGATGACGCTGACGCAGAGGAACGGGCAGTCTAGGTCCAGGTCCCTCTCGCCCTGGACCCTGACGCGCAGGACCGTGTAGCGTGAGCACTCCACGAGCGTCGTCACCCCATCCACCTCGGGTGCGACGATTCTTCCCGAGGTGAGGGGCTCCGCGTCGTAGTCGATCACGTCCAGGCTCTGGGCGATATGGAGCTCGCGCTTGGTGCCGTCGGGCTGCAGGCGGTCGTAGTCGTAGACGCGGTAGGTGACGTCGGATGACTGCTGGGTCTCAAGGACCATGGTCCCCGCCTTGATGGCGTGGACGGTACCGGGATCGATCTGGAAGAAGTCACCGGCATGCACGGGCACGACGTTCAGGAGCCTGTCCCACGCACCTTGCCCGACCAGGGAGGAGAACTCCTCCCTGTCATGGGCGCGCTGGCCCACGACAATCGTTGCCCCAGGGTCGGCGTGGAGCACGTACCAGCACTCGCATTTGCCGAGGGAGCCCCCCTCATGCACGGCGGCGTAGGCATCGTCTGGATGGACCTGTATGGAGAGGTCGGAATCCGCATCGAGTATCTTGATGAGCAGGGGGAACTGATCGCCGGGAAGGCCTCCGAACAGCTCGCGGTGATCGCGCCAGAGTCCCGAGAGGGTCGTCCCCTCGAAGGGACCGCCAACGATGGGACAGTCGCCCGCCGCATGGGCCGATATCGCCCAGCACTCCCCTATGGCACCATCTGGCAGCCGATAGCCATACTCGCTCTCGAGGCGCCTGCCGCCCCAGATCTTCTCGTGGAACAGCGGTTCCATGAAGATGAGGCCACGCTTGGCGTCAACCGTGTCATCGCGTGTCTCGCCCATGCCCACACCCCTTTCGACACCGTATGGCGCGACGGAAGGGGGCATCCCACCGCCGCGCAGGAAGTCCTCCCGACCCATTCTATCCTACGCAAGGCCCCTCTCGAGCACCGTCAGGGCGGAGACGATGGTCTTGGCATCCTGGATGGCGCCGGCGCGTACCGCATCCACGACCTCGCGCACGGGAAGCCACACGACGCCCAACAGCTCGCCCTCGTCAGGAGAGGACTCACCACGCGTGACGCCGTGGGCCAAGAAGATGTGGGTCGTCTCGTTCGTGAACCCGATGGAGCCCGCCGACACCGCGATGGGCTCAAGCTCCCGCGCAACCAGGCCCGTCTCCTCTCGAAGCTCACGGGCCGCACAGAGCGCAGGGGACTCCCCCGCGTCCAGCTTCCCGGCAGGGATCTCGAGTGTCATGCGCCCCACCGCGACGCGATACTGGCGGACGAGGCACATCTGGCCGTCGGCCACCACGCAGGCGCCGGCCCCCCCATGGTGGACGGCAACCTCGCGACGGCCCTGCGTCCCATCAGGAAGTCCGACCGTAAGGACGTCGGCCGAGAAGATCGTGCCCTCCCACGTGCGGCGACGCCCCTCCACCCGTTCGACGAAGCGTGCGTCGGGCCTCAGCAGAGCCCCGATCCTCCTGCTCACATGCGGTCCGGTCATAGTTCCTCCCCACGAGTCCGGGCGCGTGACAGGGCAAGGCTAGCACGATGGGGGCGGACGTGCCCTGCAGGTGCGACGGCTCGCAACGGCCCATGATGACTTGCGCTCTTTTGGCGGGGAGGCGAAGACGGGGTCGGCTGGCACGGCGAAACGCCTAGCATGGGTGGGGTAGAGAAGCGCCGTGCGACGAGCCCGTCGGTTGGCAGGCTGCCAACCGGGACACAGGTTCCCGAGGGATGCACGGCAAAGCCACTCCAAGAAAGAGACCTATGGCAAACCACCAGCGCGGTCCTCGCGGCCGCAAGCACGACATGCCGGCGCAGGCGACCGACGAGACCGAATCGGCCGACGAGACCGAATTCGATGACTTCGCATCCCTTGGCCTGGGCGCCCTCACGCTTGCGGCCGTGAGGGACATGGGCTACGAGGTGCCGACGCCCGTGCAGGCACGCTCCATCCCCCCGGCGCTCCGAGGCAGGGACGTCATCGCCGCCGCCCAGACCGGCACGGGGAAGACAGCCGCGTTCCTCCTCCCCTCACTTGATGGGCTGCCCCACGCCCAGGCCGGGCAAGGGCCGCTCATGCTCGTCGTGACGCCCACGCGAGAGCTTGCCCAGCAGATCGACGAGGTGGCACGGGCCATCTGCGCGCGCACCGGACACACGGCGGCGACTGTCGTGGGCGGTGTGGGCTACGAGCCGCAGCGCAGGGCCCTGCGTCGGGGCTGCGACCTGCTCGTAGCGACGCCCGGTCGCCTGATCGACCTCATGGACCAGGGGGATGCCCACCTCGGGGAGGTCCAGGTGCTGGTGCTCGACGAGGCGGACCGCATGCTTGACATGGGCTTCCTTCCTGCCATGCGCAAGATCGTGGGAAGGACGCCTGAGGGGCGCCAGACGCTGCTCTTCTCGGCAACGCTCGACGGACACGTGACATCCAACACCGAGTCGCTGGTCAAGGACCCCGTACGCGTCGAGATAGCCCACAAGGGCACCGCAGCCGAGACGATCGAGCAGTTCGTCTTGGGAGTCTCGCCCGAGGCGAAGCACGCGGCGCTCACCCATGTGCTCGAGAACGAGGGGGCCGAGCGCGTCATCGTCTTCTGTCGCGGGAAGCACCGCGCGGACGGAATCTGTCGAAGGCTCAGGAGAAAGGGCTTCTCCGCCGCCCCCATTCACGGGAACCGCAGTCAGAACCAGCGCGAGCGCGCCCTCAGGGGCTTTCGCGAGGGATCGGTCGGCGTCCTGGTGGCAACCGACGTGCTGGCACGGGGCATCGACATCCCCGACGTCGCCTACGTCGTCAACTTCGACGTGCCTGGCGACGCCGAGGACTACATCCACCGCATCGGGCGCACCGGACGTGCGGGCGAGAGCGGCTGGGCGCTTACCTTCGTGACGGAGGATGACTACCTCGACCTGCGCGACGTCGAGAAGCTCATGGGACGCGTGGTGCCGACGTATCCCCGAGCGCACGGCATCGACTTGGGAGAGCATCCGCAGCTGATAGACCCCATGCGCGACCCCCGGGAGAAGCTGCCGGGAAAGAGGGCGCGCAGGAGGATGGCCGAGCGGCGCACGGCACGACGCGCTCCTGATGTCGACGGGATGGGGGGCTCCGAAGGCATCGCGCACGGCGGCAAGGATGCCAAGATGGGCCCCATTCGCAGAGCGAGCGGCAGCTATGGCGCACCTAACAAGCCCAGGAAGCCGGCAGGCCGCTCCGGACGACGTCATCCCGGCGATCGAGGCGGCACGAGGCGGCGCTGAGCCAAGCGAGCGCTTGGGTGGGTCGGCACCGTCCTCGCAGGCCGTAAAACCCGGATCTCGCTACCGGAACAGCATCCAAAAACAGCATGCCGACATCGTGCCGGAGCCGCGACGTCGAGGCTCCGGCACTCCCTGGCCGAGCGTCCGTGCACGCGATTTCGAAACGTGTGCATGGTGCCCTTTCTGAACTGGGGTTTCATTACTTGCGTGCACGCGATTTCAAAATGCGTGCATGCGCCACGGCGTAAGATCACCGAGATCACGGTTTTCGTGTCAGAACTGTGCCGGAATTGCTAGAAGTGGCCAGAAGTGAGTACCAGTGTTCACTTCTGATAATTTCGATAGGTCCAATACCTGCGGTTATGTCAAGAAACGCAGTTTTACCAGGCGCCACACACCCCTGGAAAGTCGAAAAAGTACTCACTTCTCGGAAGAGTACTCACTTCCAAAAGTGCGCACTTCCGAGCCCGTGGGACACGGAGCCGCGGGGATGGGGCAGCACGATTCCGACGAGAGAATTGGCGACTCTGGGCGAGGCGCCGAGCAGCACCGAGTGACACGTGTCCCCACGCAAAGCCCCCCGCCCGCATTTCCGCAGGCGAGGGCTTATCTTCGTGGTGGGTCGTGAGGGGGTCGAACCCTCGACCTTGGGATTAAGAGTCCCCTGCTCTACCAACTGAGCTAACGACCCGTCAAGGCAAAGCCGCAGGGACGCTGCGGCCAAGAGAATCAGATGGTGGGTCGTGAGGGGGTCGAACCCTCGACCTTGGGATTAAGAGTCCCCTGCTCTACCAACTGAGCTAACGACCCGTCTGACCAGGCGCCACGAAATGGGGTGGGTAGAGGGGCTCGAACCCTCGACCTACGGAGCCACGGTCCGTCGCTCTGCCAACTGAGCTACACCCACCATACGGGCCCCACTGCGTAACGCGCTTGACTATCATGCCCAAACTACCCCAGGGATGCAAGGGTCAATTTGAAAAAACTTGCATGATCCGAAGGGATGGGGAGGGCGCGGGAACGACGGTCGTCGGTGTGCTTTATGCAAACCAAGGCGGCGCTCACGCCAGGCGTGGGCAAGCATTTGACAAGCACCGTCACTTTAGTCGCACGGCCTCCCTTTCCAGGTGATTTTCACCTCAAGGCACCCCAAGGCAAGCCGACAATGCCGGTGCGATCCCCCATCACGCGGACATTTGCAGGAAAGGCGGTCAGCATGTCAGCACCCGACCCAGAGACGAACAGACAGATCGGCACGGCCCCCAGACGTCGCCCAGACATGCAACGACTCGTCGCCATGGCGCTTGGGCTCTTCGTTGCGTCCATGGTCCTCCTCGCCTCTCCCCTCTTGGCCCGAGAGGCACAGGGCATGGCATTTCGCAACACGCGCGAGCAGGGGGCCGTCGGAAAGTACGACGCTCGCACCTTCGGCGTCTACCAGAATGTGGACGATTCCGGAAAATGGGGCGTTGCGTACTGCATAGACCAGCACAAGGACGGACCCCTGGCATCCGTAGGCTACGCGGCGTACGGCAAACCTGACCAGGTCCTGAGCTACCTGATGGCCCATGGCTATCCCAATGCGACGACGATATGCGGCAGGGCCTTCTCGCCGGGGGAGGCGCGGGCCGTGACCCAGATGGCGATATGGCAGTGCTGTGGCGGTAACGTCGTTTCGGAATGTGCCGACATAGACGGCTGCAGGACCACGGCCCTCCAGTTCCTGGAAGAGGCCCAGGCCTACCAGGGGCCACCCTTCTCCTGCGGCACCATATGGACCCCTGAGGACGGAAGGTACCAGGACGTGCTCCTGACCACGGAGGCCAACATGGGGTGGCTCAAGGTCGTCAAGTCCTCCGCCGACAGGGAGCTGAGCGACGGTAATCCGTGTTACGCCCTCGACAAGGCATGCTATCAGGTGTTCCGTGATGAGGCCTGCACGGATCTCGCATGCGAGCTGTGGACGGGGACCGATGGGTCCTCCGAGGAGGTCGAGCTCCCCGTAGGTCGCTACTACCTGCGCGAGAGTCACGCACCGCATGGCTATCTGCTGGACGTCACGGTACATGCAGCCTCCGTCGAGCGGATGGAGACCAGACGGGTGGAGCTGTGTGAGGAGCCCGGACGGCTGACTCATCCGTTCGAGATCGAGAAGCATGATGGGGACATCGCCATCAACCCCAGGACCGCCGAGGGCGACGCACTTCTGGAGGATGCCGAGTTCGAGGTCAGGTACTTCGCCGGCAGATACGATGACGTCGCGGGGCTTCCCTATGTCGCGACCAGGACATGGACCATACGTACGAGACGCCTGGACGACGGGCGTGTCGCCGCCGTGCTGGGAGACGAGGGCTGCAAGGTGTCCGGAGCCGACTACTTCCGCGACCCCGTGACGGGGGGCGTGGTATTTCCCCTCGGAACGTACGCGATCAGGGAGTCCAAGGCGCCACAGGGATACTCCCCCTCATCCGCAACCTGCCTTGCCTGGGTCACGACGGACGGAACGACCACGTCCCTCGAGAAGGCCGACGGTTGGGCCACAAGGACGGGTGTGGATGAGGGGGCACTGGCGTTCCTTGACACGGTGAGGCGCGGTGGGCTTGCCATAGAGAAGCTCGACGCGGAGACGAAGGCATCGCGACCCCTGGGCGCAGCGTCACTTGCTGGCGCGCGGTTCAAGCTGGAGAACGCCTCGGACGGCCCCGTCGTCGTACGGGGCACTCCCTACCCACCAGACGCGACCATAGACTGCCTGGAGCTGGTCACGGACGAGAACGGGCATGCCGAGACCGCAGCGGACGATCTTCCCTATGGCAGCTATCGCGTCACCGAGCTCTCGGCACCGGAAGGATACCTGCTGCCCGAGGGCTTTACGCAGACGATCCACGTGCACGAGGAGGGCGTCCTGGTCAAGGTCCCATTCTCCGACATGGTCAAGCGTGGCGACCTCCATCTGAGGAAGAAGGTCTCCGACGGCGCAGACGCACTTGCGGGAGTTCCCTTCCGCATCACCTCGACCACCACAGGGGAGAGCCACATCGTGGTCACGGACGAGAACGGCGTCCTCGACACGAGGACGAGCCGCATCGCGCACAGCGAGATGACCAACGCGAACGATGGGGCGAAGGGCGACGACTACCGGGTCTGCGGCACGTGGTTTTCGGGTGCCGCACATGACGGGGCGGCGGTGCGCGATGACCTTGGAGCACTCCCCTACGACACGTACCGCCTCGAGGAGCTGCGCTGCAAAACGAACGAGGGCAGGGAGCTCGTCACCCTCGCCGTCACCGTCTCGAGGGACAGCTATGCGATAGACATGGGTACCGTCGATGACAAGAACCTTCCCTCCATTCGGACCTCCGTCACGACCCTCTCCACCGACGGTGGCGTCTGCGCGGCGGGCGAGACGCACGTCACGGACGTCATCGACTTCGCCTACGTCACGCCGCTCACCTCTTACAGCCTGGTGGGGACACTCGTAGACAGGACGACCGGCCAAGCTGTGCTTGACAGCGATGGAAAGCCCGTGAGCTCGCGAAAGGATTTCGTGTCCAAGTCGGAGTATGGGACGGAATCCGTTGAGTTCACGTTCGACTCAACCCTGTGTGGCGATCGCGACGTCGTGGTGTTCGAGCGGCTTCTCAAGGGAGACGTCGAAGTCGCACGTCATGATGACCCGAACGACAAGGCCCAGACGTTCCATGTCTGTCCCTCCATCCAAACGGAGGCGACTGACGCGACAGACGCCGACCACGAGATCCCCTCCTGCTCGGAGTCGGCCATCACCGACAGCGTGCATATGGAAGGCCTCTATGTGGGCGCCAGCTACTCGCTGGTGGGAACCCTCGTTGACGGCGTATCAGGTGAGGAGCTCAAGGACGAGGGTGGGCAGAGCCTGTCTCAGAGCATGACCTTTACCGCACGCTCGTCCACGGAGAGCCATGTGCTCGAGTTTCGCCTGCCGGCCCATGTCGGGGGGTCCTCGGTCGTGGTGTTCGAGCGGCTCATGCGCAACGGACGGCCCGTGGCTAACCACTGCGACGTCGGTGACCCGAGCCAGACCCTGGTACGCCCCAGCATCCACACCGAGGCAGCCCTCAAGGGGGGAGGGCGTGAGCGTCAGGCAGACGCAAGCGAGACCGTCACGGACAGAGTGTCGTTCGAGGGTCTCCAGGCTAGGCGCGAGTATCGACTGGTGGGGGTTCTCGTCGACCGCGCAGACGGAAGCCCCCTCAAGGCTGACGGCGCCCAGGCCGAGGTCAAGTTCACCCCCCAGGCAGCCGTAGGCACACAGGAGCTGTGCTTCGACGTGTCGGCGGAGATGGTCACAGGAAGGAGGCTTGTCGTGTTCGAGAGGCTCTATCAGAGTGACGAACTCGTGGCTACGCATGAGTCCCTCGAGGACGAGGGCCAGTTCGTGTCATTCCCCAAGATAGAGACCATGGCTACGGATGCGCTCGACGGAGACCACCTGATAAGCTCGTGTGACGTCCAGACCGTCTGCGACCTCATGAGCTACGAGGGGCTCGAGCCAGGCGCCGAGTACGTCGCCTCCGGCACGCTACGCGACCGGGACTCGGGCGAGGAGCTCGTCGGCGGCAACGGCACCCCGTTCGGGGCAAGCGTCACGTTCGTCCCCGCGGAACCGTCCGGGAGCGTCGAGGTGAGGATGGACGTCGACGCCACGGCTCTGGCGGGAAAGACGGTAGTCGCCTTCGAGAGGCTCGCGCGGGAGGGACGCGTGGTGGCGGCCCATGAGGACCTTGGCGACGCGGACCAGAGCGTGTTCGTCTCCTCCATCCACACGATCGCCACGGACAGAACGACGGGCGAGCATAGCGTCAGGGCCACCAGGGACGAGATGGTGGTCGATCACGTCAGTTATCACAACCTCGTCCCGGGAAGGGAATACCATCTGGAAGGTCACCTCGTCGACCGAGGGGACGGCAAGGCCCTGGGAGATGCCAGAGGCGTCTCCTTCGTGCCCGAGGAGGGTTCGGGTGAGGTGATCGTTGAGCTGCCCCTTGATGCGGAGGGGCTCGAAGGCCGCGCGGTCGTCGCCTTCGAGCGCCTCTTTGACGAGTTCGGCCCCGTCGCCGCGCACGAGGACCTGGAAGACGACGATCAGGCGGTCTGCGTGGGCGACGGGCCCAGCGGAGCGCGTCGCATGCCGCAGACGGGCACGATGTCTATCGACTGGATGCGCCTGGCCCTCTGCGCCGCTGCGATCCTAGGTGGAGTCGCCCTCTGGCATCGGGGCAGAAGGTAGGGAAGGGCATGTGGTCGGACAGGCGCGTGAGTTCACGCAGACTCCTTGCGTCCATCCTCGTCGGGGCGGGTCTGGCAATCTCCTTGCCCCAACTCGTCCGAGCCATCGATGACCTCGGGCACCAGAGACGCTATGAAACGCTCGCCGACCGCGTCTCGGGCGCCCGGGGCGACCCAGATGCGGACGGTGGGGGCGATAGGGACGAGCTGCCCGGAAACGCCGTCGCCTGGCTAAGCCTCAGCGGAACCCCAATCGACTACCCCGTCGCACGGGAGCCCGCTGACGATCCGGGCTACTTCCTCACTCATGACCTGTGGGGTGAGGAGAGCGGGATTGGCTGCCCCTATATGGAGTTCGACAGATCGACCGAAGACGCGGGCATCCTCGTCTTTGGGCATCACTGCTCGGGAACGACGCTCATGTTCTCCCCCATTGCCCACGCCGGGGAGGAGCGAGCGTTCGCCGGCCTGTGTGACGAGCGCCTCCGTTGGAAGACCCGGGGCTCGAGGGGCAAGCTGCTCGTGCCCCTCTGTGCCCTCACGGTAGACGGCGAAGGTAGCGGCAAGGTTGTCGGCTGCTCCCCGCCAAAGGACACGGGGGAGCTTCAGGCATGGCTCATCCGACTTGCCCGTGACGCGGGAGCCCGTCGGACGGACTGGGAGGAGCTCATCGGGCGCACGCGATGTGCCGTATCGCTCGTCACCTGCAGCTCTGACGTACCCGGACGGCGCGAAAGGACTATCTTCGTCTGCTGCTGGACAGGAGAAACAGAGTCGTAACTGCACGGCGCTTGAACGCCTCGTGGGCGCGGTCTATGCTTACTCCATCACGCTAAAGTGCATGCATCGCTCTAAGGAGGGGCATCATGATCGAAGCACGTACGCTGGGACGCAGGCAGTTCATCGAGGTATCCGCTGCCATCCTCTCGACACCCATTCTGCTTGCAACGGCAGGCTGCGGCGCGGCCCCCGCACCCGTCGGCACGAAGGAAGGCGGCCCCTCATCCTTCGACGGCAACTTCGTCGTCGGTTTTGACCAGGACTTCCCACCCTATGGATATGTCGGTGACGACGGACGCTACACCGGCTTCGACCTCGAGCTCGCTCAGGCGGTCTGCGAGAAGGAGGGCTGGACGTACACTCCCAGCCCCATATCTTGGGACGCAAAGGACGGTCTTCTGAACAGCGGGCAGATCACCTGCATCTGGAACGGCTTCACCATCGAGGGTCGCGAGGGCGACTACGCGTTCACCAGCCCCTACATGGAGAACCGCCAGGTCGTGGTCGTGCGCTCCGACTCCGGCATCTCAGGCTTCGCCGGTCTCGCGGGCAAGAACGTGGTCGTGCAGGCGGACTCCGCAGCCTACGACCTCCTGAGCACCGACGGGACGCAGGCCGAGCTTGGTGCCTCGTTCTCCCAGCTTCAGACCATCGGCGAGTACAACACCGCCTTCATGATGCTCGAGAGCGGATCGGTGGATGCCGTGGCCGTCGACTATCCCGTCGCGGTGTACAACATAGGTGACAAGACCGCGACCTTTGCGATCCTCGACGAGGCGCTCAGCTCGGAGCACTTTGGCGTGGGATTTGCCGACACCGACCTTGGCAGGGAACTTGCCAAGAAGGTAGAGGGCGACCTCCAGGCGCTTGACTCTGAGGGCAGGGTCAGGGAGCTCTGCGAGAAGTACGCCGACCAGGGCGTCTCCTACGATCTCTGGGTGCTTCCCAAAGCGCGGTAGCCTCACAACGGAAACGCATCCCAGACATACGTCAGGCGAGAACAAGGCGGTATCACGTGGAACTGTCCACCATGTTCGGCATGCTCGTGCAGGGCTATGTCGTGTCCCTCCAGATATTCCTTCTCACCCTCCTGGGGGCTGTCCCCCTGGGGGTCATCGTGGCGTTGGGTCGCCTGTCGAAGTTCAGGCCGCTCTCGTTCCTCACGGGGCTCTACATCTCTCTCATGCGCGGAACGCCGCTGATGCTCCAGATGTTTGCGGTCTTCTTCATCCCCTACTACGTCTTTGGGCAGCAAACGGGCCCCAGCTACATGTTCGTGGCCGTCATGATCGCCTTCATCGTCAACTACGCGGCATACTTTGCCGAGATCTATCGCTCGGGCATCCAGAGCATGCCGCAGGGACAGTACGAGGCTGCGCAGGTCCTGGGCTACTCGAGGTCCCAGACCTTCTTCGGGATCATCCTGCCACAGGTCTTCAAGCGCATACTGCCAGCCATGGGTAACGAGGTCGTCACGTTGGTCAAGGACACGTCCCTCGCCTTCTCCATCGGCATCGCCGAGATGTTCACCACCAGCAGGGCACTCGTGGCGTCCCAGCGCAACATGGCCCCCTTCGCCCTGGCCGCCCTCATCTACTGGGTCACCTGCCTGCTCATCGAGTTCGCGCTCAGACGCGCCGAGAAGGGGTTGGACTACTACCATGACTAGGACCGCGATGCGAGCCATCCCCCGTCCGGACGTGAGCTTTGCGTCCGCGATGGGCCTTCCCGCCGTCTACCTGCGTGGCGCACGCAAGTCCTTTGATGGCAGGGAGGTGCTGAAGGGCGTCAGCCTCACCATACGGAAAGGTGAGGTCCTCGCGCTCATCGGCCCCTCCGGTGCCGGCAAGTCCACGCTGTTGCGCGGCCTGACGCTCCTCGACACTTATGACGCAGGGGAGCTTGCCTATGGCAGCGTCCGCGTCTGCACCACAGCCGAAGGCACGGGCGCCGAGTACGACCGCACGGCGATGCGAGAGGCGCGCATGCGCTTTGGCATCGTCTTTCAGAGCTACAACCTCTTCCCGCATCGTAGTGTCCTACAAAACGTCATGGACGCCCCGATCGTGGTCCAGAGGAGGGACCGTGGCGAGGTCGAGGACCAGGCCCGCCGGCTGCTCGAGCGCCTAGGGCTCAACGAGCATGCCGAGAAGGTCCCCTGCCAGCTCTCGGGCGGGCAGCAACAGCGCGTCGCCATCGCCCGCGCCCTCTGCATGAGGCCCCAGGTCATCTACTTCGACGAGGCAACGTCCGCCCTCGACCCCAGGCTGACGGCCGACATGCACCTCCTCATCCGCGAACTCGCCGCCGAAGGCATGGCCGTAGGCATCGTCACGCACGAGATGGGCTTCGCGCGCGAGGTGTCCGACCGTGTCGCCTTCCTCTTTGACGGCCAGATCGTCGAGGAAGGCGACGCCGCGCAGGTCCTCGGAAGCCCAACTGACGAACGCACGAGGAGCTTCCTCGCGGATGCGGAGGACTAGCAGCATGGGGTGCCTGCACGGGAGCGCCGGACGAAGGGGCACCAGGCACCACGCCTTTCGCCCCTCCCGTCGCCACAGGCGCGCTGAACACTCGGCAGGGTAACGTCGAGTCGAGTAAGGTCGACTACGACACGGCTATGGTCGTGCCGCCGACCGTGACCGAGGCCAAATCAGCCGGGTCGATGATCTGGGTGAGGAAGATGTTCTTCTCCACCGATGCCGAGTCAGAACGAGAGGAGTCGAGAGCGCCGCCTCCCATGTCCTTCACCTGGTAGGTAGTGCCATCCTTCATGGTCAGGACTATGGTCCCCAGATCGAGCAGCTGGGACTCGCGCTGCGCCATCGCGTCAGACTCTCGTCCGTCTGGCTCGTCGTCGGGAAGGCTGGCGGGCTCGGCAACGTCATAGTCGAGGGAGACCGCGATCGGTGAGATGGAGAGCCGGCGCACCGTCGCCCTCGCCCCATTGAGATCGAAGTCCTGGCCTGTGGGCAAGGCCTGGGAGACGGGCTCGTAGTCCATCTTGAACTTGAGGCTCCAGCTGCCACTGGCCAGGCTGGTCAGGTCTCCCGTCTCGCCGTCAAAGACACAGAGGCCAGAGAACTCCGCACGGAGCGTCCTGCCCTCAGGAGAGTCGGACCCTCCTGACAGCGACATCTGCTGCACGTACTGAATCGCGTTGTCGGAGGGGTCGGCGTCGTAGAAGTAGCTGCTCCCGTATGCTCCCGTGATGCCGGAGACGTGCGAGTCGCCGTCCCTGAACATGAGGGGAAGGTAGCCGTAGCCGTTGGCCTCGAAGTCGCCGAACGAGCCTCCGTCATCCCTGCGGATGCTGTAGACCACGGCGTAGTTGTTGCCGTCACAGATGACCGCGTCCGCGCTCATGGTCACGCCATCCGAGCTCGCCACGGCATTGAGCGGCCTGCCGACCTTGTTCACGACCTCGGTCTGGGCAGGCGCCCCCCCGAAGACGTCGTCCAGGAGGTCACTCACGCCCACGAGGCCGCCGCTCGCATACGCGACGCCAAACCCACAGGTCACGCAAAGCGCGGCCGCAACGGCTGCGGCAACGAGGCGCATGCGGTGGCCGCGGCGAAGCGGGACCGCGGAAGGCGCCTGATCGGAGGGGGCGTCACGAGTCGCGCTTGCGAGACGCTCCACCATCCTCGCCTTGTCCTCTTCGGAGAACGACAGGTCGTGCATCTGCTTCCTGTAGTCGTCCATGATGTCAGTCATCGCTGTCTCCAATCCTCTCGCGGAGCATGTCGCGGGCTCTGCTCAGGCGCTTGGTTGCCGCGGCCTCGCCAACGTTGACGAGACGGGCGACGTCCCTGATGGGGTAGCCCTCGAAGTAATGCAGGTACACGACCTCCCGATAGGCCTCGGGAAGCGACATGACGGCATCGAGCACCGTCTGACGCTCATGGGCGCCGTCATCGGGAGCGGGCGGCTCGGCGACGTCGTCGAGGCACAGGACCCTTTTGTCCGCTCTCCTCAGCAGGTCCTTGCAGGCGTTCGCCGTGACGCGTATGACCCACGCCCGCTCATGCCCCTCGCTCTCGAACTGCGGCCTTCTCGTGAGCATCTTTAGGAACACCGTCTGGCAGACGTCCTGCGCATCGTATGTGGAGTGCAGGTAGGTGTAGCTCAGGCGCAGGATGAGGTCGGAGTAGGTGCGCACGAACCTCTCCGCCTCCCTGCGCTGGTCGCCTCCATCCCCTCCCCGTCCATCCACTTCCTTCTTGGGCATGTCCCCCTCCTGTCTGGCTCCCCGTCGCGACCGTGATGGATCCATCTGCCTACAACACGATTCTGCACCCCAAAACCTGACAGCAGAAGGCCCCCGGGGACCGTCAGTTCCCCGGGGGCCTCGCGTGGCGAGGCGTCGAAGGGGCGCGATGCGCCCACGTGATGGGAGCGGGCGCCTAGACCAGATGCTCCGCGATCTGGACGGCATTGGTGGCGGCGCCCTTGCGAATCTGGTCCCCGCAGCAGAAGAACGTGAGCGCGTTTGCGCCATCGGGTGCAGAGAGGTCACGGCGGATGCGCCCGACGAGGACCAGGTCCTGGTCCGAGGCGTCCAACGGCATGGGATAGCGCAGCTGCGCCGGGTCGTCGACGAGCTTGACGCCCGGAGCCGCCGAGAGGATCTCGCGCGCCTCATCAGGCGTGATGGGGCGATCGAACTCGCAAGTGATGGACTCGGAGTGCGAGCGCATGATGGGGACTCGCACGCAGGTACAGTTGAAGCGCAGCTCGGGGAGGTGCATGATCTTGCGGCCTTCGTTTTGCATCTTGAGCTCCTCGGACGTGTAGTCGTTGTCCGCGAAGCCACCGATCTGCGGAATGAGGTTGAAGGCCAGCTGGTACGCGAACGGAGCCGTCTCCGTTATCCCCTCGCCCCGCATAATGCAGGCGGACTCGCGCTCGAGCTCCTTGAGGCCGCCCATGCCGGCGCCAGAGGCCGCCTGGTAGGTGGAGACGATCATGCGCCTGAGCCCAGCCACGCGATGCAGCGGCCAGGTGGGCACCAGGCCGATGGTCGTGGCGCAGTTGGGGTTGGAGATGATGCCCCTCGGGTGGTCCTGGATATCCTCCGCGTTGATCTCGGGGATGACCAGGGGTACGTCCTCGTCCAGTCGGAAGGCGTGGCTGTTGTCGACGCAGACCGCACCTCGGCGCGCGGCCTCGGGCAGCAGCTCCCGTGCCTGGGCGTCCCCGGCGGCACCGAGCACGATGTCCACGCCGTCGAAGGTCTCGGGCCGGGCCTCCCGGACGGGCAGCTCCTCGCCCCCGAACACCACGCTCCTGCCCTGCGAGCGCGCGCTGGCCAGGGGCACGAGCCGCTTCACGGGAAATGACCGCTCCTCAAGGCACTGGAGCATCTGTGTGCCGACGACGCCTGTCGCACCGAGAACCGCCACAACCTTGTCTGCCATGCTCTTCCCCTCTGTCGCACGAGACGGAGCCGTCACGCGGCACGTCACCGTCAGCTCCTGTGACCAGCCCCTAACCCTAGCCCCTGTCCGCCTCGGACAGGATGGCCATCTCGTTCTCCACGAAGCGATCGTAGATGACGTTGATGGCACGCTCGAAGTCGTCGTTGTCGACGCCCATGATGATCGAGATCTCCTGGGAGCTCTGCGTGATCATGCGGATGTTGATGCCCTCCTCGCCCAGGGCGCCGAAGACGCGGCCCGAGGTGCCGGCGCGGCGGCTCATGTTGCGGCCGACGACCGAGATGAGGGCGAGCTTGTCGACGACGTTGATGCTGTCGGGCTTGAGGTCGCGCTGTATGTCGTTAACGATCGAGTAGACGCTGTCCTTGACGTCTGACGCGCTCACGACGACGCCGAAGGAGTCGACGCCCGTGGGGATGTGCTCGACCGAGACTCCGTAGCGCTCGAAGATCCCGAGCGCACGGCGGATGTAGCCGACCTCGCCGGACATGTGCGCGCGCTGGACGTGGATGGCCGTGAAGTCCTTCCTGCCCGCGATGCCGGTGATGAGGTGTTCGCTCACCCCGTCCTCGGCGGTCTCGCGTATGATGGTGCCGCGCTTCTCCGGCAGGTTGGTGTTCTTGATCTGGATGGGAATGCCGACCTCGCGCACGGGGAAGATGGCCTCCTCCTGCAGGACGGACGCGCCCATGTAGGAGAGCTCGCGCATCTCGTCGAAGGTGATGCGGTGGATGGTGCGGGGGCCCTCCACGATGCGGGGGTCGGCGGAGAGGAAGCCCGATACGTCCGTCCAGTTCTCGTAGAGGTTTGCGTCGAGGCAACGTGCGAGGATGGCCCCCGTGATGTCACCGCCACCACGTTCGAAGAGCTTGATGGTGCCGTCGACGGTCGCCCCGTAGAAGCCTGGCAGGACGAAGCCACCCAGGCGCTGGGCCGCATCGCGCAGCGCGGTCTGCGTGCGCTCCATGTCAATCGTGCCGTCATGGTGGAAGACGACGACGTCGGCGGCGTCGAGGAAGGGCTTGCCCAGGTACTCCGCCATCAGCTGGGCCGTGAACCACTCGCCACGACTGACGATGTACTCGGGAGAGAGGCTCGCGACGAGCGCGGAGAACTCCTCGAACTTCTCGGAGATGGGGTATTTGAGGCCCAGCTCGCCCGCGAGCGCGACGAAGCGCCCCTCGATGTCCCTGAGCAGGGAGCTGCAGTCGACGTGGTACTGGATGTGCGCATTCACCAGCAGCAGCAGGTCGGTGAGCTTGTTGTCCGTCGGGAAGCGCCTGCCCGAGGCGGACACGACCACGAACCTGCGCTCGGGATCGGACCTGACTATGTCCCTCACCTTGCGAAACTGCCCTGCGTCGGCCACGGACGAGCCGCCGAACTTTGCGACCTTGATCATCTTGGGCTAGCCCTCCTGGGGAAACGCAGCCATGAAGCTGGCCGCATCGGTCTCGAGGGCCTCTCCGAGGAGCGTGCGCGCACGCTGCGCGGAGATGTCCCGCACGAGCACGGCCCCCTCGTCGAAGGGCTCGGAGGCCGCGACGCTCGCCGTGGTCATGAAGAGGTAGTCCGAGCTCAGGAGCGCGGGGTCGTAGGCGAGGTCCCGCGAGAAGTCATAGCTGGGGCGTATGTCCTGCATGTAGTCGAGGACGTCCTGGACGATGGCGTTGCCCGTGGGCAGCATGCCGGCCCCCTGCCCATAGAACTTGAGTGGCCCCACGGTGGTGCCCTCGAGGGTGACCAGGTTGAAGTTGGCCGGGACGTTGGCCTCGAGGGAAGACTTCGGGAGCGCGACGGGCTCCACGGCCACGGCGTAGCGCCCATCGGCCTGCGCGCCGCGTCCCAGCAGCTTGGCCGTACGCCCATGACGGGACAGGAGGTCGAGGTCCGCCTTGGTGAGCGTGCGGATGCCCGTGACGGGGAACTCCCTGGCACAGTCGACGTCGAAGGCGACGCACGCGGCGATGAGCGTCTTGTTGCGCACGTCGATGCCGTCTATGTCGGCGGAGGGGTCGCGCTCGGCATAGCCAAGCTCCTGGGCCCGTCCGAGGATGACGTCAAAGTCCGCCCCCTCGCGCAGCATGGCGTCGACGATGAAGTTGGTCGTGCCGTTCATGATGCCCGAGAAGGACGTGACGTCATCGATGCGACGGGCCTTCTGGATGCTCGCGATCCAGGGAATGCCGCCCGCGCAGGTCGCCTCGATGAAGAGGGCGGCACCCGAGGTGCGCGCCTGCCGCGCGAACTCGCCGAAATGCTCCGCAACGACGGCCTTGTTGGAGGTCACGACGCTCTTGCCGGCGGCAAGTGCGGCCGAGATGAACGTATGTGCCGGCTCCAGGCCACCCATGCACTCGACGACGAGCTCGATCTCGGGATCGCCGACGATGTCATCGTAGCTTGCCGTCATGCGAGGATCGCTCAGACGGTCAGGCAGCTCGAGGATGCGGGTGACGTCCACGCCCTCGACGCGCTCGGTGATGATCTCGTCCACCCCGCGCCCGACGGTTCCATGGCCAAGCAGTGCGATGTTCATGGCGTTCCAATCTTTCCGTTGTGTGTCGTAGGTGCAGGCCGATAGGCTCCGACGTTATGATACTGGCAGACAGGCGACCCAAGGGCCAGGCCAAGGAGTGCATTCCGTGGACACTTTCTATCACAGCACGCGCAATGGCGACGATTCCGTAACAAGCAAGCAAGCTATCCTGGCGGGCATCGCCCCTGACGGAGGGCTCTTCGTGTCCGACGGGCTGGGGGCCGAGAAGATCGATCTCGCCCTGGTCGTGGGACAGGACTATCATGCGACCGCGCGCCTCGTCCTGGGAACGCTCCTGGGCGACTTCAGCGAGGGCGAGGTGGGGGCCTGCGTCGCGGGTGCATACGCCGACAACTTCGACAGCGCGGCGGTGACGCCGCTCTCCCCCCTCGGCGATGACTGGCTGCTCGAGCTTCACCATGGGCCAACCTGCGCCTTCAAGGACATCGCCCTGCAGATGCTGCCGCGCCTCATGTCCGTCGCACGTGAGGGTGACGGACGTGACGTCATGATCGTCACGGCCACCTCGGGAGACACCGGCAAGGCCGCCCTGGCGGGCTTCGCGGGCGTCGAGGGCACGGGCGTCACCGTCTTCTACCCGGAGGGCAAGGTCTCGGACATACAGCGCCTCCAGATGGTCACCCAGCAAGGGGGGAACGTCGCCGTCTGCGCCATCCGCGGCAACTTCGATGACAGCCAGACCGAGGTCAAGCGCATCTTCTCGGATGCGAGCCTCGCAGGGCGCCTGGCCGCCGGGGGCACCGTCCTCTCCAGCGCCAACTCCATCAACGTCGGTCGTCTTGTCCCACAGGTCACCTACTACTTCGACGCCTACGCGCAGCTCGTGCGTCGCGGTACCGTCCGCCAGGGTGACGCCGTGGACTTCTACGTCCCCACCGGCAACTTTGGCGACGTCCTCGCCGGCTACTACGCCAGGCGCCTGGGACTGCCCGTCGGGCGGCTCGTCGTCGCCTCCAACACCAACAAGGTCCTCACCGACTTCATCGAGACCGGCACCTACGACCGGCGGCGCGACTTCGTGAAGACCATCTCCCCCTCCATGGACATCCTCGTCTCGTCCAACCTCGAGCGCCTGCTCTACTACCTGTCGGACGGGGACTGCGAGCGCGTCCGCTCCCACATGTCAGACCTGGCCGAGAGGGGCGTCTACTCCATCGACGCAGACATGCACGCACGCCTGCGGGAGACCTTTGGCTGCGGCTTCGCGACCGACGAGGAGACCAAGGGGACGATTCGCTCCAGTTGGGAGGGTGGGCACGTCCTTCTCGACCCGCATACCGCAGTCGCCAAGACCGTCCTCGACCGCACGCCCCACGAGGGCAGGCAGCGCGTCTGTCTCTCCACGGCAAGCCCCTACAAGTTCTCTGCTGACGTACTTGCCGCGCTGGGCGGCAAGACCGCAGGCCTTGATGGCTTTGCCTGCATGGACGGGCTCGAGCGCCTGAGCGGCACTGCGGCGCCCGCCCAGCTCTCACGCCTGCGCTATGCCCCCGTCATCCACACGGACGTCTGTGGGCGCGACGAGATGGGCTCGTTCGTGGAGCGCGCCTGCCAGAGGGTCTTCGCATGAGCGGATGTCGCGCCGTCGTGAGGGTGCCGGCGACCTCCGCCAACGTGGGCGTGGGCTACGACTGCCTGGGACTTGCCCTCTCCCTCGAGGCGACGTTCATCTTCGAGGTGGCCGACAGACTGTCGATAGACGGCTGCGAGGAGCGCTTCCGCGGGGAGGACAACCTCGTCTGGACGAGCTACCTCGATGCCTGTCGACGTCTCTACGTGCGGCCCCATCGGCTGCACATCACGATTCACTCACCCATCCCGCTTTCGGGCGGCCTGGGTTCGAGTTCCGCCTGCGTCGTCGCCGGCATCGCCGCAGCCCAGGCGCTCAACGCTAGCGGCTTTGACCCCAAAGGCTCGCTCGAGATCGCCACCCTGCTGGAAGGGCATCCCGACAACGTGGCACCCGCCATCATGGGCGGCCTCGTGAGCTCCTTCTCAGACGGCCGTCACACGCACTCCCTGCGCTTCGAGATCGCAGAGGGCCTCTCCTTCGTCGCCATCGCGCCTCCCTACGAAGTGCGCACCGCCGACGCGCGCAAGGTCATGCCCCAGAGCGTGCCCACCGAGACGGCCGTCTGGCAGATCGGTCACTGCGTGGCTGCGGTGCATGCCCTCACGACTGGGGACGCAGGCCTGCTCGCCGTTTCCTGCCAGGACCGCCTGCACGAGCCCTATCGCTCCCAGCTCATCGCTGACTACGAGCCGCTGCGCAGGACGGCATTGGCAGCTGGTGCGGCAGCCTACCTCATCTCTGGCTCCGGCTCCACCATGCTCGCCGTCTGCGACGGCCGCAAGGCCGCCGAGCGCGTCGCATGCTCCGTCACCAACATGGTGGAGAACAGGGTGGAGGGACTCTGGGTCCGCATTCTGGGGACCCATACGACCGGCACGACCGTGGAGCTGGGGTAGTAGTGGGTCGAGGACCCACCCACCCGATAGTCGGTATCCACATGCGCACGCGTGCGCACCTTGTCTTTTTCCACGAGGTTGTCTGTCAGCAGGAGGTCTGCCATGTGTAACGTGGCGCTCGCGGAAGGTCTGAGTCGGGAGCACGCAGGGCGTGTCTGCCTATGGAGCAACCGACGAGGCGCGGGCTTTCTCGCGCAGTGGGCTGGCATGGAGGTGGCATTCCCCTTGACGGTCGAGACGCTACGGCGCTTCGACAACGTATATTCGATCTTCTCGTCCGATGAGTTCGTCGGCATAATCCAGAAGCTGCATGGGGAGGGCGGCGACGTCCATATCGGTAGGTTCCTTATAGATCCCAGCCGCACGGGGCGGGGCATAGGTGGGTGCGCCCTGTCCGAATTCGTCAGGATGTTATTCGCGAATCCCGGGGTCGGCAGCATTTCGCTCTCCGTATTTGCCGACAACGTCGCGGCGAAGGGCCTCTACGAGAGGCTTGGGTTCAAGGTGTGCGGGGCCATCGACCAGCCGCGGAGGAGATTCCTCATGCGACTCGCGCGCGGCGCCTCCGTTGCCCCCGTCAGCAAACGGCACGCGTGCCTGGAGACCGAACGGCTCCTCTTGCGCCCCTGGCTCGAGTCGGATGCCAAAGACCTCTTCCTCTACGCGAGCGACCCGCTGGTTGGCCCCATGGCAGGCTGGCCAGCCCATACGTGCATCGAGGACAGCCTGGGCGCCATCCGAGGCGTGCTCTCGGCACCCGAGTCCTACGCGGTCGTACCGAAGTCGGCAGGTCACGCGGTCGGCAGCATCGGCCTCAAGACTGATAACGGCGCCAGCATCAAGCTCGCGGGAGACGAATGCGAGCTTGGCTACTGGATCGGCGTACCGTTCTGGGGCCAGGGCCTCATCCCCGAGGCGGTCCGCGAGTTGCAGCGCCATGCATTCGAGGACCTGGGGATGGGCACGATGTGGGTCGGCTACTTCGACGGGAACGAGAAGTCCAGGCGAGTACAGGAGAAGTGCGGCTTCGCCTACCATCACACGGCTCACGACGTTGCCTGCGCGATGCCCGATGTGCTGCATACCGAGCATTTCTCCAGCATGACGCGCGAGGCGTGGCTATCGAGACACGCTGGCACCCGGACCTGAGGGCGCGCGGCCCAAGTATGGTGACGACGGGGATGCCAGGAAGGGGTGGGGTCTCCCCCACCCCCTGCCCTTCTCGCATGTGGCTCAGTCTCGACGACCCGCCCATTGCGTGGCCGACGGCTGGGTTTACCCGCCGAGGTACGCCTTGCGCACATCGTCGTCGTGCAGAAGGTTGGCACCCGTGCCGGTCTTGATGATGCGGCCGACCTCGAGGACGTAGCCACGGTCCGCAATGGAGAGTGCCATGGAGGCGTTCTGCTCGACCAGAAGGATCGTGGTTCCCTGCTTGTTGAGCTCCTTGATGATGTCGAAGATCTCCTGGACGAGGATGGGGGCGAGGCCCATCGAGGGCTCGTCGAGCATCAGGAGGTCTGGCTTGCTCATGAGGGCGCGCCCCATGGCGAGCATCTGCTGCTCGCCACCGGACATGGTGCCGGCAGACTGGCCGATGCGTTCCCTCAGGCGAGGGAAGTGCTCGTAGATGCCCTTGATCGTCTCGGCGTTCTCGGCATCGGTGCGGGTGTAGCCGCCCATGTCGAGGTTCTCGGCAACGCTCATCTGCGTGAAGACGCGTCGCCCCTCGGGGCAGAGGGCCAAGCCCTTCTCGACGATCCGGTGGGGCCTGATGCCCACCAGGCTGTCGCCCTTGAAGTCGATGTCGCCACGCTCGGGCTTGATGAGTCCCGCGATGGTGTTGAGCGTCGATGACTTCCCCGCCCCGTTGGCGCCGATCAGCGTGACGATCTCGCCCTCGTTGATCTCGAAGTCGATGCCCTTGACGGCCTTGATGGCACCGTAGGAGACGTGCAGGTCCTTGACGGCGAGCAGTGCCATTTAGTCCACCTCCCGCTTGCCCAGGTAGGCCTCGATGACCCTGGGGTCGTTCTGGATCTCGTCGGGAGTGCCCTTGGCGATGATCCTGCCGTAGTCGAGGACGCCGACGACCTCGCAGACGCCCATGACCAGGCTCATGTCGTGCTCGATGAGCAGGATGGCGATCTGGAACTCGTCGCGGATCCTCTGGATGTTCTCCATCAGCTCCTCGGTCTCCGCGGGGTTCATGCCGGCGGCAGGCTCGTCGAGCAGCAACACCTTGGGATGCGTGCCCAGGGCGCGCAGGATCTCGAGGCGGCGCTGGGCTCCATACGGGAGGTTGCCGGCCTGGGTCTTGGCATACCTCTGCATATCGAAGATGCCGAGAAGGTCCATGGCCTGATCGTGGAACTCCGCCTCCTGGCGCCAGTGCTTGGGAAGGCGCAGCAGATCGGTCACGAGGCTTGTGGACATGGAGTTGCCGAGCCCGACGAGTATGTTCTCCTCGACCGTCATCTGGTTGAAGAGGCGGATGTTTTGGAAGGTGCGGGCGATGCCCATCTTGTTGACCTGCACCATGCTGAGGCCCGCCGTGTCGTAGCCGTCGATCAGGACGGTGCCACGCGTGGGTGCGTAGACGTTGGTCAGCAGGTTGAAGATGGTGGTCTTGCCGGCGCCGTTGGGCCCGATGAGGCCCGAGATCTCCGTGCGGCCCATGGCGATGTTGAAGTCGTCGACGGCAGTCAGGCCGCCGAAGTCGATGCCAAGGTGCTCGGCCTGCAGGACGGGGATGGAGCCCAGATCGCGCTCGGGGATGAGGTTGGGCGTCTCCATCTGGACGAGGACGGAGCGCTTCCTCTTGCTCTTGCCGTTAGGCATCGACGTCCACCTCCTCCGCAGACTCCCTCTTCCAGGGGAGCGAGCCGTTCATGAGCTTCTCCACGACGCCGGTGAGGGAGAAGTCGTAGGTGCCCATGAAGCCCTGCGGGCGGAAGATCATGACGATGATCAGGACGACGGCATAGACGACCATGCGGTAGTCCGCGAAGGCGCGCAGGGCCTCCGGCAGGACGGTCAGGACGGTCGCCGAGACGACGGAGCCAAGCATGGAACCCATGCCACCAAGAACGACCATGACCAGGACCTCGATGGACTTCATGAAGCCGAACTTCGCGGGCGCCATGACGCCTATGCAACCGGCATAGAGGCCGCCCGCGATGCCGGCGAAGAACGCCGAGACGACGAAGGCAAGGGTCTTGTAGTAGGTGGTGTGGACACCCGATGCCTCGGCCGCGATCTCGTTGTCGCGGATGGCCAGGATGGCGCGGCCGTGGCGCGACTTCATCATCGTGTGGATGAGGAAGAGCGATATGGCGACGATCACGAAGGTGTTGACGAAGCTGGTGTAGGACGGGATGCCCGTGAGACCCTTGGCGCCACCCGTGAGGTCGAAGCCCAGGACGCCGTCGATGTTGAGCATGATCACACGAATGATCTCGGCAAAGCCCAGGGTGATGATGGCAAGGTAATCGCCCTTGAGGCGCAGGGCCGGTATGCCGATGATGACGCCGCAGATGGCTGCGCAGACGCCACCGAAGGCGAGGCCACAGACAAAGAGCGCCATGGCGGCCGGGGTCCCCGTGACGAAGTCGCGGGCGCCCACGCCCATGACGTCGCTCATGCGCATGATGAAGATGGCGCAGGAGTAGCCGCCGACGGACATGAAGCCCGCGTGACCCAGCGGCAGCTGGCCGAGGTAGCCAGTTGCGATGTTGAGAGAGACGGCCATGATGACGTAGATGCCGACCTGCTCGAGCACGGAAGTCTGGTAGCGCGTTATGGCACCGCCGTCGATCATGAGCTCGCCGATGGCGATGAAGGCAGCGACAAGCACGGCGTTGATGACGTAGCGAACCGGGGTCGAGAGCGTCTTTCTCCTCCCGCCGCCGACGGAGCCGCCGAGCGAGATGATGGGCTTCTTCTCGAAAGCGGTCTTCTCTTCCATGGTATCGCCTCCTTACACTTTCTCGTTCATGGTGCGGCCGAGGATGCCCGTGGGCTTGACGATCAGCACGATGATCAGGAGCAGGAACACGACGGCGTCCTTCCAGACGGACAGGCCGATGGCCGAGACGAGCACCTCGGCGAAGCCGACGAGCAGGCCGCCGATGACGGCACCGGGGATGGAGCCGATGCCGCCCAAGACGGCCGCGACGAAGGCCTTGGTGCCGAGCATGATGCCCATGGTCGGCGTGGCCTGAGTGTAGGCCATCGAGTAGAGCACGGCGCCGATGCCGGCGAGCGCCGAGCCCACCGCGAAGGTGAACGAGATCGTCGTGTTCACGTTGATGCCCATGAGGCGGGCGGCACCCATGTCCTCGGACACGGCACGCATGGCCTTGCCAAGCTTGGTCCTCTGGACCAGGAAGGTCAGGATGGCCGTGGAGACGACGGTGACCACGATGGTCAGCAAGGCGATCGGCGAGAGCTGAAGGTCCGCGAAGGTGATCGGCGTGGCGTCAAAGTATGACGGGACGACCTTGGCGTCGGCGCCGAAGACGAGCTGGGCGCCGTTCTCCAGGAAGTAGGAGACGCCAATCGCGGTGATCAGGATCGAAAGGCGCGGGGCGTTGCGCAGGGGCGCATAGGCGACCTTGTCGATGAGGACGCCGAGGAGGGTGCAGCCAGCAACGGAAAGGATGACCGCAAGGATGGGGTTGAGGCCCAGCTGGGCCATCACGATCCAGGAGATGTACGCGCCCACCATGATGATGTCGCCATGGGCGAAGTTCAGCAACAGGATGATGCCGTACACCATCGTGTAGCCCAGGGCGACGAGCGCGTAAATGCTGCCCAGCTGGAGGCCGTTCAGCACCTGCGTCAAAAACGTCACGGCAAACACTTCCTCTCTTCAGCTCTCCGCCGCAGGCCACAGGCCTGCGGCGCGTACACGAATGCGAGCGGGCGCCGGCCTCCACGACGGACGGCGGGCGGGCGGCGCCAGGCCGGTTCCACAGGCGAGGCGCCGGGAGCGACCGCTCCCGGCGCCTCGTGGGACGATGCCTGGAGGGTCTGCTACGCCTCGATGGTGTCGAAGACCTTCTGAGCGCCGTCCTTGAAGGTGATTACGAGCGTGGGCTTTACCGGGTCGCCCGTGCCATCGTACTTGATGGTGCCCGTGACGCCTTCGACGGAGCCCTTTGCGATGCCGTCGATGATGGCCTGCCTGCCGTCATCGCTCGAGAGGTCGGCACCACCCTCGACGGCAGTCTTGATGCCGTTCATCATGACCATGGCCGCATCGTAGCCCAAGGCGCAGAAGTTGGTCGGACTCTCGCCGTACTCGTCCTTGTAGGCCTTGACGAACTTCTGGACCCCCTCGTCATCATTCTCGAGGATGAAGGAGCAGTCATAGTAACAGCCCTCGAGGTCTGTGGCCGAGGCATACTCCTCGTCGCCGCCGAGGATGTTGGACCAGCCATCCGCACCCAGGAAGACGCCCTTGTAGCCGAGCTGACGGGCCTGGGTGACGATCTTGCCGTCATCCTGGTAGTAGTTGGGGGCGAGCACGGCATCGGGGTTGCCGGCAATGATGGTGGTGAGCTGGGCATTGAAGTCGACGTCGCCGGCAGCGTAGCCCTGAGGGTCGAGGACGGTGATGCCCTTGGCCTTCGCCTCCTCGACGAAGGCGTCCTTGACGCCGACCTCGTAGTCGCCACCGGAGTTGAAGATGACGCCCACGGTCTTGTAACCCTGGGTGGCGGCGAAGTCGGCCATGAGCTTGCCCTGGTAGGGATCGGTGACGCAGGCGCGGAAGGCATTGGGTCCGTAGGAGATGAAGTCTGCCGCAGTCGTGGAGGCGGAGACCAACGGCATGTTGTCCTTCACCGACGCCTGGGCAACGGCGATGGAGGGCGTGGAAGTCACGTCGCCGATGATGGCCACGACGCCATCCTCAGCCATCTTGTTGTAGACGTTGACGGCCTCGGTGGCGTCGCCCTTCTCGTCCTGGGTGTTGAGCTCGACGTTTCTGCCACCGATGCCGCCCGCCTCGTTGAGTTCCTTGACGTAGAGCTCCGCGCCATGGCGCACGGCCAGGCCATACTGCGCGACATCACCGGAGTACGGCCCCATGAGGCCGACCTTGATGGAGTCGCTGTTGGATGACGACGAGGAAGAGCCACCGCACGCGGTAATGATGGAGGCGCCACCCAGTCCGGCGGCAGTGATGCCGCTCAGCTTGACAAAGTCGCGCCTGCTGATTGCGTTAGCCATGTCCACCCTCCTTGGGATCAGTCGACGGCAACCGCTCGCCGGTTGCTTGTTGACATACTTTAGGAGCGCGTCCAACGAAAATGGCACGGTGGGTGCCAGGCTTATCAATCCTGTAACATCGCATACAGAATGGAAATAATTCCAATCAAAAAGAGCGTCGTCCGTCGGCCCCGAGACAGGCGCGATGGCGCGCGTTCGAACTCCATCGCGGCGACGTCGCACACGCCCAAGCCCTCGAACAGCTACGCCTCCCTCGCTGTGGGCACGGCCATATGCCTAGGCCTGTAATCGCCGCTACGAACGGTCCGATGGCGCGCGGTGGCACGGAGGTCCTGGCTTCCGCCCCGCAAGACGCGCAGGTACTCACGCGACTGACGCCGCACGGCCTGGGAGGAGTTGCGTGAGAACTCCTCGCCGATGAGATAGTCGACATAGGACTCCGTGTCGACGACCTCCGGATGGCCCGCTGGGGTCCTGAACGGGATGAAGCGCGTGGGAGACTCGAGGCCCTCGGGCTCATCGATGGAATCGACCCCGCCAACCGTGTCGTGGAAGACGGGGGAGGACTGCATCTGGTCGATCCTCTCCCCCATTGCCGCGAGCGCGGCATCCCACATGTCGTCGTGATCCAGCTCGGCCGACGTACGGCGCGCAGGGTACTTTCCTTGGTCGACCTCGGCGACACGACGCGCGATGACGGCGGCATGGGACGGCTGTGGGCGCACGGCCTCGCGGGGCCGTGGCGCGACGTCTGCACCGGGGCGAGCCTGGGACCGAGAGGTCTGGGGCTGAGGGGAGACATCACCCATCCACGAGGGCACTGCCAGCTCGCCGGCAAGGTCGGTCCTGTCGCCAACGTGACGGACCGAGCCGCCCACACGTGCCTCCCACCAACCGGTTCCGACGTCACCTACGCTGCCGTCGGCACGCTCGATGACGGGGAGGTCATCGAAGCGGCTGGCCCCAAGGCGCTCGGACAGCACGTCGGCAACACCACGCGCCCGCGATGCCATGCGCTCGCGGAAGGTCTCGCGGCGCACGTAGTTCTCGGCGACGTCCTCGTAGTCGGTCGCTATGTGACCGGCGGCCACATGGTCATGACGGACTCCGGGATCGCGGGAGAGCCGCGAGGTATCATCGGCCGCGCCTTGCGATGTGGCCGTAACGCAGCTCGCAGTTCCCTGACGCATGAGGGAGGATGTGGCCTGCAGGGTGCCGCCCTCAAGATCGCGCAGCTCTCGGACGCGCGAGGCATGGATGGCAAGGGCGCAGGCGACGCCCGTCACGATCGACCCCGTGGCGCAGCCTATGACGAACTGTGCGAAGGGGCTGCCGATCAGGCCCATGTCGGGAGAGATGGCGAGGGCGACCTTAGGTGCGGCAAACGTCACCACACCCAGAAGCCCTGCCACCACGGCCGGGTTCCTCTTCTCCCGAATCATCGCGACCCACCTCCCGTTGTACCCGACGCACATCGCGCGATACGGGAGGAGTGGTGACATCAGCTGCGCATAGACGCCAGGAAGCCATGGCACCTGGCTGCGACAACGGCTTGCTTCGTCTCATCTTCATGTACCGTCGCTATATGCGTCCGAGACAGAAATCCTCAGACTGCTTTGATGTTAGCTCGATTCGTCCCGATTGCAAGCCTGCCCGGCAAAAATATCTGCCGGGCAGGCCCGTCCACGTCGAGGGAATCGCGATCCTGGCGACCAGGGACGCCTAGCCTTGGAAATAGTCGCTCTGCTGTGCCTTCTTGGCGGAGCGGATGAGGAACTCCTCGTTGTCCTTGGTGCCCCTGAGGCCCTTCACCAGGGCCGAAGCGGCGCGCTCGGTGTTGTTCATGTTGGCGAGCACGCGGCGAATCCCCCAGACGAACGGCTGGAGCCCCGTGTCGAGCAGCAGGTCCTCGTTGCGCGTACCCGAGGCGACGGGATCGATGGCCGGGAAGATGCGCCTGTCCGCCAAGTCGCGATCGAGCTTGAGCTCCATGTTACCGGTACCCTTGAACTCCTCGAAGATGACCTCGTCCATCTTGGACCCCGTATCGACGAGGGCGGAGGCGAGGATGGTGAGCGACCCGCCGCCCTCGATGTTGCGGGCGGCACCCAGGAACTTCTTGGGTGGGTACAATGCGGCGGAGTCGACGCCGCCCGACAGGATACGCCCACTCGCGGGCGCGGCGAGGTTGTAGGCACGCGCCAAACGTGTGATGGAGTCAAGGACCACGACGACGTCCTCGCCCAGCTCGACCAAGCGCTTGGCGCGCTCGATCACAAGCTCCGCGACGGCCGTGTGGTTGGAGGCGGGCATGTCGAACGTGGAGGCCACGACCTCGCCCCTGATGGAGCGCTCCATGTCGGTGACCTCCTCGGGACGCTCGTCCACCAGAAGGCAGAAGAGGTGCACCTCAGGATTGTTGGCCGTTATCGACTGGCAGATGTGCTTGAGGACCGTCGTCTTGCCAGCCTTGGGGGGACTCACGATGAGGCCGCGCTGACCCTTGCCAATGGGCGCGACGAGGTCGATGGCACGACCGGTAACCGACTCCTTGCCATGCTCCATGACGAGACGCTCGTTGGGATAGATGGGCGTGAGGTCGCGGAAGCGGGGGCGAGACCGCATCTTCTCGGGCTCGGCGCCATTGATTGCCTCGACCTTGTGCAAGGGCGGGAACTTGCTGTTGCCGTTGCGGGCCGGTGCGACGGAGCCGGCCACCTTGTCGCCGGCACGCAGGCCGTACTGGCGAATGAGCTGTTGGTGCACGAAGGCGTCGTTCTCGCCCACCATGTAGTTACCAGTGCGGAGGAAGCCGTAACCCTCGTTTTGGATCTCGAGCACGCCCTCGACGGACCTGAACCCCTCGGCGCGCGCCGCAGCCTGGTAGATGGCCTCGGCAAGGTCCTTCTTGCGGACACCGACGTAGTCCACGTGAAGCTCCTGCGCCTTGACGCGCAGCTCGGCAACCTTCATCTCGGCAAGTGCGTCACGGGTGAGGGAAGGCTCGAGATTCGCGTCGTTCTGGCCGCGACGCCCGCGGCGCTTCTGGTTGCGGCCCGGGCGATTGCTGCCGTAGCCACCATAGCCGTTCCCGCCACGACCATCGGCTACCTCGCCGTTCTGGCTGTGGGCGCGCTCGCGCCGACGCCGATGGCGAGGGGTCGCCTCGTCATCGTGCTGGTCTGCGCTGCGCTGATCCGCGCCGCGCGAAGCCGGGACGCCCTGGCCTCCCACATGCTGGTCACCCAGACGTTCGGCTGCGGCATCGGCCTCGGCCAGCGTCGCGGCGGGAGCGGCAAGGACAGTCGCCGTGGATGGGGTCACCCCCTGAGACGGCCTGGCCGCCTCACCCGCATCGGCCTGCAGCTGTTCGCTCTTGCGAGGGCGGCCGCGGCGGCGCTTGGGCTTGGCGGCCTCCTCGGACGGCGACTGCTGTCCCGCCTGTCCGTCTTTGCTGGCGGCGGGAATCTCGCGCGGGGGCGTCATGGGCGCCTCGGGCGAGGGCGAGATGGGGATCGCTAGGGTCGTCTCGGGCTGAGCCGCACCCGACACGACCTGTTCCTCGACCGCGGCGACCGACTTCGCGCGCCTACGGCGGGGCTTAGGCTTCTCGGCAACCTCGCCCGACGCGAGGGGAGGCTCGGGCGAGAGGGGCGCGGCCGCTTCCTCCTGGGCCTTCTTCCTGGTGGTACGACGCCGACGCTTGGGTGCCTCCGCCTCCCCTGTTGGGAGCGCCATGGCCTCTTGGGCGGGATCTGCGGTATCCTTCGTCATTCAGACTGCCTTTCTCAAGCGAATGACACACGGCGCTTGCGCCGCATATGACCTGTTGGAGATGACGGCCAGCCGAAACGCCTTCCCACACGCTCAAAAGACGCGGAAGGAGAAGGACATGCCCGTAGTGTGTTGAGAGTGGCCGTCTGCCAAAAGGCAACCGCTCGCGGTACCTTGGCTGCTGTAACTATAGCAGGCATGACGCATGATGACGACGGGAAAATAAAAATGGCTCGCAATCGACCAGGAGGACCGGTGGAATCTGCGAAGGGCCACCGGCCCCTAACGCTATGAACGCGGACGGCGGCGCACGATGGTCTTCGCGATCTGACTCACAAGCCTCCTTGCGGCATCCTGTCCGCCGTCTGTCAGCGTCACGTTCGTGACATGGGTGCCTGCGGGGGAGATGGCCTCGGTCCTCTCGACGAGGCCCTCCTCCTCGAGCGCCGCCACGGACATGGAGACCGTGGGTTGGAGAAGCCCCAGCGTAGTGACGATCTCGGAGATGGATGTGGGCTCCCCCTTGAAGCTGTAGAGCCCCAGCAGCGTCAGGTCGCCGGCCATGTAGCTGATTGCCCCCATTGCGTCGACGTAGCGCTGAACGCGCTCGGGAGACGTGCGGCCGAGGGGCTGCGTCGAGGAGATCCTGTCACAGGTCATGGTGCACAGCCTTGCCGCATAGTCATGACCGCCATCGGTTATGGCGCACACGACGTTGCGCCTGTCGGCGCTGCCCTTCTGGCGCTCGATGAGGCCGAGGGACGCCAGATGCTTGGTCCTGTGTGTGGTCGTCGGGCGCAAGGAGCCCTGATAGTCGGCGATCTCTGAGGTCCTCAGGCAGCTCTGGGACAGATCCAACCTACAGAGAATCGCAAACTCGGCAAACGTCAGCCTTTCCGGAGAGTCCATCGACTTCCTGACCAGGTTGTAGGCTCGACGTATCGACAGGTACTCGCGAAGCTCCATAGCGCTCACCCACCCCTCAAAAAAATGCCCCACCATGGGGATGGTGGGGCGCACGCATACATGTCATGCACGACCAACGCTGCAAGTATGATACCCCATCACACAGGGCACAAGTCGCAACATAAACTTGTCCTGCAATACAAATGTAACCAGATGCCCTCCTACATCACATCCGGTGCCGAGACGCCGATGAGCCTCAGGGCGACTTCGAGGTTCACGCGCACGGCATCGCAGGCGGCAAGGCGGGCGCGGGAGAGCTCGGCGTCGACGGGACGTCCCTCGCTGGGAAGCACCTGGCAGCTAGCGTAGAAGCCATGGAAGGCGGCGGCGAGCTCCTCGCAGAAGTGAGTGATGCGGAACGGGGCACGGTCGCGGGCGCAACCGGCGACGAGCTCAGGGAACTCGGAGAGCTTGCGGGCGAGGGAGGCCTCGGTCGCGTCCGTCAGGAGCGAGAGGTCGTATGCGAGACCGATGGCACGCTTGGCGACCTCGTCCATGCCCATCTCCACCGCCTCGTCCTCGCCGACGCCGGCGGCCTTGCGTAGGATGGAGCAGATGCGAGCGTGCGCGTACTGCACGTAGTACACGGGGTTGGCGTTGTCCTTCTGCTTGACGGCCTCGATGTCGAAGTCGATGGTCTGGTTGGACGAACGGCTGATGAGCGTATAGCGCGTGGCGTCAACGCCCACCTCGGCGATGAGCTCGTCGAAGGACACCATGGTGCCTTTGCGCTTGGACATGCGGACAGGCTCGCCATCCCTCAGCAGGTTGACAAACTGGCCGAGGTCGACCTCGAACTTGCCGGGGTACCCAAGCGCGTCGCAGACGTTGGTGACGCGCGCAATGTAGCCGTGGTGGTCGGCCCCCCATAGGTCGATGGAGTATTCGTCACGCTGGAACTTGTTCCAGTGGTACGCGACGTCCGAGGCGAAGTAGGTGTACTCGCCGTTGCTCTTGACGAGCACGCGGTCCTTGTCGTCGCCAAAGGCCGTGGACTTGAACCAGAGCGCACCGTCATCGGTCTTGTAGAGGTAGCCCATCTCGTCCAGGCGCCTGAAGGCACGATCGACCTGCGAGGTGCCGTCGGTGTCTTTCCTGTAGAGCGAGCGCTCCGAGAACCACAGGTCGAAGTCGCAGCGAACGGTATGGCAGGTCGCCTTTATGCGCCTGAGCATGGCCTGGTACGCACGCTCACGGAACTCGGGGTCGCGCTCCTCTGGCTCTGCCGAGACCCACTTGTCGCCGTCGGCCTCATAGAACTCCCTGGCGATCTGGATGATGTAGTCGCCGCCATAGGAGTTGCCGCCGAGGGCCTCGTTGAAGGCGTCCATGTAGGGATGGAGCTCGGGATGCTCGTCCTGCTCGTCGTCAACGTAGCTCTCGCGATCCTGCAGGAGGAGCCTGACGGCGTCCTCCAGACCAAAGCCCTCGGCCTTGATCGCCTGGTCCAGCTGCAGGTAGCGCATGGCGACGGAGCGGCCGAAGACGTCCATCTGGCTACCATGGTCATTGATGTAGTACTCGCGCGTGACCTTGTGGTTCGTGTGTTCGAAGACGTTGCACATGGAGTCGCCCAGGGCGGCCCAGCGACCATGGCCGACATGCAGGGGACCGGTGGGATTGGCCGAGATGAACTCGTAGTTGACCTTGAGGCCGTCGCCGACGTTGCTCTTGCCCCAGTCGGAGCCGGCCTCGCGGACGGTGCGGAAGACCTCGTTGTGTGCGGAGGCGCTCAGGTAGAAGTTGATGAAGCCGGGACCGGCAACCTCGACCCTGGTGATGGCGGGGTCGGGGGGCATGTTGTCGACGATCGCCTTTGCGATCTTGGCAGGGGCCATCCGCGCGAGACGGGCGGAACGCATGGCGACGGTCGAGGACCAGTCGCCGTTTGAGGTGTCAGCCGGACGCTCAAGGCCATAGTCCTCGATCTCGAACTCCGGAAGGGCGCCAGCCGACTGTGCGGCGGCGATTGCTTGCTTGACAAGCTCCTCGATCGTCTCGGGCATGCTTTCTCCTTTGTGCCTCATCGCTCTGTGCCTGCCGCCGGACCCACTGGCCCGACACACCTTCGCTGAAGTCTAGCAGAGTGGCACGTCGCTCGCGCTGGCATCGCACGAGAGACGCAATGTCGCCCTTTTCATGCCCCCCTGCGAAGCTTTCTACCCGCTACGACGGCCCGACCCGCAGCGCTCCGAACGTGCGAGCTCGCCGCGCAGGCGCGCAAGGCCGCTCTCCAGGCCCACGGGATAGATCTGCGGGTTGAGAAAGCGCCTGACCGCAGGGTCGAGGTGCATGAGCGCCTCGCGACAGCGGGAACGGGCCAGTTCGAGGGAGTCCGGCTCCTTGGAGCGCACACCCCTCTCGACCACCCGCTCCAGGAGCTCACGCGAGGTGGCGCCCGAGACGTCGTAGGTCGTGAGGTCGTCCAGGACGTCCACGATCGTGGAATCATCGCCCGCGTCCACGGCATCGTCCACGATCATGTCGCCCACGGGGCAACCGGCGGCATCGACGTAGCGCCTGACATGCTGCACGCCAGGGATCGTGCGTTTGTAGGCCATCTCGGACAGCTTAATGACGGGCTCCCAGGTTCCGTCCTGCGAGCGCGTGGCGGAGAGTTTGTACACGCCACCCAGAGACGGCTGGGGGTCGCATGTCGCAAGCTTGGTGCCCACGCCAAACGAGTCGATGGGAGCGCCCTGTGCAAAGAGCGACTGGATGGTGTACTCGTCCAGGTCGTTGGAAGCCGAGATCCTCACGTAGCCAAGGCCCTCGGCGTCGAACGCGGCGCGGGTCTCCTTCGAGAGCCTGGCGAGGTCGCCCGAGTCGATGCGGATGGCCGCGAGGCGCTCCCCTGCGGCCTCCATCTCCTTCGCCACGACGATCGCGTTATGTATGCCCTGGTGCACGTCATAGGTGTCGAGGAGGAGGACGCAGTTCTTGGGGCTGGAGCGAGCGAACGCGCGGAAGGCGTCGAGCTCCGTTGGAAACGCCATCACCCAGGAGTGTGCGTGGGTGCCGAACACGGGAATGCCGTAGACCTTGCCCGCAAGGACGTTCGACGTGGACGAGGCGCCCCCCACGTACGAGGCGCGCGCCACGGCAAGGCCGCCATCAGGGCCCTGGGCGCGGCGAAGGCCGAAGTCGGAGACGGGATGGCCCTCGGCTGCATGCACCACGCGTGCGGCCTTGGTCGCAACGAGCGTCTGGAAGTTCACGAGGTTCAGGAGTGCCGTCTCAAGCAGCTGGCAGTCAATGATGGGACCCTCGACGCGAACCATCGGCTCGCGCGGAAACACGAGGTCGCCCTCGGGAACCGCCCAGACGTTGACGCGCATCCTGAAGCCGCCCAGGTAGTCGAGGAAGCCCCGCTTGAACATGGGGCCGCCGCCCGGAGCCTGCACGGACTCGAGGTAGGCTATGGAATCGTCGTCGAAGAGGAAGCTCTCGACCAGGTCGGCGATCTGACCCATGCCACAGGCAACGGCATAGCCACCGCCAAAGGGGTTGTCTCGGAAGAACACGTTGAAGCAGCCCTCTACGTCGACCAGTCCCGACTCCCAGAAGCCCTGGGCCATCGTAAGTTCGTACAGGTCTGTGTTCAACGCGACGTCCGACGGCCTCGTGATGTCAGTCAGAGCCATGGGGAGATCCTCCCAACTCGCTGGTGACGGAAGGCGGAGACGATGCCCGCCCTGGTGCCAGCGTAACACTATGCCAAGGCAGCGCGTCCCAAAGTCGCCCTCGACCGTCGGCATGGGACCCTGTTGCGGAGGGGATGGCGATCATGCGGCTAGCGCCCCACCATCATGGACGCGACGATGGCGGCGGCCAGGACAGTAAGGACGACGAGCACGGCCCTCTGGCCCAGGGGCATCCTGAGATCGTCATCCGGCTCCATGAGCTTGGAGTTGCGCTCGCGGATCTCTCTCGCGCGCGCAGACGCCTGCGCGTCGCGCAGGGCACGCCCCCTCTCGGCCTTGAGCCGGGCGAGCTCCGCGCGCTCGCGCTGGGCACGTCGCAGCTCCTCCTCCCGGGACTTCTCGGCGCGCAGCGTCTCGAGCTCGGCACGCTCCTCGTCGCTCAGCGGTGCAGGCAAATCAGCCATGTCTCTCTCCATCCCGTACGCACGTGGATCCCTGTGGGTCCAGGCGCCCTCCCACCCGAGGCGGACGTCCGCGGAAGGGCGCCCTTCGGTTGCGCACGGACCCTATCGTAGCCGCTTTTCCGAGTCGTACAGCTCGGGGCCGCGCACGCCCGTCGCATCGAAGGCGGGCACGAAGCTCTCGGAGACGGTGCCGCCCTGCTGCCACCAGAGCCTCTCGAAGCCCAGATCGTCGGCGTGGTCGAGGACCGACTCGTACTCGTCGTCCGTCACGCCACGAGCAAGGGCCCCACCCTCGCTGCGACAGTCCCCGTTGGGCGTGTACTGGTTCATGACCGACAGGTCGACCTCGTTGCCACAGAGTTCCCAGACACGGTCCAGCACGTCCTTGGAGTCGCACGAGTGACCGGGAAGCACCAGATGGCGAACGATGATGCCCCTCAACATGCGCCCATCCTCGCCCTGGGCACGACCGCCCCGGGAACGCAGGGAGCCCAGCATGGCCGAGAGGGCCCCGGCTGCGACGTCCGGATAGTCCCTCGCCTTCGAGAGCCTCCCCGCAAGTCTCGTCGAGCCGTACTTGAAGTCCGTGAGCCAGACATCGATGACGTCGCCCATGGCCGCGACGACCTCAGGACGTTCGTAACCGGAGGTGTTGCAGACGATCGGCAGGGCAAGCCCCTCTCCCCTGGCCAGGATGATCGCCTCGCGAACCTGGGGTGCGAAGTGCAGCGGGGTGACCAGGTTTATGTTGAGTGCGCCCTGATCCCTCAGCTCAAGCATCATCCGCGCGAGGCGTCCGGTCGTGACGGCGAGGCCGAAGCCCTCCTGCGAGATCTCATGGTTCTGGCAGAACACGCAACGTAACGGGCAACCCGTGAAGAAGATGGCACCCGAACCGGACTCGCCCGAGATGGGGGGCTCCTCCCAGAAGTGCAGTGCGGAGCGTGCGACGCGCAACGTCGCACCTGCCCCGCAGAACCCCGCCCCGCCCTGGGCACGCGCGGCGCGACAGCGACGAGGGCAGAGCTCGCAGGCCTCGTAGGACCCCGCATCGATGTTCATGGGCCCCAATCGCCCCTCCTCGTGCGAACTAATCGCCTCTGCCCCTTGTCACCTGGCAGGCCCGCAGTCGCGCGGCTCCTGCCTTTCTGAGGCTACTGCAGCCATTGAACGAATGCAGTCTTATCAGTGTTGCTGTATCCCGCATCACTGTAAAAGTGCAGTGTCGCCTCTTCCCTCGAACTTGTGAGCAACATCATTTTGTAACAATTGGCTTTCTGGGCTATCTCTTTGGCGCGGTTCAGGCACTCGGTTGCATATCCTTTTCCACGAAAGTCGACATGAGTAACAACATTTTCGATAAATGCATATGGCCTGGCATTTCTCGTTAGATTTGGAATAATTACACAGACGCAGGAGGACACGAGGTCACCATCTATCTCGTTAACGATGATGTGATGGTTCTCGTCTTTGGTGATGGTGTCCCACGCGCCTTTTAAATGCTCGGTCATTTGCGGTACGGGTTCTCCGTGCAAATGCAGATACAGATTGAGCAGTGCGCTCAGCTCGCTTTCGGAGATTTCTCTGACCACCTGATGATTCCTCCACAATGAAAAGACCCCGCCCGAATCTATTCGGACGGAGTCCCGAGGGTGCTCTCGGAGCACCTCCTCGTGGACTCTATCCGTCCACGAACCTATGTCAGACGCAGGGCCCATCCCTGGCAGAGAAGGACCCGGCGCTCACGCTCATGGTGGAGATGAAGGGATTCGAACCCTCGGCCTCTGCCTTGCGAAGGCAGCGCTCTCCCAGCTGAGCTACATCCCCAAGCAAATTTGCGCGAGGAGTAGTATCGCAATTAACAACTGCAGTGTCAACCGCCCGCCATGACATACGGAGATTTGGCGTCACCCAGAGAAGTCGCCCCCTGCGGCCGCGAAATGAACCCACCTTCATAAGGTGGGTGCCCTCATCGTCTGTTCCAGCTTCCTCAACAAGGGAGGATCTCTGTACTGGGAAACGAAATACGGGCTCCCTCAAAACGCTTGTCGGTTCACCCAGTTGTTACCGCAGGGGGACGACACCTCACACTATACGGGAGTGACGCAGCGATACCAGTCTTGACTTGCTCTCCTCTATGAGTAACAGTTGAGGTTGCGTCTGGCCCCACGCCAGCTGCCGGGGTCCTTTTGGAGAGACGCCTCGCTGCACGGAGTGCACGTCCCCCTCTTCCTGTATCATTGCCTCCTTGGAGGGGTTCGCTTGCGGCAGGAGGGTGTGAGGCGGGGATGTTCAGGCCATGGATGCCATACCTCTGCCTCTTTGTCACGGCACTGCTCGTTGCTCTCGTGGCAACCCCCCTTGCCGGAAGGATCGCCTGGAAGGTTGGGGCCGTCGATTATCCCAACAAGAGGCGCATCAACAGACGCCCCATCCCCCGTATGGGCGGCATAGCGGTCTTCCTGGGGATCATTGCGGCCTTTGTCATCCAGTACCTGGGCACCACCCGGCTCGATTGGCCCGTCGTCCTCACCCCGGCACCCCACTTCGCATCCATGAGCTACCAGATGCTCGTGGTGGGCTTCTGCGTGATCTTCCTCACTGGCGTCCTCGATGACATCTTCCAGCTCAAACCACTCCAGAAGCTCTTGGGTCAGGTCATCGCCGCGGCGGTCGCCGTCGCGGGCGGGCTTGTCATCGGCACCATCGTCAACCCCCTTACGGGGGATGCCCTTGAGCTTTCCTGGGTCGCTTACCCCATCACCGTCATCTACCTGGTCTCCTACGTAAACATCTTCAACCTGATAGACGGTCTCGACGGCCTGGCGTCAGGCATTGCGTGCATCGCTGGCGTGACGATGTTCACGCTCTCGGTCATGGCGGGACGCATGGACGCGGCCAGCCTCGCCATCGCCCTCGCGGGATCGACCCTCGGCTTCTTGCGCTACAACTTCAACCCCGCGTCCATCTTCCTGGGTGACTCGGGATCCCTGCTCTTGGGATACGCCCTTGGGGCCGTCTCTCTGCTCTCAGTCACCCGCGTCGCTGGCCTCACGACGATCATCGTCCCTCTGGTCATAGCGGGCATACCCATCATCGACACGTTCTCCGCGATAGTGCGGCGCAGGCGCGCCCACGTGAGCATCGGTTCCGCTGACCGCGGGCACATCCATCACCGCCTCATTGACGAAGGCTTCGACCAGCTTCAGGCCGTGCTGCTGATGTACGCATGGACGGCGGCGCTCTGCCTGGGGACCTTTGTCATGACGCAGGTCGGCGTCATCCCACGCATCGCCATCTTCTGTCTCCTGCTTGCCCTATCTGGAGGCCTTGCGGCACGCCTGCACCTCTTCCGGCCGGTCTTGCTGCACCACAGGAACTCCCAGACGGGCGACGACGAGCTCGTATGCCCCCAAGATGCCGCCTTCGACCAAGAGGAGCGCAAGTTCGAGAGGACACACCACCCCAACGGCTGACACGCCGAACGTCGCCTTTCGATGCAAGTGCGCCGCAAACGGGCGCGGCAAGCCACGCAAGCGCACTGTCCTATGCTCCCCCCACCAGCAACGAGAAGGGAGCACGACCATGGACATCTGCTTTGATGACTGCGCGACCCCGACGATCGTCCAGGCCATACTGGACCATGATGAGCTCATCATGAGGGAGGTCATGACCGACAGGCTGCGTGGGGAGCTGATTGGGAGACTCTTTGCCGAAGGCCGTGGCGCTGGCAGGCCATGTGGCGAACGGCCGTCGGGCTCGCGCTTGGATGGATACCCGGACGAGATGAACGACGTCTACGCAGGCTTCCCCGATTTCGCCGCCCTCATCGAGGATGAGTGCGAGAGGAGGGAAGATCGTGCCAGAGAGGCGGAATTTAACCGTATGTCGACTTTGGTGTCGGCCCTCGATGAGAAGGGAGGGCTCGAGCTGCTGCCTCCCGCGATGCAGGACCGCAGTCACCTCGAGAAGCTCATGGACGAGTACGGCATCTGAGCGGTTTGGCAAAAAAAGAGGTTCCGATCCCACCGGACCGGAACCTCTCAGCTCGCCCGTGAGGGTGAGGGACTTCAGGACGTCCGGCCCTAGTTCTCCTCGGCGAGGGCCTTTCTGGCGACCTCGGCCAGGTCCCTGAACGCAGTGTCATCGTCGTAGGCGATCTGGGCCAGGACCTTGCGGTCGAGATCGACGCCAGCGAGCTTCAGGCCATGCATGAACTTGCTGTAGGAGAGGTCGTTCATGCGGGCGGCAGCGTTGATGCGCTGGATCCAGAGGGCGCGGATGTCACGCTTCTTGTTACGACGGTCGCGGTACTGGTACTGCATGGAGTGCTGTGCCTGCTCCTTCATCCCGCGGAAGGTGCGGGAGGAGGTGCCGTAGTATCCCTTGGTACGCTCGACCAGCGTCTGACGCTTCTTGCGACCGGCGACTGCGCGCTTGACACGTGCCATATCTAATCAACTCCTTGAGAAATACGATTCGGGGACGCGAGGGCGCTTACTTGCCCATGCGCTGGGAGACGACCTGGGCATCACTTGGGGTGAGCACGGTCTCCTTGCGGAACGCACGAATGCGCTTCTGAGACTTCTTGGTCAGGATGTGGCTCTTGAAAGCCTTGGCACGCATGATCTTGCCGGTGCCGGTGCGGCGGAAGCGCTTTGCCGAACCCTTGTGAGTCTTCATCTTGGGCATGCTAGTTCTCCTTCTCGCTCTCGGCGTCACCCTCAACCGCCTTCTCATCGAAGGCGCCCTTGATCGGGGCGACGAGCATGTGCATGTTGCGGCCCTCCATCTTGGGCTGCTGCTCAACGGTGGCGTAGGGCTTCAGGTCCTGCGCGAGCCTCTCGAGGACGTTGAGACCCTGCTCGGGATGGGCCATCTCGCGGCCGCGGAACATGATGGTGACCTTGACGCGCGCGCCCTTCCTCAGGAAGCGCATGACGTGGTTCTTCTTGGTGGTGTAGTCCCCCACATCGATCTTCGGGCGGAACTTCATCTCCTTGACCTCGACCCTGACCTGCTTCTTGCGGGCGGCCTTGGCCTTGCGATCCTGCTCGTACTTGAACTTGCGGTAGTCCATGACCTTGCAGACGGGAGGCTCCGCGTTGGGTGCGATCTCCACGAGGTCAAGGTTCTGCTCGTCTGCGATGCGCTGTGCGTCACGCACGCCAAACAGACCAAGCTGCGAGCCATCGACTCCGATCAGGCGGCAGGTACGTGCGGTAATCTCGTTGTTGATGCGAGGACCCTCGTTCTTGGCTATCTTCTACACCTTCCCTTCGCGTATCGCAGAACGTGCGATACAAAAAAACTCCCGGCGCGACAGCATCCAGGAGACAGCAACCGCCAGAAGGCGGGGCACTACGTTGTCTGACCAGACAGCTGCCGAGGGCGCCGTGTAGGTGGGGGCACAGGAACCACCCCTCTTTGCGGGGACTATTGTAGACGGATGACCCTTATGACGCAAGGCGCGACCCTTGGGGCACACCACCGGCCACACACCCTCCGCATACGAGTCAATCAACAACCTCATGTGCTATCTTTCCGTGAGCGTCCCTACGATCTATCGCTGGATAGATTTGAGATATGCAGACGCAGCCCACCTAGAGCTCAGGCGCAAGGTCTCCCATAGGCTGAGAGAGAAGGGTATAGCCCGTAAGGGAGCCAGCCACGGTCCCACGCGCTCCCATGCGGCCTTCGTCGAGCTCCCGGAGGAGGAGCGAGACTCAGCATGTGAGATGGACGCAGTCACAGGCATAGTGCGCGACTCGAAGTGCCTGCTCGCGCTCTATCTCAGATCCTGTAAGTTCCAGCTCATGTTGCTTCTCGAGGAGAAGACCCTAGACGGGGTGGTGCGCACGCTCGATGCACTTGAGAAGATCGTAGGCACAGACGGCTTCAAGGGGCTCTTCGCACCTCTTCTCACCGATAACGACAGCGAGTTCTGACCACGAGCTCATCGAGAGGTCCTCCGTCCTGGGGGGCGTTAAGCGTACTGAGTAGTGCGCCAACGAATCGCCGACGCCGGGAATACGCGCTGGCGCTCGCCAGGTGCAGCGCCGCCGAGAGCCGGCCCCTCACCTCATGTCCAGCCCGCCGCTCGTGAGGGCAGCAGCGGAGGCGGCGAGCTTCCGGAAGCGCTCGTCGTCCGCGAGTCCGCCCCACGCGGGGTCGGCCACCGCGGCGGCGACGGCTTCCCTCAAGGCGCGGACGAGGTCGGACGCCTGCCCCTCCTTATGCCCGGCCCACGCTGCCCCAAACTGCCCGGGGTCGGCGTCGGGAGCGATGCGGTCATAGAGCGGTGAGCTCTGGGACGAGAAGGGCACGGCCGGCGCAAGTTCCCGCGCAAGGTCGACCGCATCCCCAAGCGCCTCGAGGGCGCCGTCCGTATCGCCCATCCGACGAAGCGTGCCTGCGAGCTCGAGGGCGACCGTCGCGCGGTAGCACGGGTTGACCCCATCCATGTCAAGCGCCCCGTGAAGCGCGCTCGCCGCCCGGGCGGCACACCTGACATGCTCGGCATCCTCCGCCATGCCGACCTCCTGCAGCAGGAGCGCTTCGACGAGCGAGGCCGAGCGCAGGCATTCCCCCTGCATGAGCTTCCAGGCGTCATCCTTGCGCCCCAGCCCCCTATAGGCCGTGACCAGAAGCATCACCTGCGATATCCCCTGCGGGGAGACCACAGGCTCCAGGAGCGCCACCGCCTTCGCATATGACCCCGACTGGACGAGTGTCGCAGCCTTCATCCGGGCTGCCTGCCGTACCGCCACGGAATCGGAACCCTCGTCGATCACGTGGTCGAGGAGGTCGACCGCCTCGGCCATCAGCATGTCGGGGCCATCTTCGGCAGCCAGGCAGGGAACCTCATCCCCCACCTGCCCGAGTGGGTCCGGCCCCACGGTCGCCCACTCGAAGAGCAGCGACGCCATCATGACCAGGAGCCGACAGTCCGCATAGTGATCCTGGACGGCCTCGCGCAGGCGGTCGAGCGCAGAGGACTGGTCCCGAGCCGCTTTGGCGCGCAGCTCGGCGTAGAGGGTCGCCACCTCCTCGTTGGAGAGCACGGAGCGATAGCCGAAGAGCTCGTCGAGCGTAAGTGAGAAGTAGGCCGCTATGCGAGGCAGGAGCGTGACGTCGGGTATGCTCTGACCGACCTCCCACTTCGAGACTGCGGCCTTCGAAACCCCGAGCCGCTCCGCGAGCTCCTGCTGCGTGTCGCCGCGCAAGCGCCGCTCACGAGCGATGACGCTGCCGATGCTGACGGTCGGTTCCATGTCGACACCCTCCCTCGCGGCGCGGGCGCACGCCTCAGGTCACCCCCAAATCCAGTATCAAGTCTCTCACCGGTTGAGACAACGGATGGCACGTCGACTTTGGACGAGCTGGGTCAACCGGCAGTCGACGGGGTCGCAGACTGCGACACGAGGGATGATAGACACTACGATGACGATGGATCGCGGCACGCCTCTGCCGGGGTACATCCTCTGAGGCCGCAGGTTGTTGCGACCCGTCGAGGGTCCCCTGAATGGCGGCCAAGCCTGCATGGGAGGCGTGACAAGGCAATCATCAGCGATATCGCTGTGATCGAGAGGAGCCTCGGAAGTCTGGCAGAGGAATGGCGACCCGAGCCAGTCCCCCATATAGTGAGCTGGTGCCCGAGGTGGGACTCGAACCCACACGCCGTTGCCGGCAGCAGATTTTGAGTCTGCCGTGTCTGCCAATTCCACCACTCGGGCTCGGCTGCGAACATCCACGCCGCAGCAAGGAGAATATATCAGAAAACGGCACTATTGAAGCACAGGGTTCGTCACAAGCTCGTCCTCCATGGTCGTGGGGTCGCCATGCCCGCAGAAGAGGTTTGTGTGGGCGGGGATCTCCCTCTTGAGACGTGCGAGCGTCCTGCGCATGGCCCTCTCGTCGCCTCCCCCAAGATCGGTCCTGCCGCACGAGCCCTTGAACAGGGTGTCACCCACGAAGGCCACGCCCCGGGCGCTACCCTCGCCGAGAAGGACGATGCCCCCTGGCGTGTGCCCCGGTGCCTCGAGCACCTTGAAGCGGGCGCTGCCCAGCTCGAGCACGTCACCCTCCGCCAAGGTCAGGTCGGGGTCCGGGGCATTGTCGTCGTAGGAGCGCCCCTGCTCGCTGGGCTCGCCGGCGTGGCGGGCCAGCTCGGCGTCAGCCGCATGGATGGCGTAGCTGCCACCCGTGATCTCACGCAGGGCCTTCACGCCGCCCACATGGTCTCCATGTCCGTGGGTCGCGACTATGTACCTCACCGTCGCGCCCACGGGGAGATGCTCGGCGATCTTTGCCCCCGAGTTTCCGGGATCGACGACCATGCACTCTCCGCCGGAGAGGTATGCGTAGCAGTCCGTCTCGAGCGGACCCACGACGAACATGGCGATCTGGTCGCGCCCGCCACGGCCTCCCTCGCAGCCACCGCAGCAGCCGTCACCCTCACGGTGGTGCCCGTGGCCATCGCGGCAGTCGTCGTGCCCATGCCCATGTCCGTGACCGCCGCAGCCGCCGTATCCGTGACCGTCACGACAACAGGACTCGTCCCTCTCGTCCCCGCACGTCATCGGGTCCTCCTTTTCATCTCGTTTCCGCCCTCCCCCGGCATGATACGACGCGCATCATAGACGGAGGGGACCTTGTTGACCGTGGCGAGCAGTGGGCCCAGGCGCGACGCGTCGGATATGGCGACCAGGAAGCGCAGGCGCGCGACACCGGTCGAAGTCGTCTGGGTGGCCGCCGAGAGGATGTTGCCGCCCGCGTCGCCCAGCGCGATGGTGACGTCCTTGAGGAGGCCCATGCGATCCGTGGCCTCGACCACGATCTCGACCTGGAACTCGGTCGCACCGGTGGCGTCCCACTCCACATCGATCATGCGCTCCGGATGGTTCAGGAGGTCCTTGCAGTTGGGACAGCTCGCCCGATGCACGGAGACGCCACGGCCCCGGGTGACGAAACCAACGATCTCGTCGCCGGCCACGGGATTGCAGCAATGGGCCAGGTGGACAAGGAGATCGGGGTCCCCCTTCGCGACGACGCCGCAGTTGTTGCGCCTCCTGCGGTCCGATGCCGACTTCGCGGAGACGTTGACCAGGGGGCGGTTCTCGGTCATGGCCCTCTCGTGGGCGGCCTTTCGTGCGGCGGCGCGCTCCTGCTCGGCCAGGCGCTCGGGCGAGTTCTCCTCGAGGATGGCCTCTATGCGATTGGCCACCTGCTTTGGCGAGATCTTTCCCGTCCCCACGGCGGCAAAGAGGTCGTTGGTGCGGACGTAGTCGAGCAGCGCGGTGACACGCTCGATCGCCTTAGTGGTGCGCTGGTTGGAGATGCCGTAGCCTCGCTTGCGAAGCTCGTGGGCGATGTCGCTCCTGCCCTGCTCGGCATCGTCGACCTTCGAGACCGTGGTGAAATACTTGCGTATCTTGGCCTTGGCTGAAGGGGTCACGACGACGTTGAGCCAGTCATGGCTCGGCCTTGCGTTCTTGTTGGTCAGGATCTCGATGCGATCCCCACTCTGGAGGCGGTAGGTCAGGGGTGCGACCGAGCCGTTCACCTTGGCTCCGACGCAGTGGTTGCCGACCTCGGTATGGACCGCATAGGCGAAGTCGAGCGGTGTGGAGTCGCGCCTGAGGCTCATGACCTCGCCCTTGGGGGTGAACACGAAGATCTCGTCCTCGAAGAGCTCCACCCTCAGGCTGTTGAGGTACTCGTGGGGATCGCCCATCTCCTCGTCGGTGGCCCAGTCGAGGCTGCGCCGTATCCAGTTGATCTGGCTGTCCACGTCAGCCTCGTCGCGCGACATGCGCCCGCTCGAGTTGCCGGACTTCTTGTACAGCCAGTGTGCGGCGATGCCGTACTCCGCCTGGCTGTGCATCTCGAAGGTCCTGATCTGGATCTCGATGGGCCGCGCGTCGAAGCCGATGACCGTGGTGTGAAGCGACTGGTAGCCGTTGGGCTTCGGCATGGCGATGTAATCCTTGAAGCGACCGGGCAGGGGATGCCAGACGGTATGGACCGCACCCAGCGTGGAGTAGCAGTCTCCCACGGACTCCGTCAGGACGCGGATGGCGATCAGGTCGTAGATGTCGGTGAACTTCTTCCCCTTGCGCGTCATCTTCTGATAGATGGACCACAGGTGCTTGGGACGACCGTGGATCTGAAAGCCCGTGATCCCCACGCGGGCGAGCTCGTCTCCAAGCGTCTTGATGGCCTCGTCGGTGTTCTGCTCGCGCTGGGCGCGCGACTCCTGCACCATGCGGGCGATGCGCTCGTACTCGTCGGGGTTCAGATAGAAGAAGGCCAGGTCCTCGAGCTCCCACTTGATGGAGCTGATGCCCAGGCGATCCGCAAGCGGCGCGTAGACGTCCATCGTCTCACGGGCCTTGAACACGCGCCTGTCGGGGGGCAGGGCCGCGAGGGTGCGCATGTTGTGCAGGCGGTCGGCGAGCTTGATGATGACCACGCGGATGTCCTTGGACATGGCCAGGAACATCTTGCGCAGGTTGAGGGCCTGCTTCTCGTCCATCGAGGAGACCTCGATGGAGGTCAGCTTGGTGACGCCGTCGACCAGCTCCGCCACCGTGGCACCAAAGCGCTCCGTCAGGTCATCCAGGGTCGCCGAGGTGTCCTCCACCGTGTCGTGCAGAAGGGCCGCGCAGATGGGATCCTCGTCCATCTTGAGGTCCTTGGCCAGGATGAGCGCGACCTCGACCGGATGGTTGATGTAGGGCTCGCCAGAGCGTCGACGCTGGTCGCGGTGGAAGTCCGCGGCGAACGAGTAGGCGGCGTCGATTTTGGCCAATGCCTCGGCATCCAGGTACGTGACACAGGTGTTCCTCAGCACACGCCAGTTATCGGCCTGCGGCACGGCCCTTCGTCGGACACTCCCCAAGCCACCGGTAGCCTCGCCCATGAAAGCCTCCTATCGATCTACGACGCAGCCGAAGCCGGGCGTGATCGGCTTGTTGATACGCTCCAACATCTCCTGTTGGCCACTAGTAAGTACCCAATCGCGGAAGGCCGAAAACGCATCGCGCGAGCGTAGCCCCTCGAGATAGCGTATCGACCGCTCGAGCCGCATGCGCTCGGGTGAGGGGGCCATGGAGATCCGACGGGTCGGCCCGTAGCCACTGACGCCCAGGAAGCCCAGCTCGCGAAAGATCGAGATGCCACAGGACACGGAATGCTCGTCCAGACGTGCCGTGGGATCGACGTCAAGGGCGACCTGGGCAATGTCAGCATTGCCCATCGAGAGGGGCGTCTCGCCGTCGCGTGCGCCCGCGCGTCCCGCCAGGGTCATCAGGGTCCGATAGAGCACCACCAGATCATCGCGCCCTGGGGCCGCCGAGCAGATGATCCTCTCGTTGATATGCGCGTCTCTGCTGCCAAAGAGTAGATAGACCCACGCGTCGTCGCCATCGCGTCCCGCCCGACCGCTCATCTGGTTGAACTCGATCGAGCCGAAGGGCATGTGGTAGAGCACGACATTCCTGATGTCCGGAAGGTTCACGCCCTCGCCAAAGGCGCTGGTGGATACGATGCAGCTCAGGCGCCCGTCCCGGAAGGCCGCCTCCACGCGAAAGCGATCCTCACGCGTGAGGCCGGCGTTGTAGAAGGCTATGCGCTGCCCCAGTTCGGGCACGTTCTTGCGCAACATGCGCGCGAGTGACACCGATCGCTCGCGCGAGTTGACATAGACCACGGTCTTCATGCCCGTCGCGACGACTGACACGAGCGCGGCCTCGCGGTCGTGCAGCCCGCGGTAGTCTACGACGTGGAGGTTCTCCCGGACGCTCCGGTCCACGACGACCCCGTCATCGGCATTGATGGAGAGGAGGCGGCAGATCTCGCGGGCCACACCCTCCTCGGCGGTCGCCGTCACGGCAAGCGCCACCGGGCCTCCCAGGCGTTCCAGGACCCTGGGCAGCGCAGTGTAGGAGCTGCGGCTCCCCCCCTTGGCCGCACCCGCGTGGTGGGCCTCGTCCACGACCACGAACCCGACGCGCCCCGAGCTCGCGAAGCGCTCGGCATGGATGGCCAGAAACTCGGGGGTCGTGAGCAGCACGTCGACCGAGCCTAGGGCCAGGTCCGCAAAGCTGTCGTCCCTCTCGTCCAAGGGCGTCTCGCCCGTGAGCACGCGCACGCTCATGCCCAGCCTCCCGAAGGAACCAGCCAGATGATACGACTGGTCGGCGACGAGCGCGCGCAACGGGTACACGAAGACGCTCGCCCTGCCGCGACCGATGGCCTCACGGGCGGCGTGGATGTGGAAGATCAGCGACTTGCCACGCCCTGTCGCCATGACGCAGAGCACCGACTTGCCGGCAGCCAGGCGGTCGAGGGCCTCCCTTTGCGCGGGCAGGAGCGCATGGTTGCCGATCATGGCGCGCCGCAGCTCGTCGGTGAGCTCGTCTGTGCCCAGGCGCCCCAGCTGCGCCCTACGGGCGGGCGCGTCAGACGGTACTGCGTCCCCTTGGGCGTCATGCGAGAGGGTCTCGCCGGCACGTGAGAACAGGTCGTCCGAGAGGGACGTGGCAGCCTCGCATGCATCGCCGCAGAGGTCGACCGCGTCCCGATACAGGATGTCACGGACCATGAGTTTGGGCTTGGTTCGCCCCTGCCAGGTCTCGTTGACTGGCTCGAACACCAAGTCGACCGCCGCCTCGCAGTCGCAGGCGCGCTCGATCTGGGGGGTGCGGAACATGATGGCTGGGACGGGGTTCACGCCGTCGGTCGCCACGAAGCGCAGGTGGTTGCCTGACGCGCCGACGCGGGTGCGGTTGCGCATGCAGATACCATGCACTGCGAACAGGGGTTTCTTGTTGCCCTGGCCAAAGGGTTGGAGCACCTCGAGCGAGTCGATGGCCTCCACGCTCATCTCGGAGAGGCCGACGGGGGCGCTTACCTCTCCCCTGTCGACGAACTGTTCCTCTGGCAGCTGGCCCATGACCTCCCCGAGGCGGGACCTGAAGGCATCGAGGTTGGAGGCAGCGCAGGTCACCCCCACCGCCCCGGCATGTCCGCCAAAGCGGACCAGCACGTCGGAGCACCGCTCGACCGCACGGAAGAGGTCGACGGTGCCGACTGAGCGGCCCGAGCCCCGAGCCACGCCATCGGAGATCGTGAAGAGGATGGACGGGACGTGGTAGCGATTGGCTATGCGACTCGCGACTATGCCCTTGACCCCCTCGTGCCAACCCTCGCCACCGACCACGACGACGCGACCGCCGTCGTAGGTTGCCTCGACCTTCTCCATGGCCTCGTCCGTGAGCCGCGACTCTATCTCGCGGCGCTCGGCATTGGTGCGCTCGAGGCGACCGGCGAGCACGGCCGCCACGGCGGCGTCATCGGTCAGGAGCAGGTCGAAGGCGACGTCCGTCGTACCCATGCGACCAGCCGCGTTGAGTCGCGGGATCAGGGAGAACGGCAGCTCGTCGGCCGTGATGGAGGACAGGTCCACGCCGGACGTGGCCGCAAGCGCCACGATTCCGGGACGCCTGGTCTGGCGCATCTGGGCGATGCCGTCCGCCACGAGGGCGCGGTTCTCGCCCTCCAGCAGCATCATGTCCGAGATGGTGCCGAGCGTGGCGACCTCCGTGTAGCGCCGCCAGAGGTCCGGCTGGCCTCGCCGCTCGCCGAGCACCTGGACGAGCTTGAGCGCGACGCCTGCGCCCGCCAGCTCCCGCGAGACGCAGGTGGGATCGATCTTGGGATCCGTCACGGGAACGCCGACGGGCACGAGCTCGGCCGGCTCGTGGTGGTCGGTCACGACGACGTCGATCCCACGCTCCCCGAGATGGGAGACCTCTTCGCGGGCGGCGATGCCGTTGTCCACGGTGACGATGAGGTCGGGGTCACAGCCCTCTATCACACGGGAGAGGGCCTCGTCGGAGAGGCCGTACCCCTCGCCGAAGCGGTACGGTATGTAAGGGTGGACGTCACCGCCCAGCTTGCGCAGCGCAAGCGTGAGCAGGCAGGTCGCGGACATGCCGTCGACATCGAAGTCACCGAAGACGGCTATGGTCTCGTGACGATCGAGCGCGGCGCCCACGCGCTGCGCCGCCCCCTCCATGCCGGGAATGAGCAAGGGGTCCGCCCAGTCGCGCTCGAGCGAGGGCGTGAGGAAGCGACGGGCCTCGTCCACGTCCTTGACACCGCGCGCGGCGAGGGTGCGCGCGACGAGGGATGAGACGCCACAGCCCTCACGCAGGCACCTCTCGGCGGCCGCGTCCTGCGGCAGCAGCTCCCACCTCCTGCTTCCCAGCAGGCCAGGCACGGCTACTCGGCCCCTTCGGGAGCCGCGTCGTCCTCCATCTTGGCAGTGTCCGTAGCACCAGGTCCGTACTTGGCCTCGAGGCGCGCCCACCTCTTCTCGCGCGTCTTCCAGATCGCAAGCAAGGGCGATGCGACGGCAAAGCTCGACCACGTCCCCAACAGCTCGCCGACGAGCATGGCGAAGGCGAAGTCCTTCAGGGTGGCGCCACCCAGGAGCAGCATTGCGACGACGGGGACGAGCGAGGTGATGGTGGTGTTGATCGTACGGACGAAGACCTCGTTGATGGAGAAGTTGCAGATCTGGTAGTAGGTGCGATGCACCCCGTCCTTGAGCTGCTTGGCATTCTCGTTCATGCGATTGAACTCGACGACCGTGTCGTAGAGGGAGTAGCCCATGATCGTGAGCAGCGCGGCGACGACGTTGGGGGTGATGGCCGTCTGGGTCCACGCGTAGACGCCCAGCGTGATCAGCAGGTCGTGGAGCAGGGCGATGACGGCCGTGATGGACATCTTGAACTCGTAGCGCACAGAGACGTAGGCGATGATGAGGAGGATTGCGACGCCAAAGGCCATGGCCGAGGAGCGTGTCACGTCGGCGCCCCAGTCGGGACCGATGGTGGTGACGGTGTAGGACTCCCCACCCAACCCAAGCGAACTCGCAGCGGCAGCGGCATGCTGGTTGGCGGTCTTGGGGTCGATGGTGTCGGAGCGGACGAGGAAGCCCTGGGCGCCCTCGGTCACGCTCGTCTGGACCGTGGGGTCCTCCTCACCCGCAGAGACGAGGGCCGAGCGCATCTGCCCGATGCTGATGGAGCCCGTGTCGTGAAAGTCTATCTCGGTACCGCCCTTGAACTCGATGCCGAACACGAGTCCTCGGGCCACGAGGCCGACGATGGCGAGGACCACCAGCACGCCCGAGATGGCGAGGAACTGCCTGCGATGGTAGATGATGGGGATCTCGCGACTGAAGTGGCTACGCATTGCGGACACCCCCCTTCACGCCAGCTGCGTCCCTCTCGCGCTCCGCCTCCTCGACGTCCTGGTCGATCCCCCAGAAGCGAGGATGCCTCTGGATGGTGCCCAGGGCGAGCAGGCGCAGCGCGGGCGCCTTGAAGCAGAACATGGTCACGATGTCGCACACGATGCCGAGGGCAAGGGTCAATCCGAAGCCCTTGACGCTGCCGACGGCAACGAAGAAGAGGGCGAGGGCCGTCACCAGGGTGACGGCATCGGCGTCAAGCGAGGTGGTGATGCCATGCTTGGCGCCCGAGACGGACGCCGTCCTGACCGAGCGGCCCATGCGTATCTCCTCGCGGAAGCGTTCGAGGACGAGGATGGAGGAGTCCGCCGCAGAGCCTGTGGTGAGCACGATGCCGGCAAGTCCCGGCAGCGTCAGCGCAAAGGCGTCGAAGTGCGAGAGCAGAGCGAGGAGTCCCAGGTAGAGGACTGCGAATACTCCCAGTGAGCCCATGGTCAGAAGGCCCAGGCCCCGGTAGAAGACAAACAGGTAGGCCACGACGATGGCGACGCCTATGGCGATGGCGAACACGCCCTGGTTGAGGGAGTCCTGCCCCAGCGTCGGGCCGACGACGCGGCTCTCGGAGTAGGTCAGGGTCACGGGCAGGGAGCCGGAGTCGAGGACGGTCTTGAGGCTCTTGGCCTGCTCGAGGGTGAAGCCACCCGTGATGGAGACCTGCCCCCCCGTGATCTCGCTCTGGACGGCGGGGGCGGAGTTGATGACGCCGTCAAGGACGATGGCGATGCGACCGTGGGTGGGGGCGAGCTCCCTGGTGACGTCCGCGAAGGTCTTGGTACCCTCGCCGTCAAGGGTGACGTTGACGGCATACTGCCCCGTTGCGGACGAGCTGTCCTGGGCAACGTTGACCGAGGAGATGTGGCTTCCGTCCATGAAGGCGGTGTAGCTGCCGTCCTGCAGGCTGACACCCTGCGTGCCCGCCTTGATCTTGGCAAGCGCATCGGCATCGCCGATCTCGTCGAGACGGACGAACTCGAGGTGACCGGTCTGGCCGATGGTCTGGATGGCGGCGTCCGCGTTGGTCGCACCGGGAATCTGGATCAGGATGGAGTTGGTCCCCTGCTGCTGGACGGACGTCTCCGAGGCACCGAGCGAGTTGACGCGGTTCTGGACGATCGTCGTGACGGTCGCCATGTCGTCGGAGCTAGGGGTGGACCCGTCCGCCTTGTTTGCCGCCATGATGACCGAGACGCCGCCCTGTATGTCGAGGCCCTGCGTGATGCGCTCGCCCAGCGGAGTGAAGCCGACCGCTGCCGCCACGAGCACGACCGCGAGCACCACCAGGGTGCTGACGTAGCGCCTCACCTGGGGAGCCATGCGCCTGCCCCACCCCCTCTTGGACTTGGTCCGCTTGCCCCTCCGTACCGCGCGGCCACCTTTCGCGGTCGCTCCCGCGCCCTCGGAGGCGTTCCAACGCTCAACGCCGGTCCTGGGCTCCGAGGACTTGGTGTCTCGTGCCATGGCTGACTCTCCTGAGTTGGGGGCGCATGGGCCCCGGCTGGTTTAACCCGTTCATGATAGACCACTTGCCTACCAGTCGTTGGCGGCGGGCAGGTCCCCCCAAGCCGAGACGAACTCGCCGTAGCGCCCCTCCATGATGGCCTGTCGGGCGCGACGCATGAGGTCGAGCAGGTAGTGCAGGTTGTGCAGGGACAGCAGGATGGAGCCCACCATCTCCCTCTGCCTCACGAGGTGATGCAGGTAGGCTCGGGTGTAGCCGCCAGTGCAGACGGGACAGGCGCAGTCGGGGTCGAGGGGGTCGTGGCTGTGCGTGTGCGCGGCATGGCGCAGGTTCACCCGACCCTGGCCCGTGAAGGCGCAGCCCATGCGGGCCGTGCGCGTGGGGAGCACGCAGTCGAACATGTCGATGCCGCAGGACACGCCGCGCACCAGCGTGGTGGGATTGCCCACGCCCATGAGGTAGCGTGGCTTGTCTCTGGGCATGTAGTCACTGACCAGTGGCTCGAGGGTCTCGAACATGGTCTCGTGATCCTCGCCCACCGAGTAGCCGCCGATGCCGTAGCCCGGAAAGTCGCCGCACTCCTCAAGGTGCGCGAGCGACCTCAACCGGAGGTCCAGGTGCATGCCTCCCTGGACGATGCCGAAGAGCGCCTGGTCGTCCCTCCCATGCGCCTTCCAGCAGCGCTCGGCCCACATGCTCGAGAGCTCCACCGCGCGCTCCACGAAGGCACGCGTCGCGGGGTAGCCGGGACATTGGTCAAGTTGCATGGCTATGTCCGCACCGAGCTTCTGGGCGATCTCCATGTTCCTCTCGGGCGTCCACGTGACGTAGGAGCCGTCGTAGTCGACCGTGCGGAACGTCACCCCGTCATCCGTGAGCTTGGTGAAGTCGCCATGGCTGAAGACCTGGAAGCCGCCCGAGTCCGTCAGGATGGGACCCTTCCACTGCATGAACTCGTGCAAGCCGCCCATCTCCTCGACGAGATCGGCACCGGGCCTCATGGCGAGGTGATAGGTGTTGGCGAGGAGGATCTTGGTGCCAATTTCCTCAAGCTGTCCAGGCAGGAGCCCCTTCACCGTCGCCTTGGTGCCAACGGGCATGAAGATGGGCGTGGGGACGTCGCCGTGCGGGGTGTGCAGCACGCCGGCGCGCGCGTGGGTCAGGGGGTCCTCGGCCACGATGTCATAGGTGAACCAGCTCTCGCGCGGGTTCGTGTGGGTGTCGTTCACGGTGCTGCCTTCCAGCCTGGTGGTGTTCGATGCGACGCGCCCGGAAACGGCCACGCCACGCAAACGGGCCCGACACCTTGGGTGCCGGGCCCTGGAGTCACGCCGAGGCGAGGCCTGCGCGCAGCGGGCTACTCGGAGAAGAGGTTCTCGTCGTTGTCCTTGATGGCGAGGAGCGCGCCCAGGGCGTCCTGCTCGTCGGGACCCTCGCAGGTGATCTCGACCTTGGAGCCGGTGCCGAGGCCTGCTGCGAGGATCATCATGATCGACTTGGCGTTGACGGGAGCGGTGCCCTTGTCGACGTCCGAGATCTTGACGTCGCTCTGGAAGCCCTTGGCAACCTGGACGAACTGAGAGGCCGGACGGGCATGAAGACCAGTTGCGCTGACGATAGTCACTTGCTTGGAAACCATAACGCACTCCTTTGCGTCCCTTTGTGAGAAGCCGACGGCTCCCCCCTACTGCACCAAGAACTCCGTCCATAGTAACAAACTGCGGCGATTATGCATGATTCCATCGGACATTTCTTCTCCCCGGGGCCTCTCGCACATGACGGCACGGAGGAGTCGGCGCGGGCGGGGCCTTCCGGCAACGAAGATGTTGTACCGTCATGAGGTCAGGCGAGAGCGGGAGGAGCACCCATGGCAGACGAGCCCACGGCACAGGACGGCGAAGGCGACGCCGGGCGGGGTCAGCAAGCGACGATCGGAGCGCTCAGGGCCGGCATCGGCGCCATTGCCGCGGTGCGCGGTGCCGCCCGCCAGCATGCAGAAGCGCGCGCCCAGCTGAAATCGGCCCAGGACGCGCTCGACGAGAGCAGGGGCGTCCTCGCGCATCGTCTCGACATAGAGCGCAACTTCGAGCAGATAGTGTCCGACCAGGGTGCCGAGCTTGGGGCCGCGACGTCCGAGCGTCAGGCCGCGCAGGGCGCCATCGACCAGGCGGAGGAAAAGCGAGGCGCGCTCGAGGGGCAGCTCGCCGCCATGAAGGAGAAGCACGAGGGGCAGCTGCGGCCATACCGTGACCTCATGGAGACGACCAAGGGCCGCTCCGATGACGCAGCAAAGTCGCTCTCGGAGCTCAAGCGTGCCATCAAGGGCGCAGATCAGCAGGTCAGCGATGCCGCAAAGCGGCGCGAACAGCGCATTGCGGCGGCGAATCGCTCGGTGGACAACGCCCAGGAGCGTCTGCGCAAGGTACAGTCGGACCTCCACGCGCTGCAGACGAACCCCTCCGCGGCCCCTGGTGCTATCTCGAAGATGCAGAGCGAGGCGGTCGCGGAACAGGCCCATCTGGATGCGGCACGCGAGGAGGTCACGCGTGTGACGGCGGAGTGCCAGCTCCTCGTCGACAACGCCCAGACCCACCTCTGGACCCAGAGACAGTCTCTCGAGACCGTGGAGCGCCAGGCCGATGACGCCAAGCACGAGGCCGATGGCAGGCGCGAGGAGTACGAACGGCTCTACAACGAAGCCATGGGCAGGGAGAAGGACCTCTCCGACGAGATCGCACGATGCAGGCAGGAGGCCGAGGAGGCGGCAAGGGGGCGCGAGGCCGCCGAGGGGCGCATGTCTGCGGCGCAGCGGCTCCTGGACGAGGCGCGTGACATCCACACGACCCCAGAGCTTACCCGTCAGCTCCAGGAGAAGGTCGACGCCCAGATGAGGGACCTCGAGCAGCGGCAGGCGACCGTCGAGGAGCTTGCCCACGAGGAACGCGAGCTACGCCTGAGCACCCGTCGCCAGCGCTACACCCTCATGGTGGCGGCGACAGTTGCCGTCATCGTCATCGTGGTCGTGGCCATCACGCTCTTCCTTCGCTGGTAGGACGTCCCTCCCATCCCCCGGCCCTCCGCCTTCTACTCTATGAGCATGGCGTCACCGAAGCTGAGGAAGCGGTAGCCCTCGTTCATAGCGGCCTGATAGGCTCCCATGATCTGCTCGCGCGTCGCAAAGGCGGAGACGAGCATCATGAGGGTCGAGCGTGGCACGTGGAAGTTGGTGATCATGGCATCGACCACGTGGAAGGTGGAGCCGGGCATGAGGTAGAGGTCGGTCGTGGCGTCCACGCGCTCGACGATGTCCCCTCTGCCGAGAAGGCGAGCGGAGTCCCGGGCGCCCTCGAAGCGCCGTGCGCAGACGGGGGTGCCCCAGGCGGGAACGTCCGGGTCGAAGGCGCTCTCCAGAGAGCGCACGGACGTGGTGCCGACGGCGATGACGCGATGTCCCGCCGCCTTGGTCGCATGGACGGCGTCGATGACGCCTCTTCCCACGTGATAGCGCTCGGTGTGCATGGCATGCTGCGTGGGGTCGTCCTCCTCGACCAGGCGGAAGGTGTCGATGCCGACCTCGAGCTCGACGGTCCTGAAGTCGATGTCCCGCCCGCGGATGCGCCTGATGAGCTCGGGCGTGAAGTGGAGGCCGGCCGTGGGGGCCGCGGCTGAGTGCTCCTCTCGCATGGAATAGACGGTCTGGTACCTCTCGGGGTCACCCTCGTAGTCGGTTATGTAGGGGGGCAGGGGCACGTGACCGGCCCTGTGGATGGCCTCGTCCAGCGAAAGGCCGCCCACGGGCTCGAAGCGCACCAGGCGTCCGCCACGGCTCTCGTCCACGTAGTCGATGACCTCGCCGGTCAGGACGACGGGCCAGTCCATCGGCGCATGGATGCCACCCTCGCGGTACTCCACCACGGCGCCCTGCTTGAGGCGTTTGCCGGGCTTGACGAGGCACTCCCACACATGGCCTAGCGCGTCGACGTCCTCGCGACGCGCGAGCAGCAGCGTCTCGGACACGCCGCCGGTACCGCGCTTGTGGCCCATGAGGCGCGCGGGCAGCACGCGGGTCCTGTTGGCGACCAGGAGGTCCCCCGGCTCGAGGTAGTCGACGAGGTCCGTGAATCTGCGGTGCTCGACGGAGCCGTCCTTCCGGTCGAGGACCAGCAGGCGGCAGGCGTCGCGGGGCTCGCAGGGCACCTGGGCGATGAGTGAGTCGGGCAGCGGGTAGTCGAAGTCATCGGTACGCATCGTGCTTCCTTTCCCGCATGGCGGGGGATCGTCTGTGGATGGACTCGTCGGAGCTGCGCTATCCTGGCAGGTACCCAGAACGAGGAGGCGGTTCCTTGCCCGCGCGTCGGGCGGCCTTCGCGGCCTTGCGCCAGTCGCGAGCCTCATGGCGCTCGAGTGCGGCCTCGGCGGCCGAGAAGCGGCAGCCACAGTAGTTCTGGCGATACATCCCCAGCTCACGCGAGTCGCTCACGGACTCGGCGTAGTAGGGCCTGAAGTCACGCCAGACAGGTGTGAGGCCGTTGCGCGCGGCGAGGGAGGCCAACACGTCGCAGCAGTCATCGAAGAGCTGGTAGGGGGAGACGGCGAGCGTGGTGGAGATGCGCGAGAAGCCCCTCTCGCGCGCGACGCGGCAGCTCTCGGCCAGGCGCAGGGCATAGCAGAGCCGGCAGCGACGGGCACGGTCGAGGCCTGCGGGGGCGACCGTGCGCTCCCACAGCTCGCGCTGGTCGTCTGCCACTATGAGGTCGACGTGCGCGACGCGAGACGCCCAGTCCCTCAGGACGGCAAGGCGCCGGTCATGCTCCGCGAGGGGCTGGATGTTGGGATTCGTCCAGCAGATCGTGGGCTCGAAACCCTCGCGCCGCAGGTACTTGACGGGCTCGAGCGAGCACGGACCGCAGCAGGCATGCAGCAGGAGCGGCGTGGCCGCGTTCTTCTCGAACATCCATCCCCTCCCGTCATGGCGCGAGACCCTAGCTCGCTGGCGCGCACCATTCTAGCAACGCCGAGGGGCCTGCACCGAAACGACGCGCATGCGTGGCCCGCGCCGCGACGCCTGACGCGTTGTGGGATAATCGCGGGCGTTCACTTCCCCCAGAGCACCCCCGGAGCAACCGAAGGAACCAGTGAGTCACATGGCAGACACCAGCACCCCCACTGCGGGACGTCCCAGCTTCCCCCGGCGTGCCGTCATCACCGGCGGCATGCCCTATGGCAACAAGAACCTCCACTTCGGCCACATCGGGGGCGTCTTCGTCCCCGCCGACTTCTTCGCGCGCTTCCTGCGCGACCGCCTGGGGGCCGACAACGTCGTCTTCGTCTCGGGGACCGACTGCTATGGCTCGCCCATCATGGAGGGCTACCGCAAGAAGGTCGAGGATGACGGCTACACGGGCAGCATCGTCGACTATGTGGGCGCCAACCACGACGCGCAGAGGGCCGCACTCGATGCCTATGGAATCAGCCTCGACCTCTTCGCGGGATCGGGCACTAAGGACGCGGCACCCTACCACGAGCGCCTGACCTCGGAGGTCATAGCACGCCTGTACGAGCAGGGTCACCTCCACAGGATGTCGACGAGACAGTTCTTCGACGTCGAGGCCAACCAGTTCCTGAACGGCCGACAGGTCATCGGGCGCTGCCCGGTGCGCGGATGCAAGTCCGAGAGGGCCTACGCCGACGAGTGCGACCTGGGACACCAGTTCGAGCCCGAGGAGCTCATCTCCCCCGTGTCACAGCTCACGGGCACCACGCCCGAGCTGCGTCCGGTCGACAACTGGTACTTCGACCTTCCTGCGTTCAAGGGACGGCTCGAGGGCCTCGTGGACGCATGGGACACAGACGAGCAGGTGCGCCCCGTCGTCACCAAGACCGTCCGCGAGTCCCTCGCCGCACCGGTTATGTACATACAGGACAAGTTTCGCGACGAGTTCGACGCCATCGCGGACAGGCTCCCCGCACACGCGCTGCGCGAGCCCGAGAGGGGGCAGCAGTCCTTCTCGGTGGAGTTTGCCGACTGGGAGCAGCGCGACCAGGCCCGCAGCGTCCTGGAGGAAGCGCACGTCCGCTTCCGCACGGGCAAGACGCTCCTGCCATTCCGCATCACCGGCAACATCGACTGGGGCGTCCCGGCACCCGTGCTGGAAGACGTCCGCGACCTCACCGTCTGGTGCTGGCCGGAGTCCCTGTGGGCACCCATCTCCTTCACGCAGGTGCTGCTCGACGCAGACGCACGCTCCGGTGGCATGCGCTACTCGAGCGACGACTGGCGCGACTGGTGGTGCGCGGACGACGCCAAGGTCTACCAGTTCATCGGTCAGGACAACATCTACTTCTACTGCGTCGCACAGCCCGCGCTGTGGGACGCGCTCGACTGGGGACTCTCTCAGGACGTCCCCGTCGCCAACTACCACATCCTGTTCATGAACAGGAAGGCATCGAGCTCAGGCGCCATCAAACCGCCCATGGCCACCGAACTCCTGGACCACTACAGTGCCGAGCAGCTGCGATGCCACTGGCTGAGCCTGGGCCTCGACCAGAGGGCGGTGTCCTTCTCGCCCAAGCCCTATGACACGAGCGTCAGCCACAGGGACAGGAAGACCGGCAGGGACGTCCTGGTGAGGGATGACCCACGCGTGGTCGACCCAGCCCTCAAGGAGTCGGCGTTCCTCACGAACATCTTCAACCGCCTGGCCCGCAGCTGCCTCTACGGCACGCAGAGCGCGTGCGCGGGCCACCTGCCGACACTCGCCGCACACGACGACGTCATGGCTGCCTGCAGGGAGGTGACCCTCCGCTTCGAGCGCCTCGCCCACGGCTTCGACGCGCACAACGCCCTGGCGGCAGTGGACGCGTTCGCGCGGGCGGCCAACAAGCGCTGGGGCGAGGCCTCGAAGGCGGCCCAGGGTGACGACGTCGCCTACGAGCAGGCGCTCGCCGACTCCTTCCAGGCGCTTCGCACGGTGACGCTGCTGATGCACCCAGCGACGCCGTCGGGCTGCGAGAAGGTCTGCGAGCATCTGGGCTTCGACAGCGAACTCTTCTTCGACTGGGAGCACGCCTTCGACTCGATCGCACAGCTCTGCCAGGCACAGGGCACCACGCCCGCAACGCACCAGACGGTGGGGCTCCCACCGCGCTTCGACTTCTTCGAGAGGCACCCCAGCCAGATTCGGCAGAGATAGCCCATGGACGCGCCCAGGCCACCGCAGCCCCATTTCCCCAGCCCCTACCGTCGTCCCCAGACGGCGCCGTGCTGGGTGGGGCATGTCACGACGGACGACAGGGCCCGGATCGCCGCCTTCGTGTACGGACGGGCAGGTGGGCGGGATGACGTGGTCTTCCTCCACGGCAACGGGGAGGAGCACGGGATCTTCGGTCCTATGGTCGACGCCGTCGTGGCACGGGGGCACAGGGCCGTGGGGATAGACTCCAGGGCGCAGGGCCGATCGACGCGCGGGGATGCCGAGAGGCTCAGCTACGAGCTCATGGCACGAGATGCCCTCGACGTGATGGATCGGCTGGGCATGGCCTGCGCACACATCCTGGGGTTCTCCGACGGCGGCATCGAGGCGCTGGTGCTGGCACGCGACCATCCCGAACGGGTCCGCTCGCTCACCGTCCTGGGCGCGAACCTCACGCCCGAGGGCATCATCGAGGACGAGGACTGGGACGTCGCGGGAACCGTGGCGACCTGCAGGGCCTGGGCTGACTGGCTCGAGGGCCAGGCGGGCGGGGACGTCGACGCGACGCTTGTCACGCCCAGCGCCGCCGAGGCACGCCAGACTGCGGAGCTGCTGGACCTCATGCTCCGGGAGCCCCACATCGACGCCGAGGGCCTAGGGTGCATCTCCTGTCCCACGACGGTGATGGCGGGCGAGTTCGACTGCGTCAGGCCGCAGGAGACGCATACGATCGCACGGTCCATCCCCGGCGCGCGACTCCGCATAGTTGCCGGTGCGGGTCACACGCTTCCCAAGGAGGTCCCGGACGAGGTGTGCGATGAGCTCCTGCGCACGCTGGGGCGAGCCGAGTTGCCGATAGGATGACGTCAGGGTCAGACCCAGACCCCTCCGCCACTCCCACCTGCCCCGATGCACCCACTCGTGGCATGCGGACTCGTGGCATGCGGGCCGCGGGGAGGGCATCTTTGTGTGCAGATTCCGTTAGGTACCTTTCAATTTTGTCAAGTACCTTGCGTTCCTCTCCCCAAGCACCTACCGTCTCATAGACCGAGTTTCACGATCCTGCGCACGGAAGGAGGGGCCTTGAGGGACGAGGGGCTGGAAAAGCGCATGGAGCGGGCCAGTCGTGCGACGGAGGCCCGGGTCCTGCGCGACCTTGGCTTCTTCGGGCACTTCCTCCACGTCCATGCGGGGGGACGAGGCGGCAAGCAGTACATACTGTCCCGGCTGCTGAGAAGCGGCGGGGCCATGACGCAGCGGGAGCTCCAGGAGCACGCCCACGTCACGGCAGCGGCGCTCTCGGAAGTGCTCGCAAAGCTCGAGACGGAGGGACTGGTCCTGCGGACACGCTCCGCTCGGGACAGGAGGCAGCTCGACATCGCCCTCACGGAGGGGGGGACGCGTCGGGCCGAGCAGATCGTGCGGCAGAAGCTCGTCTTCCAGGAGGCGTCCCTCTCGCCACTGACGGTCGACGAGAGGGAACAGCTCGCCGACATGCTCGACAAGGTTGCCGACCACTGGCGCACGTACGGGGATGGGACGAAGGAAGGCACATGCAAGAACTGACGTATCGGCAGATTCTCTCGACGCTCGGCGGAAGCGTTCGCGAACACAGGAGGGACTCGCTCCTGACTCCCCTGCTCGTGACAGGCGAGGTCGTCATCGAGTGCATCCTGCCCTTCATCACCGCGCAGCTGATCGACCGGATGCAGATGGGTGCCGGCATGGACGTGGTCGTCCACTACAGCCTCGTGCTGCTCGCGCTCGCCCTCCTGTCGCTTGCGTGCGGGGCGCTCGCAGGCGTCACCTGCTCCGTTGCGGCAACCGGGTTCGCCAAGAACCTGCGCCATGACATGTTCGCGACGATCCAGCGCTTCTCGTTCAGCAACATCGACCGCTTCTCGACGAGCTCGCTCGTGACGCGCCTGACGACCGACACCAACAACGTCCAGCAGTCCTACATGATGATCATCCGCACCGCCCTGCGTGCGCCCATGATGATCGTCTTCGCAATCGTGATGGCCTTCGTCACAGGCGGCCCCATGGCGGTCATCTACGTGATCGTCTCCGTGGTGCTGGGCGCCATCCTCTTTGGCGTCGCCATCAAGGTCATGCCGATGTTCCGTCGCATCTTCAGGAAGTACGACAAGCTCAACGACTCCGTCGAGGAGAACGTCAGCGGCATCCGCGTGGTCAAGTCGTTCGTGCGAGAGGACCACGAGAAGGAGAAGTTCAACGCCGCCTCTGGCGCCCTCTACCACGACTTCGTCCATGTGGAGCGCATCCTCGCCTTCAACATGCCCCTCATGTCTCTGGCCATCGACGTGATCTATGCCTTCGTCATCTTCTTCGGCTCGCGCGCCATCGTGCAGAGCCAGGGCGCCGCGATGAACGTCGGCCAGATCTCGGCCCTCATCACCTACGGTTTCTCCATGCTCATCTCGCTCATGATGTTCTCCATGATCTTCGTCATGGTCACCATGTCAGAGGAGAGCGCGCGCCGCATCTGCGAGGTGCTCCTCGAGGTCCCCGACCTCACGGACCCCGACAATCCCCTCTACACCGTCGTCGACGGCTCCGTCGACTTCGACCACGTCAGCTTCGAGTACTCGGAAGACGCCGAGCGCATGGCCCTCGACGACATAGACCTCCACGTCAAGAGCGGCGAGGTCGTCGGCATCATCGGTGGCACGGGCTCCTCTAAGTCGACGCTCGTCCAGCTCATCTGCCGCCTGTACGACACCTCCAGGGGATCGGTCAAAGTCGGTGGACACGATGTCCGCGAGTACGACCTCGACACCCTGCGTAACGAGGTGGCCGTCGTGCTGCAGAGAAACGTCCTCTTCTCGGGAACCATCAAGGAGAACCTGCGCTGGGGCAAGGCGGACGCCACCGACGAGGAGCTCGTCGAGACCTGCAGGCTCGCCCAGGCCGACGAGTTCATCCAGCGGCTGCCCCAGAAGTACGACACCTACATCGAGCAGGGCGGCACCAACGTCTCGGGTGGCCAGAAGCAGCGCCTCTGCATTGCGCGCGCCCTCCTGAAGCGTCCCAAGATCCTGATCCTGGACGACTCCACCTCGGCCGTCGACACCAAGACCGACAAGCTCATCCGACAAGGATTCCGTAGCTTCATCCCCGAGACCACCAAGTTCATCATCGCCCAGCGCACCAGCTCGGTCGAGGATGCGGACCGTATCGTCGTCCTGGACGACGGAAAGGTGAGCGCCATCGGCACGCACGACGAGCTCCTGCGCACGAGCTCCATCTACCGCGAGACCTACACGTCCCAGAACAAGCAGTCCCACGACGTGAAGATGGGCGAGATCGAAGGCGAAGGTGCGGAAAGACTGAAGGGAGGCGAGGCGTAATGGCAGACGACCCCAAGCGGACGACGGGCGAGGCGGGCGCCACCGCAAAGCGAGGCGCAACCGAGGCGCAAGCCCCCCGGGGCGGCAGGGGCCGCGGACCGTCCAATCCGATGGCGACGCTTCGCAAGGTCATGGGAATGGTCTTCTCGTTTTACCCCGCGCAGACCATCGTCATCGTCATCTGTATCGTCGCCGCGGCAATCCTGACCTCGCTGCCTTCGATCTACATGCAGCGGGCCCTCGTCGTCGTAGGAAAGTACTGGCAGGCAGGCGACTGGGCAAGCGCGCTCGTCGAGCTTGCGCCCCTCATGACCCAGCTCGTGATCATCTACGCGGTAGCGATCACATGCAACGTCGTCCAAACGCAGCTCTCCGCCGTCGTCACCCAGGGCACCCTGATGAAGACCAGGAACGCCATGTTCGACCACATGGAGGACCTGCCCATCAGCTACTTCGACACCAACAAGCACGGCGACATCATGTCGCACTACACCAACGACGTCGACACGCTGAGGCAGCTCATCAGCCAGGCCCTCCCCAACCTGCTGACCATGTTCCTGCAGATGGCCTCCGTCCTGTTCATCATGCTGTGGTACTCGGTCCCCCTGTCGCTCGTCGTGCTCGCCATGGTCGCCTTCATGGGCTGGCTGGTGCGCCTCATGGGAGGGCGTTCCGCGCACTTCTTCCTTGCGCAGCAGGTCAGCATCGCCAAGGCCGAAGGCTTTGCCGAGGAGTCCATGAACGGTCAGAAGGTCGTCAAGGTCTTCACGCACGAGCCTCAGATGGAGCGCGACTTCGACAAGGTCAACGAGGAGCTCTTCCAGGCCTCGAAGGCCGCGAACATCTATGGCAACACGCTCGGACCGATCCTCTTCAACATCGGCAACCTCGCCTACGTCCTGGTGGCGCTGGCGGGCAGCATCTTCATGTCCCTCTCGGTTCCCAACCTCTCAATCAGCGGGCTGGCGCTCACCATCGACATCGTGGTCCCCTACCTCAACCTGACCAAGCGCTTCGCGGGGTCCATCGGGCAGGTGTCCCAGCAGATCAACTTCGTGGTCATGGGTCTCGCGGGAGCGGAGCGCATCTTTGGCCTCATGGGCGAGGAACCGGAGTCCGACGAGGGTTACGTCACCCTGGTGAACGCACGGCGCGACGCGCAGGGCGAGCTGGTCGAGACGGGCGAGCGCACCGACCTGTGGGCCTGGAAGCACCCGCACCACGACGGCAGCGTCACCTACACCCCGCTCAAGGGTGACGTACGCCTGACCGACGTCGACTTTGGCTACACGCCCGACCACACCGTCCTGCATGGCGTCTCGCTCTTCGCGAAGCCCGGCCAGAAGGTCGCCTTCGTGGGGGCGACGGGAGCCGGCAAGACCACGATCACCAACCTCATCAACCGCTTCTACGACATAGCCGACGGGAAGATCCGCTACGACGGCATCAACATCAACAAGATCAGGAAGGCCGACCTGCGGCGCTCGCTGGGCATCGTCCTGCAGGACGTCAACCTCTTCACCGGCACCGTCATGGACAACATCCGCTACGGGCGTCTCACTGCCTCGGACGGCGAGTGCATCGCCGCCGCCAAGCTCGCCGGTGCGGACTCCTTCATCGAACGCCTGCCCGAGGGGTACGACACCATGCTCACGGACAATGCGGCCTCCCTCTCCCAGGGCCAGCGCCAGCTGCTCTCCATCGCCCGCGCTGCCGTGGCCGACCCCCCCGCGATGATCCTCGACGAGGCAACGTCCTCGATCGACACGCGCACCGAGGCCATCGTCCAGCGTGGCATGGACGCCCTCATGCAGGGCCGTACGACCTTCGTGATCGCCCACCGCCTCTCCACGGTCCGCAACTCCGACGTGATCATCGTCCTGGACCACGGCCGCATCATCGAGCGTGGCACCCACGACGAGCTCATCACCCAGAGGGGCACCTACTACCAGCTCTACACCGGCGCGTTCGAGCTGGAGTAGGCAGCCGGGCAAAGACGCGATGTGGTGCCGTCCGCCGGTTGCGGTATCACCGTCAAGCATTCCCCTCGGCGGTCGTTCCCTCGGCAGCCGTTAAATGTCTGACCCCTGGCCGTTAGATGTCTCTGACCTCTGGCCGTTAAATGTCTCTGACCTCCAGAAGTGAGTACTTTTTAGGGTCTCCGAAGGCCTGCAGCGTTCGACAAGCATGCATCTCTCAGCAACGCCGCAGGTACAACGCTTGCCAAAATCATCAGAAGTGAGCACTGGTACACACTTCTGGCTAAATGGTACACACTTCTGGCCAAATGGTGCTCACTTCTGGCCAACTCTGGCGAACTGGCGCACACTTCCGGTCAGCTACCGCTCACTCCCGGGCAATCGACAGGGACACGAGCGTATCTCGAGGTGCGTCCGAGGCGCTTCCGCTTCGATGGGCACGGGGCCCTCCCCTGCCCGCACCCGTCGACCGCTATAATCGGGAGCGACCGCACGGCGCATGCGATGATCTCCCGCCCACGTCCCGCATCGTCGGTGCAAACGGCCTCACGGCACACGACAAGTTAGGGGCTACGTAGCTAGGGACCACGCAGCTTTCCACAGTTCGGCACAGAGGAGAAGATATGAGCGCATCGATGAGCCGCAAGGCCTTCCTTGGATTGACGGCAACCTTCGGCGTGAACGGAATGCTGGGGCTTTCCGGGTGCAGGCTTGCCCCTGGCTCCGATCCGACGGCATCTGACGGGTCATCCTCCGACTCGTCCGACAGCTCCTCCGATGGCTCCTCCGCCAGCACGCCCTCCTCCAACGAGCCCGAGCTGCTCACGAGGCCCCTCGAGAACGGCTTCGGCTCAGGCATGCACCACGCGACGATCGAGGTGGCGGACTTCGGCACCATCGAACTCGAACTCAACGCCAACAACACGCCTATCACGGTCAGCAACTTCGCCGACCTCGTTCAGAGCGGCTTCTACGATGGCCTCACCTTCCATCGCATCATCGGTGGCTTCATGGTCCAGGGCGGCGATCCAAACGGGGACGGCACCGGCGGCTCCGCCAGAAGGATCAAGGGCGAGTTCTCCGAGAATGGCATTGTCAACGCCATCCGGCATAAGCGCGGGGTCATCTCCATGGCGCGCTCGAACGACGCGAACTCTGCCAGCTCCCAGTTCTTCATCATGCACGCGGACTCGAGCTCGCTTGACGGCAAGTACGCCGCCTTCGGCAGGGTCACCAGCGGTCTCGAGGTCATCGATGCCATATGCGAGAAGATCGTGCCCACCGACTCGAACGGCACCGTCCCCAAGGACCAGCAGCCGCGCATCACGTCCATGGCAATGGTCGACTAGTCCCCGCTCGGCGCCAACCTCAGACGCCACACGACCGCCCTCGCGTGCCGCTCGATGCCAGCCACCATCGGTTCGCCCGCATAGTCCGTTTCGTGTAGTTTGCCCACGGCACCCGACAAGGCCTTATGATAGAGGGGTCTGTAGCGCCGTCACGGAAGACCTTCGTTGACGCAACCTCAGGAGGACCATGATCACACCGACGCGCCCCGCCCTGCGATTCGGCCGCGACGCCGTAGCCATCATCACGGCGGCCACCCTCTGCTGGGCCACCCCGCTCCCCGCGCTTGCGGACGAGAGCCTGGAGAGCCTCCAGAACGCAGCCATCACCGCTGCCGACGCCTATCAGCAGGCACAGGATCAGGCGACCCAGCTCCAGCAGCAGATCGACGACAACCAGCAGCGCATCGACGAGCTCGAGGCGGCGCTCCCGGAGCAGAAGGCGAAGGCGTCCACCGCCATCCGCGCCTCGTACAAGATGTCGCAGGACCAGGCAAACCTCCTCACGCTGCTCCTCTCGTCAGAGGACTTCAACCAGTTCGTCGCCTCTCTCATGTACCTCGACACGGTGACGCAGTCCAACATGGATGCCATCCAGGGACTCGCTAAGACCGAGGCCGAGCTCCAGGCGACCAGGGCCGACCTCACGTCGCAGAAGGCCGCCATCGATGCCAAGGTCGCAGAGGCCCAGAGCGCCTATGAGTCTGCGGAGTCCGCGCGAAAGACCGCAGAGCGCAAGGCCATGGAGAACGCCGCCGCCGCCCAGGCCGCCTATGAGGCCCAGCAGGCGGCAGGCCAGCAGGACAGCACCGCGACCGAGGTTGCCGCAGCCACCAGCGGCACCAACGGCGGCGTAAGCGGTGGCAGCAACGACTCCTCCAACAATGCCGACGACAGTGCCAGCGACTCCAGTTCGGCAGACGGCTCGGGCTCGAACGCCAGCTCGGACCCCAATCCAAGCCCCAGTGCACCGAGTGGCTCGTACACCTACGTCGGCGCATCGACTTACGGCGAGGGCGACGGCCTCATGTACAGCGCCACCGCCTCGGGCGACGTCGTCACACCGACCTCGATGGGCGTCGCCATGAAGACCATGCCCCTCGGAACGGTCATCGAGATCACCTATAACGGACGCACCGCCACCGCCGTCGTGAACGACCGTGGCCCCTACATCGCAGGACGCGAGATCGACCTGCAGCCGGCCGTCGCGCATGCCCTGGGCTTCGACGGCGTGGGCACCGTGGGCTATCGTGTCATAGGGTAGCCGGGGACCTTTCGGGTCACCAGACCCAAGGCAATCCCAAGGCCAGATCGGCTCGAGTCCCAACCACCCGAGCCGATTCCCTATCGCCTTCGGCGTGACTCGCCCATGACCTGGCGCACAACCTGAAGGCCCATGATGAGGGCGATGAGGTAGCCCACGAAGCCTATGACGGGAATGCCGAAGATGACCGGCTGGATGCGGGCGTAGTAGACCACCGACGAGCCGATGAAGAGGCCCGCGATGATGATGCCCATGGTCAGGCGGTCGGCCGCATGGGCCAGGTCGCTGACGGGGTCCTTGGTGCCGGGGAGGTCCAGGTTCACGCGAAGCTGGCCGCGCGTGAGCATGCCCATCGCGAGGTTCGCCTGCGCGGCGGCGCCGAGGAGGCCATGGGTCGCGCGGACCGACTCCCGAACAAGGCGCTTCCCCTCGCTGCGGGCGAACTCGCCCGGCTCCGTATGGCTCCTCACGTGACGCGAGATGATCTCCACGATGGAAGTGCCCGGAAGGAGTCCGTCCACCACCCCCTCGAGGGTGACCAGCGCGCGCCCCAACATCATGACGGTGCCCGGCAGCTCGATGCCGTTCTTGCGCGCCATGGAGACGAGCGCGTTCACGAACGCCCCGATGTCGAGGTCGGCGAGGCCGGCGGTGCCAAACTCGTCGATGATCGAGTCAAGGTCCGCAAGCAGCTGAGGGTGGTCGACGTCGGCCACGTCGCCCACCGAGAAGCGAAGGAGCCCGTCCTTGAGACGCGCTGCGTCCTTCTCGGCCACAGCAAAGACCATGTCCGAGAGAGCCGAGCGGTCATGGGCCGACAGGCGGCCCATGATGCCCAGGTCGAGGTAGACAATCTTGCCTCCCCGCACCACGAGGTTGCCGGGATGTGGGTCCGCATGGAAGAGGCCGTCGTCGAGCATCTGCTGGGCATAGTTGTCGACGAGCTTGGTGCCGATCTCCTCGAGGTCGTAGCCGCAGGACAACAAGGCGGCGGCATCACTCACGGAGAGTCCCTCGACGTAGTCCATCACGACGACGTGCTCGGTGCAGAGCCTGGGATAGGGGCGCGGGCAGTCCACGAAACGGCAGTCCACGTTGTTGCGGCGGAACTCCTCGAGGCTGCGGGCCTCCACCAAGAAGTCCGTCTCCTCCTTGAAGGACTGCCAGAGCTCGTCTACGACCGACTGCAGGTCCAGGAACTGCTCGTCGCCCATGAAGCGCTCGGCCCGACGCGCCAGCGAACGCACGATGGAGATGTCTTGGGCCATGATCTCACGCACGTGCGGGCGCTGGACCTTCACGGCCACGAGCTCGCCGGTTGCGAGCCGCGCCTTGTGGACCTGAGCGACCGAGGCCGAACCCAGAGGCACGTCGTCGATGGCGTCGAAGATCTCCTCTATCGGCATGTCATACTCGGCGCGCAGCGTCTCGAGCACCAGGTCGCGGTCCATCGGCTCCACGTCCGTGCGAAGCCTGGCCAGCTCGTCGCAGAAGCTCTGGGGGAGTATCTCCGAGCGCATGGAGAGGATCTGGCCGGCCTTCACGAAGGTCGGGCCCAGCTCCTCCAAGAGCTTGCGGAAGGTGTAGGGCGTGAGACCGTGGAAGACGTCGTAGTGGCTTGCGATCGCGACCATCTCGCGCAGGCGCGCGAGCTTGCTGCGCCGCGAGATGTCAAGACCCGCGATGGCATCGGAGCGAGCGCCGAACAGGCCGATCGTGTCGGCCTCGCCCCTGGGTCGCTCCCCAAGCATGTCATCGTAGAGGCCGCGCAGGACCTCACCTTCGTCGAGGTCCCCGCTCGGCTGGCTCCCGCCGCCCTTGCCGGCCATGCATCCCCGCCCGGGCGCTACTCGGTCGTGGTGTCAGCGGAAGGGGACGGCTCGTCTGTCGCGGGCCCCTCCTCGACCTCCACCTTGGTGACCTGGGCCTCGAGGTCGTCACTCACCTGCTGGGCATGCCTGATCCAGGCCGCACGCTCCTCGGGCGTCATGCCCCTGAGCTTGGCGCGAAGGAGCGAGTCCGAGGTGTCGTTGGCAACGCCCTCGAACCGGTGCCTGAGCTCCTCGTTGACGATCTTGCCCTGCTCGACCGTGAGCTCGCCCTTCTTGACCAGCTCGCCCACGATCTCCTGGGACTTCTCGGCGCCCATCGCGACCGCACCGACGCCCGCCAGGAACATCTTGTAGACACCCTCGCCCAGATCGCCAAAACCGGCCATGGCAGACCCCTTTCGTGATACGCGCCGCAGCGCTACGTCCGTTGGCTCCCTGTTGCCCCTTCTACCCCACACCGGAAGCGGCTATCACGTCTGGCCCGATCGGTGACGGAAGCTCCCGTCAGCCGAGAAGGATGCGGCCCAGCTCCTCGACGGATTCGGCCACGCTGCAGGCGCCCGCCCGCTCGAGCTCGCCCGCCGGCGCCGTCCCGCCGTAGGTGACTCCCACGCAGGGCAGCCCGCACGCGAGCGCAGCATCCACGTCGTAGAAGCGGTCGCCCACCATCACGACGTCGTCGGGTGCGACGCCCAGCTCGCCGATGAGCTCGCGCAGGGTGTCGGCCTTGTCGTGTCCCAGCTCGCGGCGCTTGCCCCGCACCCGGTCGAAGAGGTCGTGGATGCCCTCCTGCCTCAGTGCCACACGCAGGGTCTCCTCGCGCTTGGAACTCGCCACGGCGACCGTCCTGCCTGCCCGGGACAGTTCCCTGACCAGCTCGGGAATGCCGGGGAAGTTGGGCCAGTTCACCAGTCCGCGACCGTTGTAGCGCTCGCGGAAGCGATCCGTCACGAGCTGTGCGTCCGCAAGGGAGAGGCCGAAGACCTCCGAGAAGGCCTCGGGGAAGGGCGGACCCACCAGCTTGGGACAATCCGCCAGACACTCCTCGTCCAGACCGAAGTCGCGCAGGACCCCCGACGCCACCTCGACGATGCCGCCCATCGTATCGGCGAGCGTGCCATCGAAGTCGAACACCACCACCGTACGCTCGGCCGCAACGGCCCGTGAGAGCGCGTCCCCCTCGCCCATGCCGCCCATGCGTCTGTCCTCCCTAACCGCGAGGGCCCAAAAGCCGGCCCCGTAGCCTGCCTGAAACATCCAGGCGCTATGTTGGTTCCAACAGACCAGGATGGGAGGCATGATGGCCCGAGTCCACAACTTCTCCGCCGGCCCCGCGACCCTGCCGGAGTGCGTGCTGCGCGAGTGTGCCGCCGAGATGCTCGACTACCGCGGCTGCGGGATGTCGGTCATGGAGATGAGCCACCGCTCCGATGCCTTCCAGTCCATCATGGACGATGCCGAGGCCACGCTCAGGCGCCTGCTGGGCATACCGGAGAACTACCGCGTGCTCTTTCTGCAGGGTGGGGCGACGCTGCAGTTTGCGGGCGTGCCCCTCAACCTCATGCGCACGAGGCGCGCCGGCTACGTCGTGAGCGGCAACTGGTCGAAGAGGGCCTGGCAGGAGGCGCGCAGGTACGGTGACGCCATCGTCATCGCCTCGAGCGAGGACGGCTCCTTCGACCGCGTGCCCGCCTTCCCCGACTCCGTGGACCAGACCCTCGACTACGTCTATGTCTGCCAGAACGAGACGGTCTTCGGCAACATGATGAGGGACTTCCCCCAGACGGGTGACGTGCCCCTGGTCGCGGACGTGTCCAGCTGCTTCTTGTCCCAGCCGCTCGACGTGGGCGCCTTCGGGCTCGTCTATGCCGGCGTGCAGAAGAACGCGGGACCCGCCGGCACCGCTGTGGTCATCGTGCGCGACGACCTCATCGCCCAGGGACCGGCGTTCGCCGACGTCTGTCCCACCTACCTGGACCTCCGCGTCGAGGCGGACAAGGGCTCCCTGCTCAACACCCCCAACTGCTGGGCCATCTACGTGTGCGGCAAGGTCTTCCACTGGATCGAGGACCAGGGGGGCCTGAAGGCCATGGGGCGGAGCAACTGGGACAAGGTGCGGCTACTCTACGACTACCTGGACCAGAGTGACCTCTTCTGTGGGACGGTACGCGCAAGGGACCGCTCGATCGCCAACGTCACCTTCCGCACCACCTCTCCCGAACTCGACGACGCCTTCGTGGAGGCTGCGGCCGAGAGGGGCATCGTCAACGTCAGGGGGCACCGTCTGGTGGGCGGCATGCGCGCGAGCTGCTACAACGCGGTCTCGCCAGCCTCCGTGCAAGAGCTCGTCACATGCATGGCGGACTTCGAGGCCACCCATGCGGGCGCGGCGCCTGAAAACGCGACGAGGGCCGGTGCAACGCCGACTCAGGTGACGTCGGGAAGCCCGACGGACCCCAAGAGCGTCCGATCTGGCTAGCCGGCAGCACGCCGGCCCTCGACCCATCCGCGCCCGCGTGCCCGCACACCCGCAGGCAGCCCGTCCGCACCCGCACGCAAGCCCTCCGCCCTGGAGGGCCATGCGCTCACAGAGAGGAATCCCCGTGCGTCACGTCAAGATCATGGACAACATCAGCAGGAAGATCACCCGAGACGGCATCGTCGACCTGGGTGAGGGCTATGAGAGGTGCGAGGACGTGAACGGGGCGGACGCCATCCTGGTCCGCGCAAGCGACATCCACGGGATGGACCTCGGTCCCAACGTGCGCTGCGTCGCGCGCTCCGGAGCCGGCTACAACAACATCCCCATCGAAGACTGCGCCCGCAGGGGCATCGTGGTATTCAACACCCCAGGTGGCAACTCCAACGCCGTCAAGGAGCTCGTCGTGGGCATGATCCTCGTCAACTCGCGCGGCACCCTGGGCGGCATCAACTGGGTCCTGGACAACGCCCAGGACCCTGACATCGTGAGGGACGCCGAGAGGAACAAGAAGGCCTTCGTGGGGCACGAGGCCATCGGTCGCAAGGTCGGTGTCGTGGGGCTGGGGGCAGTGGGCTCCAAGGTCGCAAATGCGCTCGTCTCGCTCGGGCTGGACGTGCACGGATATGACCCCTACCTCTCCGTCGAGCATGCCTGGCAGCTCTCCCGCAGCGTCAAGCGCGTGGACAGCCTCGATGAGCTCTGCCGCGACGCCGACTACGTGAGCCTGCACGTGCCCTCGAAGGACGACACCGTCCGCATGATTGGCGCCCGGCAGATTGCCCTCATGCACGAGGGCGCCATGCTCGTCAACTACGCCCGCGCCGACATCATCGACGAGGACGCCGTGGCCGCGGCGCTGAAGGACGGTCGGCTGGGCTCGCTCGTGTGCGACTTCGCAACGCCCAAGACGACGCGGATGCCCCGCACCATGATCACCCCGCACATGGGCGCCTGCACCAACGAGGCCGAGGAGAACTGCGCGGCCATGGCCGTCAGCCAGATGAAGGACTACCTGGAGAGCGGCATCATCCGTAACTCCGTCAACTACCCGGACTGCGACCTGGGGCCCGTCACGAGCGGCCTGCGCATCGCCGCTCTGCACGACAACGTGCCCAACATGATCGGACAGATCACCGCCGTGCTTGCGCGCTATGATGCAAACATCCGTCGCATGAGCAACGAGGCCCAGGACGGCAGCGCCTACACCCTCATCGACCTCGATGGACGCCTGGATGACGGGGCCGTTGCCGATCTGCGCCCCATACCCGGCATCTACCGCATCCGCGTGCTGGAGCCCCCTCGCGAGGCCACGCGGGCCTAGGGGGACGGAGGCCGGACAACGACTAGAGGAGAGGACACACGATGCGCGCAGAGCCCCTGAGCTGCTGGAGACCGACCCCCGAGAGGGCCGCCGACTTCGCCTCGCCCCCCTACGACGTGTTTGACCGAAGGCAGGCGGCATCCTACGTTGCGGCGCATCCTGGCTGCTTCCTTGAGATCGACCGGCCCGAGACCGCCTTCGGCCCCTCACAGGACATGTACGCACCCGAGGTCTACGCCAAGGCAGCCGAGCTCATGCGCCTGCGCACCAGCGACGGGACCCTCGTCCGCGACGAGACGACCTGCTACTACATCTATCGTCTGGAGCAGGGCGGCCACTCCCAGACCGGCATCGTCTGCGCCTGCTCGGCCAACGAGTACCTGGACGGCACCATACGGCGCCACGAGAGCACCCGTCACGAGAAGGAGCGCGACCGCATCGAGCACATCCGCACGACGGGTGCCCAGAGCGGCCCCATCTTCCTGACCTACCGCGACAGCTATGCCCTGGACGTCCTGGTGCGGTCCGCATGCACGGGAAGTCCCCTCTATGACTTCACGGACGAGGGAGGCGTGCGCCAGACGGTATGGCGCATAGCCAGGCCCGATGCCGTCGCAGCCATCCAGGCCGCCTTCGCCACCGTGCCTTGCGCCTACATAGCCGACGGCCACCATCGTGCTGCCTCCGCAGTCGCCGTGAGCCTCGAGTGCCGTCGTGCGCATGGGCGGGGGCAAGGCCGAGAGTCGCAGTCAGTCCCAAGGGACGCCCGCGCCGACGGCGATGATATCGGCACGGGCCCCACCGCTGGCACCGACCCTGGCGCAGACGAGGCCATGATGGCCGAACGGCCCTGGGACCTGTTCCTCTCCGTCCTGTTCCCCGCCAGCCAGCTATGTGTGCTCCCCTACAACCGCGTCGTGCGAGACAGGGGCGGGCTCTCCGTCGAGGGGCTGGTCGGCCGCATCGAGGCCGCGGGCTTTAAGGCCGGTCCCCCCCAGGCTGCGCCCATCGAGCCCCACACCAAGGGGCGCATGGGACTCTATGCGGACGGCAGCTGGCGTGAGCTCACGTTCGCTGGAAAAGCTGACGGCAACGCCCCCGAGGGAGGGTCGGGCGGCCCCGTCGCATCACTCGACGTCTCCCTGCTGCAAGAGCGCATACTGGGCCCCATCCTGGGCATTGCCGACCCCCGCGAGGATCCGCGCATCAGTTTCGTCGGCGGCATACACGGCACCGGTGAGCTGGAACGCCAGGCCAAGGATGGCGGCGTCGCCTTCACGCTCTTCCCGACCTCCGTCGATGAGCTGATGGCCGTAGGCGACGCGGGGCTTCTCATGCCACCTAAGTCCACCTGGTTCGAGCCCAAGCTCAGAAGCGGCCTCTTCATCCGTCGGATCTGACCTCTGGCCTGATGCCGATCCGGCCTGATGCCGACCTGACCTGTCTACAGGACTGAGCAGCTTTCCGCAGGAGCCTGTCGGTTTTCGAGAAGCGCCAGGTAGGCGTGTCGCAAGTCTTGCAGTTTCCTGCGGAAACCTGTCCGTTCCATCCGAAGGGCCACTCCAGAGGCGCCTGCGCTCGTAGGCGGGAGGACGACTGCGCTCGTATCTCGGAAGTTATACGAGGCTACAACCTAAGCCCCGATCAAACTGATATGCTTGTGTCATATGCATCTGAGGCATCGACAAGGCGGAATGGATCGGGAGTACCATGGCAGAGCACGAGAACGACAGCCCAACGGACAGCTCAACGCGGCGCGAGGCACCATCCAGGCCGACGCGGCGAGTCGCGCCTACCCGACAGACACATGCGCATGGAACAGGCAAGCATCACTCCCGCACCGCAGGGACGCATGGACAAGGACAGCCCACCGTCAAGAAGGCCTACTACATCCCCAGCGCCGTCTACGGCCAGGGCGGCGAGACCGGCCAGCATGCCCTCTCGGAGAAGGGGGGGCACGGCAGGAGGGGTAACGGGCGCAGGAGGTCCGGCAAGGCTCCCGCCCTCATAGCCCTGGTGCTCCTCGTCGCCATGATCGGCGGGGGTGCCTACCTTTGGGCCCATCGCCCGGTCAAGCTCACGCTCAACGGCAACCAGATCGAGGCCCAGCCGGGCGAGTCCCTCGAGAAGCTCAAAGACGACAACAAGATCCAGGTGGCGGCGGGCAACTACGTCTCCGTCCTTGGCAACGTGATCCGAGAGGGCGGAGGCACGCCCTTCTCGGCGAAAGTCGACGGAGAGGACCTCTCCGCAGAGAATGTCGGGGCCTACGGCGTCCGGGGCGGCGAGACCATCGAGATCGGTGACGGCAGCGACACCACCGAGGACTACGACGCGACCACCTCGGAGGTCCAGCCCAAGCTTGTCATGGAGGGCGGCTACGGCGCCTTCGCCTACATCAAGCAGTGGGGAAAGGTTGGCATCACCGAGACGCGCACGGGCAGGGATTCCGGCGAGACGGCCGAGGTCACCGTCCAGGAGGTCCAGAACTGCACCGTCTTCCTGCACAACTTCACCCCGGACAACGGCCAGAAGCTCGTCGCGCTGACCTTTGATGATGGTCCCAGCGAGTTCACCCAGCAGTACCTGGACATCCTTGCGCAGTACGGCGCCAAGGCAACCTTCTTCCAGCTGGGCAACAACATCCGTGAGTACCCCGATCTCGCCAAGGCCGTCGCCGATGCCGGCATGCAGGTCGCCAGCCACTCCGACACGCATCCCGAGCTCACCAAGCTCGACGCGGCCGCGCTACGGAAGGAGCTCGGCGACTCCCTTGACTCACTCAAGGACGCAACGGGCGTGTCCACGACCATCTTCCGCCCGCCCTACGGCGCATTCAAGGAGTCCACCTGGCTGAACTCCGGGGGGCTCGTATCCGCCTCCGTCCTGTGGAACCAGGACTCCGAGGACTGGCGCCGCCCGGGCGTCGACGCCATCGTGGCAAACTCCCTCAGGGGCATCACGAACGGGTCCATCATCCTGATGCACGACGGCGGTGGGGACCGCAGCCAAGACGTGCAGGCGCTGCCCACCATCATCAGCTCGCTGCAGTCCCAGGGTTACACCCTCGTCACCCTCAACGAGCTCATGGCGGCAGACAGCTCGATTCCCGACGACATCAAGACGGGCAACGCAACCATGCCCGCCGACGCCGTCTGGCCGACCGAGCTTGGAGACAACTAGGCCTGTGGCGCCTCTCGGGGTCTCTCAGGCATGCGCCTTTCGGCTGACAAGCTTGTGGCTGGCAGGTGAGCTTCTGTGAGTCTCTTTACCGCCACGGCTCACAGAAGTTGCCCTGCCGTCCATCTCTGCACGCCCTCCGGATGACAGGTGAATTAGTGTGAGCCGGAAGCAGGCAGCCGCTCACAATACCTCCCCTGCCATCCATCAGGCATCTGAGATGCGGATGACAGGGGAGCTTCTGTGAAAATGGATAAGAAACTTTTCACAATACCTCCCCTGCTATCCCGAGGGCTCCCGTTAACGGACGGGAGGGAAACTGTTGTGAAAAAGCACTCCGGAGACACCCGCAAGGGCTCGCCTGCCGCGCACGCGGCTAGACCCAAGGGACCTCCGTGGGATAGGTCGTGGCATTGGGCTCCGGTTCCTGCGATCCCAGGAACTTCCGCACGGCAAGCCGCAACAGACCCGCAACGACCATGAGGGCAGCAAGCGCCGCAACATACCAAAGCAGCGTCAGGGCGATGAACTGTACCATTGGAACCGAGAAGGAACTCATGCCAGCCTCCAACCAGGGGTCCGCCTTGCACGTCGACACCTCGCTCAAGCATGTTGTAACGCCGGGCGCGACGCGTTTCAAGCTCTGGGGCGAGCTTTCGCCCTCGCAGTCGCCGCAGTTAATCGTCGTTTATGAGTCCTGCCGAATGGCTTGTTCCCTTCTTGCCATGTGCACGTATGAAAGTGGCATTCTATGCGGAGGCATATTCCGACAACAAGAAATCAGACTCTACGTGCGAGCGGTTTGATTTCATCGGCGAACGGACGAATGAAAACATGCGCCTGGTAGCACCCGTGGCAGCCTCATGGCTCCCATCTGGCAATCCCAGACCCCCAACCAACGCGCCCGGCTCACGCCCCCGACCCGCGTCGGACATCCGGGTGGACTCCGCTCGCAAGCCCGTTTGGGTATATACACAGACAACCAGTCGGCTTTTTCACGGGAGTCTCATGCGCAGGAAGCACCAAAAAGACCATCGAGGCACGACAACGGCCACGATACAGGGCCTCGTCATCCTTTTCGCCGAGGCGACCCTTCTGCTTGCAACCACCACGTCCCTCCTATCCGCAGTCGAGGAGGGAGGCGGACCCTGGTCGATCGTCGCCCTTGTGGCGACGGGGGTCCTTGTCGCCACGGCGCTCTTCGCCCGAACGCTACGCCGGGAGCGCGGCGGCGTGGGGCGAGGGGAACCCGCGCACGGGTCTGTCGCCCCCTCCACAGTCGCTGGCCCCATGTCCACCCCTCCCATGGACGACGCAACGACCTCCCCCAGGGCTTCCGCCACAGTCGAGACGGCTGCTCCCGCCATGGCTGCCGCCACCGCAGGAGAGTCCTCCCCAGCAGAAGGGCATCGGGCGCGGCAGCCCAGCGTCCCCGTAAAGCCCCAGCCCGCAAGGTCACGACTCGACTTCGAGGCACTGGCCGAGCACATCTGTGCGACGGACGACCCCCTGGCCGAGCTCAAGCTCTTCGTGGGTGACATCCGCACGCGCCAGGCGATGGCCAACGCGACGTCCGAGAATGGCATGACGTCCGAGGCTGAGGACGGCACCAGGCGCGAGGCCGACGCCACGCCCCAATCTGACGCGAGCCCTCTTGCCGAGGCCCTCGTCGCCCCCTCCGAGCTCGAGCTCTATGCCGCACGTCAGCTCGAGGAGGCGGGGCTCTTCGCCAAGGACGTCGAGCTGCCGTGCATGCGAATCGTACGCCCCCGCACGTCCCACATGCTCTACCTACGCGTGGCGAGTCCCCGCCTGCCCTACCTCGCCAAGGTCCGCGTCATTGCGCTCGAGGCGGCCCTCAACGCCCTGCGCTACGCCACCACCTACTTCGACGACCCCTCGACCGTGACCGAGGCCGACGCCTACAAGCTGAACCAGAGCCTGTTGCAGTCCGTCTGTGCACAGTCGCCCAACATCGACGAGCCCATCACGCACGGGGACTCCGAACCTTCCGACGGCGAATGGGCCGTACGCAACGCCATCTCCACGGCCATGGAATCGGCCCAGCTTCCCTACCGCCTGAACGCAAGCTTCCGCACGAACGTAGCCGATGGCAACGTGTCGTTCGAGCTGAGCCTCACGCCCGAGGACGCCTTCCCCGCATCCATGTTCGTGCCGGGCCTGGGAATCGTCTCCAGCTCGCGCGAGATGCGCCGCAAGGCGGCATCCGCCTACGCCCGGAGGGTCGCGCTGCTCCTGGCGGCCTTCGCCTTCCGCGCATCGACCAAGGTCAAGCACGTCTGGGTTGTGGGCACCCTCGAGACCGCCCGGCGGCGCTGGTGCTACTTCACGGTGGACTTCGACCGCTGGCGCTTCTCCCGCCTCGACATGGCGCACGTGGACGACCTTGCGCGCACCTGGCGCCCCTTCGTGCCCAACATCCGTCTCGAAAACGACATCCTGCGTCCCGTGGAACAGAGCGTCTCCCTGTCCGAGCCGCGCTTCTGCCCACCTCGTCGCTACGAGAGCGTCTCGCTCTCCAACCGGCGCTTGACGGGAGACATAGCCCGCGCGCTGGGCACCGACCACGTGAGCGGCCTCGCGATCGAGGAGGGCGACCAGCGCAGCCTCGTCGCCGCAAGCATCATGGGCAGGCTCGTCTCGGCCGCAGAGCCCGACGCCACCCAGAGGAACGTCCGCATGATCATGGACGTGGCCGGCGACGACCCCGACCCCAGCGTGCGTGACGCCGCGGTGCGTACCGTCCGCCACCTGGTCGAGGGTACGATCGGTTCCGACGCGCCCTCCGTCGGGGAGGACTTCGTGGCGGGCGACGCGCTCTCCCGCGCCGTGGCGAGGGCCAAGGGGCTCCTGGCCGAGAAGGACCTTCCCGCAGCGTCCGAGCTTCTCTCGCGGGCGCTCGAGCCCATCGACCGCGCCGGCCTGTATCGTGACACGCCCACGACGGAGTGGCGCTACTTCTCGAGCTACGTCGACCGTGCGCTCCACAACCGCGTGTTCGGGGGCGACACGGTCCTCATGCTGGTGCCCAACGCCTACTTCGAGGCACACCTCCTGCTCTCGCTCGCACAGCTGTCCCAGGGCCGTAAGGAGGAGGCGCTTGCAGGCGCACGGCGCATCGTCGAGCTTGCCCCTATGGGCGCCCGTGCCCGCCTCCACCTTGTCAAGTGCCTGGAGGAGCTCGGAAGGGCCGACGAGGCCATCGAGGAGCTGAGGGAGCTCCTCTCCATCGCGCACGACCCCGAGGGGCTCGGCCTGGCCTACTACCGTATGGCGTCGTTCCAGTGGCAGGCGGGAAACCTCCTGGCCGCCGAGGCGTGCTATGTCTGCGCCCTGCGCTTCATGCCGTCCATGGCTCCGACGGTCTCGATGGAGATGGCCGTGCTTTCCATGCGGAACCCGGGAAGCCTTCGGCACGGGCTGAGCGGGACGCAGATCGTCGAGATCCTCAGGGCACATGACATACCCGTCGCGCCGACGGACGAGACGGCGGGAATCGTCTACGACTGCGCACGAGCCTCACTCGATGCGGAGATCTTCCCCGTGGCTCGGAACTTCATCGGCCTTTTGGGGGCCTTCACGGGAGATGACGTGATCATGAACGTCATCCGCTCGATAGAGGGTGAGCCGGACTGCTAGGCCCGACGGATCGCCACGCCCGCATACAATGGGTCCCTGTCAGATGCCCCCGAGAATGCGGCGGCGCTCGACAAGGAGCTGGCAACCCAAAAGGACGTGACCCCGGTTCTCGGGCGGGACGAGAACCGGGGCACAGCGTGACGGCTTAGAACGAGAGCCTCATGAGGCGGGCGACGGAGACGATGTAGATCTCCAGGGCCCGCTTGAACTGCTCCTCGGAGAAGCCCTCGTCCGCAGAGTGCTCGGCACCGACCCATTCGGGCATCGGGAAGCTGGGGTCGTTGGGGCCGAACGCGCCGCCGGCCTTGAAGTGGCGGGCGTAGGTGCCGCCGCCGATGGTGAACGGCCGGTCATTGCGACCCGTGTATTCGTTGTAGGTGCCCACCAGCGCCTGGACGCCCTCGGAATCGGGGTCGGTGGAGAAGGGCACCATGTCGAGGTCGACCGTCAGCGTGCAGCCATGCGCCTCGCAGAGGGCGCCCACGCGCCGGGCGATCTCCTCACCGGTGATCGACGTCGGGTAGCGCGAGTCGATGGTCTGCTCGAAGACTCCGTCCCTGGTACGAATGGTGCCACCGATGCAGGTCAACGGGTCGAAGAGGTCATCGGAGGCGGCGATGCCCAGCGTCGAGCCGTCCGTGGAGCCAAACACGAGGCCCTCCATGTCGAGGAAGGGCTTCTCGGCGTCGGAGTAGAGGCCGTTCGCCAGGAGATAGTCCACCAGAAGGCCGATGGCGTTGACGGATCCCTCGGGCGTCGAGGCGTGCGCCCCGATGCCATGGGCCGTGAGCCTCACAAGGCCCTCCCCGGCATCCTCGACGTCGATGCGGTCGGTCCCCGCGAGGAGCCGCGCGTCACCCCTGACGGTCGCCGTGGCCTCTCCGGCAACGGCGTTGCCCACGGTACCGCCATCGAAGTCGACGATCACGTCAGACACCTTGCCGGAGCGGATGGTGGCCGAGAAGCCACCCTTCTCCCCGCAGATGAGCGGGAAGTCGGCGTCGGGCGAGAACAGGAACTCCGGCTGCTCGTAGCGCTCGAGGTACCACTCGACATCGCGCATGTCGGTCTCCTCGTTGTTGCCGATGATGCAGCGGAGGGTGTACGGCAGCCGCTCCCCCGTGCGGGCAACCTGCTCGGCAAAGAACTTCGCCGTATAGAGCTCGAGGACGAAGGGGCCCTTGTCGTCCAGGACGCCACGGCCGATCAGGTAGCCGTCCTTGCGGGTCACCTTGAACGGGTCGAAGTGCCAGCCCGTGCCCTCGGGGACGATGTCCGTGTGGGCGATCATCGCGATCTGCCTCTCGGACCTGCCGACGAGATCGGCATAGCCGATGTGCCCGTCGCAGTTGTGGGCGTCAAGTCCCAGGCGCGAGGCGATCTCGACGCCCCTGCGCAGGGCCTCGTATGGGGCGGGGCCATAGGGCATGCCCTCGGTCGCGTGCTCCATGTCCTCGACCGAGCGGACGGCGACGAGATCCTCGATGTCCTTCACGATGTCTTCCCAGTTGGCCTCGACGAAGTCATGCGCCTGTCTCTTCAGTTCCTCATCTGCCATGTGACGGATTCCTTTCGCATAGAAGGGATGCTTTTTTCGAATAGCGAGAACAGTGTAACGCTCACGAAACATTTCGGGGACGGGGCTCCGCCTGCGGCAGCATGTCAGCCGCAGGCGATGGGCGCAGGCGCTGTGCACAGCTGACGTCCACGGCAGGGCCCCACGCATGGACGTGCTATGATCATGCGCCCCCACCCCAAGGAAGGGACGCAGGTGCAGCAGACCCCCCACGCGCTCTGGCCGCCGCGGTTCAAGGCCGCCATCTTCGACTTCGATGGAACCATATCGGATACCGCCACGATCTGGCACGAGGTCGACCGGGCCTTCCTAAGTTCGCGGGGGCTCCCCTACACCGACGAGTACCCCCGCATGCTCTCCTCGCTCGGCTTCGATGCGGGTGCACGCTACACCATCGAGACCTTCGGTCTCAGGGAGTCCGTGGCGGAGGTCTGCGAAGAGTGGAAGCGCATGGGCCGAGCCCTCTTCGAGAGTCACGCCACGCTACGTCCGGGAGTGCAGCTCTACGTACATGCCCTAACCGAGAGGGGCGTGCGCGTCGCACTTGCGACCGTCAACGACAGGGAAGTCCTCAAGTCCCTGCGTCACGTGGACGTCGAGGCGCTCTTCGAGGTATGCGTGTACGGCGGCGAGGTCGCACGTCCCAAGGACCATCCCGACATCTACCTGGAGACCGCACGTCGACTGGGCGTCGAGCCCACCGACTGCATCGTGTTCGAGGACATCGCCACGGGGCTGCGCTCCGCCTCATCGGTGGGCATGCTCACCTGCGGCGTGAGGTCCTTCGACCCGGTACAGCGAGTCGATGAGGTCAGGTCTGCCGCAGACTTGTGGCTGGACGACTGGCGAGACATAGGCCCCGGTGCCGCGCCCGGGCCTCGGGCCTGAGGCTCGGGCGTGAGGCCTACTGGTACGACAGCTGCATCAGGCGCCAGATCGAGACGATGTACACCTTCAGCGCACGGCGGAGGCTCGCCTCGCTTATCCCCTCGTCCGCACCGTGTTCCGGGCCGACCCAGCTCGGCACGTCCTCGTCGGGCTCGTGCGGACCGAAGGCGCATGCGCGCCTGAACTTGCGTGCGTAGGTACCGCCGCCGATCACGAAGGCCTCGGAGCGCCTGCCCGTGTACTCGTCGTAGGTGTCAAGCAGGGTCCTGATCTCGGGAGAGTCAGGCTCGACGTAGAACGGGACCTTCACCGCATCGACGTCGAACGTGCAGCCGTGACCCTCCGCGAACGAGGTGAGCGTGCGAGCGATCCTCTCGTCGTCGGTGGATGAGGGATAGCGCGCGTCACAAGTCTGGACCAGGTGCCCGTTCACCATGCGGACGGTGCCACCGATGACGGTGAGGGGGCCGAAGCGCTCGTCGGATGCCTTGATGCCCAGGGCGGCCCCATCGTGGCCGCAGGAGCACAGGGCGTGCTCGAGGACCAGGAAGCGCCGCTCGTCCTTTGAGCAGATGCCGTGATCCATGAGGTAGTCGGCAAGCAGGCCGATGGCGTTGAGCGTTCCCTCGGGAAGCGAGGCGTGGCCTCCCCTGCCGTGGGCACGCACCCGTGCCAGGCCGTCTCCCGTCGGCTCGACGTCGATGTTGGCGCGCGCGGGCAGGCTGGAGGCATCGGCGCGCACGATGGCCGTGGCGAGGCCGGGGATGGCGTTGGCCACGGTGCCACCGTCCATCTCGACTATACGGCTCTCACCCGCACCGCCCGAGCTCCCCACCATGCCGAAGCTCCCATGGAAGACGCCCTTCTCGCCACAGATGAGCGGGAAGTCCGCATCGGGCGTGAAGGCGAACTCGGGCTCGGGGTAGTTCTCGAGGTACCAGTCAAGGTCGCCCATGTTCGTCTCCTCCTCGTTGCCCACGATGCAACGGAGGGTGTACGGGAGCCTCTCTCCCGTCTCGTCGACCAGGCGCTTGAGGAAGTGGGCGGCATAGAGCGACAGGACGAAGGGACCCTTGTCGTCCAGGACGCCACGACCCAGCAGATAGCCCTCGCGACGGGTCACGTCGTAGGGGTCAACGCTCCAGCCAAGCCCCTCGGGCACCACGTCGGTATGCGCGATGGTGGCAAGGTAGCGCTCGGAGGAGCCGGCAAGGTCGGCATAGCCGATGTGCCCGTCGCAGTTGTGGGCGTCAAGGCCCAGGCGAGAGGCGATCTCAAGGCCCCGTTCCAACGCCTCGAGGCATGCCGGGCCATAGGGCCTGCCCTCCTGCGCCGCATCCAGATCCTCCACGGAACGGATCCTCACGAGAGAGCGAATGTCCTCGACGACACTCTCCCACACCTCGTTCACGTAGGCATCGACGCGCACCTTGAGTTCTTCGTCGGTCATGCGGCACCCCTTCCGCGCCCTGCGGCGCATCTCGTTGACCACGTCATGGTACACGCCCTGACAGCTTGGTGGGGCCTGCCCGCCGCAGATAGGAAAGAAAAAGAGAGCCGCCGAAGCGACTCTCCCGCCAGCTCTATGGAATAGGGCTTGGCCTTGCCTATGCCTTGCGGACGTTGGAAGCCTGCAGCTTGCCGTTCTGACCGGTGGTGATGTCAAACTCGACGGCCTGGCCCTCGTCCAGGGTCTTGAAGCCATCCATCTGGATCTCAGAGTAGTGGACGAACAGATCGTCGCCATCCTCACGAGAGATGAAGCCGTAGCCCTTGTCCGGGTTGAACCACTTAACAGTACCCTGTGCCATGTCGTGCCTTTCTTTCTTGCCCCTAGGGGCGAAAACAATGCGCTTTCGCGCGCTACAAGTGTGACCCCTCGATCACAGGGACCATCTTACCTCATAACGACAGGCAGCAGGGGCATAAACATAAGTTTGAGACCGGTTTTGACGCCTGAGGGCAGATGGACTACGCGATATCCCCTGGATGGGGCATGGCGAGTGGGCAATGCGCAAAGGGCCGGACGACCCCGATGGGGCCGCCCGGGCAGGTGGCCTGCCGCACGTGGGGACGGGGGACCTACCCCTCGCGCCTGCGCAGGAGGGCGCCCGCGGCCACGGCGAGGCAGGAGGCGGCGAGGGCGGCCAGCGCGGGGGCGCCGGCGGCGTCACCGGTCTGAGGCAGCCTGGTCGCGGCCTTGGGCTTGTCGCCCCTGGTGTTGGTGACGGTGAAGCCCTTGGAGGCGTCGCCCTCGATCTTGGAGGAGTAGCCCTCCACGGCGTCCTCGGAGACCGTGTAGGCGATCCGCTCGCCGCCCTCGAAGGCGGGAAGGCCGTCGAAGGAGCCCTTCCAGCCGTTGCCGGCGTTGAGCTTGAGCTCCTTGCCGGTGTCGACGCCGTCGGCGAGCAGGTGCGCGGTCACCCCGCCGCCCTCGGGGCCGACCCACCTCTTCGTGACGCTGGCGCTGGTCTTGATGGGCCTGTCGCAGATGGTCTTGAGCGCGCCGCCCGTGGGTGTGACCTCGAGCGTGTACTCGTTGCCGTTGAGCTCGTAGCCGTCGGGCGGGGTCTTCTCCTTGACCTTGTAAGTGCCCTGCACAAGGACGCCCGAGATCACCGTGCCGTCCTCGCCCGTGGTGAGCTCGAAGGTGGTGCCGTCGGGCCTGGTCACCGTGAACACGGCGTTCTTGAGCGGGATGGAGTTGTCGTCACCATCGACCTTGGTCAGCTTGATCTTGCTCGCCAGGTCGCCACCGGCGGTGCCACCGGATTCGGCGGACTGGTAGGAATAGGAGATCTCTTCATGAGCCGACGACGCGTCAAGGGTCGCTTTATTTTTGAGAACCGTACCCGCATGGTACGTCGACTTGTAATACAAACGGTACTGTTTGCCGTTCACGTTCCCCAGATTGATGGTGAACGACCGGCCATCGGGGGCTAACTGCAGCTTGCCTGTCAGATCGATCGTCTGAATCTCTTGGACGATACTTCCATATTCGTTGAACTCGACCTCGAGAAGCTTGAAGCTGTCCTCGATATAACGCTCGTCCCCGTTGCCGCCGGACAGGCTGTCGGAAATCACCGCATTGGGAAGGTTAGCCTTCTTATGGTTGATACGGACGTTCCATTCGGCCTGATCTTCATGACCAGGCACGGGCTTACCCCATTTAGCCAGGGGCTCGTCCTGAAGCGGCTTGGCCCCCTGGACAATCACGCTGCCGCTAACCGCCTGCGAATTCACCGTAATGGTGAAGACGTTCTCGGCGTCTTTTATTATCTTCGTTTCGTCGAACTGGGCGGCCAGATATATCGTGCCCTTGACGTTGTACTTGTTCTCCACCGCCTTGGTGAAGGTGACATGCACCGTGCCGCCGACATCGCCTGGCCCAGGGGTGACATGGGCCTTCGCCACGACGTTTCCGTCGACGTCTTTCAGATCGAAGTCCTACGCGGTCGTGCCGGACGGGAACTTCATGTTGTCCGGAAGGGTGATGTCGAAGTAGTCACCCTCATGGATGCTCGTCCCCGCGGCGCTGGCATCCCAATCCATCGCGAGATAGAACCTATCGCTCTGATAGATTGTGTGCACTTCTTCTTTATTGAGATTCAGAATCTGGAACTTCGTGATGTTGACGTTCACGGGTACGCCGCTATCGGCGAAGGCATGACCCCCCCCCGACCACTATCCCTACGGCAAGGGCGACCGCTAGAAGGTAGCGCAACCTCTTCAGCAACATTCCCACTTCCTTTCTCCTGACTCTACGGACAATTCCATTCATCGACGAGAGTGGCGACGACCGAAGGTGCAAAGCGTGACCGCATCAGCGAGCGGGACAGACTTCCCCACGGCATGGCGCACCCTGTGAATGCGCGTCGATCTTCGACCTTATGCAGAAAACAGCCACGCCGTCCTCCCTACCAGAGAAAATTGCAGCTGGCTGCCATTCCAGGCCCTATAGCTTTACGTCACTGCCTTTCGACAGTTTTACTTAGCTGAAATCTACGCGAAATGTAGTCTCCGGTCAAGAACTGATGGGTCCTTGGGATGGTTTCAGCATCAAGAATGGAGAGCTTTGTCAAGCTCCTCGAACTCAGCGGGCACCTCGCATCCGCATCCGAAGGACTCCTCGATGGCCTCAGCCTGCTCGGCGCGCAGCCTTGCCTTGTCTGGCCTCCCCATGCCTCCATAGGCACCGGAGACGGCACGTAGGGCATACGCCACGTATGAGGCCACGGAGTCTCCCATGCCCGAGAGGAGCATCATGGTGACGAGCGAGTCGGGTGCAAGCTGCATCGCGACCTGGGGGTCAAGATCAAGCAGACCCGCGATGGCCTCCTCGGTCTCGAGCACGGCAGCCTCGTCCCTCTCGGCAACGGCACGTCTGAGCGAGCGCGACACCACCTCTACGAACTGGGCGATGATCTCTAGGATGTAGTCTTGTTGAAGCATCTTCCCTCCAAGAGGAACGGACGTGGGAACGAGTGGGGCGTCTACGCAGACGGAGGGGACGCCACGCCGAGGTGCTCGAACGCGAGCGACGTGGCCTGGCGCCCCTGGGGCGTGCGGACGATGAGCCCGCGCTGCAGCAGGTACGGCTCGTAGACATCCTCGAGCGTGGAGGGATCCTCCCCCACCGCAGACGCGATGGTCGTAAGGCCGACCGCCCTGCCACGGAAGGTCCTGGTGAGCGCCTCCAGAATCTTGACGTCCATCCAGTCGAGGCCCATCTCGTCGATCTCGAAGAAGGAGAGCGCCTCGGCTGCGACGTCCCAGGCAACGGAACCCTGGGCCTTGACCTGGGCATAGTCGCGCACGCGCTTGAGCAGGCGATTGGCGAGGCGCGGGGTGCCGCGCGAGCGCGAGGCGATCTCGGCGGCGCCCTGGTCGTCTATCTCCACACCCAGTATCCTGGCGGAGCGCCTCACGATGCCCGCCAGCTCTTCGATTGTGTAGTAGTCCAGGCGATACGAGATGCCGAATCGGTCGCGCAGCGGACCGGTCAGAAGGCCCGTCCTGGTAGTGGCTCCCACGAGGGTGAAATGCGGGACGTCCAGCCTGATGGAGCGCGCGGCAGGGCCCTTGCCGATGACGATGTCGAGGAAGAAGTCCTCCATCGCCGGATAGAGCACCTCCTCGACCTGGTGGTTGAGGCGGTGGATCTCGTCGACGAAGAGGACGTCGCCCTCCTCGAGGTTCGTGAGGATGGCGGCGAGGTCGCCCGTGCGGGCGATGGCGGGGCCTGACGTAGTCCTGAGACGGGCGCCCATCTCGTTGGCAACCACGTTTGCGAGCGTGGTCTTCCCCAGGCCCGGAGGACCGCTGAAGAGCACGTGATCGAGGGTTTCGTGGCGGTCCTTGGCTGCGGCGATCAACACGCGCAGGTTCTCGCGGACGCGCTCCTGGCCGCAGTACTCGTCAAGCGTGACGGGACGCAGGCTGTGCTCCACGTCCAGGTCGTCGGTGGTGAGCTCGGCAGACACGCTGCGCTGTCCCAAGGAGCGTGCCGCGGCCGCGACGTCGTGGCCCTCCTCGAACAGGTCTTCCCTGTCGGCCTCCCACATCAGGCACCACCTCCCAGATGCCTCAGCGCATACGAGATCGCCTTCTCGACCGTCAGGGCACCCGCATCCTCATGGCCCCTCAGGGCGAGCTCGGCCTCCTGGGGCGTGAAGCCCATGGCGAGCAGTGCCGAGGTGGCGTCGCTCTGAACGGACTCGGCCGTGTTGGCGAGGGGGGACCGGGGCGCAGGTTCGCTCATGCCCACAAGGCCCCTGAGCTCCGTGTCCCTGGTAAAGACGTCCTGCAGCTCCATGAGGAGGCGCTGGGCCTTCTTCTTGCCGACGCCGGGCACCGTGGCCATGCGCGTGGCGTCCTGGGTCACTACGACAGTTGCAAGCGAGGCGGGAGAGAAGGTCGAGAGCACGGCAAGCGCAAGCTTTGGCCCAACGCCGGAGACGCCGACGAGCCGGTCGAAGACCGCTCGCTCCTCGCGCGACGCAAAGCCGTAGAGTTCGACCGCACTCTCCTTCACCAGCATGCGCGCAAGGAGGGTGACGCCGGCCTCGCCTACGGCGGGAAGCGAGGCAGCCGTGGTTGCCGACACACCAAGCTCGTAGCCGATACCACCGACGTCGACTATCACATGGGTGGGGAGCACCTCGACGAGGGTTCCCGTCAGCTGCACGATCATCGGCTGTTCCTCCTGCTCTGCCGCGCGTGGCCCAGAGCCGCGCGCCCGCTTTCCATCGAGCGCGAGACGTGGGCCGCGGTCGCGGCGGCGGTCACCTCGCGGGCCTCGATGCGATCCTGGGCCTCCTGGGCCCTCTCCTGCGCCAGCACCTGGGCGGCCGCGGCGTCACGGGTGACCCTCTTGGTCCGCGTGAGGTTGGCATGGCAGACCGCTGCGGCGAGTGCGTCCGCGCAGTGGTCGGGCCTCGGGTCGTGATCGAGGTCGAGGATGTTCCTGACCATGTAGATGACCTGGCGCTTGTCAGCCGACCCCGTCCCCACGACGGCTTGCTTTATCTGCATGGGAGTGTACTCGCCCATCTCGAGCCCCATGCGGGAGCAGGCCACGATCGCCGCCCCACGGGCATGTGCCGTCGCCAGGGCGGAGCGCGTGTTCTCGCCGAAGAAGATCTTCTCTATGGCAAGCTGCGAGGGCTGGTACGTCCCTATCACCTCTGAGAGCCCATCGTAGATGGCACCCAGGCGACGGTCGAGCGTCTCGGAGGAGCTTGTGCTGATGCAGCCATACGCCCGCGCGCGGCAGAGGGTGCCGCGCGTCTCGATGACACCCCAACCGGTATTCGCGAGCCCTGGGTCTATCCCAAGTATGATCACATGCCCTCCAGCATCGTACGTTAGAACGTTCGTTCTATCCTAGCATACGCCCCATCGCACGGGATGGCTTCGCCGAAAATCAGTTCTGCGAGAAGGGGCTCGGCCAGGGCGCCCCCGGCCCCTCCCGCCCGGAGGCATCGTCAGGCCCTCGGCCGTCGTCCCCCCGAGAGGCGCCCTCCGTGCGCGGCCCCCCGCCAGGCTCGCCGAAGCCCGTCGGCCTGAAGCCGCCGCCGAGCGAGAAGTCACGCAGGAAGCCGAGGGCGTCGCTTATCTCCCTCGTGGCACTTCGCTCATCCGCGTCCCAACCGGCACCCTCTTCGTCCGCCAGCTCGCCCCCGTCGCTCACGCGAGGCTCGGGGCCGGCGGCGAGAAGGAGGCGTGCGAGCGCGTCGAAGCCGTCTTGCCCCCCGTCGCCACGGACGTGGTCGCGCCAGGCAAGCGCGGGCGGACGGCACGCCTCGACGAGCGGTGCCGTGCTTGCGGACAGGCAGTGCATGCGACCGGCGCGCCAGGGCCCAGCCGCATCGAGGGCGGCAAGCGTGGCCTCGACGAGCGCGGGGTCCCGCCCACCCGCCTGCACTATCTCACCCACCGTGCGCCCCCACTCGAGGTGCTCCGACAGGATGAGGCCGATCGTCATAGTCCACGCCTCGCCCGAGACCCCATGGCGGTCGTAGCCGGCGACGACGGGCAGCTCCCACTGCTCGAGGATGGCAGGGGGCAGGATGGGCGAGACGGTGTTGCGCATGCGAACCATGGCTACTATGTCCTCGAGGTAGACGTCACCCAATGGGCAGAGGGCTGCGGCGCTGGCGTGGTGCGGCATCCCCTCGAGTGCCAGCGTCGTCTTGTCGAGGGACGAGAGCACAAGGGCTCCCAGGTCGTGGGCCCAGGCTGCAAGGTACGCCTCGACGATGCCACGACGTAGCACCTGGGGGTGGCCGGTGGCGACCCCCGTGGATGGCACCTCAAGCCCACCTGCCGGGGGCGTCGGGAGCACGTCTATGCGCAGGGAGCGCACCAGGCCGTCCGCGGCGCCCACGCGAACACCTGGGCGGGCGACGTCGACGAGCGCATGTACATGGGTCGGACCGAGGGCGTCGGTGGCGAGCGCCGCGAGAGCCAGGGAGCGCAGCGTTCCGTCGACGACCAGGGCGACGTCCTTGACCTGCTCCTTGGCAAGATAGTCACGAAGGCCGACGCACAGGGACTGCCACAGGTGGAAGGGCCGGTCATACACCTCGGGCGTCAGGGACCCGACACGTCCCACCTGACAGGCGCCCCCTATGTCACAGGTGACGAAGGACTCCTCGAAGCCCGGTGCCGATGCCCTGAGCGCGCCCGTCGGGTCAAGCACGAAGCTCGATCCCGTGAACACCTGCATGCCGTAGCCTCCCAGGGAACCCACCCCCACGATCCAGGCGCCCGTCTTGAGGGCGTCGCCCACGAAGCGGTTCTCGGAGAGCGCCGCCCCGAGGGCGGACGAGGGGTCGTCAGCGGCATACCCGTAACTGGAGAGGTAGAGGATGGCGTCCACGTCGAAGTCATAGTCGTCGTAGTCGTCCAGGTCCTCGTAGCCGAATGCGATGCCAAAAGACAGGTCGCCTATCCGGACCTCGGGCAGATCGTACGCGGGGGCGTCACCCTCGTCCTCAGTGCCTCCCGGCCCCTCGGGCCCCAGGGCAAGCCCGAAGCCAAGGGGGCGCACGCGACCGCCCTCGATCAAAAGCGCCATGGGCGCCAACGTCCCCTCCCCAAGGTCGCACACGAACGCCACGACGCAGGGACACGCCAGCGACTGTGCGAGGCCCTCCAGGGTGCGGGCCATGTCAAGGTAGAAGTCCCCCTGGTCGGTAGGTGCCGCGGCCTCGACGCCTGCGAGCGCCGCAAGTGGAAACACGAGCAGTTCGACGCCCTCCTGCGCGGCGCGCTCGCTCTGCGCGACCATGCGCCCGGAGGTGGTCTCGAAGTCCCCGGGGCGGGTGTTGATCTGTGCGATGCCAATCTTCATGCGGGGCTCCTCCCACCCATCCCAAGGCACGGCGAGAGGGATCACGCCACCTGGACGTGGCCCTCTGCACCCACGAAGTCCTTCACCTCGGCCATGAGGACCATGTTGCGGGCGTCTACCTTGGTCGGCAGTTCCATGCGCATGAGGTCGCCCGATGCGCTCTCGACCATGAGCTCGACGCGGTCCATGCCCCCGTAGCGAGAGAAGATCGACTGGAGTGCCTCCATGCGTCCCGTCGACAGCATGCGCAGCGGCAGGTAGACCTCGATGACCTTGGGTCTGTTGGTGTGCTCGTTGAGCTCCATCGCCGATATGGAGCTCACGATGACCTGGATGCCACGATCGCCGCGTTCGAGCCTGCCGGTCGCCTCGATGAAGACGTTGCCCACGCGCTCGCCAGTCTGCTCGTCGACCTCGCCCTCGAGGGCGGCGGCACACTCCCTGTACGCCTTGGGGAAGACCACGAGCGTCACCTCCCCCTCCATGTCCTCCAAGGTGACGATAGCCATCTGATCGCCCTTCTTGGTCACCTTCTTGACCACGCCTCCCACAGGCACCATTCCCGCAAGGCGTATGGGCTTGCCCTCGGGGACCTTGTAGCGGGTGGTGGCGGCACCCGAGACGGGGTCGACGACCTCCTCGGACTCCTCTATCTCGCTCAGCGTGTAGTCACGCGCCTTGGAGATGGCATACTCATACGGGCGCAGCGGGTGGTCGGAGACGTAGATGCCGAGGACCTCGTGCTCTTGGGCCAGCTTCGTGTTGCGGTCCCACTCGTCGTGGGGGTTGGGCTCGGGAATGTCGTCCTCGAAGCCGGCGCCGGCGACGTCCGCAAACATGTCGAACATCGAGACCTGGCCGTTGGCCTTGTCCTTCTGGCGCTTGGCGGCGGCGTCGATGATGTTGGCAGGGTCGTTCTTGTCGACGAAGCCCATGAGCTGCTTGCGTGGGTAACCCGTCGAGTCGAAGGCACCCGACTTGATGAGGGCCTCGACCACGCGGCGGTTTGCCTGGCTGCCGTCGACACGCTCGCAGAAGTCATGGAGGCTCTTGAAGGGGCCCCGGGCCTCGCGCTCGGCCATGATGGCCTCGCCCACGCCGTCGCCCACGCCGCGGATGCCCGCGAAGCCGAAGCGGACGCCCTGGGGGGTGGCCGTGAAGTCCTTGCCGGACTCGTTCACGTCAGGGGGCAGGACGTCGATGCCCTCGCGGCGGCAGGACGTGACATAGTGGACGATCTTGTCCGTCTTGCCCATGTAGGACGTGAGGACGGAGGCCATGAACTCGCGGGGGAAGTGGGACTTGAGCCAGGCGGTCTGCATGACGAGGATGGCATAGCCGGCGGAGTGGGACTTGTTGAACGCGTAGGAGGCGAACTCCAGGACGTCGTCCCAGATGCGCTGGGCGACGTCGCGCTGGTAGCCGTTGCCAAGGGCGCCGTTCATCCAGTGGTCGTAGATGGTCTCGTCGGCGCCGTCGCCCTCCCAGTGGAAGACCTGGCTCGTAAGCATCTTGATCTTCTTCTTGGCCACGGGCTTGCGGATGCGACCGTCGGACTCGCCGGGCGAGAAGTTGGACATCTTCATCGAGATCTGCATGACCTGCTCCTGGTAGACCATGGTGCCGTAGGTCTCGTCCAAGATGTCCGAGAGGCGGTCGTCGTAGAAGACGACGGGCTCCTTTCCGTTCATGCGGTTGATGTAGCTCGTGACCATGCCGGCGCCCAGGGGGCCTGGGCGATAGAGGGCGATGAGTGCGACGATGTGCTTGTACTCGGTGGGTTGCATGCCCTTGATGGTGGCGGTCATGCCCGCAGACTCGACCTGGAAGACGCCGGCGGTGTGGCCGGAACCCAGAAGCTCGTAGATGGCGGGATCAGAGAAGTCGCACTTGTCGACGTCAAGGTCCACGCAGGTCGCCCCGGGCTTGATGGCAGACCTGACTTGCTCGGGCAGCTCGTCTGCGCGAGAGAGGTCGGGGTAACTGCGACGGATGTTCTCGAGCGCCTTGTTGATGACTGTGAGCGTGCGCAGGCCCAGGAAGTCCATCTTGAGGAGGCCCATGTCCGCGACCGAGTGGCCCTCGTACTGGGTGATGGTGACGTTGCCCTTGGTGTCGAGCTTGGTGGGCACGTGGTCTGTGACGGGCGTCGGCGCGATGAGCGTCGCGCAGGCATGGACGCCCTCCCCACGCATGAAGCCCTCGATGGAGAGTGCCGCATCGATGATGCGGTGCGCGTCCGCGTCCTTGTTGTATGCCTCCTCGAAGTCGGGAGAGTACTGGTCCGGCTTCTTCTCGTTCTTGTGGAGGGCGTTGGGGAGCGTCAGCTTGGGGTCGTTCGAGAGCATCTTGGAGAGGCGCTGCCCCATGTAGACCGGGAAGCCCAAGACGCGGTTGGCGTCGTTGATGGCCTGCTTGGCCTTGATGGTCGAGTAGGTGATGACCTTGCAGACGCGGTCCTCGCCGTACACGTCGCGCACGTGCTGGAGGACCATCTGGAGGTGCTCGTCATCGAAGTCCATGTCGATGTCGGGCATCTCGGAGCGCTGGGGCGAGAGGAAGCGCTCGAACATCAGGCCGTTCTCGAGCGGGTCGAAGTTGGTGATGTTCATGGCGTAGGCGACGATGGCGCCCGCCGCCGAGCCACGGCCGGGACCCACGCCGATGCCGTTGTCCTTGGCCCACTGCACGTAGTCCTGGACGATGAGGAAGTAGTTGGCGAAGCCCTTCTCGGTGATGATCTTGTACTCGTGCTCGAAGCGGTCCCTCACGTTCCAACCGCCGATCTCAAGGTCGCGCCAGCCCTCGCCGTAGCGCTTGGCCAGGCCGCGCTCGCACTCCTCGCGAAAGCGCTCCTCGGCCGTCTCGCCCTTGCGGAGCCCCGGGAACTCGGGCAGGTACATGGAGTTCCAGTCAAGCTCGTAGTCGCACTTGTCCGCGACCTCGAGCGTGTTGTCGCATGCCTGGGGGTACCATGAGAAGAGCTGGCGCATCTCCTCCTCGCTCTTCATGTAGAACTCCGTGCCCTCCATGCGCATGCGGGAGTTGTCGTCGATGGTCGTGGCCTTGCCGATGCACGAGAGGATGTCCTGGGTGGAGGCGTCCTCGCGGGTGAGGTAGTGGATGTCGTTGGTGCAGACGACCTTGACGCCCAGCTCGTCGGCGATCTTGATGAGGTACTCGTCCAGCTTGCGGTCGTTCCAGCCGTTCGGGAACTCGAGCCCGTGGTCCTGGATCTCCATGTAGAAGTCGTCGCCAAAGACGTCCTGGAAGGTGCGCGCCCACTGGCGGGCCCCCTCGACGTCGCCCTCGATGACACGCTGCTGGATGATGCCCTGGACGCAGGCGCTCTGGCAGATCAGCCCCTCGTGGTAGCGCTTGAGCATGTCCAGGGTGGTGCGGGGCTTGTAGTACATCATCTCGTGCCCGGCGGCCTGCGACATGCACTTTATGAGGTTGACGTAGCCTCGCTCGTTCTTGGCGAGGAGGATGAGGTGATAGCGCCGCTGCTTGGTGCCACGCTCGATGCAGTCATCGGTGATGAAGTAGGCCTCGCAGCCGAAGATGGGCTTGATCTTGAGGCGGGGGCGGTTGGCCCTGACGGCGGCGAGGTCGTGGCCGGATGACTCCCACGTCGCAAGGTCGGACGCCCACTGGTCATGGACGCGGTCGAAGTAGTCCGCCTCCGCCGCGTCAGGCGCGGGCTCCTCGAGCCCCCAGCCCTTCTGGAAGCACTCGACGTCGTGGCGCCACTGCTTCATGTTGGCCTGGACGTCGTTGTAGCTGCGGCACTCGAGGTCGAGGTTGGGGACGCCGAAGAGGTAGCCGTGATCCGTGAGCGCCACGGCGGGCATTTTGAGGTCGACGGCACGCTTGACCAGGGACTCGACGGGCGTCGCGCCGTCGAGGATCGAAAAGTCCGAGTGGTTGTGCAGGTGAACGAACGCCATGTGCGAACCTCCGTCGTGCGCAAGGTTTTCCGCTGACTGACCATCATAGCGCGCGAGCCGCGACGGGGCGCTACATCCTCGGCATCTCGCCGTTGCCGAACTCATAGGACACAGAGAGTGGCTGGCCGTCCTCGCCGTCGCGCTCCACGCAGACGAACACGCAGGTCACAACCTCGTACCCTTCCCCCATGAGCACGGAGGCGTAGAAGTTTGCCTGCATGCGGTGGCGCTCGGCAACTTCGTCGAGGCTCAGGCCCGCGTCACCGGTCTTGTAGTCGACGACCAGCGCGGACGTGGAGCCCACGTCCGTGGCGACAAGGTCGATCGCCCCCTCGACATGGCTGCCGTACGGCGCATCGACGGCACGGAAGAACGGCAGCTCCGCACGGACGAGGTCATGCGAGAGGACCTCACGACGCAGCTTCGAGTCCTGCCAGCGTGCGAGTGCCGCGTCGAGTCGTGCGCCCTGGCGCGTCGAGAGGCGCCAGTACGCCTTGGTCCGCTCGATGCGCCCGGGCGCAAGCGCTCCCTGGCCCTCGACCAGGCACTGGGCAAGCTCGTGGAAGGCCGATCCCAGGTTGGTCGCCTTGTCCGCGTCGGCTGTGTCGGCCATGGGACCGTCATCTGCTTCCGCGCCGGCGTCCCCACGGGTGCCGACCAGGGACGCGCCTTCAAGCAACGGACGCACGTCCCCCTCGGCGGGCTGGCCCTCCCCCTCACCCGCCAGCATCTGGGCACGTGCCGACGAGTAGCTGAACACTCCCTCGCGCGCAGACCAGGTGCCGGCATGCTGACGCGCCTCGGGCAGGCCGTCCGAGGTGGCCTCGTCCACGATCGCCAGCTCCCCCGCGTCACGGTCCACGTCCTCCAGGGCGGCCAGGGGGGGCTCCGCAGCACCCGCGCCCCCGTCGTCCACCACCGGCTCGCCCTGCTCCGAGGGGCGCATGCTCACCACGCGCACCGAGGCGGGGGCCGACCCGCCGTAGGGGACCTCATGCCTGCCTGGCGCGGGCAGGGCCTCGCCGAAGAGCGCCTCGGCCACGCCCCGTGCCAACGTGGGCGAGACGGATCCCTTGGAGCTGAGCGTCACCCCCATGCCCAGGATGACGGCCTCCTTTGCGCGCGTGATCGCCACGTAGAGCAGCCGTGCCCTCTCGGCCTGCTCGCCGTCTGCGGACGCCGCATGGAGGAACTTGGCCCAGTCGATCGTCGTGGTGCACTCGCTGGGGTCGAGTGGCACGTCCGTGCGCAGGTCGAGGGGGGTGACGCCTTCGGGCACGAGCGCTGCGCGCACGGTGCCCCCGCGATTCTCGGCCGTGATGCCCCTCGCCGATGCGGCCCGGTCGTTGCCCCAGCACTCGCTGATCGCGACGACGGGATACTCCAGGCCCTTGGACGCATGGACGGTCATGACCTTGACCGATCCCGCACCGCCGCCCACGAGCGACGCCGGACCCACCTTCGCGGCCTCGAGCCAGCGATCGAACTCCAGCGCCGCCGAGGACACGCCCAGCCCGGCCTCGTCCGCGAGCTCGCCCACATGGCGGACGGCCGCGAGCACGTTCGCGAGCTGGGCCTGGCCGTCTGCGCCGGCACGCTCGAGCCGCACGATCCAGCCCGACTCGCGGATCGCCGAGAGAAGGACGTCGGCCACCCCCCAGCTGCCCAGGCGCCCGATCGCCCGACCCAGGACCTCGCGCGCGCGGACGAGGCGTGCCGATGGCACGCAACCGCGCGGGAACTCGAAGTCCCAGAGGCCCACGTCGATGCCTCGCTTGGCCAGGGCGTCAGCCCTCTCCTGCTGCCGTGTCGAGAGCAGGCACAGGTCGTCGGCCGTGAGAGAGAACATGCGGCTCACGAGCACGGGATAGAGCCCCGCCTGCGTGTCCCTGGGGTTGGCCAGCACGTGCAGCAGGGAAGCCACGACGTGCACCTCGGGCGCATCCGAGAAGGTCGAGCCACCGCTCACCACGCAGTCTATGCCCCGCTCGCGCAGGGCCTCGAGGTAGACGCCCAGGTTGGACATGCGCCCCAACAGCAGGGCCACGTCGTCGGCGCGCTGGCCTGCGGCCACGTAGTCCCCTATCCTCTCGGCCATCTGACGCGCGAGCTGACGGGAGCGCAGGGTAGCCGGCACGCCACGCCTCCCGCTCGAGAGCCCCACCACGGCCTCGACGCTCACGCGCGGCAGCCCCGCGGCCCCGTACGACGTGGGGCGCCCGGCCCAGGGCCTCAAATCCATGAAGCCCGGGACGAGTCCCTTCCCCAAGAGGCACGCCACGAGGCGCAGCACGTCATCATGGCTGCGGAAGTTCTGGTCGAGACATACGACCGCACCCGTCCCGCCCTCGGCAAGGAACCTCTCCCGGTCGCGGAAGACCTGCACGTCTGCAGCACGGAAGCGATAGATGGACTGCTGGGCGTCGCCCACCGTGCACAGGTGGCAGGCATCGCGGCCACTCAGGAGCTCTATCATGCGCACCTGCTGGGCGTTCGTGTCCTGGAACTCGTCGACCATCACGAGGCGGAACTTCTCGCCGTACAGCGCGGCGATCTCGGGGTGGTCGCGAAACGCTCCCAGCGTGAGCGAGAGCAGGTCGTCGTTGTCGAGCGCGCCTGCCGCGGCCTTGCGTCGCGCGTAGCGGCGATCCACCTTGCGTGCAAGGTCGCAGATCTGCTCGGCAAGGGGGCCGACGCCGGCGAAGGCCACGCAGAGTCGCAGCTCCGCGAAGGCCGAGCGCAGCTCGGCACCAACCTCCCTCATGGTCGCCTTGCGGTAGGCGTCCTTGGGCCTGCCGATCTGGGCTAAGGTCGCCTCCGCAAGTGCAGGCGTGCGCGCGGAGGGAGCATGCGAGAAGAACCCTTCCGCCGCCTTGATGCCGCGCTCCAGGTTCGCACGCTCCCCCGTCCCCGTCCTGCTCTCGAACGCCCCCGCGTCCTGGCCCAGCACGAGCGCCCGTCGCGCCGCGTCCAGCCAGCTGCCGAGGGCGTCATCGCAACTTGCAGGCTCACCGGGAAAGCCGATCGAATCGAAGCCCCCGAGTGCGGTCGCGGCGGAGGCGCGCAACGTGGCCACCATCTCGAAGAGCGTCCCCTTCGCGTCCGCGCCGCGTCGGTCACGCGGGCTGAAGGCGCGCAACAGGGAGGCATAGCCCTCGTCGTAGCGCACGTCCCGCAGGACCTCGTCGACGACCTCCTCGACCATCCGCTTCCCGTCCTTCTCGGAGAGGACCTCGAAGCCAAGATCGATGCCCAGGTCGAAGGCATGGCGCCTGAGGATGCGCGAGCACATGGCATGGATGGTGCTGATCCATGCCGAGTCGACGGCGAGGGCCTGGTCGGCAAGGCCGCCCTCGCGCAGGCGCGCGCGTATCTTCTCCTTGATCTCCTCGGCTGCAGCGCGGGTGAAGGTTATGACGAGGACCTGGTCGAGGCTCTCGAGAAACGCCGTCCCCTTTGCGCCCGAACCGGGCGTGAGGGCCCATGCCACGCGCTCGGCGAGCGTGGACGACTTTCCCGAGCCCGCACCGGCCGCCACGAAGAGCGGGCGGTCGAGCGTATGGACGATCTCCGCCTGTCCAGGAGTGAGTCTGCGTGCCACTACCCCCGCCTCCTCTCGCAGTCGACGACCGGGCACCAGCTGCATGCCTTGTCGTCTGTGGGATCCGCCTCGATGTCGCCGTCCAGCATGCGCTGGATCGCCGACGCTACCTTCTCCTCGGTGACGTCGAGGAGCTCCTCGAAAGTCGCCTGGTCGTGACCGCCGACGCAAAGGCGGGCTGCACGCGGCGCGCTGACGGGTCCCATGACCATGTCGAGTGCGTTTGCGTCCACGACACCGGCGATCTCGTGGTCCCCCTCGCCCGCTCCCATCGTGGAGAGGTACACGGCACCCACCACACTAAGGTCGGGAAACATGCGGCGCACGACCTGCGCGTAGATGAGGCTCTGCACGCGCCGGGGCAGCGCGATGGCATCGGCAGCGGGACAGCCCCCCTCGCCGAAGACGTCATACTCGGCCGCAAAGCCACCCTTCCCCTTGTGCTTGTAGTCGACGACCACGGCACGCCCGTGCGCGTCCACGTCGACGCGGTCGATGCTGCCCACGAAGTCGGCGCCCGCGTAGGTGACGTGCGCGCTGTCGGGCCGCGTGCCGCCAAAGCGCAGCTCGAAGCGGCGTGGCTCGAAGCCCCGGAAGCGCCCGGCCTCGAACGCCAGGGTGCTCCTGAGGTCACGGCGCAGATAGGACAGACGCAGCTCCTCGGTCGCCGTGTGCGGGACGAGCGACTGCGCCGCAAGCGTGGTGGCATGCTGACGCTGGTGCATGAGGTGACGGTCGATCTCGAGGTCGACCAGCTCTTGCGCATGCGCGAGGTTCTCCCGCGTGACGCGTGAGCCCGGGATGCACCGCTGAGGCACGAGGTCGAGGTCGACGGATGGGCTTTCCCCCGCGTCGACGAGGCCGGAGGAGATGGCCGCCTCCTGGGCGAGGTGACGGTGAGAGACCTCCAGGACACGGTGTGCGAAGCTGCCCATCTGGAGGTAGCCGAAGCCTGCATCGATGCCGACCAGACCAAGCCTGCGCAGTGTGAACCATTTGTAGGGACACTCGAGGTACGACTCTATCTGCGATGCTGAGAGTGACGGGCGTCCCTCGTAGAATCCCTCCTGCCCCTCGCGAGGCACCACGACCATCCTGCGAGATCCCTCGCTGACGCGTCCCGTGGGAGGCAGCTGCCAGTAGCCCCTGACCCCGGGTGCGAGCGAGCGGGCAGTGAGGTTGCGCGTCACCTCGGATTCCCCGAGGGTACGGGGGGCGAGGGGGTCCGCAGGGTCCAGGCGCTCCTCCGGCGTGATGCCGTAGCAGGCGAGGAGCTCCGTGAGGACGACGGCGGGATAGGTCGGCTTGGCGTCGCCGTCGTGGAGCGTGCGCTCGAGGACGAGAGTCTCGCGTGGCGCCGCGACGGCCGCCCCGAACTGGGCACGTGCCTGCTCGAGAGGGTCGCTCGCATCCGCAAGCCCCAGCTTGGCGAGCAGCATCTGTGCGGCGCCGTCGGGGGGGTCGAGCGGGTAGTCGAGCGAGCTGAGCCCACAGGATGCGAGCACGTCCACAGAGCCAGTCTCGAGCTGTGCGGCCTGGGCGCGCGAGAGAATCCGGACAATGGGCCCATCGGCCACCGGGTGGTCGGCATTGGGCAGAGGCCCCTCGGACGACGCCCCCCCGTCCCTCTCCCCCAGGGAGAGGCGGCGGCGGATCTGCTGGCGCTCGGCAAGCTCGCGCACGAGCGACACGACCTCCGCAGCCGTGAGGAAAACGGTGGTGGACTTCTTTTCGGAATGCGCGGATATGCCCAGCAGGCCCAGGGTGCGAGCGATCTGCTGGATGGCCGCGAGCGCGGATATGGCGTCGGTACACGCGACACCCCCGCTAGAGGCACCCAGACCCCCCTCGCCTTCCCGTGCGCAGCCCCCCCGCACGTGACCCTCCCGTCCGTAGCCTTCGCGGCCGCAGCCTTCCCGGCGCACGTCGCCTCTTACGCGTTCCTGCAGGGCCCGGGCCAGCACAAGCGCACCGGAGCCTACGCGCCCCCGAAGCACCTGCTGCGTCACGCGCTGCACGAGCGGGGACGTCGCCGACTGCCTCTGCAGGGTGTCGAGCACCTGCTGCGGAGTGAGCGAGCGGTTGGCGCGCCAACGGGCGTCGAGGGCCCACGCCTGGGTCCTTTCCACGGCGCTCGCGTCGCTCAGGAGGAAGTCCACGATCGGGCGCGGGGGCCACCAGGACATGTCACCCAGCTGTGGGACGGGTCCCTCGGGACCGTCGCAGGGCCTGGGCCAGGTTGCGGCAAGCTCCGCGAGGTGGCACACGGCCTGGGCGAAGTCGAGGTAGGCGCGGGCGATGGGGACGTCACGTACCCCCACGGGGATGGATGCCCGCACCTGCATGCCACGCGCTGCGAGCTTGGGGGCCAAGGCCTCCCAGCAGCGGTCCGGACGGGGTGCGACGACCACCATCTCGCAAGCCCCCCGTCGGGCCTGCCGCTCGAGCTCATCGGCCACGAGCTCCCACTGCGCAAGGGGACCCGTCGCCTCGAGGCGCACGACGGAGCCTGTCGCCTCGATCGTCCCCTGCCCCCCCGCGCCTTCCCGAAACGCCAGGCGGCGCAGGGCCTGGAGCTCGGGGGAGCGTGGGGCGGGCGACGCGGCAGAGGAGACGCCCGGGACGGACGGCGATACGTCCTCACGCACGTCAGCCCCTTCGTCAGAGCACCTCTCGGCAAGCCGGCGGGCAAAGCCCTCGGCGAGGGAGCTGGCGGGGCCTCCGTCCGAGCGCACGACGAGCGTGACGTCACCGTGCGATGCGAGCCGCGCCATCAGTGACAGGAGGGCAAGGGAGGAAGGGCCCATGCCGGCGGCAACGAGGGGCACCGGCCGCACGCCCTGGTCTGCGAGGAGGTCGGGAAGCCGCCCCATGGCCTCGCAGCGCTCCACGAGGCCATGGGGCGCCAGCTGGGACCGATAGTCGGCGAGCAGGTCGCATGCGAACGTCTCGCCTGACGTGAGGGAGGTTCGCCGTGGATCGGCCGCATCGAGCGGGAGCCACGCAAGCGCGGACTGCGCAAGCGCGGCAAGCGCGTCCAGCGTCCCAGACGTCGGGGGGAGCCGCAGGGAGGCGCGCTCGTCCGCGGCACGGAGCACGGTGCGCATGAGCGCCAGGCGCGACGTGGCGTCCACGATGTGCGTGCCGTCACCCCACACCTCCCAGCGCTCCTCCGCCCACGCCGAAGGAGTCGAGGTGGTGACGCCCAGCGAGAGGCCGTCCGACTCTGCCAGCGCATACCGAGCGCGCAGGGCCACGTCATGGTCGGGCACGAGCAGGACGGCCGAGCCCACACGCTCGACGGCGGCGCGCAGGGCGCCCTCGACGGCTGGGCCCACCAGGCGCATGTCATCCGTTCTCACTATCTGAAGTGGCATGGGACCCCCTGACCAGGACGGCAAGGCGACGCTCGCGGCCACCGCCCGCACGCGTCACCCACGCGCATCATGGTAGCGCGAGCGGTGGACACAAATCGACGGAACCACAGATCCTGGCTACTCCCGCGACTCCTGCGACCCGCTCCCGGGAGCGGGCCCATCCAGGCGCGAGAGCACCAGGCGATAGCCGCCCTCGGGGCCGTTCAGGCACTTGGAGACGCGGCTCACGGTCGTGGACGAGGCGCCGGTCGAGCGGGAGACGCTGAGGTACGACGCGCCGTCGCGCAGCATGGTGGCCACCTCAAGGCGCTGCGCCAGGTCAAGGATCTCGCGCCTGCTGCAGATGTCCAAGAGGAAGCTGCGGGCCTCCTGGGGCGTCGCCAGGGAACTCATGGCCGAGAAGAGGCGCTCGACCTCGAGGGCCGTGAGCCTCCCGTCCTTCCCCGTTGCAAACCTGGTGTCCCCTGCCACCGTCACGCGCTCCCCCTTTCGGCGGACACGTGCATCCCGACGTGCCTGCGACCGCCAAGACACCCCGAACCGCGAGGGCACTCCCGACCGCCAAGACTTTAGCGCATTAAAGTATCGCGCGCCAGCCGTGGGCGGTATGCCAACCGGGGGATGTCATGCCAGCCGGGGTTTCGCTGGGAAAGGCTGCCCAGCCAAGGGAAACGTCCCTCTCGGTCCCGAAGCGCATCGCCCCACCCCGACGTCCTGTCCCGTGCAACGCCTTCCGCCAGCTCGGGTATAGTCAGGCACAACGGACAGGAGGGGACATGAGATTCGTAGGAACCTGGATCACCACAGCGATCGCCACGGCCGCAGCCATCGCCTTCGTGCCCGGCATCGAGGCCGTGGGCGGGGGCTACCTGGGCCCCATCATGTGCGCGCTGGCACTCGCGCTCGTCAATGCCACCGTCAAGCCCGTCATGCAGGTGCTGTCGCTGCCATTCACGATCGTCTCGTTTGGCATCTTCGCGCTGGTGGTCAACGCCTTCATGCTCGAGCTTGCCAGCTACCTCTCGCGCAACGTCTTCCACGCAGGTGTCACGATCTCCTCGTTCGGCGCGGCGTTCGTCGGTGCCATCGTGATCTCGATCGTCAGCTCCATCGTGAGCGGCGTGATGGGGCTGGGAGACTAGGTGCCTGGCATTGCGCGGCGGCCCTAGTGGTCCCCGGTGCCTGTGGCGGGTGCCCGCAGCAACCCAAGCGCCCGTTGCACGGCCCTAGTGGCCCCTGGACCTCGAGACGACCGATCTCACGAGGCCGACCGCCCCTTCTCGCACGAGGCCGACCGCCCCTTCCCGTGCGGCAGCCGCCGACTGCGTCACGGTGGCCTCGACGAGCCTTCCCACCACGTTCTTGGTTCCCTCGCTCGCGGAACGCGCGGCTGACAGCACCTTCTGCAGGCCCTGCGGGCTGCCTGCGACCTCCTCGAGCGTGGTCGCCCCGCCGGCCGAGAGTATGGAGAAGAGCTCGTCCGTGAACTCCGCACGCTCCCCGAGGTCGACACCTTCCAGCCACAGGTCCATCGCCTGGCCCAAGACGGCGGCGTTTGGCGCAAGCGACTCCGCCACCACGAAGCCGTCGCGAGACAGCATCCAGCTCGTAGGATCGTGCTGCCCCAGACCATCCGCGCCGCTTTGCACATAGGTGCGCGGCTCCTCGCCGCGGTCGAAGATCTGGCCCACGACGCTGAAGTTTGGCTGAATGCGCACGAAACGCTCACCCAGCACGTCATGGGCGCCACGCGGAAGGAGCTCGCGTGCCATGCCAGGGCCGTCGAAGCTGTAGACGCGGGTGAGGCGGGAGGCCTGGCCGTCGGGCAGCGTGGCGGCCGCATAGGTGGCAAGGTTGCCGCCCTTCGAGTGGCCGCCCACGTACACCTGCGCCCCCTTTGCGCTGCGACCCAGGGCGCGAGACAGGTACCCCTGAGCCAGGATCTGGGCCTGCGCGACCGTGAAGCTGAGCATGAAGTCCTCGTGCCAGCCCACCAGGCTCAGGTCGGTGCCGCGATACGAGACGTACACACCTCCCCCGGGAAGGTCTACCTGAACCGCGGCGAACTGCAGGGAGCGGCCCTCGTCGATGACGTCCGTGTAGTCATGGAGCAGAAGCGGCCCGAAGCGCTCGGACTCCCCCAGCAGGCGCACGAACGTCGCGTCAAGCGTTGCCAGCGACATCACGTGCGCCGACGTCTCCTCGACGCCATAACGGGCGAGGAAGCCCTCGCAGGCCTCGCGGATGCTCACGGGAGACGCGGTCGAGGGGGAAGGACGTGTCGGGGAGGGTCCCGTGACGCCGGTGGCGTCCTCCCCGGGCACCAGGCCCCTGAGATCAAGGTACGACAGGCACGCCAAAACGAGGGCGTCGACGTCGTTGAAGGGACGCTCCCCCAGCGTGAGGTCACCACGCCAGGACAGGTAGTCGTTCATGTTCGCCATGGCCGCTCCTCTCGTGCGGGGGGGCGCCGCCGTCGCCGTCGCCGTTGCCGTTGCCGGACCGCTCCTCTCGTGCGGGGGGCGCCGCTATCCAGAAGCACTACCCCAGCAGCTGATCGGCCCACTCCCGCTCCCTGAAGCCCGCGAGAAGGAGGCCCGTACCCACCACCAACGGCCGCTTCACCAGCATGCCGTTCGTCGCGAGGAGCTCATAGCACTCCTCATCGCTCATCCGGGCGAGGCGATCCTTGAGACCCATGTCGCGGTAGAGCATGCCGCTCGTGTTGAAGAGGCGACGGACGGGCAGGGCGCTACCCGAGTGCCAGAGCCGCAGCTCCTCGGCCGTGGGATTCTGAGCGACGATGTCGCGCGGCGTGTAGGCGACGCCGTGCCCGTCGAGCCACTTGAGCGCTCGCTTGCAGGTGGAGCAGCGGGGATAGTGAAGGACGAGAAGCGCATCTTCTGCCATGGTTCTCTCTCCTAGGTCGCCTTGATCAGTCGGCGGGGCGTATGGGGTATGCGCGGGGACATCATCTCACAGCTCGCGCCGCGCCTTTGCAATGCGAGACCCCTCCCTCCCGGCACCCCTCGTGCTGCGGTCCCTTTCACCGGCACGCCCTTGCGAAGCGAGTACTTTCCCGACACCCTCTCTGTCCCGACACCCTCTCTGTAAAGTGAGTACCCACAGGGCGAGAAAGTACTCACTTCTGCGAGGCAACCGGATCACCAACTGGGAAAACGTCCGATTTTTTCGTGATTCCTCCCCCGAAGTGAGCGCATCGCGCGTAGCGCGGAACTCACTTCGGGAAGATCACTCGCTAGGCCTCCAGTCGAGCCGCAAGCAGCTGGTTGAAGAGCTTGGGATTGCCCTTGGCGCCTGCGGTCTTGGAGGCCTTCATGCACTGCCCCACGAGGAAGCCGACGACCTTCTTGTTGCCGTCCCGATACTGCTGGACCTGGTCGACGCACCGACCCAGCACCTCGTCCACGATGGGCTCGAGGGACGACGCGTCCGTGGTCTGGCGCATGCCACGCTCGTCCACCACACGCCCGGGGTCCGCGCTCGTCCCGTCGACGGCCGCGAGAACCTCGCGGGCCTGCGCAAAGGTGATGGCGTCCTGGGCGAGGAGGGAGGCGATACTCGCCACCTGGGACGCCGTCAGGCTCTGGAACGCAGGCAGGAGGTTCACCACGACGTTTGCCACGGTGGAGATAACCTTTGCCTCGGTGATCCCTTTCGCGACCTTTCCTCCCGCCGCCATGGCGGCCTCCTCGAAGAGGGCCGCCACCGCAGGGTCGCCCGCGATCTGCGTCGCGTCATCGCGCTTGAGACCCAGCTCGCCCACGTAGCGGTCGCGCTTGGCGTCAGGCAGCTCGGGAATGCGGCTGCGACACGCTTCGATGAACTCGTCCGTGAGGTCGAAGGGTGCCAGGTCCGGATCGGGGAACAGACGGTAGTCGTCCGCCGTCTCCTTCACGCGCATGACCACGGTGCGGCGCCTCGAGGGCTCCCAGTGTCGGGTCTCCTGGTAGACGATGCCACCCTCCTCAAGGACCTCGGCCTGGCGACAGATCTCGTACTCGAGCGCGTCGTGAAGGCTCTTGAAGGAGTTGATGTTCTTCATCTCCGTCTTGGTGCCGAACCCGGCCTCGCCACGCCGGCGCAGGCTGATGTTGCCGTCACAGCGCATGGAGCCGCTCTCGAGCGAGCAGTCCGAGATGCCGAGCGTGCGGAAGGTCTGCTGGAGCTTCTCCATGAAGAGGCGCGCCTCCTCGGGGGTGCGCAAGTCGGGCTCGGTCACCAGCTCGATGAGCGGCGCCCCGCAGCGGTTGTAGTCGATGAGCGACTCGGTGGCTGCGGTGATGCGGCCCTCCTCGCCGCCCACGTGCACCATCTTGGCGGCGTCCTCCTCCATGTGTATGCGGAGGATGCGTATGGGCACCACGTAGGAGCCGTCCGCCCGACGGAGGATCCCCCCTCCCGTGGCCGTGGCGTCGGCGAGGTCAGGACGCTCCCTGGCACCGGCGGCCCCGACCTCGAGGTCAAGGCGGCCATGCATGCAGAAGGCGACCGGGCCCTGCGTGGTCTGGAAGTTCTTGGCCATGTCAGGATAGAAGTAGTGCTTGCGGTAGAACATCGAGTGGCGTTTGATCTCGCAGTTGGTGGCAAGGCCGGCCATCACGATCGAGCGGATGGCCTCGCGGTTGGGCACAGGCAGGACGCCCGGCATACCCAGGCAGACGGGGCACACGTTGGCGTTGGGCTCGTCGTCATGGGAAAGGCGGCAGTTGCAGAACATCTTGGTCTCGAGCGTGGTGAGCTCGGTGTGAACCTCCAGGCCGATGACGGCCTCCCAGTCGCGCAGGACCTCCTGGAGCCCCCTCATCACAGATCGCCTCCCTTCCCGGCGAAGGCGGGCGCGACAGGCGCCCCCTGGCCCAGGCCCAATCCGGCGTCGACGCCCCGCTCGAGGGCGCGGGCGAAGCTCAGCAGCTGGCGGTCCCTGAACGCCGGCCCCTGGAGCTGCGCCGAGATGGGCAGGCCCGAGTCCTCGCCCAGGCCCAGCGGGACCGAGACGCCCCCATTGCCGGCGATGTTGCTCGAGATCGTGAACATGTCCGAGGCGTACATCTGCGTGGGGTCGGAGATCTCGCCAAACTTGAACGCCGTGCGCGGACTGGCCGGCATGAGGATGACGTCGCAGCGCTGGTACGCCGCGACGTAGTCCTGCGTGATGAGGGTGCGTACCTGCTGCGCGGGATAGTAGTACCTGTCATAGGTACCGCTGGAGAGGAGGTAGGCACCCAGCATCTGGCGGCGCTTGGCCTCCTCGCCGAAGCCGTGGGCGCGCGAGAGCGACGTCTGCTCCGCGAGCGTGGCGCAGCCCTGCTCCTGGTAGCCATAGCGAACCCCGTCGAAGCGGGCCAGGTTGCTGAAGGCCTCGCAGGGCGCGATGACGTAATAGGCGGCGATGGCGCTGGCGATGTTGGGGAGCTCCACCTCGACGATACGCGCACCCTGGTCCTCGAGCGCCGCGCGGGCCACCTCGATGCCACGCCTGACCTCGTCGGCGAGGCCCTCCGCCTCGAGGAGCGCAGGCACGACGCCCACCGTGCGGCCCTCGATGGGTTCCTCCAGTCGCTCGAGGAAGTCGACGGGGCAGTCCTGACTGGTGGAGTCGAGCGGGTCACGGCCAGGGCTGACGAGCGCGTTCATGGCGAGCGCGACGTCCTCGACGCGGCGTCCGAAGGGACCCACCTGGTCGAGGGACGAGCCGAAGGCCACGACTCCGTAGCGGCTCACGGCACCGTAGGTGGGCTTCATGCCCACGACGCCGCAGAGGCTTGCCGGCTGGCGGATGGAACCGCCCGTGTCCGAGCCCAGGGAGAGCGTGACCTCGCCTGCGGCCACCGCGGCGGCCGAGCCGCCCGAGGAGCCGCCTGGCACGCGCTCGGTGTCCCAGGGGTTGTTGGTACGGTGGAAGGCGCTGGACTCCGTGGACGAGCCGAAGGCGAACTCGTCCATGTTGGCCTTGCCGACGGGCGTGGCACCCGCGTCGAGCAGGCGCTGGACGCAGGTCGCGGTGAAGGTGGACCCATAGCCCTCGAGCATCCTCGACGCGCAGGTGGTATGCGTGCCCACGAGATGCATGTTGTCCTTGAAGGCGACGGGGACGCCGGCCAAAGGGCCGAGTCCCTCTCCCCTGGCACGCCTGCCATCGGTCTCGCGGGCAGCCGCGAGGGCGAGGTCTGCGGAGATCTCGAGGAAGGCCTGGACCTCGGGCTCGCGTGCGTCGACGGCCGAGAGGGACGCCTGCGCGACCTCGGCGGCGGAGAAGTCGCCGGCGACGACGCCTGCCGCGATCTGGGCTGCGGAGAGCTGGTCGAGTCCTGTCATCAGCGATCCTCCTCCGCGTCACCGAGGATGGAGGGGACGCGGAAGTAGCGCCCCTGCGTAGCCGCGGCATTGCCAAGCGCGACGGCGACGGGAAGGGCGCGGACGGAGTCGTCCACCACGTCGGCGCCCATCACGTTGGAGAGCTCCCCGATGGGATGGAAGGTTGGCTCGACGCCCTCGAGGTCATACTGGCGGATGGGCTCGAGGAGCTCGATGGCCTCGTTCATGTAGGCGGTCATCTGGGCAAGCTCCTCGCCCGCGAGGGCGATGCGCGCGTAGTCGGCGATGCCGGCCACGTCATCTTGGGTCAGGGGCATGGTTCCTCCCGTACGGTCAGCGTTGCGTGCGTCCCATGATAGGGCACGGCCCGCAGGCTAGCGGCGCCCGCCGTCCCTTGGAGACGCCAAGGCAACAAACAGCGCGGCCACGACGGCCACGAAGGAGGACGCCCCGAAGAGCACCGCCTGTACGCCGAAGGCGTCGGCTAGAGACGGCGCGACCAGAAGCGGCAGGACGCCGGCGCTGTTGAGCCCTACGCGCATGAACGCGATGACGCGACCCACGTGGGCGACGTCACAGCCGCGCTGCACCAGCGTGGTGCGCACGGGCCCCATCGCGCCAAAGCCCAGGCCCGTTACGAGCTGGCCGACCACGACGACACGCACGTCTCCCGTACCCACGTAGAGCATGGACCCCACGCCCGTGACGAGCAGCAGCGCACACATCAGTCGCACGTTCAGCCTGCGGGCGCCCACGCGCATGACGGCAAGCGAGCCCAGGGTGGCGCCCACGCCACCGACCATGGACAGCCAGCCCATCCATTCAGCCGAGGCATGAAGGACGTCGCGGTAGAACAGGGACTCAAGCGAGTCGAAGGCGCCGTACGCAAAGAAGCCCAGGAAGGCCACGGTCAAAAGGAGACGCAGGTCGGGATGGGAGAGGGTGATGCGGACCCCCTCCAGGGCATCCGAGAGGAGCGCGGGGAGACCACGGGGATCCGCATCGTCATGCGCGGCGCCAGGCACCTCCGAAGGCTTCCCACCCTCGGCAAGGCCGGCGACAAGGACGAGGGAGACGAGGGGCGCGAGCGCCAGGACAGCGAAGACCGCCTGCTGGGATGCGAATCCGGTGATGAGAGCGCCCAGGGCGGGTCCCAGGATGACGGCGACGCCCGTAGCGGTGTTGGTGAGGCTGTTGGCACGCATCAGGACCGCAGGATCGTCAGTGAGGTGACGCGGGTAGGCGTCCACCGCCGTGGTGCCCACAGAGAGCAGCAGCCCATGGAGGGCGGCAACCACGAGCAGCAGTCCCAGGCCCAAGGGAAGGAGCCAGCCCGCAGCGCCCAATGCGGCTGCCGCCACGAACGTAGCCGCGAGCGTCCGGCGCGGTCCGAGGCGGTCGACGGCGGGTCCCGCTGCGAGGCCCCCGACCACCAGCAGCACGTTCAGGGCGAAGACCAGCGCGCTCACGCCAAGGGCGTCCGTGCCCAGGACGTAGGTGGCGCAGCCGATGATCCCCACGAAGTACGTCGCCTGGAAGCCCAGCTGCATGAAGAGGCTGGACGCCGCCAGGCGGCGGACGAAGTGGCCCTGTTGCGCGGATGCGCGCGCCGCGGATGCCGACAAGGACCATCCCCCCTCCCATGGCCCCTACCTCCCTGCGTCCTCTGCCGGGAGCACGCCCTTCTCGCCTGGCCATGATAGCAGGGCCGCCAGCGCAGCCGTCCACGAGGGCTGCATGGACGGCTGCTGTAGACGCAGTTCGGTTGAAAGAAGCGCGCGGCTGGGGGTAAAATCCCCCCTCGTAGGTAGGAATAACGCCATGGGGCGGGCGCACGTCCTCAGGAAAGGGTCGCGTCAACGCGTCCGTGGCTCCACGACTGCAGAACCATGCACAGAGAGAGGCACCATGTCACAGCTGCTCACCATCTCAGGGCTCTCCGCCGGTACCGAGGAGAAGATCATACTCCACGACATCGACCTTGCCGTCGGCGCAGGCGAGACCCACGTCCTCATGGGCCCCAACGGCGCCGGCAAGTCCACGCTCGGCCACGTCATCATGGGCGATCCCGTCTACCACGTGAGCGAGGGCGCCATCGACTTCGACGGCGAGGACATCACCGACAAGGCGCCCGACAAGCGCTCGCTCGCCGGCATCTTCCTCTCCTACCAGGCACCGGTCGAGGTGCCGGGCGTGCCGCTGTACAGCTTCCTGCGGACCATCTGCCAGATGCGCCCCGAGCTCAAGGTCACCGCGCGCAAGTTCCGGCGGCGCGTGGCCGAGATCTCCGAGCAGCTCGACATAGACGAGTCGTTCTTGACCCGCGAACTCAACGTGGGCTTCTCCGGGGGTGAGAAGAAGAAGCTCGAGATGCTGCAGCTCCTGCTCCTCAGGCCCAAGCTTGCCATCCTCGACGAGACGGACTCGGGACTGGACGTCGACGCGCTGCAGGTCGTCTCCCGCGGCATCGAGGCCTACCGCGCCGAATGCGGCGGGGCGCTCCTCATGATCACGCATAACACCCGCATCCTCGAGCGGCTCAGCGTCGACAGGACCCATGTCATGGTCAGGGGCAGCCTCATGGCCGACGGCCCCGCCTCGCTCATCGCCGACATCGACGCCAACGGCTTCGGTCGCTTCGAGGATGCCGCCGCCGAGAGGGACGAGGCCTAACGTGACCGAGAAGAGCTATACCGCAGACGCCGACCCCGGCGTCGACGAGAAGGGACGCTCCCGCGTCTCGGACGTCGACCGCTCGCTGTACGACTTCGTGAAGAGCGAGGAGGGCTACGAGCGCTACGCAGACGGCCTCACGCCAGAGATCGTGCGCGCCATCAGCGCCAAGAAGGACGAGCCCGCCTGGATGCTCGAGATGCGCCTCAGGGCCCTCGACCTCTTCCACGAGCTTGAGATGGCCCCCAACTACGGTCCGGACACCTCGGCTTTGGACATGGACCACATCTCCACCTACGTGAGCCCCAGGACCAAGCAGGCGCGCGACTGGGACAGCGTCCCCGCCGACATCAAGGACACCTTCGAGCGCCTGGGCATCCCCGAAGCGGAACGCGAGAGCCTGGCAGGCGTCGGTGCCCAGTACGACTCGGAGATCGTGTACCACAACATGCGCGAGGAGGTCGCCAAGCAGGGCGTCGTCTACACCACGATCGAGGACGCGCTGCACGACCCCCAGTGGGAGGGCGTGGTCCACGAGTACTTCGGCACGCTCATCCCCCCGCACGACCACAAGTTCGCCGCGCTGCACTATGCCGTGTGGTCGGGCGGCTCCTTCGTCTACGTCCCCGCGGGAGTCACGCTCGACTACCCGCTGCAGAGCTACTTCCGCCTGAACGCCAGTGGTGCCGGCCAGTTCGAGCACACGCTCATCATCGTGGAGCCCGGCTCCGACCTGCACTTCATCGAGGGCTGCTCCGCGCCCAAGTACTACGAGGCCAACCTCCACGCCGGTGCCGTGGAGCTCTTCGTGAAGGACCACGCGCGCCTGCGCTACTCCACCATCGAGAACTGGTCCAAGAACATGTTCAACCTCAACACCAAGCGCGCGACCATCGGCGCTGACTCCAAGATGGAATGGGTCTCCGGCTCCTTCGGAAGCCACGTCTCCTACCTCTACCCCACCACGATACTCGCGGGCGACCGCTCGAGCTGCGAGTTCACGGGCATCACCTTCGCCGGTGCCACGCAGGACCTCGACACCGGCTGCAAGGTCATCCTGAACGGGGCCGACACCACCGCCTCCGTCGACACCAAGTCCATCTCCAAGGACGGCGGGATCAACACCTTCCGCAGCTCCATCGTCGTCGGACGCCAGGCAAACCGCGCACGCGTCAACGTCAGCTGCCAGTCGCTCATGCTCGATGACATCAGCCGCTCGGACACCGTCCCGGCCATGGACGTCCGCAACCCCACGGCATCGGTCGGCCACGAGGCCACCATCGGCCGCATCTCGGATGACACCGTCCTCTACCTCATGAGCCGCGGCTGCTCCGAGGCGGAGGCCCGCACCATGGTCGTCAACGGCTTTGCGAACCCCGTCTCCAAGGAGCTTCCGCTCGAGTACGCCGTCGAGATGAACAACCTGATCAAGCTCGAGATGGAAGGGGCGATCGGCTAATGGCAGACTCCACGACCACTTCGGTCCGGCCCTCGGCGCAGGTACCAACGTCGACGCCGACCCCGATGGCCAGCGCGGATCACGACACGCTGGAGGCGCCCGGCGCCCTCACGACGCTTTCCCACGTCAACGTCCCCTACAGCCAGACCTGGAATCACCTGAATGTCAACGAGGTCTCCCTCCGGATGCCCCAGCCCATCCACAGGGGCGAGGTCACAGCCCGTCTCCCCCAGATCCTGCGGCAGGTGGAGGCCGGCATCGGAGCCGAGGCCGTAGCGTGGGTGGAGTCCTCCGCCGGTGACGCCCGCTACATCGAGGTGCCGCGCGGGACCCACCGCGAGGAGCCCCTCCTCGTCGAGGCCAACGCCGATGCGGGCGAGGTGCGCGACACCGGCATCCTCGTCCGCGAGGGCGCGAGCGCGACCGTTGCGGTCGTCTCGCATGCCGCTGGCGCCGCAAGCTCCGCCGGTTCCACCCACACCGAGACCGCAACCACGGTGTCCGCGGCCAGGGCGTCCCATCGCCACTCCGCCAACCTCGTCCGCATCATCGCCGAGAGGAACGCGACGGTACGCATCGTGGAGATCATCGCCCTGGGTGAGGACAGCACCCACCTCGAGGGCATCGGCATCGAGGCGGACGGGGGCGCCTCGATCGAGGTGCGCCAGTACGCGCTTGGCGGTGGCCAGGTCGCCCTGGGCTTCGAGGCACAGCTCCGTGGAAGGTCTTCTCGCCTGCAGCTCGACCTGCGCTACGTCGCACGTGGCCATGAGCGCCTGGACGTGAACCAGATGGTGCGCCAGCGCGGCCTCGACACGCGCTGCGACATCCAGTCGACCGGCGTCCTTGCCGACAGCGCGCACAAGACCCTGCGCGAGACCATCGATCTGGTCCACGGCGCCAAGGGCTCCAAGGGCAACGAAGCCGAGACCGTCCTCGTCACGGGGGACGACGTCGTCAACCGCACGCTGCCCGTCATCCTCTGCGACGAGGACGACGTCGCCGGAAACCACGGGGCCTCCATCGGCTCCGTCAGCGCGGAGCAGCTCGCCTACCTCCGCGACCGGGGGCTCTCCGAGGGGGAGGCCGTCGCGCTCTTCTCGCGCGCCATCTTCGACGACGCCGCGATCCATGCCCCTGAGGACGCCTCGCTCGTCGCCGCGCTGGACCGCGCGGCGGAGGTGCTGGGGGACGAGATCGCGCACGACCTCGCCGACGGGCTCGGCCTGACCGACGGGTTCCGAGGCAGTGCCGCCCCCTGCGATGGGCTCGGCCTCCATGACGGCGACGATCCTCAGGAGGGACAGTCGTGACGCTTTCCGAATCCCAGCTCGCGAGCATCGAGCAGAACCCCTACAGGCAGGACTTTCCCCTGCTGGCCAAGCACCCCGACATCACCTTCCTCGACAGCGCCGCCACCTCGCAGCGCCCCGAGGCCGTGCTTGCGGCCGAGCGCGGCTTCTACGAGACCATGAACGCCAATCCCCTGCGCGGCCTCTACCGACTCTCCGTCGAGGCGACCTCCGCCATCGAAAGCGCGCGTCGGCGCATCGCCGGCTTCATCGGAGCCACGGATGACGCCGGTCAGCCACAAGGCGACGAGATCGTCTTCACGCGGAACACCTCCGAGTCCCTCAACCTCGTGGCAGGCTCCCTCGGACGCTCGGTCCTGAAGCCCGGAGACGAGGTCGTCATCTCCATCATGGAGCACCACTCCAACCTCATCCCCTGGCAGCAGGTCTGCGCCGCCACCGGGGCCAAGCTCGTCTACCTGCGTCTGGACGACGACTTCCGCATCACCCCCAAGGAGATCGAGGGCAAGATCGGTCCCAGGGCCAAGATCGTCTCGGTGACCCAGGTCTCCAACGTACTCGGCGTCGAGAACGACATCCGCGCCATTGCGCGCCGAGCCCACGAGATGGGCGCGTACATGGTGGTGGACGGGGCCCAGTCCGTCCCGCACCTCAGGGTCGACGTGCGCGAGCTCGGCTGCGACCTCCTCGCCTTCTCGGCCCACAAGATGGGGGGTCCCATGGGCGTCGGCATCCTGTGGGGCAGGCGTGCCATCCTCGATGGGATGCCGCCCTTCCTGACGGGCGGGGAGATGATCGACTCCGTGAGCGAAACGGAGGCCGTCTGGGCTCCCGTACCCCAGAAATTCGAGGCGGGGACCCAGGACGCCGCAGGCGTCTATGCCTTCGACGCCGACCTGGCCTATCTCGAGGGCCTGGGCATGGACAGGGTCGAGGAGCGCGAGCGAACGCTGGCCTCCTACCTCACGGACTCGCTGTCCGCATTGGGCTTCGTGGACGTGATCGGGCCCTCCGATGGCAGCCGCCACGTGGGTGCAGTCGCGTTCAACGTGCGGGGTGTCCATCCGCATGACGTCGCCTCCATCCTGGACGGTTCGGGCATCTGCATCCGTGCGGGGCATCACTGCGCCCAGCCGCTGCTCTCCTACCTGGACGTGGCGATGGGCAGCACCTGTCGTGCGTCCGTCGCGCTCTACAACGACAAGGCCGACATCGACCGCCTGGTCGAGGGGCTCGAAACGGTTTGGACGGTGTTCCATGGCTAATCCCGTCGCCGGCGCGGGCGGCCTGTACAACCCCGCGTTCATGGACCACGTGTCCCATCCCGACTACAAGTACCAGATGGACGAGCCCACCCTCACGCACGAGGGGATCAACCCCTCCTGCGGAGACGACCTGACCTTCTCGGTCAGGATGGCTGCGGACGGCACCATCGAGGAAGCCGCCTACCAGGGGCATGGCTGCGCCATCAGCCAGGCCTCGGCCGACATGATGAGCGACCTCATGGTGGGCAAGACGCCCGAGGAGGCCATCGGGCTCTGTCGGCTCTTCATGGCGATGGTTCGTGGCGAGGAGACCGACGGTGACGAGCTGGACCAGCTCGAGGATGCGGCCATGCTCAAGGACATCAGCCACATGCCCGCTCGCGTGAAGTGCGCGGAGCTTGCCTGGCGCACCCTCGAGGAGATGCTCCTTGCGGCCATCCCGAAGACCCAGGCAGCCCCGGACGGACCGGAGGCCCCGGCAGCCACCTCCCAGTCCCATGGGGATCCCGCCGAAGGCAAGGGGGACTAGGCTCATGGCCAGCATGTTCTCGACAAAGGGACGCTACGCCCTCAGGGTCATGGGCGACCTTGCCACGCATGAGGGCTGGGTCTCGCTGGGCGACGTCTCCAAGCGGCAGGGCATCTCGCGCAAGTACCTGGAACAGGTGGTATCGCGCATGCACAAGGCCGGCTACGTCGAGAGCCTGCGCGGCAAGGGCGGCGGCTATCGCCTGACGCGAACCCCCGAGGACTACACCCTGGGCGAGATCCTGCGCGCGGCCGAGGGTTCGCTGGCACCCGTCGCCTGCCTGGACTGCACCAACGACGAGATCTGCCCGCAGGCCGACTCCTGCCCTACGGTCACCATATGGCGCGATCTGGGCAGGGTCACCGCAGGTTTCCTGGACAGCCGGACGCTCGCGGACATCGTGGGAGATGTGGACGGGACGGGCGCGGCCTGTGAAAAGAAGTGCCCAGTTACATGATACCCTTATCTGAGCGCAGGCGCGTGGGACATACTTGCCCCAAGCAAGCCAACCAGCCCACGATAAGGGATCCCATCATGGCAGCAGTTTTCCCCAAGGGCTTCTTCTGGGGCGGGGCCACGGCCGCCAACCAGCTCGAGGGTGCCTGGGACGCAGACGGCCGCGGTCCGTCCGTCGACGACCACTTCACGGGCGGCTCCTACGAGAGGCCGCGCGAGATCACCCTCGAGATCGATCCCGACAAGCTCTATCCCAACCATGACGGCATCGACTTCTACCACCGCTACGAGGAGGACATCGCGCTGTTCGCGGAGATGGGCTTCAACATGCTCCGCATGTCCATCAGCTGGAGCCGCATCTTCCCCAACGGCGACGACGCCGAGCCCAACGAGGCCGGTCTCGCCTTCTACGACAGGGTCTTCGACTGCTGCCACGCCCATGGCATCGAGCCCCTGGTGACCATGTCCCATTACGAGATGCCCTACCACCTCGTCGAGAAGTACGACGGCTGGGCCTCCCGCGAGCTCATCGGCCTCTTCGAGAGGTATGCCAAGACCATCCTCGACCGCTATCATGGCAAGGTCACCTACTGGCTCACCTTCAACGAGATCAACTGCGGCACCATGGACATGGGCAACCTCTTCGAGACCAGCATGATCCAGGGCTACGAGGGTCCCGCGTCCGGCGTCCATACCACCTTCCAGGACCGCTATCAGGCCCTTCATCACCAGTTCGTAGCCTCTGGCCGCGCCATCCGCTACGCGCACGAGAGCTACCCCACGCTCAGGATGGGCAACATGGACTGCTTCATCCTGTCCTACGCCGCCACCTGCGATCCCGCCGACATCCTGCTCAACCAGCAGCAGATGCGCCAGATGAACTGGTACTGTTCCGACATCCAGGTTCGCGGCTACTACCCCTCCTACGCCAGGCGCTTCTGGCGCGACCACGGCATCGAGCTTGACATCGGGCCGGGGGACCTCGACGACCTCGAGGAGGGGACCATCGACTTCTACACCTTCAGCTACTACATGAGCAACGTCGTGGGCACCCACGGCGTCGAGCAGTCCGCCGGCAACATGACCTTCGGCGGCAAGAACCCCTACCTTCAGTCCACCGACTGGGGCTGGCAGATCGACCCCGACGGACTGCGCTTCTCGCTCAACGAGATCTGGGACCGCTACCAGATCCCCATCATGGTCGTCGAGAACGGCATGGGCGCCAGGGACGAGGTGGCCGAGGACGGCTCCGTCCACGACCCGTACCGCATCGCCTACCTCAGGAGTCACGTCAAGGCCATGGGTGAGGCCGTCGACGACGGCGTCGACCTCATCGCCTACACCTGGTGGGGGCCGATCGACCTGGTGTCGGCCGGCACCGGCGAGATGCGCAAGCGCTACGGCTTCGTCTACGTCGACAAGCACGACGACGGCACCGGCACCCTCGAGCGCAGGCGCAAGGACTCCTTCTTCGCATACCAGAGGATCATCAGGTCCAACGGGACCGAGGGCTTGGAGTAGTCTTGCCCCACTGGCCGAGGCAAGAGATGTCGAAGTCGCATTATACTGTTGCGTCCCCGACCTACATCAGCCTATGTATGCCACGCACCCAGGGGCCACGCCCCCCAGGAGCCACGTACCCGGGAGTCATCCATGCCCGTCACGAAGACATCGGCCGCAGCCGCACATCAGTCGCCCTCTTGGCTTCCCCAGCACCTCCCCACCATCAGTTCCTCACGCATCTTCGCGGGGCTGGACGGCGAGGAGATCGCCAAGGCACTCCCCTGCCTGGGCGCGCGCCTGCACAGCTTTGGCGAGGGCGAGTACGTGCTGCGCGAGGGCGAGACCACCACGCAGGTCTACGTCCTCCTCGAAGGTGGCGTCAACGTCATCCGCGAGGACTGGTGGGGCAACCGCAACATCATCACGACCGTCGCCCCCGGCGGCACCTTTGCCGAGTCCTACGCCTGCACAGAGGGCACCCCACTCGCCGTCTCGGCCGTCACGACGAGGGCCTCCACCTTGCTCACGCTCAAAGCGCGCAAGATCATGGTCGGGTGCAGCTCGGGCTGCCCCTACCACGTACGGCTCACGCAGAACCTCGTAGGCGACGTGGCCCAGCACAACCTGGCCCTCAACAGCAAGCTCACCTACCTCAGCCAGCGCTCCACACGCGAGAAGCTCCTGGCCTACCTCTCCGACGAGTCACGCCGTGCCGCCAGTCCCACGTTCACGATCCCCTTCAATCGCCAGCAGCTCGCGGACTTCCTCTCGGTCAATCGCTCTGCCATGTCCAACGAGCTCTGCAAGATGCGCGGCGAGGGCATCCTCGACTTCGATCGCAGCCGCTTCACGCTGCGGGAGAGTCCACACTCCTGACGCTTGGACCGCACGGGTCCTTGAGGCGCGCACGCGTCTCCAGGACCCGTGCGCGTCCCCAACGCACGCAGCGCATCTCCGTGGCGCATCTCGAAGCGACCCGACCGCACACGGAGGAGGGACGCCGCCACCCATGTGGCAACGTCCCTCTCGCATGCCCCGTGCCTCAGCACCGACAGTGCTCGCGGGGCTTCGGCGCCGACCGTCTGCCTTCGCGACAAACGGGCGACGGGCCTAGTTCGATGCCCCTAGTTCCAGCCCTTGCCGTCGGAGCCGAACTCGACGATGAGCTCCTTGGTGCGCTTGACGATGGCGTCGCGACCCGGCTTGAGGAGCTTGCGCGGATCGTAGCCCTTGCCCTGCTGGTCGGCACCAGACTCGATGTACTTGCGGGTTGCCTCGGCAAAGACGAGCTGGAGGTCGGTGTTGACGTTGATCTTGCAGATGCCCAGCGAGATGGCCTTCTGGATCTGGTCGACGGGAATGCCCGTGCCGCCATGGAGGACCAGCGGCAGGTCGCCGGTCTCGGCCTTGATTGCCGTCAGCTGGTCGAAGGAGAGGCCCTCCCAGTTGTCGGGGTAGATGCCGTGAATGTTGCCGATGCCGCAGGCCAGGAAGTCAACGCCCAGGTCCGCGATCTGCTTGCACTGCTTGGGATCGGCGAGCTCGCCCCTGGAGGTCACGCCGTCCTCGGTGCCGCCGATGCCGCCGACCTCGGCCTCGACCGAGATGCCCTTGACGTGGGCGGCCTTGACGACCTCAGCGGTGCGCTTGAGGTTGGTCTCGAAGTCGGGCTCGTGGGAGCCGTCATACATGACGGAGGTGAAGCCCGCCTCGATGCACTTGAAAACGTCCTCGTAGGAGCCATGGTCAAGGTGAAGGGCAACGGGGACGGTGATGTCCTTGGCCTCGACGAGGTCCCTGACGATGTCGGCGACGACCTTGTAGGAGATCTGCCATTTGGCGGCACCGCCGGTGCACTGGATGATCACCGGGGACTGGAGCTCCTCGGCGGCATCCAGGATCGAGCTGGCCCATTCGAGGTTGTTGGTGTTGAACGCTCCGAGGCCATAGTGGCCCTTCTCAGCGCTCTGGAGCATGGCCGTAGCATTGACAAGCATGTGATACCTCCATTGAACGTGATGGACCTTCCACACACCACATATGATACTGCCAATTACCGATACGTCAGCGATGACGAACCACAAATGTGCAACCAGAATGGTGCAACCTGGCCAATTATATTGGCCCAGACGGAACCCATAGCTCCAATCGGACCGACTCCACCGCCAACGCAGCCCGGACCGCCCCGTGCCATGGCTTGTCCTGTCTTCGTGAAATTCGCACGGCAGACCACAAGACCCCTCTACCCTAGTGTCAGGAAGCACCGAAGGGACGCCGAGCGCTGCGGAAGGCACGCGACCGGCAACGGTGGGCAGACGCCCGCAGGAAAGTGGCGACACGCATGGACCCACAACACACCAACGTCTCGTCCGGGGACGACGGCCCCGACAAGACCACCAAGAAGAACCTGTTCGAGGACTTCTCCATGACGGCGGTCGTCGCATCCGCCCTGGCATCCGTCACGTCGTTCGCGCTCTCGTCCCAGATCGGCCTGGCCGGCTCCCTCATCGGCGTCGGCATCGCGGCGGCGGCCTCGGCCATCGCCTCCCAGGTATACAAGTCAGTGCTCTCGGCATCGGCCGAGAAGATCAAGGGCCTGGGCGAGCAGGGCCCCGGCATGACCGACCCTGCGACCCCGACCGTACGGCTCGGCACCCACGGCCCTGACGCGGGGGGCACCGTCGTCCGCAGGATGCCCGATGCGTCACCTGGCATGCCAGGTGACGAGCCGACTTCACCCGCCATGGCCGAGACGGGCACCCCCATCGCCCCCGAGGCCATCCGCACGGCTGCGGCGGACCGCAGGAGCAGGACCATCCGACGGCGTGCGTTCATCGTCACGGCCGTGGCAGCGATCGCGGCCGTCCTGGTCTATGCGGCCATCGTCAGCCTCGCCACCGCAGGCCAGGGCATAGGCAGCTCGAGCGTGGTGGCCCCGACCGTCTCCGAGCCCCGAGGGGGCTCCTCGTCAGACGCGACCACAGACAGACGGGCTGAAGGAGCGGGCGGCTCCTCCACCGGCCAGGACGGCACAAGCGGCTCGGACGCGGAGGCAACGTCCTCCGACGAGGGCTCCTCTGCCGGCAGCTCTGCGACAAGCGGATCTGGCACAAGCGGATCGTCTGCAAGCGGCTCGTCCGGAAGCGGCACGTCCGGAAGCCCCGACTCGAAGGGCGACGGGACAGGTGGCGCGACCACGACAGGCGGGTCATCCTCGGGTACGACGGGCAGCTCGTCGACGGGCGCCTCCGGCACCACAGGCGGCTCCAGTGACGCCAGCTCGACAGGCACGAGTGGGACCAGCCCCTCCGGAAGCGGCTCGTCGAAGTCGGTCGCCACCAGCGCCTCGGGCAGCACAGCCTAGGCGACACGGGCCCACGGCCGCGTCGACCGCCAGGCCGCCAACAGCAACCGGAAAGGACCCGCATGGGCCGTCCCCACCTCTTGACAGCATTCCTCCCCCGGCCTCGGCGCGGCACCGTCGCCTGGCTGGTCGCCGTCTCCCTCGTGCCCGTCGTGCTGCTGTGCGTCTGCATCGGCGGCATCTACAGGGATCCCAGCTCCACCCCCATCCTTCTCGTCGCCTTCGCGTCCCTCGTTGCGGAAGGGCTCACGCTCCAGCGCGACCACCTCTCGGAGCTGCTCTCCGCTCGCACGGGAGGCTTCCACCCCACCATGAGGGCCGTGGTCTGGGCACTCAGGGACGCCCTTCTCGTCGTTGCCGCCGCAGGGCTCTCCTACCTTGCGCTCGAGGCCCCCCTCAACTCGGGACGCCCCTCCATCGAGCCTGTCGGCACGACACTCGAGCTGCTCGTCATTGGCACGACGATGCTGGTTGGCTACTTCCTCGCCCAGAGGCGCGGCTGGCTTGCGGCCATCGTCCCCGTGCTTGCCTTCCTGGCCGGGATCGGCCAGTACTTCACGCTCGCCCTCAAGCAGACCGTCGTGATGCCGGGAGACCTCTACGCCCTGGGCACCGCCGCAGCCGTCAGCGGCGGGCTCACGTTCAGGCTCACGCCCGCGACGCTCCCCTCCCTTGCCCACCTTGCGCTCGCCCTTGCCTGCCTGGCGCTTGTCGTCCCGCCCAAGGCCCTTCCCGAGTCATCGCCCGACGGACGCGGGACCCCTGCCTCGAGCCCGGCCCCCAGGCCTGCCCTCGGTGCTGCCCCCAGACCCGCGCTCAACCTCGCCTGCGCCGCGGCCCTTGCGCTCTGCCTTCCCGTCGAGGCAGGCGCCGCCTGCGACTGGGTTGGGCGGCAGGGCATCGACTACTGGTTCATCGTCGAGACCTACCAGAGGTACGGCTCGCTCAACTCGTTCATGACGATAGCCCGTGACATGGGCATCAAGGCCCCCGATGGCTACAGCGACGCACAGGCCCGACAACTCGAGCAAGAGGGTGCCGCCGGCTTCGACGCAGGCCCTGCGGCGCCCACCTACGCCCAGGCGTCCTCCCAGTTTTCGGCGACCAGGCCCACGGTCATTGCAATCATGAACGAGACCTTCTCGGACCTCTCCCTCTACCAGGCCCTTTCCGACCAGGGCTATGCTGGTCCCACCGCGTTCAACGCAATCCCCGACGCCCTCGCGCGCGGGGCGCTCTACACCTCCGTCCTGGGAGGGGGGACCTGTAACTCCGAGTTCGAGTTCCTCTCGGGCAACACCATGGCCTTCGTCGGGCCGGGCAAGTACCCCTACACGCTCTATGACCTCTCCGGCATCCCCACGCTCGCCAGGCAGTTCAAGGAGCTGGGCTACACCACCTGCGCCATCCACCCCAACCTTGCGACCAACTGGAACCGTGACAGGGTCTACCGGGGCTTCGGCTTCGACCGATTCCTGGACATAGGCTCGTTCGAGCACGCACCGCAGTTCCACAACGGCGTGACGGACGGCGCCACCTACGACAAGGTTCTCGAGCTGCTCGCCGCAGACGACGGGCCGCAGTTCATCTTTGACGTGACCATGCAGAACCACGCCGGCTACGACCTCTCCAACATCCCCGCGGACCGCCTGACCAGCTATCGTCTGGACCGCTTCTCGGACTACGACAACGCGCAGCTCAACGAGTACCTGTCCTGCATCCAGGCATCCGACGAGGACCTCGCGGCCTTCGTCGCGCGCCTGCGGGATCTTGACCGTCCCGTTGTCCTCGTGTTCTTTGGTGACCACCAGCCCACGGTCTCAAGCTGGCTCAATGACAGCTACCATCCGGGAGAGGACGAGCTCGCCCATAGCGTCCGCTCCTACCAGACGAGCTATGTCATCTGGGCCAACTATGACGTCGTCGGCAACGGGCAGACGAGCCAGGCCATGGACACATCCGTCAACTACCTGGGCGCTCTCATGAACCAGATGATTGGCGCACCGCTCACCGACTACCAGAAGGCAGAGCTCAGCCTGCGCGAGACGCTCCCCGGCGTCACGCTCAACGGCTACAGGGACGCATCGGGCGCCTGGCATGCGCCGACCAAGGGGGATGAGGGGGATGCGGCGACGGACGCGGAGGAGAGCTGCGCGACGGAGGCCGCAAGGGCATACGACCTGTTCGAGAGGCTCGAGTACTACGAGTTTGGCTCGCGCGTCTAAGCAGCCGGCCCCTTGCCCAAAAAGCCCAGCACCTCACGCTTGCACGCCAGGAACTCGGAGGTGAGCGCGAAGGCCGCAGCCGAGGACGTGTGACCTGGCTCACCGACCGGACGCGGAACCGCAATCTCCGCCAGGATCGTGCTGGGCTGGCCGGCAGACGGATTGCCCTTGAGCACATAGATGCGTTCGGCCATGGACACGGCCTCGTCCACGTCATGCGTGATGGCAAGCGTTGCCAGGCCCAACTCGCGCGCCATGTCGCAGTACCAACTACGCATATCATCGCGCGTCAGGGCGTCGAGAGCACTGAACGGCTCGTCCAAGAGCACCACGTCGTTGCCCATGAGGTAGGTCCGCAGGAACGCCGCACGCTGCCGCATCCCACCCGAGAGCTCCGCCGGCCAACTCTGCTCGCAGCCTGCCAGACCGAAGCGTTCGAACAGAGGCCGAGCCCTCTCGTGCGCCTCCTCGCGTCCCATGCCGGCAATCTCCAGCGGCAGGCAGACGTTGTCGATGATGCGCCTGCTCGGCAGCAGTAGGTCCTTCTGAAGCATGTAGCTGACGTGGCCGGGACGGGCCGTCACGTCCCTGCCATGGAGGAGCACACGTCCCTCGACTGGCGTCGTGAGTCCCGAAAGGGCGTGGAGCAGGGTCGTCTTCCCGCAGCCAGAGCGACCGACAAGGCACACGACCTCGCCCGCGCCTACGGCGACGCTCACGTCGCGGACGACGAGCGACGGGGTCCCCTGGCCCCAGGAAAGGGTCAGACCCTGCGCGGAGAGGGCGATGTCCCCCCCGCCGCCAAAGCCTCCCCCGATCGCCTGCGCCATCGACATCCGGCTACGCCTCGAGATAGTCCATGGTCCAACCCGCATTGATGTCAAGTTGGTTCTGGACCAGGCTGTTGTCATTGAGCCACTGGTAGAACCTACTCCAGCGGCTGGCGTCGATCATGCCCCAGTGCGACGCGTCTGCCTGGTACTGACCGGCGAGGTAGAGCTGGCTCTGCCTCACGAGGGCGGGATCGAGCTCAGGTACCTGTCCGCAGAGGATGTCGGCCGCAGGCTCGGGGTTTGCGATCGCGTACTCGTAGCCCCTCTTCGCAGAGCGCACGAATGCCTTCACCACATCGGGATGCTGCCGGCAGAAGTCGTTGTTGGCCGCAATGACCGGCGTGTAGTAGTCAAAGACGTCATCGATCGATATGAACGAGAAATAGCTGACGTCGTAGCCCTGGACGGCCGCGTTCTGCACGGCCCAGCCCTCGTAAACCCAGACGTCGTCGAACATGTCGGCCTTGAGGCCGCTGACCTCGTCGTCGACGGTGTACGGGACCAGATCGAGCTTGGAGAAGTCACCGCCGTCCCTCTCGACCACCTGCCGTATGATGGCCTGCTCGACCGGCATGTCCCAGGTGGCGTACCTGTGACCCTCCATCATGCGCGGAGAGCTTATGGCATCCTCCCTGCGACTCATGATGCCGGAGGTGTTGTGCTGGATCACCGCCGCAACGGCCTGTATGGCGAGAGGGCTGTCACCCGCCAGGGCGTTGGCGATGTAGTCCTGGTAGCTGATGCCCAGCTGCGCCTGGCCCGAACCCAGCATGGTCTCAGCGGTATCCTCAGCCGGCTGGACGATCTCGACCTCAAGGCCCTCGTCGGCAAAGTAACCTTGGTCCTGGGCAACGTAGATGCCCGTGTGATTGGTGTTGGGCGTGTAGTCCAGGCAGAAGGTGATCTTGCCGGCATCACCGACGTTGCCGGCGCCTCCGTTGCCGCTTGCGGCAACATCGCCTGCGGTGCCATCGCCCGCAGAGGGCGCTCCCGCGTTACGGTACGCGCCGCAGCCCGCAAGCCCCAGGCCAGCCAATGCCACACCAGACAGCCCGACGAACGCCCGGCGCGAGATTGCCGCATGGGCGGTGCGGAAGTCGCGGGCGCCATGTGCAGAGCTTACGTTGCATCTCATGTCGCTTACCTCTTTCTCTCGGCCCGCTTCCAGGGCATCGCCACGCGACGCAGCACGTCGACGACGCCCATGAGGGCCAGTGACAGCGCGGAGATCAGAAGGATCACCGCAAACATCCGGTCGTACGAGAAGGACTTGCGCACGCGCGTCATGTACACGCCCAGTCCCGAAAAGCCACCCAGCCACTCCGCAATCACGGCGCCCACGATGGCATAGGTCGCGCTGATGCGCAGGCCACCAAAGAACTGCTCGGCAGCGGCAGGTATCTTGACCTGCCAGAATATCTGCCAGTCACCTGCATTCATGGTGCGCATGAGATCGATCATGTCGGCATCTGCGGAGCGGAAGCCCGACACCAACGACACCGTTATGGGAAAGAACGTCGAGATGATGACCAGCACCACCTTGGGTGCCAGGCCATAGCCAAACCACAGCACCAGAAGCGGCGCGATGGCGACGGTCGGTATGGTCTGCGACAGGGTGACAAGGGGGTCGAGGGCCAGGCCGACGGCCTCGAAGCGATCCATGAGCACAGCCGCCACGAAGCCCACGGCACAGCCAATCAAAAGGCCCAGGAAGGCCTCGAGCAGCGTCGCAGCACTGTGGGAGACGAGAAGGGACGCGTCCTCGACGAGCGCCACGACCACCTGCGTGGGACTTGGCAGCAGAAAGTTGGGAACGAGCCCCAACATGACGGCAAGCTGCCATGCGACCAGCAATGCGAGCGTTGCCGTCAGCGGGATGAATGTGCGACGCGCGTCGTGCATGCCTAGGCCACAGCTTCCCGCGAGCTTGTCGCAAACTCGCTGTCAGCCTGGTGGTACTTGCCAATCTTGCGCTCGGTGGTCATGACGTCACCGTCGGGACGATAGGAGATCTTCACGTAGCTGGCACTTTCGGCACAGCCCGCAGAAGCTCCCACCTCGACGCAGCGTTTGACCAGGTCCATGCAGGCGTTGAGGTCACCCTCGACGGCCGTCTCGAACGGTCCCACGTAGTAGTCGAGGCCACTGGCATCGATGGCCGCGATGACCTCGTCGACGATGCGACAGACCTCCTCATCCGAACCCGCGCCCATGGGCAGGTACTGGATGGCAACGGAACAGTTCACGTTTCCTCGCTTCCTGCGAGGCTCGCCGTAGGAATATGACGGCAGGCATCTTGCGGACAGTTGCAACCGTCTCGCGGGCGTTCAGATCGCAGACGCCCAGACGCCATCGTCAACCTACGAGAAGGCCCCGCGCTTGCGGGGCCAAAAGTCTGCAAAACGCAGCCACACTCTGGTCCCTACGCTGGCATTACCCAGATCAGGTTGGAGGGTCGAATGATTGGGTCATTCCTCTCAGCCGGGCCAAATCCCCAGCTCCCCGTATGTGTCCATTATAGCAGAGCTCCCCGTGACTGCAAAACTGCAGGTAGAAGGCTCACAGTCGAACCCGTTCAGCTTGTTCGCAGAGTACGCAACGGTCGAAAGGTGAGCGTCTGCCTCGTTCGCGACGTTAACCTAAATCCGCGCCCCCCGTTGGACTGTTTGTTGGATTGTTGGGGGGAATACCCAAGCAGGTAATGACAAGGGGGACGCCATGAGGTACTCGGACGGATCGATTAGGTTGCTCCATGACAACGTCTGGCAGGCTCGGTACGTGTATACGGTGGAGTCTGAAGACGGGCGGGTGCACAAGAAGGCGGTCGCACGCAACTTCCGAGCGGATTCTCATATCGAGGCTCTTAAGGAGAGGGATCGAATCCGCGAGCAGCTTGAGCGAGAAGCCCTCCTCGAGGAGCTCGTCCCTGCGGCAGCGAAGGCTCCCCTACTCTCAAAGTTCATGCGCGACCAAATCGATGGCATGCTGAAGTCGGGCGTCATCGAGAAGACCACGCATGCGAAGTACCACAGCGAGGCCAACCTCATCCTCCGCTTCATGAAGGACGTCCAAGTCAGCAAGGTCACGGGAGCCATGGTGCGGAAGATGGACCAGGAAATGCTTGCCGCCGGATACGCAAGGGAGACGGTTGCGCGAGCCCACAATGCGCTCAAACGCCACCTCTACTCTGCCCAGGAGAAGGGCTACATCGCCAGCATGCCCATCACCAGGTCGAACAGGCCCCCTCGACTGGAGAGAAAAGATCCCAATGGGCTTGACGAGCAGACTCGCAGGAGGCTACTGGGGATCATCGATGGGATGCCGGACACCCCGTTCACCCTGGCAATTCGTCTCGGGCTAGGCGCAGGGCTGCGGAACGAGGAGGCTATTGGCCTCAAATGGGACTTCGTCGACCTTGAGCATGGAGTCATTAAGATCAGGAACGTCATCTCGATGGCAGGCGGCACCCCCATCGAGAAGGGCCCCAAGACCGCAGCCGGCAGAAGGGACATTCCCATTGACCCCGACCTCACCAAGAGGCTTCGGGAAAGAGCCAAGAACGTCTTTGGGTCGGAGGACACCTCAAACCTGCAGGGCCTCTACGTACTCGGATCGGACGACGGAACATTCCTCCGACACGCAGACCTCACGCGATCGTTTCGCAGCTTTGCCCTGCAGCATGGGATCTACGGAACAACTGGAAAGGTCGCATCCTTCTATTCCCTCAGGCATACCTATGCCACCATGCTGCTTAGGGCCGGTGTCGATGCGAAGACGGTCGCAAGCCTCATGGGGCATTCCAACGTTGCCATGACGCTCAACATCTATGCAAGCACAGACCCTCAGGCGCGAGCTGCGGCAGGCGCGGTCGTCGCGGATCTGATGGCACAACGATAGGCATTGATGGAGTCTCTATGACTCGGCCTCTTAGGGCCGCTTACGGCCACTTTCCCGCAACCCTCTCGCAACCGAAGTAGCACCTACAGAATATGCTCCTGCCATTCCGAACAAGACGAACGAAGAACGGCAAGGAGACGCAGTATGGAAGGACAGACCACGAGGGCAGCCTCTCTTAGGGACAACTCCCCGCTGGCCGACAGGCCGGAGTGGATTGGCCCGAGAGACCTCATGGAGGTGTTTGGGATTGGCAGGACGAAGGCCTTCACCGTCTGCCAGTCACTCCCCCACATCTACATCGGACGCGCAATCCGTGTCAACAAGAAGACCGTAGCAAAGGAGCTCATCGAGAAAGGGAGGCTGCCTTAGGATTGTCACCTCGTCTTTTGCGTTAGGTCGCCAGCACCCCATTGTCGGGATGGGGAGCTCGTGACCCACGTCAGACTCTCATACGATCAGCCACACCAATCGTAAGCGCTCGCCATACCATCTACGAACCATACGACGACCATGCACAACAACAAGAGCTGGTGGCTCTTGTGTAATGCATCACTCTGATTGAGGGTTAGGGATAGCTGCGGCAACCGTTCCTGAGATATTTAGTACGCTACAGCTCGGACTTGGCATAAAAGATTCCGAACACCTGCGCCAGGCATCCACTCTCCAAGAGAAGAGACTTTATCGCGACGAAGTGGGCGCCGGTCGTGAGGACGTCATCGATCACGAAAACAAACTCGCAGTCGTCACATCCGTGGGCAACCCTTCCGAGGGATGCCTTGATTAGGTTGGGGCTCCTCGTACCCTGGGAGTGGGACGGGCCGATGTACTTCACGGTCTCGACGTCACGACAGAGCCTGAACCCCGTCACGCCGCAGACGATTTGACAGGTTTTCACGTTCCTGTCGTCGAACTCTGGGTCATCTGGGGTCATCGAGGTCGGGGCCGGCACGATCCCAACACGGCCTCCTAGGTCGATGAGTCTTTCGCTGGTGTTCCTGAGGGTCTTCGACGACATGAACTCGATGATGGCGGTAGCGTAGTTCTCGATTGCCCGCTGCTTATACGGAGCCCTACCAGGCCTATTCGCAAGGCCGCTCTCGCTACCAATCGGAATCTTATAGTTTATTACCTCTTGGTTCGCATAGGAGTGTTGGAACCCAGCGTATGGCGTGTACCTGAGGTAGTAGAAGCAGAAGTCGGAGTCCTCAAGATTGTATGGACGGTTGAGACGGTCGACGCGTGACCAGCTGTCCACAGTCATGTTAGCCGACCAATTCCATCGCCTCGGTGACAGACGAAGCGACTCTGGCACCCTTCTCGAGGAACGCTTGTGCCCAGGTAACCGTCTCAACGACCCCAGGGAGGAACACGAGCTTTTTCCCTTGGTCGATGCAGGCGCGGGCCTGCGTCCGCGTACCACTTGTCTCTCCAGCTTCAACAATGATGGTCGCCTCTGAAAGCGCAGCCATCGTCACATTACGCTCCGAGAAGTAGAACCGCTGTGTATTAAAAGGCTGGTGGTCATAGCGATAGATAGGCACTTGACTAATAAGGAGATGTCTAGCAGCAACCTCGTCCTGAAGGGCACGGTTCTTTTTGGGATAGTACTTGTCGATTGGCGTACCGATGACTCCAATCACGCTTCCTCCGGCAGAAATCGCCTCCGTCATGGCTTCGGTGTCAATTCCTGCGGCGAGCCCGGCTACAACCGTGATTCCACGATTGGCAAGGGCCCTCGCAATCCTTCTTGCCGCGAGCGCACCCCTCTCGGAGGGGTGCCTGGTTCCGACCACGGAGACACATCGCGACTCTATAAGGGATAAATCACCACGATAATAAAAGACGGGAAGAGGATCTTTCTGAGCGCGAAGAGAGCGCGAGAACTGCGGCGTACCCTCAACGAGAATGGAGAACCCTCCGATTCGAGAGTCGACGTAATCTCTGACCTCCCCATACTTTGACCCATCGGGCATGAGACCCTCAATTGCAGCCATCGCACGCGTGGGAAGAGTGCCGTTCTCGGCGAGTGTCCTGGACATCTTGCCGCGGGAAGTGCCATCCATAGCGTAAAGGTATTCGTAAGCCATAAGCTCGTCATATGGCGAGACGACCCTCTCATCGACTAATGCCGTTACCATGGTGCACCTCCTTTGCCTAATGCTAACACGATACCACCACTAGGGGATAGCAATCTAGAACATATGTACTGAGTGGTCAGCTGATTCTGCTGACCGACGCCCCGCCGAGCGTTGATCGGCACCCCGTCACCCCGCCCAAGGACGACTCGATCCCCTTCGGACCCCCTGCGGGCAAGCCTCGCACACCGTCGCGGGCCCCTCCCACATCCCGCTCCCGGTGGCGGCGGAGGGACTGCCCGTCCCACCCGTGTCCCTCCGCCTTGCATGGCCCGCCCGCAGGGGGACCGAAGGGGATTCCCCCGCCTGACCAGACGGGAGACACGACATGCAGACCCAACTCACTCTGAACCTCGGCATCGAAGAGAATGTGGACGTGCGCAGCCTGATAGTCCACGGGGACATCGAGCGCGACACGCCAAAGGCCAAACGCGAGCAGCCGACGCCCGAGTTCGAGCGCGTGCTCATGGACGGCGCCGACTGCGCTTTCAGGCGCAGGTGCGGGAATAGGAACCAGATGCTCGTGCTGCTCGTGACGCAGGGGCAGTACTACGTCACCGACGAACGCACGGGAAGCCGCCACGCGCTCACCACCGCGAGGCTCGGAACGTTCTGCAAGGGCGCAACGGGGGACGCCCTCACCCCGCCATGGAGCCGCCAGCCGCTGCAGGACTACGACGCCAAGGGGCGCGCCGCCGTGGTGGCACTCCTCAACAGCGGGGACTTCCGCGAGATGTGCAAGCGCGACATGGTGCGCGTGGAGTCGTGGGCGGCATCTCGCATGGGAGCCAACGCCAAGTGGAACCTCAGCGGCACGTGGGAGCACGTGGGCCTCGTCTGGAGGCTCATTGAGCCGACCATGGGACACAGCCACTGTCGAGAGGCGCTGAGCGCAGCACTTCGCCTCACGGGCTTCTACGGCGAGGGGCGCGACGAGGCCACCGCCGAGTGCTTCCGAGACAGGCTCTACGTCTCGCAGTTCGTGGAGTCCATGGGGCGCGACGTGACCCGCGACCTTCTCAACGGATACCTCGACAGGAGCGTCGAGCATCCGAGGGGAGGCACAGCCGACTTCCTGCCGAGGCTCGCGTGCGCCCTGCGCTCCTTCGAATGGCGAGGGATAGCCTACGAGCCGCGCCGCGCGTGCGAGTACGCGCTCTCCCTGCTCGACATGCCCGCCCAGCGCCGCCGCACCTGCTCCTACAACGTGCAGCTGTGGGCGGACGCCCTCGACATGCAGCAGAGAGTGAGGGGCAGCGTGGAGGACAGGTACCCCGCAGACCCCGCAGCGCTCCTTGCCGAGCTGGAAAGGGAGCGCGAGATGCGCCGACACGAGGCCAGCGACGCTGCCATCGCCCGCCGTGCCGCCGAGCTTGACGGCAACGGCTTCGGGTCTGACGGCTACCTCATCCGCCCCGCCGCCACCGTGCGCGAGATTCTCGACGAGGCCAACGCGCAGCACAACTGCGTGGCGTCCTTCATCGACAAGTACGCCAGCGGCCAGACCGACCTCTGGCTCATGCGGAAGGCCAGCGACCCCGACAGGCCGCTCGTGACCGTCGAGGTGAGGGGCGGCGCGATACGTCAGGCGTTCCAGAGCCACAACAGGCAGGTGACCACGGCACAGCGCAGGTTCCTCGCCGACTGGTGCGAGGCTGTGGGCTACAACATGCCGAGCGGAGGGAGGATGCGCGCGCTGGGAGCGTAGCGCCAGAAGGCCACACGACACGGAAGGGAGGGGCATACACCCCTCCCCAAGTGCAGTTTCCGTGGAGACGAAGCCGCGAGGGCGGCGCGCTGGCCATGCCCCAGCGCGCACCGCCGCCGCATGGCTCGTGGGGGGCTCGCCATAAGCGCGGCGGCGGACAGGTTTGCCTGCGCGAGGCGCGTGTTTTGATAGGCCCGCCCACCCAACCCTAGGCAGAGAATTTGCGTCACCCTGCCATGCATTGATTCCCCCAGACCGAAAAGAAGCAGGGAGGTCACCTAGGAACACACGAGGACGGCAACGAGGACTAGGTCGCGCTCGCCAGGACATTAGCGCACAATGGACGTGGTCCCAGACGACAATAAGGGGGTCGCCATGTCCATGAGCGAGCTCGAGGTGCTTGCGCACATCGACCGCGAGATGCTCTACTCCTTCGTCTGGAGCATCCCTCCAGAGGTGCTCGCAAATCGCATGGGCATATCGGTTGACGCCATCCAGAGAAGCTGTGCCAACAGGGGAATCCCCTTCCCCGACGCCGCATACTGGATGCAGGTAGCCGCGGGCATGAAGCCGCCCCGACCTCCGCTCACCGAGCACCGGCCGGGGCCGCAGGGAACCACCGGCACCGCTGAGGACGCCGTCGAGAACGGAAAGCCCGAGGAAGAGGACCTGGCCGTTGTCATCGACGCCACCCTCGGCAAGGGCACCACCGACCTCATCGTCCGCACCGCAAGAGAGATCGTCATCGACCCAGATGCGCGGCTGAGGCCCCACCTCAGATGGCAGCGAGACGCATGCAGGAGCGAGCGCGCCCTAAACAAGTGGCTCTCGGAGAACGAGCTCACCTACAGGTGCCTCTGGTGGGACGCCGCCCCGAGCTCCGTCGCCAGGATGTGCTCGATCCTCGAGGCGATGGGCAGGGCCACCGAGCGCCTCGGAGGAAGGTACGACGAGGGCGGCTTCAACATCTTCGGTGAGGGGGTCCACGTCTGCTTCTCAGAGCACCTAGGGAAGTACCGCAAGGGTCAGACCCCGAGCCGGGACCTACAACGGGCTCCTGTCCATGTACGTGGGGACCACCGTGCACAAGGACTACCGGAAGAAGACGCTCGAGCAGGACGTCCCGATGGCTTTCGCCAACCTCTGCGTGAACGCCGCCTACCAGGCGAAGGCCAGGATCGACGCGCTCGAGGCGCTCATCGAGACGAGGGCTCGCTACGCGTCGAGGCAGGCCTCGATCGCCGCCGAGAACGAGCGGCGCAAGGAGTTCAACAGGGAGGTTGACCGCTACGAGGAGGCGATTCGGCTCGCCGATGCGCACGACCGCGCAGAGCGCCTGCGACGCTATGCGGACGCGCTCGAGGCGGCTGGAGACGCTGACCGGGCATCATGGGTGCGGGAGAAGGCAGACTGGGCTGACCCGGTCACACATGCACCGGATGGCATCTTCGGCGAGGAACACACCGCGGACGGATCCGCGCCCGAGAGGAAGCGGCAGATCCCGTATGACACCAGGAGCATCGAGGCAGACGCCTATTTCACGCAGCCGCTCGGGGAGCCATCTCCCACGCTAGAGGCATTCAAGGAGGTGCTCCTGAGAAGCAGGATGCGGGATGACGATTAGCCGAGTGGTTCCGTCACTCGTCCTCGTCTTCATCGTCGGGCGCCATCACCCACATGCCCTCGCCGTCGTCCCAGACGTACGTCTCGGACTCGTGCTCCCCGCGACCTGACCTTATCGCACGTACGTGCTCGACATAGCTCTCGCGGATCTCGCCGCCGGGCTCTACGACGCGAAACGACAGCCAGCAGGGCATCCCCCTGACAGACGTCGGGACGTCTACCGCGATCGTCCACCAGCAGCCGTGGTCGTCGGTGCGGCCCATCTCATCAACCATCCAGGACAGGTCCTCCCAGCCGGGCTGCGCGTCCGGCAGCGCCGTCCTCACGAACCAATCCACGGTCTCGTCGACATAATGCTGATGAACCCATTCCATGGCAGCCCCCAATCGGTCGATTCATGCCGCATTCGATTCTAGGGTTTACGGGAAGGCGCACACCGCCAGTCGGCCCAGCGGTCGCGGCCCGCAAGCGGGCCGGGTCACCTGGGTTTCCGACACCCCGGCTGCGCCGGGGATTGTCGGGGGATCCCCTATCCTCGCCGCGCCGTCGAAAACCCGCAGGCACGAGCCGTGAGTACGACTTCTGGCCCTCGGACCGGGGCATCATGGCACAGGCTCCTCTGAGGCGGCAGGCACCCCTAGCGCCGCCTCCCGTCGCCTGATGCGCCATCCCCTGCGCGCGCCGCGCCCCGCCCGCAAACGGGCGCGCTCCGGGGATGGCGCTTGCCCTGTAGCCCCCGTCCGAGGGAAGGAAGAGCTGACCCTCACGAGCCCGAAGGGGCACACCATGAGCCAGACCGCAACCATCGTCCCGACCGCCGCCATCGCCGAGCGCTGGGAGGCCACCACGCCCGTCACGGAGGACTACGCCCGCGACTGCGCGGAGCTCGCCCGCGAAGCCCTGTCGCACGTCGGGTTCTCCCGCTTCGAGGAGACGCCCTTCGAGGACGTGCTCGCCTGTCGCGAGGGCGACCTCCCCGTCACCGTCGCCGTGCTGCCCGTGCCCGTGGAGGGCTTCGAGATGACGCTCGACGACCTCCAGTCGCTCATCGACGAGGACGTCGTCGCGCACGGGGCGGCACTCTGCGTGGGCCGCGCGCTCGCGTCCGACGGCCCCCTGCCAGAGCGCCTGCGCTTCGACGTCGTGAGCGTGTGCGTCAACCTCGATGCCGGGCGCGTGCGCGTCCACCACGTCCGCGGGGCGTGGCAGTCGTAGCCATGGGCACGCACATCGCGCGTCGGGAGCGCTCGCCACCAAGGCGGGCGCTTTTCCTTTTGTGCAGAGTTTGTGCAGGTCAGGCGCTATGAGGGCACGCGGCCGGGGCCGCGCCACGGCGGAGGCCAAGCCCCTCCGCCGCCCGTCCCGCACGCGCAGGCACCCCTAACGCTTGTGGGGACGGGATGGGGCATTCTAACCGCAAAGCTTCCCATGTCGTGCAAATAGCACCGTTCCAGAGCTCTACCCCTCGAGACTAACGGGGTCTCTTATGAGGCTAATAAGGTTGTCAACACTCTTCGCAGCATTTCCAAGGTCGAAGAAGAACATATCGACTTGCACGCCGTCGCTGCTCACGTGCCTTCCCTCCGGTATCAGCCCCGGATCGACGCCCTCGTGCCATGGGTAGAGAAGGACGACGTGCTGCATGCTCTCGTCCTCGGCGCGGTACCGCTGCCCGTAGGCGTACATCTGGTGCATGTCCGCCACCGACAAATCCCTTGGGCCGAAGACGTGCTTCCACTTGGTGTCGAGCACGACGCGGCGCCCGTTGGCGCACCCACAGAGGATGTCGGGGCGCAGCGAGACGCGCCTGCCCTCGAAGAGCCACTGGCCGGTTGCCTGCAGCTCGACGCGCTCGACGAGCGGATCATGCAGGGCCCTGCGCTTGAGCAGCCTGCCGACGTAGTCCTCGAACACCCGCTCCATGGGGAACAGCAGCGCCGTGGCCACGCTTTCGCCCTTGAACATCATGAAGCTCTCGCCGCGCAGGAACACCCGGCACCAGGCGATCAGCGTGCCGTACGCCCTGGTCGAGCGGTCGTCTATGCACCGTGCGAGGTCGGCGTCGATGTTCGTGCAGCGTCCCACCCCCTCGAAGGCGGGCAAGAGCTGGATCACCCGCCTCACGTTGCCGTTGTCGCGCGAGTTGCGGCGCAGGTAGAGCAAGGTCGCCTTCACGAGCCTGTTCTCGGGCCGGTCGGGCAGTAGCTCGTCGTGAACGAGGTTGGTCATGTGCGCGCGCCCCGCGCCCTTCCTGGCCTCGCGGGAGAAGTCGATCTTGCCGCGCACGTACTTCTCCTCGGATTCCACGGCCACGTAGGCGGATCGTATGCCGCGCCTTACGAGGTCGGCCGCCTCGTCGAGGAACATGGAGACGAAGACCTCGAAGAGGGGCGCCTTGCCGGTGGTGAGGCCCGTGCGGTCGAACGAGCGGAACGACACATCGGTGCCGAGCTCCTCGAGCATGCGGGCGAACACCTCGCGGTCGCCCATGCCCGAACCCGGGGCGACGTCTATCTTGGGCAGGACCTCCACCTGCAGGCCGTCTCGGAGCTCTACCACGCCCACGTAGTTCTGCAGCTGGATCGCCTCGCCGATGCCCCTGGGCGAGCACAGGCGCATGAGCTCCAGCGGGCTGTCGCCCTCGCGGTTGGAGAGCGCGAACTCGCGGAGTGCGGCGAAGCTGTCGGCCCCGACGGCGTGGCAGTTCGCCCTGCCGAGGTCGGCGGGCACCAGGAACTCGTACTCCCTGGCGACCACGTGCCTTAAGGCCATGGCCTAGCCCTCCCGTCCCGTCTTGTAGATGAGGGCGTACGCGTCGGCCTCGCGGGGCGCCCGCCTCACGCGGTAGGACCTCAGGCGGTCGTACTCGTCGGCGTCCTCCCCCCAGAACACGCTCGCGTCGTTGCCCTGCTCGATGAAGCGGTCGGCGGCGGCGCCGAGCACCGAGCACCGAGCACCGAGCACCGAGCACCGAGCACCGAGCGGATCTTGCCGTAGTCGTCGAAGAAGTACTCCTGCAGAAGCGGTATCAGCCTGGTCTCGAAGGCCCTGGCCAGCCGCTCGACGGATGGCTCCGCGGCGAGGTCCATGAGGTAGGCGTGCCCCAGCGTGTGCTCGCGGTCGTAGAGCAGCTCGATGCGCGCGTTCATCACGGCGAGCATGCGCGCCACGTCCACGCCCTCGACCTCGATGCCGGCGAGCAGCCCTGGCTCGGGCATGACCTCCACGAACTCGAAGCGGCGTCGCAACGCGGTGTCCATGAGCGCGATGGAGCGGTCGGCCGTGTTCATGGTGCCCAGGACGTGCACGTTGCCAGGCACGCCGAACATCTCGCCGGAGTACGGCAGCCTCGCCAAGGTCTCCTCGGGGGCACCCTTGCGCTTGCTCGGCTCGAGGAGCGTTATGAGCTCTCCGAAGACCTTGGACACGTTGCCTCGGTTGATCTCGTCGATCACGAACACGTAGGGCTTGCTCGCTTGGGGCAAAGCCTTGGACTCGTCGCTCATGCCCATGGCCTCGAGCAGCTTCGAGGGACTCACGCGCGTCAGCTCGTAGACGGTCTGCAGCGTCAGCGCCTTGCCGCCGTTGAGTGGCAGGAAGTCGTTCTTGGCAATACCGTCCAGCCACTGCGCCGTCCTCTTGCGCCTGGCGCCGGGCATACTCTCGTCCCACTCGAAGTCGCCGGTCACCACGGCGACGTCGTAGCGGCTGCTCACGGCGCCGGGGATGACGACGAAGTCGCCGGGCTGCATCTCCTCTTGGAAGGCGTTTATGGCGCGCCTGTTCTGGTCTGAGAGTTCCTTGGAGTCGTCTACCTCGTCGGGACTCACGTCGTCCCAGCCCATCCGCAGGCTGCCCTCCTCGCGGCATCTCTCCAGCAGGTCGGCCACGCCACCTGTCTTGAGCCCCATCTTCCACACGCGCGGGCGCGGGTTTCCGGGGAACCTGGGGACGCCGTCCTCGGCGGAGGCCACGGCCACCACGTCCTCCGCCGCCTCGCAGAAGTCGCGGAAGACGCCTTTGCGCAGCGGGTAGGTCACAACGCCCTTGTCCTCGTCGTACTCGGGCCGCAGGCCCTCGATGAACTCCTCGTATCCGTAGGACTGGTGGAAGGTGGTGAAGCCGATGCGTCCCTCTGCCACGAGCTTGTCGTAGCGTTCGGCCACCTCGGCGAAGCCGTCGGGGTCGGCCATTGCGTTGAGCACGTCCTCGACACGCCGCCCGTCGCAGATCGCCACGGCGTAGGCGCGGGTCCGGTAGGTCTTGCCGGTGCCCGGAGGTCCGTACAGGATCATGTTCTTCGGGTAGGTGACGCCCTCGAACGCCACCTCGTCGTTGTCTTCCCTGGGGGTCTCTCCGTCGAGGAGATCGGCCCAGTCCGTGTGCCACGTCTTCATGTAGCGCGACGCGTAGTAGGCGACGTCCTGCAGCATCAGGTGGTGGGCGGGGTCGGCGGCGCGCTCCTCCTCCGTGAGGGCGCTGTCGCTGAGGGCCACGAGCTCGGTGTCCTTCATCAGCTCGGGCAGGACTGCATCGGCCAGGCTCTCGTAGGTGAGGAACTTGGCGACGGGGTTGCCGGGCAGCTTCGCCCCGATGCACTCGGCGAAGTCGCTGCCAACGGTGGGCTTGAAGAAGTGGTACCTGTCGGGCATCTCGAAGGCGAGGTAAAGGCTCACGGCCGACGGCGTCTGGTGGCTGCCCTCCAGCGGCTTGTCGGCGGTCTCGTTGTGCTCCTGCAGCACCGCATCTACGGCGTCCACGAAGCCGGTGTAGGCGTCGCGCAGCGGGCGCTCGGGGTCGAAGAGCACCTTGAAGGCGTCCCGTATTCCGTCGGCGTCGAAGTCCACGAGCTTGGAGAGGCGCCCGAACGGGTAGGAGAACCCGTTGCCCAGAAGCTGCCCCTGCCCGGTGGCGGAGGGCTTGAGGGCCGCGCGAAGGTGCTCGGCGAAGTCTTCGCCCTCGGCCTCGATGTCCCAGTTGTCCTGGTAGGCCTTCGCGTCACGCCACTTGTAGGCTTCGTGGTCGCCCTCCTCGTCGCCGGGCACCCGGAAGCGCGGGAAGTCCTGCTTGTAGAGCGAGACGAGCCTCGCGAGCCTCTCGCTGCTGAAGGCGGCCCGCTCGCGCACCTCGGTCTCTACGAGCGGAGCGTCGCCCTCGCCGATCCTGCCGATGGCCTCGGCAAGCTCGGGGCGAAGCCGCCACTCGAAGGACCCGTGCCTCGACTTCCCGACGTAGCTGCCGACGCAGGTGACGGGCCAGTACTTCCCGGCACCATCAATCTCGCGGGGGCTTATGCCGAGCCTCTTGCAGACGTTCTCGCCATAGGTCGACACGTTGTTGCTGTAGAAGTTCGAGCCGCGCCCGTAGTCGTCGTCGAGTTCGGCGCACGTCACGCCCTTGGGGTGCTTTGCGAGGCACCGCAGCGCGGTGAGCGTGTTGGCGGACGTGAAGTCCTTGTCGCGCAGCAGCTCCTCCCACTTGTCAGCAGAGATCGCGGGATCGTACTCACTGGGCGCCGGCACCCAACCGCCCAGCTCCCACGCTTCGTGTGAAACGGTGGTGAAGTCGGCCTGCGCCTTCTCCCGCACCTCGTCGAGCAGCGCGAGGTAGGCGTCGCCCTTGAGCGGCGTGGGCACGGCCACGTCGTAGCGGTTCCAGAGGTAGGTGCGCGTGTTGTTGTCTATGGGCAGGAAGGTCCTCGGCCTCGCCCAGAAGAGGGCCATGGTCAGGTTCGCGTCGCCGACGTTGCCCTGCGCGTGAACGACGTCGAAGAGCCGCATGAGCTCCGCACGCTCGTCTGCCTTGCCGTCGGCGTAGGTCACGGCGCTGCGGAAGAGCTGCCAGTTGTGACGGATGGTGTCGGGCTTTCCGTCCCAGAAGCGCCAGCGCTGCGGGTTCGTGACGGGAAGGCCGTCGAAGTCGGTGGGCGCGGGCGATTTCAGCCCGAAACGTTCGATGATCGTCCTCACGGCTTCGACGCGCTTGTCGAAGTTCTTCCGCTTCCCGTTGAACATGGAGAAGAACGTGAGCGGGTCCATCTGCTCGTAGTGCTCGCCGAGGATCTCCTCGACGACCTTGCAGAGCTCGTCCTGCCGCTCCTCGTATCCGAGAAGCATGGCCGCAATCTCCTCGTAGACTGGTATCCAGGTAAATCGCCCACCATTAGACATCTGACGCTCCTAAACAATCATGGTCTGCCGAGTAGTGAGGCTGGACCTCAATCCTCGTTTGTACGGTAGACATCGATGGTCTGCCCTGCCTCATTCTTCCAAGTGACCCATCCGTCACATGAAGCACCGAGTACAAAGCTTCCCGCTCCAGACGGGGAGCGGGAAGCCACATCCTCCGTGACAACTCCATCAGGTCCGACAAACGCATCACGCTGCTGTTTTATCCCTCGAGATAACCCCGCCCCTTCAACCTCGCTGACTCTGGAACCTGCCCTTATTACGTAGCTCCCCCCGATTACGTCCATCGACGCACTGACCTGCTTTCCGGTCTTCTTAATCTTGCGCGTCATGCGGTATCTTCCGTCAGGCACCTCACCCGATCCTGACTTTGCCCTACGGTCCTCCGTAGCATGCTCAAATACTTGTTCTTTGGTCTCCGCAACCGGATAGACTTGCCTACCCTCGAACGAGGAGAGCAGCTGGACTACGAGGTCCACGTCCAGAGCAAAGAGCTCTGAATTTGGCACTCGTGACCTTGAAAAGATATCGTCGAGCATAGACTCTCTCTCATCGTAGTCATCGACCTCGATGGCAAATTCCCTCTTCAAGGCAGTGACATTGAAGTATCCGTTGCGCTCCAGCTGGTACATCCTGTCCTTGAAGTTGTCGACGCCCGTCTTCCCTATCTTCACGAGACCTGGAACAGCCGTCGTCATGACGTAGATGATGCCTCGCGCCATATCTAACACCCCTTATCGAAGCCAACATGAATACGCGAATCCATTATCGCCCTACATGACATGGTTGATGAGAAGATGAAGATGAATGGAGCTAGAAGAGCTTGTGCTTGGGAACAGCGTAAGTTCTCGGATTTCGTTGTGGCGTCAGGCATCAAGAACAGGGATAACCTGCCTTTGCAGAGTTATTCGGTTTCGAACGACAGGGGCTTTGTTCCCCAAGATGAGCAGTTCGAGAATGGCGGCACGATGCGCGATGCCGACAAGAGCATGTATTGGATAGTCGAACCGGGTTCCTTCGCCTACAACCCAGCAAGAATCAATGTCGGCTCGATAGGATACCTTTCTACCAGCGAGAACGTCATCGTAAGCTCGCTATACGAGGTCTTCCGGGCCGACGAAAGCTGTGATGATAGGTTCCTCTGGCACTGGTTCAAGTCACCGTTGTTCATGAAGCAAATCGAGATGTTGCAAGAGGGTGGAGTCAGGCTCTACTTCTTCTTTGACAAGCTTCTACTGAGCGAGATCTGGATGCCAAGCGTAGAGGAGCAACGGCTCATAGGAGTCCATTTCGACCGTCTCGACAACCTCATCACCCTTCATCAGCGTGACCACAGGACCGCTCGCACCGATTCACCTGCGGCACTAATACTTGTCTCGTTCTCCCTTCGAGAGCCGCCCAATCACGAAGAAGGAGAGGAGAGCAGCATGCTCAGCCAGCTCACCAAGGACGACCTCCTCTGCACGTACTACAGGGAGTGGATCGCCGTCTACAAGGAGGGTGCCGTGAGGCAGGTCACCCTCAACAAGTACAGCCTTGCCCTCACGTGGGTCGAGAGGCTCGCTCCGGAGCTCACGCTCGGCCAGCTCGACCGGATAGCCTACCAGGGGCTACTCAACCAGTACGCGAAGACGCACGAGAGGCAGACGACCATGGACTTCCACCACCAGCTGAAGGGCGCGATACTCGACGCAGTGGACGAGGGGCTGGTCCCAAGAGACCCGACCAGGAAGGCGATAGTGAAGGGCAAGCCCCCGCGCCCGAAGAAGAGCCGCTACCTCAACCAGTTCGAGCTGCACAAGCTGCTCGCCAGCCTGGAGCTGGGCCAGGACATCGGATGGGAGTGGTTCATACTTCTGGTAGCCAAAACGGGGCTCAGGTTCTCCGAGGCGCTTGCCGTGACCCCCGCCGACTTCGACTTCAGCCGCCAGACGCTCTCGGTCAGCAAGACCTGGGACTACAAGAATGGGGGCGGGTTCGTGCCGACCAAGAACCGCTCGTCCATCCGCAAGGTGCAGATCGACTGGCAGCTCATCGTGCAGTTCTCGGTCCTAATTAAGGGCCTTCCCGAGGACAAGCCCATGTTCGTCAAGGACGACCGAAAGGTCTATAACTCGACGGCAAACGACGTGCTCGCAAGGCTCTGCAGGAAGGCCGAGGTCCCTGTCATCTCCATCCACGGGCTCAGGCACACCCACGCATCCCTCCTGCTCTTTGCCGGGGTTTCGATTGCCAGCGTTGCCAAGAGGCTCGGTCACGCAAGCATGAACACGACGGAGAAGACGTACCTCCACATCATCCAGGAGCTCGAGAACAAGGACGTGGACCTGGTCATGAGGTCGCTCACGAGTCTGGTCTAGGATCATCACAGCGTAAGCCATGCGGGCGGCTCTCGAAGATGAAGGGTGATGAGGTTGTCGAAGCTCTCAAGAGCATTGGCAATTGAGACTTGCTCCTTTATCGACGGATATGGAATCGGTATCTCGAAGAAGACCGAATCAGAGATTGAAAACCTGTCCGATCGAGCGCCCGAGTTGCCATTGAGCTGCATGAAGTCATGCCACCCGGAAGTCTCGAAGTAGTGCTCGAGATAGGCGTTATCGATGGCGTCTCCAGGACGAAAAACTGTGTAGAGCGGTGACATAACCCCAGCTCTACCCAGCCGATTCCTGTTGATAGGCCCTACCGGTGCTGTTACCGAAATCCTTGGGTTGTAAACGAAGTCTTCGGGTTGCACGACGAAGTAGCCACCGATGCTTTCTTCCTTCGCGATGTCGTGATCGAAGAAGTCAAGCTGGCTCACCACGCCAAACTCAGCCGAATTGGTAAAGGTCTCCATTACAGCCATGTCGCCATTCTTCTGGGTGACCTTGGTTGCCAGCTCACCCAACTTACGCTGTTCCCAAGCACGCCACCAAGGTGTGCGTGCCTGGGAACAGGGCTCACTCACACTGCTCTAGTCAAGGCCGAAGCCGCCCGTCAGTATGAACTCGCGCAGCAGCTTGTCGATACGCATCGAGACGATGGGAGGCGGCAGGGGCTTTCCCTCGCGCTTGGAGAAGAAGTCCCTCGCCTTCACCGGGTCCACCGTCTTCTTGAGCGCATCGAGGCGCCCGAAGGCGTTGATGTTCGATTCGGTCACGTGACCCGACATGAGGCCAACCAGGCTCGCGCGGTCAAGCCCGAGGGCGTTGACGATGGCCTGCACCTGGCCCGCCTTCCCCCTTGCTTGGAACTCGTTGATGTAGTCCATGAAAGACATACCCGGTCTGATGTCGAGCTCGAATGCCTGGGCCGCCTGGATGACGAGGTCGGCGTAGCGCTGCTGCTCCTGGTCAAGCGTCGCGAACGACCCGTGCAGCTCGTCCAGCATCGCGTCGAGCTCCGCGGTGTCCCCGCCTCCCGCCGCCAGGCGCTTGAGCCACTTGTCGAAGTTGGCGTTCATGTACTCCGTGTCGATGTGCCCCGTGTCGATCTCGGTGAGGTATCCGTGGATGTCGTAGGGCACCTCGGGGACGGGGCCGTCGCCTCCGGGCACGAACAGCTCCTTGTAGCGCAGGGCGAGGACGAGGAACGCGCCCTCGTCGAAGCCGAGCTCCACGCTCGTCGGGCCGCCCTCGTGGGCGAACTCGTAGGTGAGCTCGTCCCACGTGAACCCCTGAACCTTCGCCGCCTCGATGGTGTCGGCGAGCTCCTTGAAGAGCTTCGCGAACTTCGCGCGCGCCGCGTCGGAGTCGGGCAGGCGCTCGAAGCCCTCCACGCCCGCCGCCGCGAACAGGCCCTCTATCTGCCGGTAGAGGTCGTTGGCCCAGCGCAGGTTGTCCTCGAGCTTGCTCGCGAAGAGTCCCATCGGCCTGTCCCCCGAGTAGAGCCTGACGGCGTCCTCGACGTTGCGCTCCATCGTGTGCGGGTAGCGGTAGTAGCAGATCGTCCCGAACTGCTTCTCGTTGCCCGAGCCGAAGAGGCGGTTGGTGCGCGAGAACGCCTGGATCAGGTGCTCGTATTCCAGGACCTTGTCGAGGTAGAGGGTGTTCACCCACTTGGAGTCGAACCCCGTGAGCATCTGGTCCACCACTATGAGCAGGTCCAGCTGCTCCTCCGGGTGCCTCTCGATCCCCGTGTGGGGCTTCTTGTGGGCGAGGCGCGCCGCCACGTCCCGCTTGAAGGCGGCGTGCTGCGGGATTCCGTATCGCTGGGACTCGCCGTACGTCGCGGCGTAGCCGTCGAGCACCTCGACCAGGCCGTCCTCCTTGAATATGGCCCCGCCCGTGTTGTCGATGTTGGGGTCGAAGAGCGCCGTCACCTTGAGCTCTGGGTGCTCGTCGCGGAATAGGCGGTAGTAGGTGATGGCCTCGGGGATGCTGCTCGTGGCGAGCATCGCGTGGAACTTGCCCGCCAGCGAGCGACGAGCCCAGTTGTCGGCGATGTCCTCCACGACCTTGCGCACGTGCTCGGGGTTGCCGGTCCCGTCGGTGCCCGCGTACTGGGAGCGGGGCAGGTAGTCCTCGACGCCCTTCTCCCAGCTCCCGTCGGCGTTGCGGTGGCCGGCCATCGGCAGCTGCATCACCCTGAGGTACGCCTTGCTCTTCGCCGGGTCCGCGAGCGCCTCGGCCACCGAGGAGGCCTTCGCCAGGTCGAGCGCCACGGCCTCGCGAACGTCCTTGTCGCGGTAGGTGAGCACCTTGTACGGGTCGAAGCCGAGCACGTTGCGGTCGCGGATGCCGTCGGCGATGCTGTAGCGGTGCAGCTCGTCGCCGAATACGTCCACGGTGGTGTTCTGCTTCTTCTGGTTCTCGTCGTGGATGGGCGTACCCGTGAAGCCGAAGAACATGGCCGTGGGGAACGTCCTGCGTATGGTCTGCATCATGTCGCCGAACGTGGAGCGGTGGCACTCGTCCACGATGAACACGATCCTCTTGGAGCGCATGCGCTCGAGGTCCGCCTCGGTGGTGCCACCCTCGTCGTGTATGTTGCTCATCTTCTGGATGGAGGTCACGATGAGGGTGTCAGCCGGGTCGCTGCTCTTGAGCTTTGCGCGCAGCACGTCGGTGTTCTCGGTCGCCTGCACGCTCTGCGAGTCGTCCGCGAAGTTGCGGTACTCGTCGAGGGACTGGGTCCCCAGCTCGATGCGGTCCACGAGGAACACGACCTTATCGGCGTCCTTCGAGCTCGCGATGAGCTGGGCGCTCTTGAAGCTGGTCATGGTCTTTCCCGAGCCCGTGGTGTGCCACACGTGCCCGCCGCGAGAGCTGGCCTTGTCCCACTTGGACTGCCGCACGCGCCCCGAGATTCGCGACGCCGCATAGTACTGGTAGCTGCGCATCACCTTGAGCGTACTGTCTTTCCCATCTGCCACGCTGTAGAAGCCGATGAGCTGGTGGGCCATGGGGATGGACAGGAGGTCACGCGCCACGTCCTTCCAGTAGTTGACCGGCTCGTTGTCGAAGTCCGCCCAGTGGAAGTTGTACGCCTCGAAGTCGCCGTCGGCGCCGGGGTTGGCGAAGTAGACCGCCTCGTCCGGGTTCATGGCCACGAACACCTGGACCAAGGAGAAGAGCCGCGTGAAAACGCCCTCGTGGGCGTACTTGCGGATCTGGTCGCGGGCCTGGCCCACGCTCACGCCGCTACGCTTGAGCTCGATGTGGATGAGCGGCATACCGTTGATGAGCAGCATCACGTCGCCGCGGCGCTGCGGGAGCATCTTGGACTTGGAGGAGAAGTGCGGCTGTCGCGCTATCTGGTAGCGGCTGCGGCCTCCAGCGATCTCCGCCCGGTCGTAGACGTGCAGACTCACTTCTTTGCCAAAGTGCAGCTTATCTGCCTCGTTGTCGCGCGTGACGGTGACCGTGCGCCCATTGATGAAGCCGTTGAGGCGCATGGGGGTGCGCAGCTCCACGATCTGCTCGACGATCTGCTGCATCTCGCCGGATGTCAGGGGGCAGCCGTTGAGGTTGTCCCTGCCCTTGTTGTTCTCGAAGAGGATCTGAGCCCAGTTGTCGAGGAGGTCCTGCTCGGTGGGGTGGCTCAACGTCCCGTTGCGCCACCCGTAGTCCTTCTCGAGGACCTCCACTAGGGCGTCCTCGAATGCCAGCTCGCTTGTGAACACTTCTGCCATCGTGTCGTTCCCCAACTACTAGACGAACATCTTGTCGAGAAGGGCCGCCTTCAGGTTCTTGAGCAGCCCGAGCTTACGCTGATGAAGGGTGATGAGGTTGTCGAGCTGAACTAGGGTAGAACCGATTCGGACCTGCTCGCTAAGCGATGGGACTGCAACATCCGTATCGGCAAAAGATGCTTTGTTTACTATTGGTACGGCTTGTGTGCCTGCCTGGACCTTTACTCGTGGCGAGCAATGCTCAAGAAGCGAGTAGGTGAAGTCGGCATCTAACTCGATTCCCGGGATAACCGCATTAATCTGTTGATTAGTTACAACACCCTCTCTGACCTGCCCGACCTTACCAACAGTTGAGCCGATGCATACGAACAGCGAGGCTTGTGCTGGCACGAACCTCCCGAGCCCAAATCCTCTTTCACTTAGGGTTGTTTGGGTTGAGCCAACGAACCTGCTCTCGTTAATGTCAGCGGGACTAACAAAAGGAAACGAGCCTCCATAGTTGTCCGCATCTGCAGTGGGAGGGGTTGAACCTGTAACGATAGCTGCAATCTCGCCCAACTTACGCTGTTCCCAAGGGTCAGTGAAACCGACAAATCTTATCTCGGGAACAAACGCTCCGTCTCGCGGAAACATCTTGTCGAGGAGAGCCTTCTTCAACACTGCAAGCTGATCGTACTTACGCTGATGAAGGGTGATGAGGTTGTCGAGGCGGTGAAAAAGCTCGGCGATACTCTGCTGCTCTTGTCTTGTTGGGAAGCAGACAAGACCAAGGAGGGCATTCTCGGCCGAGACCTTCATGTCGTTCTTCGCGCCCTTGTTAACCAAGGGGTGTAGGTATCTGTTTAAGCGATCGTCTTGCTGGAAGTAGCAGTCGACGAAGTCTGGATCCGTATTCTCCTTGGCCGAGTAAACGGCATAGAGAGTTGATACTATGCCTGACCTGCCCTTATTTGACTTGATAATCCCAAACGGATTAGCAGATAGAGGCGATTTGGTGTATACGATACCTCCGTGAGGAAGCACGCCATAGCTCAACACGCTTGCGCCAGCATAACTCCTGCCCTGAAATTCAATTTGATTGACCACGCCGAAGTCTCGCGACACCGAAAGAACGTCTTCCCTGCCATAGTTCCCATCAAGATTCTTTTCTCCGGATACGGCAAGATATTCGTTCAGCTTACGCTGTTCCCAAGGGTCAGTGAAGCCCTTGAATCTGACGGCGGGAGTCATACTCATCGTGTCTCACCGCCAAGCAGGCTTGCGAGCTCACGAATGCCAGCCATGTCAAACTCGTCGCCCGCCAGCTCTCCGAGCATGCCCACCAGTTCCTCCTCGGCTGACTGTATCTGCGCGTCGATGTCGGCGTACGTCGTGGCGTATTTGTCCGAGAGCGCGTTCAGGGTGTCAACGAGCCTGCCGACGGTCGCGTCAAGCATGGATGAGAGCCGGGACACGAGTGGATCGATCCACTTCGTGCTCAGAAGGAGCCGCGCCTGATCGTCGTCCAGGTCCTCGATGGCCTCCTTTGCCCTCTCGTCGAGGGAGGTGCGCGCAGCCTTGAGGGACTTCTTCAGCGTCCGCTCCTCGTCGATGAGCCTGGCGACGCTGTCGAGCCTCTCCGGCAGCGACCCCTCCTGGCGCGCCTCGGGCCCGAGTTCCTTGCGCAGCGCCCTCGCCACGGCCTTGACCTTGGCGGGGACGAAGGCGTCCCCCGCCTCGTTCACGGCATCGCCCGCGTCGGACTTCTCCTCGTCCGTCATTCCCTCGAGCACCTCTGCCACCTCGGATGCGATCTGGGGCAGCCTGGCCTCCATCGCTGCAACCTTGCCGGCCTCGTCCGCGAGCAGCTCACGCTGGACCAGGTCGAGTGGCAGGACGTGCCCCGCCCATCCGTCCTGGACCTCCACGTCCTGCCCGCGCTGCTTCTTCATGACCATGCGCGGGTCTACACGCCTGACGGCGTCAAAGCCCTCTGTCTGCAGCACCTCGAGGTCCTGAGAGATCTGCTGCCACTCGTCGTCGAGTGCCTGATAGGCGTCGTAGCGGTCCACCAGCGGCACGCCCTCGAGCCGCCCGAACAGCTCCGCCGTCAGCCGTGGCTCCTCCGAGTCGCGCTGAACAATCGAAAGCTCGTCGACGAGCTCCTCGTAGAGCCACACACCGAGGTCCTCGAGTCGCGAGGCGAACAGCTCCCTCCACGCCACGACGGACTGGGACTCCGTCACTACGGGGGCCACGTCACGGCATTTGAGGCGCAAGCTCGCACCGTTCACCTTCTCGAACAGCTCTTCGCGCAATCCCGGGAGCGCATCCCAGTAGCGGCCGAGCGCGTCCACCTCTGCGGTGGGGATGCCGCCGAACATGGTGGCGTAGATGTCCCAGCCCTCCGACCGCTCCGAGGAGTCCACGTACCGCGGGATGTTGAGGTTGTAGTCGTTGGCGCGGACCTCTTCTATGGGCACGGCCCTGCAGAAGCGCTCGACGTCGCGCCTGGCCTCGTATGCGTCCACGATGCGACGGATGTCAGAGGCACGAAGCTTGTTGTTCTTGCCCTCCTTCACGAAGCCCCTGGAGGCGTCGACGACGAGGATGTCGTCGCGATCGCGCACCTTGCGGAGCACCATGACGATGGTGGGGATGCCCGTGCCGAAGAAGATGTTTGCGGGAAGTCCGATGATCGCGTCGATGTGCCCGCGCTCGACGAGGTTGCGCCGGATCTGCCCCTCCTCGCCGCCTCGGAAGAGCACGCCGTGCGGGAGGACGATGCACATGATCCCGTCCGGCTGCAAGTGGTAGAGGTCGTGTAGCAGGAAGGCGTAGTCGGCCTTGGACTTGGGAGCCACCCCGAAGCCGGAGAAGCGCGGGTCGACGTCCTTCCCCTCGGGGTCCCACCGCTGGGAGTAGGGCGGGTTGGACACCACCGCGTCCACGAAGAGCGGCTCGTAGGTCTCGGGATGGCCCTCCTCGAACCAGGGCCAGTCGTCCTCGAGCGTGTCGCCGTTGCGCGTGGTGATGTTGTCGGGCAGGATGCCCCGCATCACCAGGTTCATGCGCGTGAGGTTGTAGGTGTTCTCCTTGAGCTCCTGGGCGTAATACCTGATGCGCCCGGCGTTGCCCGTGCGGCGCGCCACCGCCTGGCCGATGTTGATGAGGAGGCTGCCCGAGCCACTCGTGGGGTCGTAGATCTGGATCTCGGTCCTGCCCTGGAGGTGGCCCGCGATGATCTCGCTCATGAGCACCGACACCTCGTGCGGCGTGTAGAACTCGCCCGCCTTCTTGCCTGCGTTTGCCGCGAAGTTGGAGATGAGGTACTCGTATATGTAGCCGAGTACGTCGTAGCCCTGCCGTCCGTCCATGGGGATGTCGCGGATGAGGTGCAGCAGGCCGCTGATCGCCTTCGTCCGCGCGCCAGAGGTATCGCCCAGCTTGGAAAGACCGGTCTCAAGCGTCTCAAATATGCGGTCGAACACGTGCCGGTGGTCGGGGTTCACCAGGCGCGAGAACGCCGAGAGCGCCTCCGTGACGTCCGCCACGTCGAAGTCGGGGCCTTTGGCGAGCCAGGTCGAGTAGAGGTCCTCGTACGCGATGAAGTGGCCGATGTTCTTGCGGACGAAGTCGACGACCTCGGGGTCATCCTCTGTGACCATGGGCATCGAGTCGTCGTCGAAGCCCTGCTCGCGCAGCCACGTCTCCTCCTTCTCGGAGAGGAACTTGTAGAAGATGAAGCCGAGAATGTAGTCCTTGTACTCGCTTGCCTCGATTTTCGAGCGCATCTCGTTCGCCGAGGCCCAGATTTTGGCTGCCAGTTGCTGTTTGTTCATCGGTTTTCCGGAGCCTTCCCTGCCACAGCTCATACCCAACAGGCATAAGCCGAATCGAATTACTGTAACCCAGTGTAAGGATACCTTTGCGTTGGGACACAAATCCCGTAGAAGTATCGCGGAGCGCAATGGTTGCCCCCAACGGCCTGGGTACACCATTCATATCAATGCAAACCCTCCCGCCCCATGGCCACGCCATGCCCCGGGACCCCTCCCGGCCACCCCGCACGGCGCCGGTCAAGGGCCCCACGGAACCTCGCACAAATCAAAGGGCGATTGGTGGAGGTTGCCATGGAGCTCCATTGCCCTACGCCTACCACGGGGCAGAAACCCTTGGCCTCCAAGGGTGGCAAGCGCGCACGGACGGTCCGTGCGGCACCGCCACCCGAAGGGAGACAAGGACATGGCAACCACCAAGAGCACCAAGCGCCACACGAGCAAGGCGGAGCGCCAGCAGGCGCGCGAGAGGGCGCAGGAGCGCGCGCAGGCGGCGCTCCTGCGCCTCGGCGAGGGCGTCCGCGAGGTCTACCAGTCCGAGCGCTGGGAGTCGTGGCTGCAAAGTCTTAGCAAGTTCTACGACTACAGCCTCGGCAACACCATCCTGATAGCCATGCAGATGCCCACGGCCACCCACGTCGCCAGCTTCAGGAGCTGGAAGCGCGACTTCAACCGCTACGTGCGCAAGGGCGAGCGCGGCATAGAGATCCTCGTGCCCATGCTCATCAAGGACCGCGACGAGGAAACCGACGAGGAGCGCCGCCGCCTCGTGGGATTCCGCGTGGGCCACGTATTCGACGTCAGCCAGACCGACGGGGAGCCCCTGCCCACCCTCGTGGACGAGGTCGCAGGAGGCGTTGAGCGCTACGCCGCAGTGATGGAGGCCGTCCGCTCCGTCTCCGCCTACCCCGTCGAGCTCGTGGGCGACCTGCCCGAGGGCACCAAGGGCTACTTCCGCCGCGGCGAGCTCATCGCCATCCGCGAGGGCATGGGCGAGGGCCAAACCGTGAAGACGGCACTCCACGAGCTGGCGCACAGCCGCCTGCACGACGGCGACCCCGAGGGCATGCCCGACCGCGCCATGCGCGAGGTGCAGGCCGAGAGCGTGGCCTACGCCGTGAGCGCCGCGCTGGGGCTGGACACCTCGGGCTACTCCTTCGGCTACGTCGCCAGCTGGGCCGTGGGCAAGACCGACGAGGAGATGCGCGAGTGCCTGCAGGTGGTGCGCGACGCCGCCAAGGCGATGGTGGAAGACCTTCAGGCGGCCATGGCGGCATAGCCGAAAGCACGGCGCAAAGTCAAAGGCGCCCGCCTAGGCGGGCGCCGAAACGCACGCTCCGCCCCGGCTCGGATCGGGCAGGGGACGCCCTGCCTCGCCGCCCCGGAACCCCGAATCCGAGGGCCTTGGTTCGCGGGGTGGGTGCGGGAGCCGCTTTGAGCTGAGTCCAGTTGGGCTCCCGCCCGCGAAACCCATAAGCGCGTACTCTCTACACGAGCAACTCGCCTTCGGCTACGAACAGCGCGAAGGGGGATGCGCATTATTGAGTCGATAAGTTCAAAATAGAAATGAAGAATTGAGCAAATAGAATAGCCGAATTCTTCTGAATCAGTTTTTCGAAATTTGCAAAGCATACTGGTAAAAGTCCTAAGTCCTACGCCAGCACGAAGCGCTCGATGACCTCCGCCACGGCGTTCTCGTTGCAGGTGGCGGCGCATACGTAGTCGCACTGCTGCTTCATGTCCTCCACGGCGTTGGCCACGCACGCGCCCAGGCCGGCGTCGCGGATCATGGGCCAATCGTTCCAATTGTCGCCGATGGCGATGGTGTCGGCCGCGCCAACGCCCAGTGCCTCTGCCAGGCGCAGCAGCCCTGCGCCCTTGTTGACGCCGCGCGCGTTGAACTCCAGGTAGCGGCCCGACGAGTAGCTCACGTCGATGTCAACGGTGACGTCAGTGAGGTCGTGAGCGATGGACTGAAGGTAGGGGACGTCCACGTTCTGGTAGAGCACCTTCACGATCTCCTGGCCGTCGAGGAAGGCGAGGTCACACTCGTCGGTCTCGGTCACCGCCATGCGCCCCGCAAGGTAGTTCCGCTCGTCCTCTGAGTAGTGCCACGCATAGCACATGTCAGGCGTATAGACGTGCATGCATACGTCATAGGCTTGCCCGCGGCGCCAAAGCTCGGAGGCGAGCGCACGGTCGAGTCCCTGGAAGTGCAGCAGGCGGTGGGTGACGTTCTCGCTGATGGCGCCGCCGTTGTACGAGATCACGTACTGGCCCGGCTCGTCGAGCCCGAGCTCGGCAAGCGTGCCGTCCACGCTCTCGAAGCCGCGCCCGGTCGCGGGGACAAACCAAGCACCTGCCGCCTTCGCCGCGGCGATGGCATCCTTGTCACGCTGTGAGATGGTGCGGTCGAGCCTGATGAGGGTCTCGTCGAGGTCGCATGCAATGATCTTGTACATTGTCTTTCCTTTCGTCTTGACTTCCATTTCTCTTGTTCACTATGATAGAGACAGAAAATAGCAGGTAGATAGCATAATTGTACAAATCGATATCATAATCGTCCGGAAGGTTGTACAAGATGGCTGTCAAAATCGTACAGAGCGACCAGGAACTTGAGGGAGCCGCCTTCGACGCCATGGCGCGCTACGTGGCCGAGCACTACGCCGAGCACGTGACGGCAGCCGACATCGCGCGCGCCGCGACCATCTCGCGCACGCGCGCCTACGAAATCTTCCGCGAGCGGGCAGGCACAAGCCCGGCCGACTACCTCATCGAGCATCGCATGATGCGTGCGGAGGAGCTCCTGGCTGACACCGATCTCCCCATGGCGGAGGTCGCCCGGCGCTGCGGCTTCTCGTCGCCGAGCCACTTGGCCAAGACCTTCCGGGACCGCTGCGGCCAGACCCCCACCGAGGCGCGCAAGCGCCTGCGGAGGAGGAAGGCGCACTTGACCTCAGGGCCCCTCGCCGGGGTGGCCAACGGCTGTCCATGCAAATGCTGGGGATGAGCTACCAGCAGGAGGGCTAGGAAAGGGTCCCCTTAACACTAGTAGCTACGTCTTCCCCTTCATCAGGCTTGGTACCATTCGATGAGTTAGAATATACTTACTTAATGTGTCCAGTCGGCCCGCTTCGCAGGTGTACAGGCCAAAAGTGCATCGCAAGGCGTCGCGGCTGTGGCGCGAGTGAAGGCGATGCCCGAGGTGTACCGCCAAGTCCTGTTAGGCGATGCATCCGTGAACGAGAGAATGCTCGCCGAGAACGCCGTCGCCCAGCAGCTTGCTGCCTCAGGGCATGCCCTCCATTTCTATTCCAAGGCATCCGTTGACGCCAAGGAACGGATGGAGGTAGTCTTTCTTATCGTGTCACCATTCCCCGATGCGGCGATGAAGCCACGGGTGAGCCCCATTGAGGTGAAGTCCGGAAAGCGGTACTCGCTGGTGTCGCTCAGCGATTTGCTATCACAATGTGTACTTCATGGGCTCCTCGATCCAATTGCATCTAGACCGAGCTCCGGGCCTTTTGCCTTCTTCTCTTGACGCATTCCTCTTTAACGAACTCTTTCAGCTCGGCGGACGTCGAGGGGTAGTACTCGGTGATAAAGCGGGAGTAGTCGCCGCCGCCGTTCCGGTCGATGCACCATACGATTCTCTCAAGTGGGTAAGCGACGTCACCACGAACGAGGATGTCCCCGCCATCCGTATACTCTCCCCTGTCGAAACCGACGGTGTCTATCAACAGGATGACTCTGTCGCGATGCTTCTGCGGCACGATGCTATGGAAGGTCTTCCACGGCCACTTCCACATAAACTTCCCACCCTTGTCCGTCTCCCCGTAGCAATCGATGTTGCCTGCCTCATAGGGCTCCGATACGTCTAATACCCAGTAGACGACCCTCCCGCAGGAGTTGTAGAAGCGGTTCCTCCTCCAGAATTCGTGGGGGGATATCGGCGAGTGCTGGAACTCGATGACGAAGTCTCCAGCCGCGACGTCCGCCCGGTGCCTCTCCCCGTTGGACTCAAACGGCACCTCGCGGCACTGCACGGGGAACTGACCCTGCCACCACTTGTGCCAGTCGCTCATGTCGTGCGTGAAATCGTCGCAGTCAGACCCTTCCTTGTGGGCGAAGTGGGCAGCCTTCACCTCCCCGGCTCTGAGAATCAGGTCCCCTCCGCAGCAAGGACAGGAGTAGACGCCCCTCTCTGGGCGGCACGCAACCTCGTCGGCGTCGACGAGACATCCCGCATCTTTATCTAGGGCGATATACACTTCGCTGACTCCTCCCAATAACCCCACACACGATACTAGCGCCGAAAAGACCAAGCCGGGCATCAGCCCTGAGGGCCCGTTATAGCAAGTAGCCTATTCCATGTACAAGTCCATGGAATAGCTCGTCCGAGACTCCTCGGGGGTATCCGGCTGAGGGGTCCTCGGGCCGTCGCACAGCTCCTCCCCAGGCTCCCTTTCCCTACCCTCCCTTCGTCGTCTCGTCCCGCTCACCCATGACAGCATGTCATGGGTGTCGCGTGCGGGGGAGCCCCCGCGCCCCTAGGATTGGCATGACCCCCTGTACATAGAGAACCCGTCCCAGGGAGGACCATGCCCAGACCCGTCCAGCTCCACGTCATGCTCTCCGAGGAGGAGATGTCCTCGCTGAGGTCACTCTCCGACTCAATCGACATGACCGTCTCCGACACCGTCCGCATCCTCATCCAGGCGGGCGAGAACAGCGGCCCCGTCGGACTCGCAATGCTCGTGTTCGACCGCAAGACCCTCGTGCGATACGTCCGCAACGTCAGGTCCCTCGGGCACCTACTGAACCAGTCCACCCACGCCCTCAACTCCATCGCCAAGGCCGTGCGCGAGTCTGGTGTCGACGCCCTCGACCTCACGGAGGCCCTCGAGGGAGTCTCGCGCGAGCTCGAAGAGCTGAAGCGCGAGGCAGAGGCCATCAGGCAACAAGGGGCGAGGCTCGCCGACGCTCCAGTGGTCTACGAGAGGTAGCCATGCCGTTCATCAAGGCGATTGCAGGACACACCAGACTCGGAGCCGCGCAGCGCTATCTCGAGAAGGAAGGCCGCGCCCTCGCTCGGGACTTCCTCAACCTCGACGCCCCCATGGAGGGGATAGGCGATGACGGGCTCCCAGAGTACGGCGACTACGACTGGTCATCAATCATGGACGGGACCCGAGAAAGACTGGGCAACGATAGGCCGTTTAAGGGCAGGAAAGCACGCACCTACAAGCACTATGTCATATCCCCCGACCCGAGGGACTCTGTGAGCCTCTCACGGCTCCGGTCTGTCACCATGTCATGGGTGGAGGAGAACTTCGGCGACTACGAGGTGGCAGTCGTATACCACGACGATAACGAGCACCACGTCCCGCACGCCCACGTCGTCGTCAACAACACTAACCTCGACACAGGTCGCAGGCTCCAGGACCCCGACCCGGGGGCGCTCAACGGCTCGCTGCAGAGGATCGCGCGTGACGCCGGTCTCACGCACTTCGTCGGCAGGCTCGACGGGGCCGCACGCGACGAGACCCACTACCGCAGGAGGGCGGTCGACCGGCCCGAGGCATCACTCGCCCGGCGCGGAGAATACTCCTGGGTGGCGGACATCCGCGCAAGAGTCGACGTCGCGCGAGGGATTGCCAAGAGTCCTGACGACTTTCAGAACGCACTACACGAGATGGGTGTCAACGTCCGCGAGTCCGCATCGCGAAAGGGAGACTGGGTCTACTCCCTCTCTGAGACGCCCTCGCGACAAGTCACGGGATCGAGACTCGGAGTCTCCTACACCAAGAGCGAGGTCACTGGCTGGCTAAGGAGCCCCACGAGGAGAGCGCCAGGCCCCGTCACGGTGCACAACGTCCGCGAGATGGCAGCCAACGCCATCGAGGTCAAGGACCTGCGTGAGCTCGTAGCCCTCTCGGAAGCCGTGAGCGTCGTCTCCAGGGGCGGCTTCAGGAGCCTCTCCGCCATGGACTCAGCTGCCAGCAGAATGCGCGGCATGCCCAACCGCGAGGCGACCGTGGCCAGGCTCGAACGCGCGAGGCGGTACTGCGCCGAGCACGGGATCCTTCCCGAGAAGCCGGCACCACAATCTGGACGCAGACCGACGGTCTCGCCAGGCGCACGCAGCAACCACCGGGCAGGCCAGGAGCACCACGGCAGCAGCCGTCCTATGCGCCAGCAGACGAGGAGAGACGAGAGGTCCGAGCGATGAGGATCACCGTGCGGTTCCAGGACGGGGCCATCGAAGAGTTCGACACTAACACGCTCACGACCGACAGCGCCCTCGGCAGGACGAACGCACTCACGGACCTGCGGATTGTTCTCGACAACGGGCTCTGGGTCGAGGCGAGCTGGTACCGGGTCGTGAGCTCGGAGGGCGCCGAAATGCCCCTGGCCCAGAGGTCGGTGGGATGCCGCCTCCACGTCCTGTCCGAAGAGGAGATCGAGCAAGCCCGCTCCGTCGAGCTCGACGGCCGCCTCCAATGGGTGCGCATCGGGCCGGACCTCTGCGACGTGTCGAGGCTCGACGAGACTGCCGACCTCTTCTATGACGCCGACGAGTCTGCACGGTCCATGGCTGGTCGCGCGGTGTGGCTGCACGACTACCTGAGGAACGCCCTAACCGGCGAGCTCAGTGGTCCCGACGGGGAGCGGCTTGCCTGCGCGATGCTCGGCATGACGGAGGCCAGCTACGAATTTCTGTCCGGTGCCGCTGCTAACGTCTATGGTGACGAGGACTCTTTCTAGGGAGCGTGTGAGATGGGCGTGGCCAAGCGTGTACTGGGTGCAATCGGCAAGTTCTTCCTGATGTGGGCGAGGTTCGTGGCGAGGATCATCCTGCTGTTCTGGCACTACGGGTCGTAAGCCCATAGAGCTGCCCGAAACTGCAATGCCCGGTCAGCCAAACATGCTGAAAGCTGAGGAGCGGGCACTGAGCTCAACTACAATAGATTCCATATCAGCTGACCCTTATTGAGTCATGGCTCAAATCAACCATGCATATCAGGGAGGTACAGATGAGACTCAGTGCCAGGGACACACGCGAATGGAACAGAGAGTTCAGGCTCATCAAGAAGCAGAGCCATATCGATGAAGTCTGGTCGGTCATGGAGCCCATCGTTAACGACTATGCCGAGCGCTACTTCGCGGACAGGACACACGAGGGAGGCCCCATCCAACCGAAGCAAGCGATGACGCTGCACGTTCGTGGTCTCATCCTCGAGAACGACAAGCTGCACGACAGGTATCACGAGATCTTCGACCCGGACCTCATGGAGGAGTACGGGGACGACACCGAGGGGTTCAAGGGCGTCGTGCTCAAGAAGCGCTGCAAGGTCATCGCCGATACCCTGGGTAGCCCAGCAGACGACCTGAAGGAGTGGAAGGCGAAGTTCTACTCCTGCAAGAGCCAGAGGCTCTACGACGCGTTCGTCAACATGACCGAGTTCGCCGCCGCCTACGACGAGTCCATGGACGAAGAAGCGATGGGGGCACTGGACGACGTCGACAGCTGCCGCCTTGCGGAGATGGAGGACGAGAAGTCCGAATTCGGCGACTGCTACATCACCGGCGTCCTCGGCTACGGAATCGTCACCAACATCCTCAACCACATGTACCCGCGCACCTTCCCAGGGAGCCATCATGCCGGGACCTGGTCGCTCTTCTTCCTATCCGGAGGCAACAAGCTGATAGACATGCCGTCCGGCACCTCCGAGTTCACCATGCTCAAGGACGACCACATGGTTGGCGGCAACTACATCACCGACCACAACTACTTCCTCCCCTACGAGGTGTTCTGCATCTACACGCTCCGCATCTACCGCCTGCTCGAGAAGCGCATGAAGGACCGCTTCGGGTACGAGTTCCCCTCGGATCAGCACTTCCTCCTGACCAACGACTTCTACAGCTTCGTGAGGACCCAGAACGCCAGCTACATCGCCACGTGCACCGGTTCCGACGTAGACCGCGAGGTGTAGGGTGCCATGGACGTCAACGATGTGCTTGGGACCTACTTCCCGAACATCAATGGGCTGCACAAGGAGCAGGGAGAGGCGATTGACCTCCTCGTGAAGGGCGCTAACACCCTTTGCCTCCTGCCTACCGGGTTCGGGAAGTCCCTCATCTACCAGGTGACGGGGCTTTCGCTAGAGAAGACGACCGTCGTCATCTCGCCCCTCGTCGCACTCATGCGCCAGCAGCAACAACAGCTCCAGGAGAAGGGGCTGCAGGCCGTCAACTTCTCCGGCATGAGCTCGATTGACCAGTTCAAGGCCCTCAACCGCATGTCCCAGGATGGAATGCCGCGGTTTTTGTTCACCTCTCCCGAGCGCCTGTCCAACGACGGGTTCTTCGAGTACGTGCTCAGCAAGCGCAGGGATGATGTCGGACTCGTCGTGGTTGACGAGGTCCACTGCGTCTCCCAGTGGGGAGAGGGGTTCCGTCCGGCGTACCGGAACATCCCCCAATCCCTCGACCGAGTCTTCGGGCATGACTGGCCGACCGTCTTGTGCCTCACGGCGACCCTGAACCAGGCCCAGCAAGAGGAGGTCATGCGCGACTTCCGAATCGACAGCGTCGTCAGGGGCGAGAACATGCGCCGACCCGAGCTCCTTCTCGATAAGAGAATCCTCGGCGACGGGAGGGAATCCAGGAAGGACGAGGAGCTCGAACGAATCCTCGACGAGCACCAGGGCGAGAAGATCCTCGTGTTCGTCCACCGCAAGTACGGAAACAAGGGGACCACACGCACGCTCTTCGATAAGTACAAGGACGCCTACGACGGCGTCGCATACTTCGACTCTGCCATGGACGACAAGGAGAAGGACGACGTCCTTGCGGGATTCAGCGACGGCAGCATCAGAATCGTCTTCGCCACGTCGGCCTTTGGCATGGGGGTGGACATCCCCGACATCAGGGTCGTGGTGAACTACCTCGTCTCCGAGACGGTCGAGCAGTACTACCAGGAGGTGGGACGAGCCGGCCGAGACAGGCAGCGCGCATGGGGCTACCTCCTGTACACGAACCAGTCGCGCGCGGGGCGCATACAGCTGCTCGGGCGCTCGCTCTGCAGCAGGAAGGGCATCGAGTCCGAGTGGGACGACCGCAGGCCGAAACGCGGGAAGACCTTCGGGCACGTCAACTACGAGACGATGACGGACAATCAGAGGACGGCGTTTGCGCTGCTCGTCGACTATGGCGTTCTCGAGATCATCGCCAAAGGCGTCCAGTCGATCGACTGCTTCCAAGGCACCACGGACGAGGGGAAGGCGTTCCTCTCGGAGCTAGAGAAGCACTCAAAGACCGGCCTTTTCGGCATCATCGCAAAGAGGTCAGGCAGAGACGTCGCATCTCTCACAAACGAGATCTGGCGTCGCTGTGCCGACGGTGACATAAGACTCAGGCGGGCCCCGAGCAGGGCCATCTTCTTCCGTTCCGGCAAGGAGCTCACGGACGAGGTCGTCGAGCAGATCGTCGCCGACCAGGATGCGAAGAAGCGCTCCCGCAGGAAGGCCTTCGAACTCTTCGCTGACGGCATTGAGGACGAGTCGAAGAGCATGCAGGACCTCGTCGACGAGGCGCTTGGCTTCTAGGAGGCAGGTCTCATGGCCAAGTTCATACCGAGCATTAGGCCCGAGGAATTCAACAACAGCTACGGCGAGAAGCAGGTCTACGAGGCCTTGCGCACGCTGGATGACCGCCACACGGTCTTCTACTCGCTGAGCTGGGTGAGCCCGAGCGACCGACGCACCATCGGCGAGGCCGACTTCGTGGTCGCACATCCCGAAAAGGGAATCGTCGTCATCGAGGTCAAGGCCGGAGGAATCGCCTACAGAGAGGGCAGCTGGATCCAGACGAACAGGGCGACGGGCGAGTCGAAGACCATTAGGCCGTTCGCACAGGCCAGGAAGAGCCAGTTCGAGCTGCTCGAGCGCCTTGAGGGGGCCAACCTCGGGTTCAGGCTCCCGATGCTTTGCTACTGCGTCTGGTTCCCCTCCGTCACCATGGCGAAAGCCTCGCTGCCCCCCGAGGCGCTGCCCGAGATCACGTTTGACGAGGAGAGCCTCTCGGACCCCTCCGGCGCCCTCGACACCTGCTTCTCATATTGGGAGGGCAACTACTCGGGCCACCAGCTGAGCAACTACGAGTTTTCTCGGGTGATTGAGGTGCTCTGCCCGCACTTCAACGTCGCCCCAAGACTCCGGACGCAAATCGCGGAGGCCGAGGAGTCCTACATCCGCCTCACCAGGCAACAGGCCGCGCTCCTCGACTTCCTCGAAGAGCAGCGCACGGCCGTCATCCACGGCCTCGCGGGCACGGGAAAGACCGTCCTCGCCGTAGAGAAGGCGAAACGCCTCGCTGCCCAAGGCCAGCAAGTGCTCTTCCTCTGCTTCAACAACTTCCTGCGTGACGCGCTCAGACGGGGCTCCAGCATACCCGGGGTCACCTTCCACAACGCCCATTCGCTCGCGGGAAGCCTGCATCCCATGCCGGGCACCCCCATAGAAGATGTCCTGGCTGAGTTCGAGGAGTACCTCGACGTTGTCTACGAGGCAGAGGACTGGCCCTACACCAACGTCATCGTTGACGAGGGACAGGATCTTGACGACCGCCTGCTCAACAGGCTCCATGACTTGGTAAGGGTCAAGGGAGGATGCTTCTACGTTTTCTACGACAGGAACCAGTTCATCCTGGGCAACGAGCTGCCCAGATGGATCGACGAGGCGGAGTGCCGGCTCGTCCTGCACAAGAACTGCCGCAACACCGCAGAGGTCTTCCGCACCTCCTGCGCCTTGATGGGGCTGTCTGACGTCTCCTACAACGAGGTGCATGGGGAGAGGCCAGCCGTCAGCTTCTACCAGACGGAGTCTGAGCTTGAGGCCGTGGTCTCCTCCTTCATCAAGCGCGCCATGTCAGAGGGGCTCAGTCCGGAGGATGTAGCCATCCTGGCAATGACCTCAACCAACGCGTCTTGGGTTGACACCGAAAGGGCGTATGGGGGCAAGAACCTGTCGCTGGAGCTAGAGACTGGGAAGGTCCTCTTCACCACTATCCGCAAGTTCAAGGGGCTTGAGGCGGAAGCTGTTCTCATAGTCGACGTTTCGATGCTGGCACTGCGGAAGGCGGAGAACAGGGGGCTTCTTTACGTCGGGTCTTCCAGGGCAAAGCACCTGCTCCATATCGCCATGCTAGAAGATGCGTTTGGTAGCGACGTCGCGGACGTAATCTCAGGTATCAACCCTGACAGTGGGGCACCGAAGAACAAGCGTGGACTCAAGAGGCTACTGAAGATGGCATAGGGCTACAGACAAGCCTGTTTCAATGAAACGGGGTGGCGACCACATCGGGTCGTCACCCCGTAGCTCTTATGAACCAGTCTCAGCTACCGGCGGTATCCCTCCATCCGGTCCGCCTCGCCCGCCACTCGGAAGCAGGCGTAGGCGGTCAGCGCGATGACGCCGAACGCCACGAGGATCGCCTTCCTCACGGGATCACCTCCTCCCCCTGGCCGAGGTCGGGCATGACCTGCGTGACGCGGCCGCGCCTGATGTGCGGGTAGCCGTCGTCCGGGTCGTCGCCGTCCCAGCCGTCTTCGCGGCGGCGTCTGCGGAGCTCACACATGCCGAGCGCGACGAGCCCGGAGCCGCTGAGGACCATCGCCGCCACGAACGGCCCGAGCCGGGTGTCGTCGCCCGTCTTGGGCAGCAGTCGCGGCGTGGTCGGGTTCTCGGGCACCTTGGGTTCCTCGACGTGGACGGTCTGCCCCTCGTCCTTGAGGTCCTCGTGGGTGGCCACGGTCGCCTCGCCCTGGGTCAGAAGCTCGAAGGCCACGAGGTCGTGCCCGCCCAGCTGGGAGGCGTCGAGCTCGAAGGTGACGCTCACCTGGCCGTCGGCCTTCTCGGGCTTGAGGGTCGCGCTGGCGGTCACGGGCTTGCCGGACCCGTCGGTCACGGGCTTGCCGGTCTCGCGGTCCATGAGCGTGCCGGTCACCACGTACTCCTGCCCGGGAACGAGACCCTGGTAGGACACCATGTCGACGATTTCGACCTTGTCCGCCGCGACCGTGTGGTCGCCGTCGGCCTTGTCGGTGGCCGTGGTACCGATGGCGACGACGCGAACCGTCTGGCCATCGTCGTCGATGTCCTCGTGGGTAGCCACGGTTGCCTCCCCGCGCGCGAGCACCTCGAAGGCGACCAGGTCGTGCCCGGCCAGCTTTGAGCCGTCGACCTCGAAGGTGACCGTCACGGTGCCGGACTCCTCCTTCGGGGTGAAGGCGGCGCTCGCCGTCGCGCCGTCGATGGCCTTCCCGGTGGCCTTGTCCATGAGGGTGCCGGTCATGACGTACTCCTGGCCGGGCGTGAGGCCCTCGTAGGCCACCTCGTCGGCGATGCGGAGCTTGTCGGAGGCCTGGGCCACGTGGTCGCCGTCGGAGACGTCGGTGGCGGTGGTGCCGATCGCCGGGATGCGCACGGTCTGGCCCTCGTCGGTCAGGTCCTCGTGCGTCGCCACGACGTGCCCCTGCCAGGAGACGCGCTCGAAGGCGACGAGCCCGTGGCCGGAGAGCTGCGAGGCGTCGATGGTGAAGGTGACCTCGACGGTCCCGCTCGCCTCCTCGGGCGTGAAGGTCGCGGACGCCGCGGCGCCCTCTATGGCCTCGCCCGTCGCCTTGTCCACGAGCGTGCCCTCGGCGACGTACTCCTCGCCGGGGACGAGCCCCTCGTAGGCGATCGTGTCGGTGATGGCGAGGGACTCGGAGGCTGCCGCCTCATGGGCGCCGTCTGCCGTGGCGGTGGTGCCGATCTTGGGCAGCGCGACCGTCTGGCCCTCGTCCTCGATGTCGGCGTGCTCTGCGACCTCTACCTCCCCGAGGTAGAGTCGCTCGAACACGACCACGTCGTGCCCCGCGAGCTGCGCGGCGTCGAAGGTGAGCTCGACCGTCGCCTCCCCGTCCGGGGACTCGGGCGCGATCTCGGCCGTGGCGCTGACGGCGTTCCCGTCGGCGCCCGCCACCGGCTCGCCGGTCGACTTGTCCATGAGGGTGCCCACCAGCTGGTAGGTCTGGCCGGGCAGCAGGTTCTGGTAGGCGACCGTGTCCGTGATGGTCACGGACTCGTCCGCGAGCGCCACGTGAGCGCCCGTCTCGGAGTCGGCCGCCGTGGTGCCGATCTCGGGCACGACGACCGTCTGGTCCTCGTCCTCGATGTCGGCGTGGACGGCCACCTCGACGCCGTCCTCGAGCAGGCTCTCGAACGCGACGATGGAGACGTGGCTGGTGAGGCTCGCCTTGAACGTGAACTCGAGCTCCACGGTGCCGGAGCTGGTCTTGGCCTTGAAGGTGGTGCTGGAAGTGGCGGGGTTGCCGTCCGCGTCGAGCAGCGGCTCGCCCGTGGCCTTGTCCATGAGGGTCCCGTTGACGGTGTACTCGCGGCCCGGCTCGAGGTTCTCGTACCAGACCGTGTCGGTGAGCGTCATCTCCTCGCACGCCCTGGCGACGTGCGTCCCCTCGCGGCCGGTGAGCTCGGTCTCGATGTGCGGGCCCGGGCTGTCGTCGACGGTGCCGCCGTCCACGTCGGTGCCGTGGCGCGTCACCGTGACGGTGAGCGTGACGAGCTCGAGCCCCTCGTTCGCGGCCACGCGCAGCTCCTCCACCCGGTAGGTGTCGAAGGGGAGCGCCCCGAGGCTGTCGATGGGGTCGGTGGTGACGTCGGTCGCGCCGGTGAACCACACTCCCGCGTCTGGGTCGAGCGCGGCCTCGTCGACCGTGCCGTCTGCGGAGACCGCCGCGTCGTTGGCGTTGGTGCGCTGGGAGTGCGGGTTCCAGGAGCTGGCCGTGTCGATCTGGCCGTTGGCGTCGGTGACGACGACGTGGGACTCCCCGGTGGTCTCGGACGTGACCAGGAACGGGATGCCCGACAGGCGTTCCATGCCGCGCTCGCGCACCTTCACGAGGTGCAGGTCGCCGCGGATGACCTGGTCGTCGACGGCGTCCTCGGTGGTGTTGAGCAGCGCCACCGACCCGTCCTCGCGGACCTCGAAGGTGCGCGACCACTCCTCGTTCAGGAGGTAGCCCCTCGGGGCCTTGGTCTCGCGGACCACGTAGGTGCCGTAGGGCAGGCCGTCCGACGCCACGAAGGCGAGGCCGTCGGCGTCGGTGGTGAGCGTGAGGCACTCCCCTCCCGGCTGGACGAGGTTGTCGCCCACCAGGACTCCCCTCTCGCTCGCGTTGTAGACGGTAAGCTCGGCGCCCTCGAGGGTCGCCCCTCCCAGCGGGCGGAACCGCAGCGTCTCGCGGTCCTGCTTGGCCACGTCGAGGCCGCCGCGGATCACCTGGTCGGCGTTGTGCTGGCCCTCGCCGGGGCTGTACACCTTCCCGTCCTCGCGGACCTCGAACGTGAAGGACCAGTCCTCGTCCGGGAGGTAGCCCGTGGCGGGCGCGGTCTCGCGGACCTCGTAGGTGCCGTAGGGCAGCAGGTCGGTCGCCGTGGAGAGGGACCCGTCGTCGGGGTCTGCCGTGCCGGTCCACACGGACTCGCCGGGCTTGCGGGACTGGCCGTCCACGGTGACGGCGGAGGCGCTCCGGTTGTAGATGGTGTAGGCGGCGTCGAGCGAGGCGTCGCCCTGGGGCGTCGTCCCGTCGAGCTCGAGGTCGCGCTTGGCGAGCGACATGCCGCCGCGGATGACGTCGTCGGGCGCCTTCTGGACGGTGTAGGTGGTGACCGTCTCGGAGGTGCCCTCGGCGGTGATGTGCACCAGGTGGAGCGACGTGTCGGTGAGCAGGTAGCCCTCGGGCGCGGCCGTCTCGGTCACGGTCACGGTGCCCAGGGGCAGGGTGGGGCCGCCCTCGGAGTCCGTGTAGAAGGCGTCCCCCGAGACGAGGTGCGCCTCGTCGAGCGACGCCTTGCCGTCCGACCCGGTGCGCAGCACCCAGCTGCGTGCGGGCTTGTCGGGCAGGCTGGACGAGGAGTAGCTCCCGGCGTAGAAGTCCACGCGGAACTCGGCGCCGGCCAGCGTGGCGTCGCCCTGGGCAGCCTCGCCGGTCTCGTGGTCGAGCTTGGCGATCACCAGGCCGAGCGGGTTGTTCTGCGGAGCGTCCGTGACGTCGGCGTCGGTCGTCTTGCCCGCTGTCACGGTTGCGGGCGTCACGGTCGCGGAGAGCGCGTAGCCCGAGGGCGCCTTGGTCTCCTTGATCCAGTAGTCGCCTGCGGGGATGTCCTTGGAGGTGCCCGTGCCGTCGTCGCCCGTGGTGATGGTCGCCACCAGGTCGGTGCATCCCTCGTCGGAGTACACGCCGTACTCGGCGCCCGCGAGGGAGTAGAGGCCGTTGCCGTCTGACACCTCGCCGTTGGAGCTCGCCTTGGACACGCTCACCTTGCCGTTGATCGTGAAGCGCCACGACGGGACGATGACGGTCTGCGCGGGGTATCCCGTCGCGCCGACGACCCAGTAGGCGTAGGACCCGGCGCCCGAGGTGTGCAGGATCACCCGGTAGGTCCCGTCGCCCGCGGGCGTTGCGGTGAAGCCGTAGCTCCCCGCGCCGGGGGCGGGGTACATGTCGTGGTCGGACACGCTGGTCCACGACTCGTAGCAGTAGCCCGTGTAGGACTGCCCGTCGGGGCCCGTCACGTCGAACGTGGAGGCGTTGGAGCCCTCGCCCCCCACGTAGGTGTTGGGGTTGATGTACATGGTGCCGGTGATGGTGCCGTCGTCGTGCATCGTCGCCGTGCCGCCGTTGGGGAAGGTGATCGTCGTCCCGTCGGCGGCGTAGGCAACGGCCGGGGCGAGCGCGCCGAGGAGCTGCGAGACGACGAGCACGGCCGCCATCGCGAGGCCCCCGAGGCACCTGAGGATGTCCCCTCTCTTCCCGCGCATGGCTACTCGCCCCGCACGGTCTCGGGCTGGGGGTCGCCGGCCCCGGGACGCATCGCCTCGGAGCAGGCGCGGGCGTCCTGCGCGTGCTCCGCGAGAGGGCGTGGCGCCTGGTGGAGCTCCGCCCAGCGCCGGCGAGACTCGATGAGCGCCTCCTTGATCGCCTGGGGCGGGACCTTGCGGGTCTCCACCTGGTTGCGGCCGTTCTCGTCGGGGATGGGGTTGCCGTCCGCGTCGAGGACGGAGCGGCGCAGCCACACCTCGCGGTCGGCGAGCAGCGGGACGTCGCGCCAGTGCTCGCCCTTGTAGCGGCTCTCGTCTACGAAGAGCGCGCTGAACTGCCAGCCCCCGAGGTCCTCGCCGTCGACGATCGTCCCCATGGGCAGCGTCACAAGGTTGGTCGTCCTGTCCTCGCCGCTCCTGCGGTCCTGGTAGTGGATGTCCTCGCGCACGAAGTTCTCGTGCACGGTGAGGTAGACGCGCTGGCGTCCCTCGTGGTTGGTGTCGGCCATGGTCTGGCCTCCCTTCCGCCCGGTCGGCCCGGGCTGTTCCTGTTCCTTCCTATGCCTGCCCCGGCGGCCCCTCTCCCTTCCTATCCGCCCAGGGCGTCGCGCGCCCAGCTGCCGGACTTCGCCAGGCTGAGCACGAGCAGCACGCACATCGCCACGTACTGGAGGGCGTAGCTGAGCCCTCCCACGACCGAGTCCGCGGCCGTCCCGGTGCCCGCGCTGGCCGCGTCGAGCCCGCCGAGTACGACGGGGAACGCGACGAGCAGCACGAGCGTGATGATGCCGGCGAGGCAGGTCCCCGCGAAGTGCCGCAGGAACGAGACCCCCGCCTGGCGGGTGTCCTCGAGGCCCATGAGGGCGAGCGGTATCGGGGAGAGCGCCGCCATCATGTAGATCTGGATCGCGCGCCCCCAGGTCACGACGAGCGCCACCACGTAGGCGACGATGACGACGAGCCATGAGACGAGCGCGACGACGATCATCGCGAGCAGCGCCGCCACGTCGTCGTCCTCGGTGACGACGGAGACCTCGGTGAGGTCCATGGAGCCTCCCGAGCCCACGACCGAGGCCGCGCGCCGTATCGCGAGCCGCGCCACCTCGTAGAGGGCCCGCATGAGCTCGAAGGAGTTCTGCACGAGGAAGAGCATCACGGCGAAGAAGACGAGGAGGAACACGACCTCCCTCACGCCGGGCATGCTCGCGTTGCCGTCCATGCGCTGCGAGATGTGGATGAGCTGCACCGTGAAGACGAGCGACAGCACCCCGCAGCCGATGGGCAGGACGGCCGTCTGCCAGACCCCGTGGGCGATTCCGTAGAGGCTCGCCGAGCCTGCCGATCCAAGCATCGTCTCGAAGGGCGCCGAGAGCACCCCGTCCACGCCGATGGAGGCGAGCACCTTCGCTTGCGCGCCGAAGATCCAGTTCGCGCAGTCGCGCAGCACCCCGCACATCCACCCGTCGACGTCGTCCTCGATCGAGGCGTAGGCGGGCGTCGGCGCCAGGAGCGCTACGGCGACGGCGAGTGCCGCCAGGATCGCGAGGGTTGGGCGCCTCCCGTGCCTAGCGCCCATCGCAGGACACCTCGAAGGTCGTGCCGTCCCAGGCGACCGCCACGGTGGTCGACGCCGGGTCGTCGCAGGCGAGGGTCGCGGTTACCCGCCCGCTCGCCGTGTCGAGCGACACCTCGGGGAAGAAGGTCGCCGTGGTGGCGTCGGGCACCCACGCCGCGCAGAACGCCTCGACGCCGTGGGCGAAGCCCTGCCAGTCCCCGACGAGCGAGAGGTAGGCCTCGGGCACGCCCTCGATACGGACCGTGCCCGCCCCCTTCGTTTCGATATAGGTCCCCGCCAGGCGGAAGGCGCCGGACGAGACCGTCATGCGGCCCCCGTCGCGCCCCAGGCGCAGCTCGTCGTCGAAGGTCGCCCCCTCCGGCCCGACGCAGCGGACCCCGACGAGCCCCTCCGACTCCTCGAGGACCTGGAGGGCCGTGACGGTGAGGTCCCCCTCGGCCGAGCGCTCGACGAGCGTTCCGCCGCGCAGCGAGAGCGTGGCGCCCGAGCCGTCGGCCGCCTCCCAGGCGTGCGTGCGGACCGTGTCCGCCTCGCCCTCGGGCTCGGGGATGCGCCAGCGCGTGACCGGCACCTCCTCCTCGGTGGCCACCTGCCCGGCCTGGGGCGGCTCCTCCTGGGAGCGCCCGGCGACGCACCTCGTGGTGCAGGAGACCATGCCGACGGCTACGGCCCCCGCCACGGCGAGCGCGATGATCGTGTTCCTTCTCTCCATGTGTCTCCTTCCTAGGCGAGCGGGACGCCGCCGTACCAGCCCCACCGGGGCGTCGTCGTCGACGAGTAGTAGGCGACCCACTCGTCCACGGGGGTCATGCGTATGTAGCCGACGTTGTCGCGGACCATGCCGCCGCCCACGTAGATGGCGACGTGGCCGTAGATGGACCCCGCGTAGGTGCCTGCGTGGGAGGGCACCGCGATGACCATCCCGGGCCTCAGCGTCGAGAGGTCCGAGCTCGTGCACCACGCCCAGTAGATGTCGCGCGCGTCGCCGCCGTACTGGCGCCCCAGCCCCACGCGCTCGTAGACGCGCATGACCCACTCCGCGCAGTAGCCGCCCTCGTGGTAGGTCTCGGCGAACGCGGCGTTGACGACGGCCTGCTGCCTCGCCGACGCGTCGGCGCCGAGGTCGAGGGTGCCGGTGACCGCCCCTCCCGAGGCCTCGAAGTCCTCCGCGCTCATGGAGTCGAAGCGCCTGAGGCCGTAGGTGTCCATGACCGAGACGAGCGCCGCCACGTAGTCGGAGCTCGTGGCGTACCCCGCGTCCTTGAGGCCCTCCGCCATGAGGTCCGAGTCGCGCTCGGCGATTGCCCGGCGGATGATGGGGTTGTCCGCGTAGAGCGAGTTCTGCAGCAGCACGCGGGAGCGGAAGCGGATCGAGGCCACCTTCGTGACGAAGCAGGTGAAGTAGTCGGTGATGGTGACGGACACCCCGTCGTACTCCTCACCGGTGAGCCACGCCTCGCAGCCCGAGACCTCGGGGCAGTCCGCGAAGCTCGGGGACCACTTGATGCCGAAGAGGTTGTTGTCCCGCTCGGCGAGCCCCGAGAGGTGGTCGCCCACCCCGGACTCGAGGATGATCTGCGCCAGCGTGCAGCCCGCGGGGTGCCCGTACTCCTCCTGGCACTCGAGGGCCTCGAGCACCATCTCGTAGGTGATGTAGGGCGGCAGGCCCGCGACGGCCCTCTGCATGTCGTCCTCGTGCTTCCAGAACCCGAAGAGCGCGCCGAGGAGCTGGCTGGCAAGCAGCGCCGCCAGCACCACGGCCAGGGTGGCCGCGGCGGCGCCGGCGAGCGGGGCCGCGATCGACGCCAACGCCGCGACGAGCCTGTCGCGCGCCCTGCGCCTCGTCCCCTGGGCGACCGGTGCCGCCGCGGATGGCGGCACCTGGGCGGCGTGGGCCTCCCGGATGGCGGACGCCATGTTGGCCCGCCTCTGCCGCTCCCGCGGCGTCGGGCGCCTGCGCGCGGACCGCGAGAGCCTCCCCGGGCGGGACGGCCTCGACGCGACGCGCGAGTCGTGGCGCGGTACGGTCCTGCGCTGGCGTGTGGCCGCCTCGCGTCCGCCCTCGGTGTCGATGCGTTGGCGCAGCTGGGGCGCCTCCGTTGGTGCAAGTGGCGCGTCTGCGTTGGCGCGATCGGCGGGGGCAAGTTGGTCCTGCCCTCGTGTGCCTGCTGGCGCGGGCGCCGCATCGTCGGCGGCAGCCGCGTCCTCCGAGAGCCGGTCGTACATGCGCCTCTTGAGCCTCCCCGCGGCGATCGCGATGGCGTCGTCGGATGCGTCGTGGTCGCCGTCGCCGTCCCGGTCGCCGCCGAGCGCCCAGTCCGCCGCCTCCTCCGCGCGTCGGCGGCGGTCCTCGAGCCGGACCGCCCTCGCGGCGGCGGCCGAGGCCCCGGCGCGGGCGCCGCCCCGCCTGGTGGCGGAGAGCGCGCCCTCGTCCGAGCCGTGCGCGATGCCGGCGCTCACGGCGTCGGTCCTGCCCTCGCGGGTGACCGCCGCCGCGCTGCCGGTGTGTCTCCTGGCGACGTCTGGGCGTCCCGTCATGCGAAGTGCCTCCCTGGGGGCGCCATGGGGTCGGGCACGCGCGATGCGAGGCCGCGGGGCGCCCCGGCGGCGCGCCTCGCCTCGGCGACCTCGTCGGGCTTGGTGTTGAAGAGGTCGTAGAGCTCGCCCCTGGGGAAGTCGTCCTTGATGGGGACGCGTGCCGCGCCCGCCACCAGCAGCCCCTCGCCGGGGCGGACCGACTCGTCGATGTAGGTCGCCTCCTCGTCGGAGAGCCCGAGCAGGTCGACCCAGGCCTTCCGGTCGAGCGGCGACTGCTTGTGCAGCAGGATGAAGTCGGAGTTGAGCACCATGTTGCGCGCCTCCTCGTGCGCGAGCATGTAGACGCTGTTCTGCGTGATGCCCGTGCAGACGAGGTTGAACTTGCGGCCCTCGGCCCAGAACTTCGAGAAGTAGCTGACGATCGCGGGGTGGTCGAAGAGCGACTGGACCTCGTCGATGTAGAGCCAGGTGGTGACGCCGCGCTCCCAGTTGCGGTACATGAGGTTGCGCACCGCCTCCAGCGCCGTGAGCATCACGAAGGTGCGCATGTTGCTGGAGAGGTCCTTCAGGTCGACGTTGGTGACGCGGGCGCCGAAGCCCACGGTCGACTCGTGGTTGAAGAACGAGAGGGCCCCCTTGACGTAGCGCTCGTAGCGCAGGGCGATGTCGCGCGCCTCGGGCTCGTCCTGCTCGAGGAGCACGTCGTAGAGGTCGCCGAGGACGGGCACGCGGCCCGCCGCCCCGCAGCGCTCGTAGGCGAGCTCGACGCAGCGGCTGATGATGGACTTGTCCGCCTCGGGCAGCCCCTGGCTCCCCTCCGCCATCGTGGCCCCCGAGAGCGCGAGGAACGCGTCGATCTTGAAGGCTCTCTGCGCCGCGGGCGGCTGCCCGGCGACGTCGGCGAGGTCGAAGGGGTTGAGGCAGGCGCCCGAGCCCGGGCCGAGCTTCACCGAGACGCCGCCGTTGGGCACGACGACGCTCGCGTACTCGCCCGCCGGGTCGAAGATCACGACCTGGTCGTTTCGGTACGCCAGGATCGTGTTCTCGATCTCGCGCTTCACGGAGAAGGACTTGCCGCTTCCCGGCTTGCCCGAGACGTAGCCCATCGGGCTCGCCAGGCTCTTGCGGTTGCAGATGACGAGGTTGCTGCTCACCTTGTTCTGGCCGTAGTAGCCGCCTCCCTCCTGGTTCACCTCCTGGGTGGCGAAGGGGATCTGGATGGCGACCTCGGCCGTGGTCGAGAGGCGCCCCACCTCGACGTGGTTGTTGCCGAGGGGCAGCACCGAGTTGAGGCCCTCGCGCTGGCGGTATGCGAGGGTGGAGAGGTCCACCGACCACGAGCGTGCCGTCGAGATGATCTGCATCACCTGGTTCTCGAGCTCCGCGCGGGTGCGCGCGTAGGTGTGCACGAGCCCGGTGTAGGCGAAGAGGCGCTGGTTCTTGTTCTGCAGGTGGTCGAGCAGGTCCTCGGCCTCCGCCTTGGAGTACTTGAGCTCCGAGGGCAGGATCTCGAAGTCGTAGCCCTTCTTCACGGCGCTCATCTGCTCGTCGATGATCTCCTTGTCCATCCAGGCGAGGCGCTGCTTGACCAGCGCCACCGCCTTGGCCTTGTCCATGCCCTGGACGTGCAAGGAGGCGCACAGCGGTATCGGCAGGTCGATGACCGACGCGAGGCAGCGGTCGGAGAGCTCGCTGCCGAAGGAGCGCACGACGAGCGTCTGGTGCCACACGCCGTCGATGCGCAGCTGGGTCGAGGACCCCTCGGGGCGCAGCTCGATGGCATCGGGGCAGACGAGGTCCTTGGTGCGCAGGCCGGTCGTCGGCCCCACCATGGACCAGTCGAAGACGAGCGGCCGCCCCGGCCGGAGCAGGTCGTTGATGGCGCGCAGCCTTGCCTCGCCGTCGAGCGGCTCGACCTCGCAGCGCACGCGCGAGAGGGCCCCGGCCACGCTGCCGCGCACACGCGCGAGCATCGGCACGGCGGCCTCGACGTCGCGGGCGCCGACCGCGTAGGTGATCGTGCGGGTGCGCACGAGGTTGGAGACCCCCTCGCGCATCTTGTCGTTGAGGATGCGGTTGTACTCGCGCGCGTAGCGCCCCGTGACGGGGTCCGAGTCGTCGAAGAACGCGCGGTTGCCGACCTCCTCGGCGGGAATCGGCGTGTTGGCGACTGAGAGCTGCAGCGACGTGTCCGCCCCGAACGAGTCGTAGAGCTGGCAGCAGGCCGAGAAGATGGCCTCCTGGGCCTCCTGCCGGGCGGACTGGTAGCTCACGTCGGAGAACGACACCGTCTGCGAGAAGAGCCCGCGCTCCACCTCGCAGATGCCGTCGCGCCACATCGTCTCGAAGCCGATCGCGCCGTAGACGTCGCGCGCGGCGCGGCGACGCCTTCGCTGCTTCCTGGTCCTTGAGGAGAGCTCCCTCTCCTGGTCGCGCAGGCGACGCTCGACGGACCGTCTCGAGCGCGCGCGTTCCCGCTCGCGGTCGCGCGCCTCCCTACGCCTCCTTGCTCGGCTCACGGAGCTCCGCCCCCTTCCTCCGCGCGGCACGGCGGTGCCTGCGGGTAGTCTTTGCGGCCAGGCGCTCCGGCCTGGCCCAGGTCTGCCGCCAGCTGCTCGCGTAGGCGAGCTCGGACGGCCCGAAAAGGTGGTCCCACAGCAGCGGCGCGAACCGCTCCGCGGGCATGCCGTGGGGCTTCCAGAACCCCAGCAGCCAGAACGGGACGCTCGCGCACATGACGGGCAGGCTCGCGTCGGAGACCGCGATCCCGAGGCACCAGTGGCAGAGCGCGGCGGCGGCCACGCTCGCGGCGAGCCCGAGCGCCACGCAGCAGAGCGTGCGCAGGCTGAGCTTGCCGACGACCTTCTCGCGGTACTCGCCTATGTCCTTGTGCACGGCGACTGAGAGCGACACGGCCGGCCCCCTACGCCGGGAGCCAGGACGTGTCGAGCATCCCGAAGTAGACGGAGGCGGCGATGATGATGCCGCCGCCGGCGATGGTGGAGATGGCGCTCGCGATCTGGGCGCCTCCCTGCTGCTCGCGTATCGCCAGCCCCAGGCTGACCGCGCCCCAGACGACCAGGAAGCCGCCGAGGAACGACACGCAGCCCGAGACCAGCGTGATGATCTCGTTGAGCACTTGCTGTCCTTTCACGTGAGGGGCGCGGGCCCTGGGCCCGCGCCCGTTGGAGCTGTCGTGTGGCGGGACCCTCCCGCAACGACTTCAGGCAATTCGGTCGAGGCGCCGTCCGAGGGGGTCTCCCGGACTCTCTGGTGCGCCCGCCCCGCGCTATTTCATGGCGATCGCCTCCCCTCGACGAGCGCCCGGACGTCCAGCCCCTCTCCGAGCTCCCCGTGCCGGGGGTGGCGCTCGGGCGCGTACTTCAGGTCGCACACGGGGTCCGCGCCTGCGATGAGCACGATGGCGCGGCGTCGGTCGAGCCTTCCCACCTCCGCGGCCTGGATGAGGTCGCGCTCGGTGGTCTGGTAGTTGGAGGAGGAGCTCGGGGACGCGCCCCGGGTCTCGTTGTGGGTGCGGGTGGAGACGGTCTCCTTGCCGACGGCCTCCGAGATCCCCTTGTTTGTGGAGCCGGACTTTCCGCCTAGGAAGAGCGTGGTGTCGCAGCAGTCGAGGATGGTCTCCGCGTCGTCGCCGTAGGCGCTCTTGAGCTGGGCGAGCGACTGCAGCACGACCGAGACGCCGATGTTGCGGGAGCGCACGACGGCGATGGTCCGCTCGAAGTCGGGCAGGCGCCCTATGTTGGCGAACTCGTCGAGGACGAGGTGCACAGGCGTCGGCAGCTCGCCGCCCCACTCCGTGAGCGCCCGCTCGCAGAGGACGTTTCCCGCCTGCCACATGAGCATGGCGAGCAGGAACGAGTAGGTGGCGTTGGTGTCCGAGGTGGTGGCGAAGATCGCGGCCCTCTGCCCGGGGTCGCCGAGCGTGTCGAGGCGCATGTCGTCGGCCGAGAGGATGTCCTTGAGCTCCTCGGAGGCCAGGGCCGACAGGCGCGCGTTGCACGAGATGATGATGGACTTGAGGGTCTTGCCCGCCGCCGCCTTGAACGCGCGGTAGCGGCCGAGCGCGTAGTCGGAGTCGGGGGTGGCGGGGTCGCACCAGGGCACCCAGCGCACCGACTCCTGCGCCCCTCCCATGGAGCGGCCGTCGCCTCCGGCGCCTCCCGGAGCGGCGACGCAGCGGCAGCCGGTCTCGAGCTCCCGGAAGAGCACGTCGAGCGGGCTCATGAACGACTCGTCCTCGTCGCGGGCCTCCGCGAGCGACAGCAGCGTCATGAGGCCGGGCAGCGTCCGGTCCTCGGGCGGGCAGTGGTAGGTGAGGTAGCCGATGAGCGCGCAGTAGAGCAGGCGCTCCGAGTTCTCCCAGAAGGGGTCGTTGGCCGACTTCCCCTTGGGGGTGGTGTTCACGATGAGGCACTCGACGAGCTCGAGCACGTCCTGCTGGGTGCGGACGTAGGCGAGCGGGTTGTAGCGCATGGAGAGCGAGAAGTCGACGGTGTTGAGGGTGCGCACGTCGTAGCCGTGGGCGGCGAGCATCGCGCCGAGGCGGCGGACCGTCGTGCCCTTGGGGTCGGTCACGAGGTAGCTCGCGTTCATCTGCATGAGGTTGGGCTCGACGTAGGTGCGGGTCTTGCCCGAGCCCGAGCCGCCGATCACGACGACGTTGCGATTGCGCTCCCAGCGCGGGTCGTGGTCGTCGCGCGACATGGCGAGCCGGACGCCCTGCGTGAGCAGGATGTTGTCGTCGGGGCGCGCCTCGTCCGCGAGGCGCCTCAGCTCCCTGGGCGTGGCCCAACGGGCGCTCCCGTGCTCCTCGCCGGAGCGGTAGTTTCCGCGCCTGGCCACCATGTTGGCCCAGGCCACCCACACGCCGCATCCCGCCGCGAGCCCGAGAGCGACGGCGAGCGGGTCCGCCGTGGGGAGCGGGCCGTGGGTCGCGATGAAGGAGGGCAGCGTGGAGAGGGCGGACGAGAGGTTGGTGACCGCCTCGCCGGGCAGCGACGCCAGGTTCGACGCGTAGAGGTTGGTGGCCCACGAGGCGGCGACGGACCCCGCCGCCGCCACGCCCATGCCAGCGTAGGGCCGGCTCACTTGGAGCGCTCCTCGCGGCGCTGCGCACCGCGGCTGAGGTCCCGCTCGGGCGCCTCGCCGCCGGAGATGGCCTCGGCCGACTCGCGTGCGCGCTGGGCGCGATGCTCGAGGGGCTCGCGGTCGCGGTCTCCGTGATCGGCATCTCGGTGATGCTCGACGTCTCGGTGCTGCTCGCGGACGCGCTCGGCGGCGCGGTCCGCGGCCTCGCGCGCCTGCGTGGCGAGCGAGTCGAAGCAGTCCGCCACCTGGGGCGCGTCCTGCGCACGGAAGAGCAGGTAGGCGTGGCCGCCCTCCTCGTAGAGGGCGTGCTCGAGGGAGGCGGACGTCAGCTTGGCGTCTATCGCGGAGCGGATCTCGTCGTAGCCCTCCATCGCTTGGAACTCGGCGAGGTCGAGCTTCGCCCACTCGGGGAGCGCCGGCCCGTCGGTGCGGACCTCGGCGGAAGCCGGGTCGCGCAGGCTGTCGCGCGCGGCCTCGAGCGCCTTGGTGAGCTGCTCGGCGGCGTCGCGCATGGCGCGCTCGCCCGAGCTGGGCCCGCCTATGCGCACCTGGTACATCGCGATGCGCGTGGCCCAGTCGACGAGCTTCTGTCCGGCCTCGTCGCCGAAGTCCTCTGCCATGCGCTGCCTCCCTGGTCCGAGTCGAGTGGGGTGGTGGGAGGCCGCGCACGGCGGGAGGGCCGGGTCCTCCGGCTGCTGTTCCTCCGTGTGTGCTGGACGCCGGGCGCGGCCCGCCCGACGTCGTTTGTACCAATGCCCCGCAGTCGTCGCCTTCCGCGACGGGCGCTAAGTGGCCCTAAGCGGCCCTAAGAGGCCGAGTCATCGAATCTCCCCAACTCGCCCCCTCCCCCACCCCTCCTTGTCATCGACGGCGGAGGGGCATCCGCACGCCTCCGTTCGCCAATGCTGACGGGAGGCCTCCTCTTGTCAGGCCCGTATAGCCCGACGTCGATGCATGTCTCGCGGATTCTGGAAACGATGGCGTCGGCGGTCTCCCGTTCGTGGGCCCGCGAGAGGCGCCTTCCCAGCGCCTCGAGGTCGTACTGGGAGGTGTAGATGGTCGGCAGCATCGCCTCGTAGCGCGTGTTCACCACGTCGAAGAGCGTCATCACCGACCACGGGGACGCGGACTCCTTCCCCAGGTCATCAAGCACGAGGATCTCGCACCTGAGGTAGCGGTCGAGCTCCTCCTTGGCCGAGGAACGCGAGTCGAAGGTGTCCCTCACGTCCGAGAGGATCCTGAGCGCTGATGTCATGATGAGCGCCCTGCCCGACAGGACGAGAGGCCGGGCGACACCGGATGCGTTCGTGGACTTCCAGGTGCCGACCTTGCCGTGGATGAAGAGCCCGACGCCCTTGCCGACGGGGTAGGACTTCACGTAGGCGAGGCAGGTGGGGTCCGAGATCTCCGCGTCCAGGAACCGTCGTGGGATACCCGCCCGAAGGAGCTTCTTCCTGTCCTCCTCCAGCCTCTCGGCAGCCTCGAAGGCCGCCTGCTTCTCCGCCTGCTCGATCTCACCGGGGCAGCCGCAGGGCTCGTGCGAGACCCAGAGCATCCTCCCGCCGACGTTTATCCCACGCCTTCCCAGGAGCCTTCCGCAATGGGGGCAGGGGTAGGGCTCCGGCGCCTCTGGACCGAGGCCGAGTTCCTTGGCGTCCTCGGGAGTGAGCATTCCCATGCCTTCGTCTCGCGCGCCCGCGCCCGCGCGCTCCTTTCCTATCTCCATTTTCGTATCCTCCCTTTCCTATTGGGTGACACCGTGTCATGTCGGGTGGGACACGCTGTCATGCGAACCGGGTTGCTCGGGTGACACCATGTCACCCGTAAGGGGCCTCTCCCATGACGCCGTGTCATGGGTCGAAGAGGGATGGGTCGTGCCGCCTGGCGACGACCTTGAGTGCCTTCCTCACGGGCTCCTCGGTAACCTCGTAGCGCTTGGAGATCCGCCCGTTCGGTAGCCTCCACTCGCCGATCGCCTCGATGAGCCCGTCCTCCTCGAGCCTGCGCATGTCCCTGTTGACCTGGCGCACGCTGATCCCCAGGAACTCGGCGGTGCCTCGCCTGCTCTCCCAGAAGGAGCCGCCCGTCTCCTTGCAGAAGCCGAAGATGCGCGCGTAGACGAGCAGCAGCGTCCCCTGGAGACCCATCCCCTCGGTCATGAACCGGTAGACCTTCACGTACTCCGCCGCCTTCCCATTGCCCCTGGCCTTACGGTTCTGGCGGCTCATGGAACGTCTTCTCGTCATGCAGCATCACGGTGTTTCGCTGGAGCCATTCCCGCAGGTCGTCCTTGTGGATGAAGGCTCCCCTCTGCTGCCCAGGGAAGCAGCGGAAGGGCATGGGGTCGTCGTCTTGCGCAACGAATTGCCTAATCCTGCGTGCGTTGATGCGCAGCAGCTGGCAGGTCTGCGTGATGCTGAAGTATTCCTCGGCTATAGCCCACACGTAGATGGGGCTCAGCTGCGTGCTCTTGCCCTCGTCGATCATGACTGTCTCCTCCTACCTTGCGGTGGATTCGACCAGCCGCCGAAGCGCCGTCTCGATGTCACCAGCCGGGTGTGTTTGAGCTGCGGAGGCTGGCCGCACATGGTCGGTCGTGACGGGCTGATGAAGAGAGCTTGCGTCGCTGAGGTGGACATGGGTGTTACCCCTCGATTCCCTGCGAGAGCACGGAGTCGAGGACGCGCTTGCTGATGCGGATGTTTCGGCCGATGCGCTTCTCCCTGAGGACGCCTCGACTGACCAGGCGGTACACGGTCTTTCGCGAGACGTGTGCGTAGAGCTCGATGTCCCTCACGTCGAGCAGCAGATCGGTGCCTGCGGCCTCGGCGGCGGCGATGCGCGCGAGCCTCTCGTAGTCAGCCTCGTTTTGTGGGGAGAAGCGATCCTCGCGGTGGGAGGTTTCGTCCTCCCCCGTGAATCCGAAGGTGTATCTCTGGTGGGCCATGGGCGCCTCCGTCAGACAGGTGGACTGTCGTGGACGCACGGGGTCTGTCGGGGACTCGTGCGACCGCGGTTGAGGCGGTTATAGGGCAGAAGGGGTTTTGACCGTGCAGTGCGGAGCACGCTAAGTGGCCGTAAGCGGCCCTAAGGGGCCGAGTCACGGAATCGGCACAACTTGCTGGCTTTGGTCTTGAGTTTTTCGAGCATCGACAGGAGTGCCGAACCGACGGTGTCGGTAACCAGCACTCCCCTTCGTCCCGCAAGAGAGCGATCAGATGGCCCCTTGGAGGAAGGAGCCTATGTGCACATCCAGCCTTTCCATGCTCGGTCATTCCCTCGCCGTCATACCGACGGGCGAATTTCGGCAAGCCCAGGCGAGCGCTTAGCACTTCGTCGCTGGGACTGGTTCAGCTGTAAGGTTAATGGGAGGCCCGGACACAAATTCACGCCTAGCACGTCATGCCGAGTTTCATCGAGGCCTTCATGGTCTTGCAGAACACGACCGTTCGCCGATTCGGCATCCAGTCCAGACGGCCTCGTGCACTGCCCTTTGACCTCGTGGACTGCCCTCCGTGCACTTTCGTGGACCGCAAAAGAAAACGGCAGCTCAGGGGCCGCCGTCATTACATTCATGGGTCATTGTCATTACCCAGATCAGGTTCTGAGGTCGGGCGAGTAGGTCGCCCCTCTCAGCCGCG